>Ga0272446_1005026_pt1 | contig 14986 bp, 13 predicted proteins | sample YNPCB0061_FD_194587 | JGI IMG/M metagenome (GOLD analysis project Ga0272446, IMG submission 194587) | Hot spring microbial mat communities from Yellowstone National Park, WY, United States - YNP-CB-006-1 | ecosystem: Environmental > Aquatic > Thermal springs > Hot (42-90C) > Sediment | place...
GTAGCCGAGCGCAGTGGCGATGGGGTTGCTGAGCTGTTCGGGCGGGAGGCTGAACAGGGCTTCCTTGAGCTCCGGGGCCATGGGCGTGTCCGCCGTGGCCAGGTAACGGCCCCCGGTCCGGGCCACATCCGGGTCTTCGGAGACCTCGCGGGCGACCTTTTCAAAGTCCTCTCCGGCGCGCAGGCGGGCGAGATTCGAGCGCCGCATGAGGTCCAGGCGGTTGGTGGCGTCGCGGTAAAACACGGTGTCCTGGTTGCCGGCGGTTTCGAGCTTGCGGATGGTTTCGCGCAGCTCGCGCGTGTGGAGGTCGTCGCCGGTCTCGTAAAAGGCCCGCACGTCCGCGTCGGCCACGGTCAGCTTGGACTTGAGCTCGCGCTCGATGACCTTCTCGACCAGGGCCTGTTCGTGGGCCCGCGCCTCGAAGACCTCCGGCTTGAGGCCGGTGGCGATCAACTGACGGCGGTAGGACTCTTCGGAGGGCGCTTTCTTCTTGGTGTCGGCGATGAATTTGTCGGCCAGCTCGCGCGCCCGGGCTTTGTCCTCCTCCGAGGCCCGCTGGACCAGGATGCGGGTGAGGATCATGCGCTCGAGCAGGCGCGCGCGCAGGGCGGGTTCGTCCTGGCGGGCAATGGTCTGACCTTGCGTGGCCAGGGTGCCTTTGAGGGCGGTGAGGGTGTCGTCGAGCTCGGCCTGGCGGATTTCGAAGCCCCGCCCGCGGGCGATCACCGGGTTGTCGAACAATTCGGCGCCGCGGGCGTGCACCAAGCAGAGGGCGCCGAACAGGGCCAACCGGCCAAGCGCCAGCCACGCCCGGGCGCGGAGGTGGGCAAAGGTGTGCATCGGCTCAGAGGGTGACCACATGGAGGTTGGCGATGTCCGGGTCGCGGCGCATTTCTTCGAGCGCCTCGGGGGGCGGCACGCTGTCCAGGTTGAACACGGTGAAGGCCTGGCCGCCGGCGACGTCGCGACTGAGGCTCATGCTGGCGATGTTGACATTGTGGCGGCCGAGCAACGAGCCCAGGTGCCCGACCATGCCCGGCCGGTCCTTGTTGTTGAGCAGGAGCACCACGCCGCTGGGGACGATTTCCGTGGGCATGCTGAAGAGCCGCACGATGCGCGGGTTGTCCGGCGAGCCGAAGAAGGTGCCGCCGGCGGAGACGACCTTGCGGCCGCCGCTGAAGACCTGGACATGGAGCCACTCGTTGAAGGTGACCGGCTCGTCCGAGCGTTTCTCCTCGACGGTCAGCCCCAGCGAAGCGGCGACGCTGCGCACGTTGATGTTGTTGAGATTGTCCAGGGGCGTGCGCCGCAGGAAGCCCTGGAGGATGGCGCGCGTGACCGGGTCGGTGCTGGGCAGCTCGCGCGCCTTGCCGCCGAAGGTGATGAAGAGCCGGTCCACTTGGGGCGGGGCCAACTGGCCGAGCAAGCGGCCGAGTTTTTCGCCCAGCACCAGGTAGGGCTTGACCAGCTCGTAGGTGCGGGCGTCGAGATGGGGCAGGTTCACCGCGTTGCGCACCTCGCCGGTCAGCAGGTAATTGGTGATGACCTCGGCGACCTCGATGCCGCATTTTTCCTGGGCCTCGGCCGTGCTGGCGCCCAGGTGCGGGGTCAGAATCAACGCCGGATGGCGGCGGAAGGGATGGTCGGCCGGCAGCGGCTCGGTCTGGTAAACGTCCAGCGCCGCGCCGGCGACCTTGCCCGAGTCCAGCGCGGCCAGCAGGTCGGCCTCGACCACAATCTCGCCGCGGGCGCAGTTCACCAGGCGCACCCCGGGCTTCATCTTGGCGAAGGCGGCAGCGTTGAGCAGGCCCCGGGTCTGGTCAGTGGCCGGCATGTGGACGGTCAGGAAGTCGGCCTCGCGCAGCACGGCGTCGAGGTGGTTGACCAGTTCGACGCCCAAGCCGCGGGCGCGGGCGTCCGTCAGGAAGGGGTCGTAACCAAGCACGCGCATGTTGAAGGCGGTGGCGCGGCGGGCGACCTCGCTGCCGATGCGGCCCAGGCCGAGAATGCCGAGGGTTTTGCCGGCCAGCTCGACGCCCTGGAAAGCCTTGCGGTCCCATTTGCCGGCGAGCATCGTCGCGTGGGCCTGGGGGATTTTGCGAGCCAGGTTCAAGAGCAGGGCCAGGGTGAGCTCGGCGGTGCTGAGGGTGTTGCCGGCCGGGGTGTTCATCACCACCACGCCGTGTTGCGTGGCGGCTTCGACGTCCACATTGTCCACGCCCACGCCGGCCCGGCCCACCACGCGCAGCTTGGACGCGGCTTCGAAGACCTCGCGGGTAATTTTGGTCTCGGAACGCACCACCAGCGCCACGGCGTCACCGACCACCGCGGCCAGGTCCGAGGGGGCAAGGCGTTTGTCCAGGACTTGGACCTGGAATTCCGGACGCGCCTGCAACAGGGCAATGCCTTTGGGCGACACGGGGTCGCACACGATGATTTTCATACGGTCCATCTGATGACTTTGCACGGCTCAGCGGGGAGCCTAGAGAAAGTGCGCCAGAGGGTCAAACCTGCCGGCCGGGTTGTTTCCGGGTCTGACACGCGGGGCAGATGCCGAAGAATTCGAGCCGGTGGCTCACGTCGGTGAACCCGTTGCGGCGGGCCACCCGGCGCTCGAACGCCGTCAGATCGCATTCCTCCAGCTCGATGATGCGCGCGCAGTGCCGGCACACCAGGTGGTGATGGTGTTCGGGGCCGTCGTGCCGGCGCAGCTCGAAGCGCGCCACGCCGTCGCCCAGATCAAACCGCTGCACCAGCTCGAGCTTTTCCAGGAGGTGCAATGCCCGATACACCGTGGCCGGGTCGCAATCCCGGTCCCGCAGGGATTGGTGAATTTCCTTGCTGCTGAGCGGATGTCGCGCCTCGGCCAACCGCTCCCAAATGGCCCGGCGCGGCCCGGTCAGGCGTCGCGCCGCGCGATGCAAACGTTCGGCGATGCTGACCGGCGGATGGGCCGGCGGCGGCCGCGCGGGGGTGGATTTACGGGCGCGCATGAAGGCCGGGGGAACAGACACCCCACGCGGGTTGCCTGGCGGAGGTGCCGCGTTTCGCCGCTCTCGCCGGGCGGCGCAGGACGCGCCGGCTTACTTCATCAGGAGCATCTGGCGGGCGCGCTTGACCGCGCGAGTCATGCGCCGCTGGTAATGCGCCGGAAGGCCGGTGTATTTGCGGGGCAGGATGCGGCCGGCGTCCGTGACGAATTGCTTGAGGAGATTGACGTTTTTGTAATCGAGGGCTTCCAAGGGGAAGTCCACCTTGGGCCGGGGCCGCGGGGTGCGGATTTCCATGGCCGGCCGGCGGCGCTGCTCGGCTTTCTCCAGGTTGGTTTTACGGGGCATGGGCGTTTACTTGATTTCGCGGTGCAAAGTGCGGCGGCGCAGGAAGCGGTTGTATTTCATGAGCTCGAGGCGCTCGGTCTGCAGCTTTTTGTTGCGGGTGGTCTGGTAGCGGGAAGGCGGCTTGCCTTCCTTGCGCGCCTCGGTGCATTCGAGGGTGACGATTTCGCGGGGCATGACGGTTTATTCCTTTTCCTTGACCGGTTTTTCCTCTTCTTCGAGTTCCTCGTCCACTTCGGGCGGGGCCACGACATCCACCACGCCCAGGCTGCCCAGACGGCGCTGGCGAATGGCGCCCTCGCGCTCCAACTGGGCCTGGGCTTCCACGGTGAACCGGGTCCACGGGATGGCGTCCAGCCGCGCCTTCGGGATGGGCTTGTGCGTCAGTTCGCAAATCCCGTAGGTGCCCTTCTGGATGCGCTTGATGGCCTCGTCAATTTCGTAAATCGCGTCCTGATCGGCCGAGAGCAGGCTCAGGGCAAAGTCCCGGTCAAAGTTGTCCGTGCCCGAGTCGGCCATGTGCAGGCTGTAGCCTTCCATCTCCGCGGCGGATTCCTTGGCCAGGCCGTTCATTTGGCGCAGGAGCCGTTCCCGCAGCTCGACCAGCCGGTCGTAGTATTTCTGCCACTCGGGCCGGATATGGGCCCGCTCACTCGCCTGTTGGGCGGCGCTTTTCTTTTTGTCGGGCGGGGCCACGGGTTGTCCCAAGATGGCCGCGGCCGTGGCCGCGGGAACCACTTTGGCTTTGGGACGGCTCCCGGAGGCCGCGGTTTTGTCGGCACCTGTTTTTTTCTGTGTCACGGCTCGATCTTCACAAGGTTGATTGTCGCGCGCCCGGGGCCGAGCATCTCCCGTCCGGGCGGGCCGCACAAAGTAGCAAAGGAGCCGCGGACTGCCAGCAAAAATTCCCGCAAAAAAAAGTCCCGGGCTCCCGGCGGCCTGCCCGCCCGGCCGCTCCGGCTTGCGTCAGCCCCGGCACCCCCCTACCCTGCCGGCACATTTTGCACCATGCATTCCACCGTGCGCACTTGGCCGTGTCTGCTGGCTTGTCTGAGCGCCTTTGCTGCTCCGTTGTCGGGCCTTGCCCGAGCCGCGCTGCCCCCGACCGAACTCAAAGACCTGGCTCCCCCGCCGGATTTCTTCCCCGGCGCGACGCACGACCCCGCCATCCCGACCCCGGACGTCGTGCTGGGGTTCAGGCTTGGCCAGCGCGCCGCCACGCCGGCCGAAATCGAACGCTGCCTCAAGGCCTGGACCGCCGCCGCGCCCGACCGCACGCGCCTGGTCGAGTACGCCCGCAGCCACGAGGGACGGCCCCTGTACTACGTGGTCGTCACTGCCCCGCGGCACCTGGCCCGCTTGGACCAAATCCAGGCCGACCTGGCCCGTTTTGCCGACCCCCGCCAAACCACCGACGCCGAGGCGGAAAAGCTGCTTGAGGACCTCCCGGCCCCGGCCTGGCTGGCCTACACCATTCACGGCGACGAGACCGAGGGTTCCGACGCCGCCCTGGCCGTGCTTTACCACCTGATCGCCGGCACCGACCCGGACGTGGCCGGTCTGCGCGAAGCCCTGGTCATCGTCGTGGACCCGCTCATGAACCCGGACGGCCGCGAGCGCTTCGTGAAAATGATCGCCGAGCACCGCGGCGCCCTGCCCAACGTGGACGACCAGTCGCTGGTCCACGACGGCTACTGGCCCTACGGCCGCGGCAACCACTACCTCTTCGACCTCAATCGCGACTGGCTTTGGGCTGTTCACCCCGAGTCCCGCGGCCGCCTCCGCGAAGTCGCCCGGTGGAACCCGGTCCTGTTCGTGGACGCCCACGGCATGGGCTCGCAGGACACCCACCTGTTCTCGCCCCCGCGCGAGCCCATCAACCCGCACATCCCCGCCACGCGCGAGCGTTGGAGCGAACGGTTCGCCCGCGACCAGGCTGCCGCGTTCGACCGCCACGGCCTGGTTTACTACACCGGTGAATGGCACGAGGAGTGGTACCCCGGCTACTCCGACGCCTACGCTTCGTACCGCGGCGCGGTGGGCATCTTGTACGAACAGGCGCGCATCGCCGAAGACGGCGTGCGCCGGCCCGAAGGCCGCATCCTCAGCTATGGCGAATCAGTCCAGCACCACGTCATCGGCTCGCTGGCCAACCTGGCCACCGCCCGGGCCCACGCACGCGCTTTGCTCCGCGACCTGCGCGCCAACCGCCAGCGCGCCCTCGACCCCGCCGGCCCGTACGCTCACCGCACCTTCGCGGTCCTGCCCACCGCCAACGCCTCCCGCCTGCGGGCGTTGACCGAGCTGCTGCAACTCCACGGCTTTGAGTTGTACCGCGCCGCCCGGCCTTTCACGGCAGCCGCGGCGACCAACCACTTGGGGCAACTGGTCACCGCCACCAATTTGCCCGCCGGCACGCTGCTCATCCCCAACCGCCAGCCGCTGGGCCACCTCGTCGCCGCCGCGCTCGAGTTCGACCCCCGCCTCTCCGACCAGGCTCTGCGGGAAGAACGCCGGGAATTGCTCCGCTGGGGGCGCTCCCGCCTCTACGACACGACCGCTTGGAACCTCACCATGTTTTACGGTCTCGACGCCCTGGCCCTGGCCGGCGACCTGCCCGCCGAGGCCGAGCCGTACCGCGAGCCCGAGCCGGCCGCCGCTCCGGCCGCCGGGTCCGCCCAGCCGGTGGCCTACGTCTTCGACGGCGCCGATGACCTCAGCGTGACCGCCGCCGCTCGCCTGCTCGAACGCGGCGTGCAGGTGCGCGTGGCGGAAAAAGACTTCGTCTTCGACGAGACCCGCTTTGCGCGCGGCTCGGTCGTCGTGACACGCCTGGACAACCGGACCTTCCCCGGCGACTTCGCCGCCGAGGTGGACCGGACCGCGCGCGAGCTGGGCTTGCGCGCGGTGGCCGTGGCCAGCGGTCTGGGGGCGGGCGACCTGCCCGACCTGGGCGGGCAGCATTTCCAGCGGCTGGAGCCGCCGCGCATCGCCTTGGTGGGCCGGGGCCAGTTTGACTTCACCGACTACGGCGCGCTCTGGCACACGCTGGACCACCGCCTCGGCATTCGCCATTCGCACCTCGAAGACGGCGCGCCGCTGGACCTGGCCCGCTACAATGTGCTCGTGCTCCCCAACGCCTGGAGCGGCACCAATCGCTTCGCCCTCGAGGCGCTCAAAGACTGGGTGCGCCAGGGCGGCACGCTCATCGCCATCGGCAGCTCGACCGCCCGCTTCACCGCCGAAGCCGCCGCGTTCAGCAAGGTGCGCCCTTTGCCGGACGTGCTCGGCCGGCTCGCCGACTACGAGTTGGCCGTGTTGCGCGAATGGCTGGCGCGCGACGCCAACCCCCAGCCGCCCGCGCCGGTCTGGGCCTATCAACCTACCAACAAGCTCGCCTACCCCTGGCAGGTCGTGGACGGCGCCCACCCGGACGAGAAGGAACTCAAGCGCCGCGACGCCTGGCAGGCGTTGTTCATGCCCCAGGGCGCTCTCCTGGCCTGCCGCGTGGACACGAACAGTTGGCTCACATTCGGCTGCACCGAGCCACTGCCCGTGTTGGCCGACCGCCGCAGTGTTCTCATGGCCGCCGAGGGCGTCGAGGCTCCGATCCGCTACGGCTACCTGATGGCGGCGCCTGCCCCGGCAGCCAATCCCTCGCCGGAGCCTCCGCCGGCCGCCGACCCGGGCGAGGACAAGTCCAAGAAAGAATCCGGCAAGGACAAGCCCGAGCCGCCGCGCATCGGTTGGGCGGCTCAACCGCCCGGCACGGCGCTTTACCTCCGCCAAAGCGGCCTGCTCTGGCCCGAAGCCGCCCATCGCATTGCCAACACCGCCTGGGTCACCCGCGAGGGCTTCGGGCGCGGCCAGATCATTTTGTTTGCCACGCCGCCCACCTTCCGCGGCGCGGCGCGCGGCACTACGCGTGTTTTCCTGAACGCGGTGGTTTACGGCCCCGGCCTGGGTGCCAGTCATCCGCTGCGACCCTGAACCCCGCTTCCGCCGCACGCTATGCTGCGCAACGCTGCCCTGCTCCTGGCCTTGCTAACGTCGGCGGCGACTGGTCCAAGCATTACCGCGGCGGCCGCCCCGGACTCTTCCCCCCGCCTGGTCGCTTCGCTCGAGCCGGATTGGCCGCAATGGCGCGGCCCGCGCCGCGACGGTCATTGTGACGAAACCGGCCTGCTCCCGCGCTGGCCGGAAGGCGGTCCGCGCCTGCTCTGGCAAACCGGCGAACTGGGGCGCGGCTATTCTTCGCCGGTCATTGTGGGTGAACGCCTCTACCTCACCGGCGATGTCGGCGAGGAGTTGCAACTTTTCGCCCTGGACCTTTCCGGTCGCCGCGTCTGGCGAGCCGTGAACGGCCGCGCCTGGCGCACGCCCTACCCCGGCGCCCGGGCCAGCGTCACCTTGGCCTCCGGCCGGCTCTACCATCTCAACGCCCACGGACGCGTGGCCTGCTTCGAGGCCGCCACAGGCCGGGAACTCTGGGCCGTGGAGCTGTTCGAGCGCTTCGGCGGCAAAAACATCACGTGGGCCCTGAGCGAAAATCTGCTGGTGGACCGTGGCTGCGTCTTTGTCACCGCCGGGGGCTCCCGCGCGCTGGTGGTCGCCCTGGACGCCCGCACCGGCGAGACTCTTTGGCAAAGCGAGCCGCTCCGTCTGGGCCCCGGCGCGCCGCCCTATCATGTGCGCGTGGCCGAACCCGTGGGCGAAACCGACCCGGCCAGCTACGCTTCACCCATTCTTTTCGAATGGGCCGGCCGCCGCGTACTGGCGGGTTGCTCGCAGCGACATTTCTTCGGAGTGGACGCCGAGACCGGCGCGCTGCTCTGGACGCAGCCGTTGCGCACGCGTTACGCGGTCATCGCCATGACCCCGGTGTTGGTGGACGACGGGTTGTTTGTGACCGCCCCCGACACTGACGACGGCGGATTGTTTCGGCTGCGCCGCACCGGCGAGCGCATTTACGTCGAACGCGCCTGGACCACGCGGGCGGACACCTGCCACGGCGGCGCGGTCTTGGTGGGCGAGACCCTGTACGGTTCCTGGTACCGACGCGACAAGGGCTGGTACGGACTGGACGCGCGCACCGGTGAGGTGCGTCACCATCTGCTCGACCTGGCAATGGGTTCGGTGCTCTACGCCGAGGGCCGGCTCTACTGCCTGAGCCAGGAAGGCGAGATGGCCCTGCTGGAACCAACGCCGGGCGGCTTGGAGCACCGTGGCCGGTTTCGCCTGGTGCCCGAACGCGTCAGCGACGCCTGGGCCCACCCGGTCATCCACCGTCAGCGCCTGTACCTGCGCTACCACGAAACTTTGTACTGCTTCGATATTCGGGCGGCGGCAGAAACAGCGCGTCCGTAAGACTCCGCACCCGGCGCGACCGCTCGCAGACTTTCTCCGGCCAGCGTCGCACAATGTGACAAACTTTGTGCCTTGGTGTCTTGGTGGTGTCTCCCGTAGCGGCCTTGCGACGCCAGACATTCAGCAAGGAGCTTTGAAGCCCCCAAGACACAAAGTCGCAAGAAAACAAAGCACCAAAGGCTTTGTGCCTTGGTGCCTTGGTGGTGTAAATCCAACCCGCGACGCGCCGGCCGCGTGACTCAGTACCGGTAGTGCTCCGGCTTGTACGGGCCGTCCACCGGCACGCCGATGTAGTCGGCCTGCTTTTTGGTGAGCTTGGTGAGCTTGACGCCGATTTTTTCGAGGTGCAGCCGGGCGACTTCCTCGTCGAGCTTCTTGGGCAGGCGATAGACGCCGACCTTGTAGGTGTCGCGGTTCTGCCAGAGGTCGAGCTGGGCGAGCACCTGGTTGGTGAAGCTGTTGCTCATGACGAAGCTGGGATGGCCCTCGGCGCAACCCAGGTTCACCAGCCGCCCTTCGGCGAGCAGATAAATGCTGCGGCCGTTGGGCAGGTCGTAGCGGTCCACCTGCGGCTTGATGTTGACCTTCTTGACGCCGGGATGGGCATTGAGCCGGTCCACCTGAATCTCGTTGTCGAAGTGGCCGATGTTGCAGACGATGGCCTGGTCCTTCATCCGCAGCATGTGCTCGAGCGTGATGACGTCGCAGTTGCCGGTGGCGGTGACGTAGATGTCGGCCTCGCCCAGGGTGTCCTCGACGGTGGTGACCTCGAAACCTTCCATCGCGGCCTGGAGGGCGTTGATGGGGTCAATCTCGGTGATGATGACGCGCGCGCCGAAGCCGCGCAGGCTGTGGGCGCTGCCCTTGCCGACGTCGCCGTAGCCGCAGACCACGGCGGTCTTGCCGGCGATCATCACGCCCAGGGCGCGCTTGAGGCCGTCGGCCAGCGATTCGCGGCAGCCGTAGAGATTGTCGAACTTGGACTTGGTGACCGAATCGTTGACGTTGATGGCGGGCACGAGGAGTTTGCCGGCTTGGAGCATCTGGTAGAGGCGATGCACGCCGGTGGTGGTTTCCTCGGAAACGCCCTTCCACTCCTTGACGGCGGCGGTGAACCAGCCGGGGCGTTCCCTGGCGCAGCGTTTGAGGAGGTTTTTGATGACCTGTTCCTCGTGGCTGGCCGAGGGCGTGTTCACCCAGTCGCTCCCCTGCTCCATTTCGTAGCCCTTGTGGAGGAGCAGCGTGGCGTCGCCGCCGTCGTCCACGACCAGGTGCGGGCCTTGGCCGCCGGGGTGCGTGAGGGCGGCGAGGGTGAAGTCCCAGTATTCTTCAAGGCTCTCGCCCTTGTAGGCGAAGACGCTGATGCCGGCCTTGGCGATGGCGGCGGCGGCGTGGTCCTGAGTGCTGAAGATGTTGCAGGAAGCCCAGCGCACCGACGCGCCGAGTTGGACGAGCGTCTCGATGAGCACGGCGGTCTCGATGGTCATGTGCAGCGAGCCGGAGATGCGCGCGCCAGCCAGCGGCTTTTGCGGGCCGTATTTTTTGCGGATGGCCATAAGGCCGGGCATTTCGTGTTCGGCGACTTCGATTTCGCGGCGGCCGAGCTCGGCCAGCGAGAGGTCTTTGACGGCGTAATCCTGGCGGGATCCGCCGCCGTTGCGGTTTTTGGCGGCCGAACGGACGGCTTTGTCGAGCTTGATGCGGGTGGGAGGCAGTTTGACGGCAGGCATAGGTGCGTGGGTGGTTTGTTTGACTACAAATTCATTCGAGCGGGGCGATTTTCGCCGGGGTACGGCCCTCCCGAAGGGCCGCCCAAGCATTCTCTAGCTCTTCCCGATGCAAAGCCGCCCACTCCACGACCAAGCTCCGGGCGCGTGCAGGCAGCCAACCCTGCTTGAGGCGGAGGGCCGCAATGTCGTACACGGCTTCATGCTCCTGGTATTTAGCATGGAAATGAGCAGGGGGATGTTCTTGGGCGTAAAGCAAAATGCTGATGCCGTAGAATCGGCTGATCTCAGGCATGGGTGGAAGCGGGCTTGCCTCCCGACCACAGCTCTTCGGCGGTCATCCCGGTGATTTCCAAGTACAGCGCATCCGCACAGGCATCCACTTCCCCGGGCCAAACGAGTGACCGTCCTCCCGCTTCAATCTTCACCGAGGCAAAATGTTTGGGATCATTCCAGGCCGCGAACACGCCCTTGCCCACCTTCGCCGACAAGTCCACCGTGCCTTCCACTCCGTCATCGTAGCGCAGGTGCAACCGCCAGCCGGGCAGGGCTTCTGCGAACACAATCCGTTTCATGGCGCCAAAGTGCATTGCTACAGCGCCTGCTTCAAGGCCTCGACCTTGTCCGTCCGCTCCCAGGTCAGGTCGGGGTCGTCCTTGCCGAAGTGGCCGTAGTTGGTGGTCTTGGCGTAAATAGGTCGGCGCAGGTCCAATTGCGCGATGATGTCCGCGGGCTGGAAGCTGAAGACCTTTTGGACCGCGCGCAGGATTTTCTCCTCGTCCACCGTACCCGTGCCGAAGGTGTCCACGCTCACGCTCACGGGGTCGGGATAACCGATGGCGTAGGCGAACTGGATTTCGCAGCGGCGGGCCAGGCCGGCGGCCACGACGTTTTTGGCCACCCACCGGCCCATGTAGGCGGCACTGCGGTCCACCTTCGTGGGGTCCTTGCCCGAAAAGGCGCCCCCGCCATGCCGGCCCATGCCGCCGTAGGTGTCCACGATGATCTTGCGGCCGGTCAGGCCCGAGTCGCCTTGCGGGCCGCCCACGACAAACCGCCCGGTGGGGTTGATCAGGTAGGTGGTCTTGGGCGTGAGCAGGTTCTTGGGCAGCACCTTTTTGATCACCTGCTCGATGCAAAAACGCTCGATCTCGTCGTGTTCGACGTCCGGGGTGTGCTGCGTGGAAATGACCACGTTGGTGATGGCCACGGGCCGGCCGTCTTCGTAGGCGACCGAGACCTGCGACTTGGCGTCGGGCCGCAGCCAACGCACCTTGCCGCTCTTGCGGATGCGGGTCAGCTCGCGCCCGAGCCGGTGGGCGAACATGATGGGCGCGGGCATCAATTCGGGCGTTTCGTCGCACGCGTAGCCGAACATCATCCCCTGGTCGCCGGCACCCTGCTTGGCGGACTTTTTGCCCTTGGCTTTCCGCGCGTCCACCCCTTGGGCGATGTCCGGTGACTGCGCGGTCAGGTACAGGTTCACAAACACCCGGTCGGCGTGGAAGACGTCGTCTTCATGGACGTAACCGATGTCGCGGATGGCCTGGCGGGCAATGGCGGCGTAATCCAGCTTGGCCCGGGTGGTGATCTCGCCACCCACCACGACCACGTTGGACTTCACAAAGCACTCGCAGGCCACACGGCTAAGCGGGTCTTGCGCCAGGCAGGCGTCCAGGACGTAATCGGAGATGGTATCGCAGACCTTGTCCGGGTGGCCTTCGCCGACAGATTCGGAGGAAAAGATGAAGGTTTTGCTCATGGCGGGCGGTGTGTGTGTCACGGACGTATTGACGTATCGCGATGCGAGGATATAACCGGATCGGCCGCTGTCAACCCGTGATTTTGCGTCGCGGCGCCCAGCACCGGCCGGCACCGTATGCCCGAGACCCTGAAAGCCTTGCGCGCCCTGGCGGATCCCACCCGCCTGCGACTGCTGGCCCTGCTGCACGGGCAGGAACTGTCCGTCCACGAGCTGCAGGAAATCACCGGCCTGGGCCAGTCCCGCATCTCCACGCACCTGGGGTTGCTGGCCGAGGCGGGACTGGTGCAGGCGCGCCGGGAGGGCAAACGCACCTATTACGGCCTGGCCCGGAGCAATTCCACGGCCGCGGCATTGCTGGACCCGGCGTTGCGTGGCGCCGAGGAACTCCCCGAACGCGAGGCCGACCAGATCAACCTGCGCCGGGTGCTCGACCTGCGCGCGCACCGGGAGCGGTTGTACTTCAACCAGGTGGCCGGCCGATTTGGGCGCAGCTACGGCCCGGGCCGTTCCTGGCAGGCGTTTGGCCAACTGCTCCTGCGCATCCTGCCGCCCCTGACCGTGGCCGACCTGGGCTCGGGCGAGGGCCTGCTGAGCGAGCTGCTGGCCTTGCGCTGCCGCAAGGTCATTGCCGTGGACAACTCCGAAAAAATCATCGCCTTCGGCGCCGCCAAGGCCCGCAAGGCCGGGCTGAAAAACCTCGAGTTCCGCCTGGGCGACCTTCAGGACCCACCCATCGCCGATGCCACGGTGGACGTGGTGATTCTGAGCCAGGCCCTGCATCACGCCGGAGACCCGCCGCGCGCGCTGCGCAGTGCCCATCGCATCCTCAAGCCCGGCGGGCAGGTCATGATCCTGGACCTGCGCCAACACACCTTCGCCAAGGCCCGCGAACTCTACGGCGACCTCTGGCCGGGCTTTGCCGAGAGCGACCTGCACCGCTGGCTGGAAGCAGCCGGCTTCGGCCAGATCGAGATCACCGTGGTCGCCCGGGAAGAGGAACCGCCACACTTCGAGACTCTGCTGGCCGCGGCGGTGAAGTAACCCGGCCGGCCCGGACGACTTTACTTTTTCCCGCCCCCCGCCGAGCGCAGGGCCGGCAAGCACTCCCGGCGTGGACGTCGCACGAAACCCGAAGACGGCTAAAACACCGTTCCCTTGAGCTGCTTGAGCGCGTTGATCAGGAACTGAAAGGCAATGGCCGCCAGCAGCAGCCCCATCAGCCGGGTGGTGATCTTCATGGCGATGGGGTTGATCCATTGCGCGCCCCGGGCCGAGACCCGGAGGATGAGGTACGAGATGGCGCACACCACCACGATGCACGCGTACAGCGCGATCTGCTGGCTGAGGTGCTGCGCCTTGGTCTGGAGGATGATCACGTTCGAGATGGCGCCCGGCCCGGCCAACAACGGCACCCCCAACGGGGCAATGGCGATGTCGTCCTTCGCGGCGCCGGCCTCTTTTTCCTCCGGGCTTTCCCGCGTCTCGGAAGGGTGCGCGCGCAACATGTCCAGGGCGATCATGAGCAAAATGACGCTGCCGGCCATTTGGAACGCCGGCAAGGAAATGCCCAGGAAGGTGAAAATCTGCTGGCCGATCAGGGCGAACACGATCAGCACCCCCGCCGCCAGCGCGCAGGCGATCTTGGCCATGCGGTCGCGCTGCGCCGGCGTGTCGTGGGGCGTCATGGCCAGAAACACCGGCACCAGCGCCAGCGGGTCAATGATCACGAAGAGCGAGCTGACCGCCAGCAGGATGTACTCGTAGAGACTCACCCGCGCCTTTCTGGCGTTTCCCGCGCCGCCACGCAAGCCGGCGCGAGGATGGCGTCCTTCATTCCGTGAATGAGCTTCTTGTCCGCCGGGCACAACGTCGCCAGCACGCCGCCCAGGCGGGGCCGCGCGGCGTCGCCTTCCCCGTGGACAAAGTAGTACGGGCAAAGCCGCACCCGGGCCGGCATGGCCACCAGGCGGTCCTGCTCGAAGTCAAAATACACCGCCGGCACCACGCGCGGCTTGTGGTAACGCTGGAGCACGTAAGGCGAGGTGGGGAAAGACCGCAACGCTTCGTCCACCGCCGCCGCCCAGTCCGCCTGCGAAACGTCGCTCCCCAGCGTGACGCTGCGCGCGCCCCAGGCCGTGGGGTGGAAGCCGGAAACCTTCAGGATCAGATGACGCTCGCGCTGGGACAGGGCCTTGAGCTGATGCCAGTCCGTCAAACCCAGCTCGGGGATGGCCGCGTGCGGCGGCAGCGGTGTCGGGTCCACCACCCAGGTGTACGGCACGTGCCGGCACAGGCGCTCGAAGAAGGCCGCGCCCAAGTGTTGATGCCAGAAGCCGCGCAGGTTCCGATTCCACAGCAGCGCGAACAGCAGTTTTTCCTCGAACACCGGCTTGGGCGGCGGGGTCAGGCGGATTTGGCCTGCGGCCGCCAATTCAAAAAGCCGGGTCGCGGCGGGCACGTTGGCCAGATCGAACAACTCGAAGAAACGGTACACGGCTTCGCCCGGTTGCGCCGCGCTCCAATCGGCCGCCCGCACGGTGAGGACCGGGCGTCGCACCTGCCCCGCCAGCCAGACCATCTCCGGACGGTAAGCGGCGGATTCCTCGGACACGATGATGTGCGCGGCCGGCGCGTCGCCGAAAATGCCGGCAAAGCCCTCCACCATGCCGCGGGCCCCGCCGACGATCTCGCGCGGCGAACCCGGCAAATCGGGCTGCGCGTAGGTCTGATTCAGCCACGCGGTCAGGCCGATGCCGCCGGGCACGGCGTCCAATTCGCTGATGACAAACCCC
>Ga0272446_1005027_pt1 | contig 14979 bp, 13 predicted proteins | sample YNPCB0061_FD_194587 | JGI IMG/M metagenome (GOLD analysis project Ga0272446, IMG submission 194587) | Hot spring microbial mat communities from Yellowstone National Park, WY, United States - YNP-CB-006-1 | ecosystem: Environmental > Aquatic > Thermal springs > Hot (42-90C) > Sediment | place...
TTAGCAAGCAGTTTTGCCAATCCGTAAAATGCGGTGCTATGTAAGAAATAGGTAAGCAACCAACAGGAAAGAATTATAGCTACTGTTTCCATAAAATAAAAGTTAAAGTTTTTATCAAGTTGATTTTCAAAAATTTTTGGCTAAACTGGTATTAATCCTCTAATAACTTTTTCAAGTCTTGGATTTCCTTTTTATCAAATTCGCCCTCATTCACTAAGTGATTGACCAATGCTTTGGGACTGCCACCAAAAAACTGCTCTATCAGCGAGCCTAACATAGACCTACGGGTATCTGCCTCTGACAGCAACGGCTTATAAATGTACTGCTTACCTTCGTTCTCATGGCTTACTGCGCCTTTTTTCTCCAAACGGGAAAGAACAGTGCCAATAGTTGTAATAGCCAAATCTCGGTCATCTTTTTGTAACTCCTCTCGTACTTGGGCTACCGATGCCCTTCCGAGCCGCCAGAGTACCTTCATGACGGCAAGTTGTAAATCGTCTAATTTCATTTTTCCTAATTTTTTAAAGTGAAGTTTAAGTTTTTATATAAATCAACTACGTTTGTAGTAGTTTTAAATATTTAAAAAGTGGTTTAAATACCACTAACTACAAATGTAGTACAAACCTACTACATTTGTAGTTAATATCCAAATTTTTTATGCAAAATTTTTATGCACTATTGATAAGATACTTTCATTTTACGTATAAATTACAGTCTTAATGACCATACATTTTTTTAACAAGTGGTATTTTTTTGCGATTTAGTCAGTACTCAAAAACAACATAAAGTTCATCATCTCCTATGAAAAATCAATGTATTTTGTCTTTTTCTATGCTTTGCTATAAGTATTGGGTAATCAAAGCAGCCAATATGTATTTCATCATCATATTGGTTATGTCAAGTTGTCAGTCAAGTTCCCAAAAAGAGCAATCTGACACTCTACGTAAAGCTAACTATCAAGAAATCATTGTAGAAGTTCCTGTTACTTCCTCAGAAAATCCTTTTACTGAAAAATCTGACACTATTAAAATCAAGCATAGGCTATACAATGACTTTGCTCGATTAGTGGCAGGTTTGCCTTTGGAAGAGGGAAGCAGTTTAGCCCCATACACTCAATCAGAAGCATACAAAAAAATGGTGATTGACTTAGAAAAAGCTTGGACAAAAGTAGATACAGAACGCTTTGCCAAGATGCGTGCTTGGGCGACCACTGAGTTAAGCACGATATATAGAGATAATTCTTTGTTATTTTATCCTTTTTCTGGTCCTGATTTTGTCAATGCTTATCAATTTTTCCCTCATGCGGAGCAGTACTTATTAGTTGGCTTGGAAACTGTCATGCCCTTTCCTGACCTTCGTACTTTTACGGCTAAAATGGTAGATAATTATTTTATTTCCATTTTAGAGTCTGTTGATGATTTATTTGAAAAAAGCTATTTCTTTACACGCAGAATGTCCAAAGATTTCCAAAGAGGGCGAACCGAAGGCATCTTGCCCGTGCTTTGCTTGTTTATTGTACGTACGGGACATGTTATCGCTAACATAGAAAAATTAGAAATTAATGAGCAAGGAGAAATCTTAGCCTCTGCCATCGATACGGTAAATGTCAAACTCAAAGGAATAAAAATCAGCTTTTTTAATCCAAACGATAATCAGCTAAAAACTGTTTATTATTTTCGCCAAGATTTGTCAAATAATGGATTGAAGCAAAATCCCAATTTTATGAAGATGCTTCAACATCTGCCCCCTTGCAATACTTATTTCAAATCAGCGTCTTATCTGCTCCATTATCCTTATTTTAATGATTTAAGACCTTTGATTTTAGAAAAAAGTAAGTGTATTTTGCAAGATGATACAGGTGTGCCTTTTAGATTTTTTGATAGGTCAAAGTGGGACTTAGCGGTGTACGGAGTATATGATAAGCCCATTAAAGATTTTAAAAGAATGGAACAGAAGGACTTAAAAAATTTTTATGATAGCCTGAAACCTCTTGGCTTGGTGAAACCTATGCCTTTTGACTTAGGTTATCATTGGGGTAAAAAAGATAATAATTTGATACGCGCAATAAAAATAAAAAAGTAAACAGTTTTAATTTATTCATTATTCTACAATGAACATCAACCTCACAGGACAGCATATTTTGGTCACAGGAGCCAGCAGGGGGATAGGGAAAGCAATTGCCTTAAAGCTAATAGAAGCAGGGGCGAAGGTTGCTATTCACTATTCTCAGCATCAACAATCTGCCCAAGAAATCGTAAAAGCACACCCTCAGCAGGCAGTAGCTTTCCAAGCGGACTTAGCTAATCCCAAAGAAGTACTTAATCTTTTTGAGCGAGTCATCAAGGAGTTTGACAGGTTAGATGTGCTGGTAAACAATGCGGGTATTGCGATTAGTTCGGCTATGACCAAAGATGACGAACTTTGGTTAAAAGACTGGGAACTCACTATGGCTGTCAATCTGAATGCTACGGGTTTACTTTGCAAAAAATCTATCGCTCATTTTCTTACCCATCAATCGGGCAGAATCATTAACATCACCTCGCGTGCCGCTTTCAGAGGCGATACGGCAGAGTACATTGCTTACGCAGCTTCAAAAGGGGGAATGGTTGCTTTAACACGCTCCATTGCAAGGGCGTATGGCAAGCAGGGGATTAAAGCCTTCAACATCGCTCCCGGCTTCACCAGAACCGATATGGCACGTAGCTTTATAGACCAATACGGGGAACTTTACGCCATGAACGACATTGCCTTAGACAGACTCACAGAGCCAGAGGATATTGCTCCTCTGGTGGTCTTTTTGGCAAGTGGCTGGGCAGACCACGCCACCGGAGCCACCATTGATATTAATGCCGCAAGCTACGTGCATTAATTAACAAAGGAAAAAGTATTTTTTTAAGAAAAAATTATTAATACCTTGCATATAATTTATTTTTTTATATACTTTATGTTTTGGAAATTTTTAAGCAAAATATTTGCTTTGCTTGGTATTGGGTAAGCATATTTCCGTTTTCATAAAACGATTTTTCAAATATTAAATAAAGTGTTAGATAAAAAGTACAAATTCAAAGATTTAAAAGTATATTCTTCTACCGAATGGCTTGCTGATGGCAAGAAGAAGTATCGTACCGTTTTTGAAAATATAGAAACAACTTACTTATACGCAGAACTTTCTTTTTATAATAAACTTTTTGATGAGGAAGACTGGGAAACCTCTATACGGCTAAAAGCCTACCGACTTAACGAAAAGGGAAGAAAAGATGAACTCTGCGATATAAAATTAGAAAAATACAAGGTTTCTAAAGAAGATAATATTGTACAGATACGCGAGGGATGGGGCAACAAAGAAGCAGGAGCATTTTGGGTACGCGGAGATTACTTATGGGAAGCCTACATCGACGAGGAGTTAGTAGGAAGGAAAAAGTTTTATGTAGAAAGTGGAGGACCCGTATTAAGCGATGATAATCCTTACTTTGAAATTAGCTATATTAAACTCTACGAAGGACCTAATAAAGGAGTACCTGAGGGAGAGCGAAATTATTATACCAGTTTCAAAGCCAAAGATACTCGCTACATATGGGTAGAGTTTTGCTTTAACAATTTGCAATCATCTTCTTGGTACACCGAACTCTTTTTCAACTTTTACAATGATGCAGGTCAGCTCAAAGGCAGAACAGTAGAGTTGAGAAAAGTAAATCCTAACGAAGAAATAGTAATCATCACTACAGGCTGGGGCTCAGATACCCCCGGTTCTTGGTACGAGGACAAATACCGCTTAGAAGTGATTTTTATGGACCAGCTCATCGCAGTTGTTCCTTTTGAGGCAGGAGACGAGTGGCAAAAAGGAGAAAGCACCCTGCTGGTAGGCAATGACTTACTGCGCACAGAAAATTACCACCAAAAAACAGAAGAACCCGAAGAGACCTTAGAAGAACTACTCGCCAAACTCAATGAGATGATTGGCTTGAATCAGGTCAAAACAAGAATCCAAGATTATATCAGCTATTTGCGATTCCTAAAACTTCGCAAAGAACAAGGATTTGATGAATACCAAAAAATCAACCTTCACTCTGTGTTCCGCGGCAATCCGGGGACAGGAAAGACTACAATTGCCAAGATGTTAGGCAAGATATACAAACAAATGGGCTTGCTAAGCAACGGCAAGGTACATGAAGTGGGTAGAGCAGAACTTGTAGGGCAGTACATTGGGCAAACTGCTCCCAAAGTCAAAGAAATGATTGAGAAAGCAAGAGGTGGAGTGCTTTTTATTGACGAGGCGTATTCCCTGATTAGAAGCAAAGAAGATAGCAAAGATTATGGGCAGGAAGTAGTAGAAACTCTTGTCAAAGAAATGTCTGACGGTCCGGGAGATATTGCCATCATCGTAGCAGGCTATCCTAAGGAAATGGACATTTTCTTAGACTCAAATCCCGGATTTAAGTCGCGCTTTAATATTTATTTTGACTTCCCAGACTATTTACCGCAGGAACTCAGCCAAATCGTAGAACTCTCAGCAAGAAAAAGAGATGTAGAGTTTACGCCAGAAGCCTTGGCATATCTAAACAAAAAAATTACAGAAAACTACCGAAACAGAGACGAAACCTTTGGAAATGCTCGCTTGGTCAATTCCTTAGTAGATGAAGCCAAAATGAACATGGGCTTGCGCGTCATGAAGTCCGCAGACCTTTCTCGGGTAACAGCCGAGATGCTAAAAAAGGTAGAATTGCAAGATGTACAAAAAATATTCAAAGAAGAGGTAAAAGAGCTTCCCATCATCGAAGAGGACAATGCACTCTTGGACGAGGCAATGACAGAACTAAACAGCATGATTGGCTTAGTAGAAGTAAAAAACCAAATTTTTGAACTTATTAAGTTGGTGCGCTTCTATCGAGATATGGGCAGAGATGTATTAGGACGCTTCTCCTTACATACTGTTTTCAAAGGAAATCCGGGAACAGGTAAAACCACAGTGGCAAGAATTTTAGCCAAAATCTATAAAGCACTGGGTATCTTGGAAAGAGGGCATTTGGTAGAATGTGATAGGCAAAGTTTGGTAGCAGGCTATATCGGACAAACTGCTATCAAAACACAAGAAAAAATAGATAAAGCTATGGGGGGCGTACTTTTTATTGACGAAGCCTACGCACTTTCTCCCCAAGGAGTAGTAAATGATTTTGGGAATGAGGCATTAGAAACTATCCTCAAACAAATGGAAGATAAACGCGGGAAGTTTATCGTCATCGTAGCAGGGTACACCGAACCGATGGACAGGTTCATAGAATCAAACCCCGGTCTGAAATCTCGCTTTGATAGAACATTAAATTTTGAGGATTATACTTCAGATGACTTATTCCAAATAGCTATGTATATGCTTCAGCAAGAGAGGCTTATGCCAGATTCAGAAGCAGAGGAATACCTGAGAAAATACATGAAGTATCTATATGACCGCCGCGACAAGTTCTTTGGCAATGCTCGCTCAGTGAGAAAAATAATCGGTCAGGCAGTAAGGAAACAACATTTGCGTATGGCTTCCTTAGACAAATCAAGTCGTACAGAAGAAATGCTTACTACCCTTACATTAGCAGATTTGAAAGATTTGAACTTTGAGGAAGAAGCTGGCAATCAGCGCAAAATTGGTTTTAGACCGCAAGCAGAGTAAACTCTATAAAAATTATTACGCATAGCTTTTTTATGTTAGACAGAAGTGTACCTCCGCCTATTTATCCAATTCAAAATTTTGCTCTAAAAAAACCTATTACACAAGTTCTGAAAAATCAAGTACCTCTACATTTTGTTAATGTAGGGGTACAGCCCGTACTTAGTGTACAGTTGATTTTTCCGCAAGAAACCTACTTATCTGATAATCTGACCATTAGCCATTTTACAGCAAAGATGCTATTAGAAGGGACAGAGAAAAAAACAGCATCTCAAATTACCTATGAAATAGATAAGTACGGTGCTTTTTTAGATATTGGAGCAGGGGCAGAGGAGGCTTATGCTTACTTTAACTGCCTAAATAAACACTTAGCTCACCTATCGGACTTGTTGGTAGAGCTACTTTCTTGTCCTACCTTTCCTGAGCAAGAATTAGACAAACTTAAAAGTATTACTACACAAAATATCAGAATCAACAATGAAAAAACCAGTTTTATTGCAAGTAATAAGTTCAGAGCCAATCTTTTCGGAGAAAACCACCCCTACGGATATACCACTACTGAAGACGATGTAAACCAAGTAGATAGAGAATCGCTCATCAATCATTTTCATAAAATTTTCTATCAAAAACCTTTTCGAGTAATTGTGGCGGGTGCTTTTTCTGAAAAAGAAATGAACCTAATCAGTAATTGCTTAGAGAATTTACCTATTGAAAAAGAATGGACAAAAAATGAAAGAGAATACTTAAAATTAACTACTACTGAGGCTACTTACATAGAAAAGCCTAATGCCTTGCAAACCTCCATACGCATAGGAAAGGAAATTTTGAAAAGGCAAGATAAAGAATTTACAACACAACTTGTACTTAATACTATCTTAGGAGGATACTTCGGCTCTCGCCTAATGAGCAATATCCGCGAAGATAAAGGACTTTCCTATGGTATTTCTTCTCAACTAAGCATCTTGAAACATGCTACTTACATGATGATAGGCACTGACGTAAAGAAAGAGCAAAGACAACTTGCTTTACGCGAAATCCACAAAGAAATACAAAAGCTAACAGAAGAGCCAGTCAGCCAAAAAGAATTGGACTTAGTCAAAAACTATATGAAAGGCGCATTTGTGAACTCACTGAATACTCCCTTTGCTATTGCTGAGAAGTTTAAAACTATTTACAGCTTCGGACTCCCCGAAGATTACTATGACTACCATATACAACGCATCGATGCAGTAACTGCCGAGCAGGTATTAGATTTAGCCAAACGCCTCTATCAAGAAGACTTTATTGAGGTATTAGCAGGATAAAATCTATGAATTAGCTTATTAATACATCTAATAACTAAAATTACGATTTTAAAGCACTATTATAAAAATGCAAAGATGATTAAAAAGCTACTCAAATTGTTGTCAATTCCTTTGTATCGCCTTGTAAACCAAGGTGTAAAAGGGAATCTTTCTATCAGAGAAGCTTCTCGAGTTAGACTAACCAACAGCATTGCTATTTTTCTTATTATCAATACCGTATTAGGAATTATATTGGGGAAGCATCTATCCACAGACCCCATCATAGTCCAATGGATTGCTTTTCTACTGTATTCTGCAAGCATCATGCTTAATCATTTCCAAAAATATCTATTAGCCAAAGTCCTGCTCATAGGCTCTGTGAATATGGTAACGTTCTTTTTCTCCTACTACTTTACTGATACCTTTACTTATCTTTTTTTCATTCCTACTGCTTTTTTAGGTTTTATCCTCTTCCGCAAAAAAGAATTCGTTTTTACTATCCTTTCCACTTCGCTTTCCCTCTCCCTCTTTGCAATATGGATTTGGCTTGATATAGGAATTTTTGGTGTGAATAACTTAGGGCAAGCAAATATAAGCGTAATTAATAAAGTGATAATTACAGAAATATTCGTGGTATGCCTTTTACTGCTTTATTATATGTTTGTAGAAAATAATAGAGCCGCCTCCCTGCTTGCCAAAGAAATCAAGAAATTCCAACAATCTGAAATAGAATTAGCTAAATATTATCAGGCAAATCTCTACCTCACACAAAGTACTTTCATACGAAAGGGAAATCTACAAGAAGCCTTGAATATCATAGCCCAAACTGCCTCAGAAACACTACAAGTAAGCCGAGTAAATATTTGGCAATTTGATGACAATTACACACAAATTACTTGCTTGGCTCACTATGACTCAGAGCAAAAGGAAAATCTTATCGGTACGGTAATCAAAGCGGTAGATTATCCTATCTATTTTTATCATCTTTCCCAAGCAGATTTACTGGTAGCCCCTGACGCAAGAAACCATGAATTTACCAAAGAATTTAAAGAATCTTACTTAGAACCCGCAGACATTTATTCCTTGTTAGATGTTCCTATCAAAATAGAAGGAAAAATGCAGGGAATTGTTTGCTTTGAGCAGACCAAAGAAAAAAATTACTGGACTATCAATGAAAAAGAATTTGGGTTAAGTATTGCCAGCATTGCCGCTTTGGCTATGGAAACAGCCACACGCAAGCAAATCAATGCTCAACTAATACAGTCTTTGGAGGCTAAGGATATGATATTAAACATTTTAGCCCATGACCTAAAAAATCCTATCAGCGGGACAATTACTGCCTGCGATGTGATAAAAAATACAGCAGATAAAATTCAAGACCAAGATGCCAAATCAGAAATTGAAATGTATGCCGAACTTATTACCCAATCTCAACAACATGCCCATAGTATTATCCAAGATTTATTAGAAAGTATCAAATTGGAATCAGAAAATCCAACTACTTTTCTTATAGAAAGAACAGAACTTAATGACTTTATCCACCCTATTTTCAATTCCTTTACAGCAAAAGCTAAAAATAAACAAATTCAATTAACACATAATTTTTATCAAAGGACTTTGTATGTCAATATCAACCCTACTAAATTTGAAAGACTTATAGATAACTTAATGACCAACGCCATCAAGTTTACTCCCAAAGGTGGGAAAGTGTCCCTTTTGCTACATGCAGGCAATCATCATCACCTAATTATTGTGCAGGACAATGGTATTGGGATACCCCTACAAGACCAAGCAATTATTTTTAATAAATTTACCAAAGCAAAAAGAAAAGGGACAGAAGGCGAACCTACCAATGGCTTAGGCTTGTTTATTTGTAAGCAAATTGTAGAAATGCACAAAGGAGAAATATGGGTAGAAAGCAAAGAAGGACAAGGAAGCGCTTTTTATGTAAAGATACCCAAAGCCTAAAATATTTAAAAGAATATGAATATGAAATACAGAAAAATTATTTGCTTGGTGAGTGGCATACTTTTTATGCTCTCTGCTTTTAAAGTTCAAAAAGATAATGAGGTAGCTATCAAAGAAAAGCTCTCTGACTATGGTTTCTTTACAGGCAAGTTAGCTGACCTATCCCCCAACGAAGGGGTGATACCTTATCAACTAAACACCCCCCTGTTTTCAGATTATGCCGAGAAACAGCGCTTTGTCAAGTTACCCTTAGGAACTACCGCCCAGTTTCACCCTACTGAGGTATTCTCCTTTCTCCAAGGTACAGTACTCATCAAAAACTTTTACTATCCCCTCGACGCCAAAGACAAAAGCAAAGGTAGGCGTATTTTAGAAACCCGCTTACTCATCAAGCAAGAAGAAGGCTGGGTTGCCCTGCCTTATATCTGGAATGAGGCACAAACAGAAGCCTACTTAGAAGTAGCAGGCGATACCAAAGAGGTAAGTTGGAAAGACGAAAAAGGGAAAAAGCAAGTCTTAGAATATACCATTCCCAATGTGAACCAGTGCAAAGGCTGCCATCTGAAACAAGGAAAAATGACACCTATTGGCTTAGTTGCTCGCCAACTCAACGGAAATTTTCCTTACAAAGAAGGAGAAGAAAACCAACTATTAAAATGGCAAAAGTTAGGCATCTTAGCAAATTTGCCTGAACTTGCCCAAGTGAGCCAAGTACCAGTGTGGGCAGATGCTAACTCTGGTGATTTGAATAGCAGAGCGAGAGCATGGCTGGATATTAATTGTGCTTTTTGCCACAATCCCCAAGGTGCTGCCAGTACGTCAGGGCTGTTTTTAGAATATTACCAAAACAATCCTACTGCCTTAGGTATTTTTAAAACTCCCGTAGCCGCCGGAAAAGGCTCTGGAAATCGTCAATTTGATATTGTACCCGCACAGCCCGATAAATCTATTTTAGTGTACCGCATAGAATCTAACGACCCCTCAGAAATGATGCCTGAGATAGGCAGAAAAATAGTGCATAAAGAAGGAGTGGCTCTTATTAGAGAATGGATAAAGCAGATGAAATAAACAATAAAATATTTATTTATCTGTTATATAAACAGTTATGGTTAGACCAAAGTATTTTCAGGGTAAAGACTTAACATTTTTTATACAAGCAGTCAATAAAATACTGAAAAATACTCCTTACCTTAGATTGGCTAATGCCAAGAATGAAGTGTCAAAATTTTGAAATCAAACACCTAATTTTATGAAAAAAATAACTTTTTTAATGATTTTCCTTTGGTTAAGCACTATTTCCCTGATACAGGCTCAACTCATTAGAGAAACTTCTGCCTCTATGAGTTTAGGACATAACAACGCAATAATGTTAGAGTTAGATTACGCAGATGCAAATAAAGTGCTTGAAGTATTTGACAAATATGTGAATGATTTTAAAGCAAAGACCAAAACTAAAAAAGGAGAACTCTTTGCAGACAACGCTTTGATTAAATCCATTGCAGGGAACAATACCATAGACATCTATGCAAGAGCCGAGAAAGGCATGAACAAAGCTGTCCTTACTGTATGGTTTGATTTGGGTGGGGCATACCTCTCTTCCCGAAGCCACCCCGACAAATACTTAGAAGCAGAGAAATGGCTACACGAATTCGCAAAACTAATGGTCAAAAAAGGCATAGAAGATGAATTGAAAGCAGAGCAGAAAAGACTAAGCGAGTTGGAGAATGATTTGAAAAATCTCAGCAGAGAGAAAGAAAGACTGGAAAGAAACATCACCAATGACGAGAAAAGTATCAAAGACATGGAAAACAAAATAGCGCAGACCAAGCAAAACATAGAAAAGTCAAAACAAGACATCATTACTAACTTAGACCAACAAAGAAATAAGAATGATGAAATAGAAAAACAAAAAGACATCATTAAAAAGGTAGAGGCTAAGTTAAAGGGCAACTAAGAGTTTTACACAAAATAAGCAATACTATGGCAATTACAAGACCTTTCAATTTCAAACAGTGGATAGACGAGCATCGTCATCTGCTCAAACCTCCTGTTGGTAATCAGCAAGTTTACAAGGGTAACAGCGATTATATCGTAATGGTAGTCGGAGGACCTAATGCACGCAAAGATTACCATTACAACGAAAGTGAGGAATTTTTCTACCAAGTAGAAGGAGATATTATCTTGAAAATCATAGAAGAAGGACAACCTGTGGATATTCCTATCAAAGAAGGTGAAATATTCCTACTCCCTCCCAAAGTACCACATTCTCCTCAGCGAAAGGCAAATACCATAGGTTTAGTCATAGAGCGTTATCGCAGAGAAGGTGAAAAAGATGGGTTTATGTGGTTTTGCGAAAAATGTCATCAAAAACTCTACGAAGAGTATTTTGAACTGACAGACATCGTAAAGCAACTCCCCGTGGTAATGAAAAAGTTTTATGATTCCGAAGACTTGCGTACTTGCAAGTATTGCGGGACTGTGATGCAACCTCCGCAGCCTGTAAGTTAAAATATTTTTTGATATTTAGTACTCTCGTATAACAACATGGACATACACCTACATACATACTTGTTAAAACTAAAACATCATTTTAAAATTGCCAGAGATGAAAGAAGCGTACAGCCTACATTAATTGTAGAGCTATCTGATGGAAAAATAAGTGGTTATGGAGAAGCAACTACCAATACTTACTACGGCATTACCTATGAGAACATGTCCGAGGTCTTGACCAAGGCAAGTGATGTACTTAAAAATTATTCTTTTGCTACTCCCGCCCAACTTTGGGAGGATTTGAAACATATTTTTTACAACAATTCCTTTGCCCAGTGTGCCTTAGACGAGGCGGCATACGATTACTATGCTCAAAAATTAGGCAAACCGCTTTATCGAGTTTGGAATTTAGACCTTAGCACAATGCCCCAAACTAACTACACTATCGGCATAGACACCATAGAAAACATGGTGAATAAACTTAGAGAAATGCCGTGGAATCTATATAAAATCAAGTTAGGAACTCCGCATGACATTGAAATTGTCAAAGCATTGCGGCAACATACCCAAGCAAGATTTAGGGTAGATGCTAACTGTGGGTGGGGAGTAGAAGAAACCATACGCAACTCACATGAATTGAAAAAGTTAGATGTAGAGTTCATAGAACAGCCTTTGAAAGCTGACAATTGGGAAGGTATGGAAGAAGTTTATCAACACTCAGCCCTCCCTATCATTGCAGATGAAAGTTGTATCAAAGAAGGCGACGTAGAAAGATGTTTTGGGTACTTTCACGGCATTAATATCAAGCTAATGAAATGTGGTGGAATTACGCCGGCGCTGCGTATGATTCAGAAAGCACGCCATCTCAACATGAAAGTTATGCTTGGTTGTATGACAGAATCCTCCGTAGGTACGTCAGCGATTGCGCACCTCGCCCCCATGATAGACTATGTAGATATGGACGGTCCCTTGCTAATAAGCAATGATATTGCTGAGGGGGTAAAACTAAACATGGAGGGAACTATCTTCCCCCCTCGCAACGGCTTAGGTGTAGTATTGTTCCCAAATTCTCATTAATTGTACCTGGCTCTTTCCTGAAAGACTTTTTTAACTTTAGACTCTAATTTGAGGGCTTTAGGTATCAAAATCTGATTCTCTATGAGAGCGTGTTCGGACAGCTCTTGCTCAAACTGTTTAAGTTCTGTGTACAATACTTTGAGCATGAAGGGAGTATCTTCTTTGATTTCATAATTATTCGTCAGTTCGCGAATACCCTCCATGTCGTCATCGTCTGTTGTATGTGCGGTAGCAAACTTGCGAATGGAGTACTTTTCCATGTCAAAGTAAATCTTTGATAGAGGCATCTGATGATAAACTACATCATCTAAGCGCATGATGTAGTTAAAAATTTCCGCTTCTTCTTGTAAAATATGGTGAATGAAGTCCTCTGCAAAAATAGGGAAAGCAATTTTTAAATCATTAACAATCTCATCATAGCAAGCATGAGTAGTAGGTAGGTTAGTATAAACCACTAAATCAAGCATGTAAGGCAGGCGGCGACGCATGAAAACGCGGTGAGCCTGTTTGAGATAGTCTATGACCATATCTACGGGATACTTAGAAAGCCTTTCAAAATCTTTCCCTTGTTTGCTTGGGGAAGTTTTCAACTCCAATTCTCTCAGGACTACCGTAGGACTAATATGGCGAGCGATACATATAGATTCTAAGGTTTTATAGGGATATTTGAAAAAATCAATTCCAAATTGATGCAAGACTGCACCAAAACTATAATTCTCAGATACAATTTCTGCTAAACTTTTGCTCCACATACTTGTCTATTTTTTATTAATTCTATACGGTTTTAAAAACCTCATAGAATTAGTTATATTATTTCAAAATCTATGCAAATATAAGACTTTTTACATAGTAAAAAAGATAACAAGCTAAGATTGTTTTGCTTGTTCTGTTATTTTTTTCAAAACTAAGAGTGGCACGTTGGTTTCAAAAGCCAATGATTTAGTAATATTAGTGTTAAACAACTTTTCATACCAAGGTCTTTCATAGCTTGCCACACTTATTATAGAAGGTCTGCTATAATTTACGTATTCTTCTATACTTTCTGCTATCTCCTCGTCTTCGTCTTCGGTAGCTACAAAGGTCATTTCTATATTTTCATATCCATATTTTTCCTTTATATTTTTCAGAAAACCCTCTTTATCAAAGACTTCTGCATCAGTAATTGTATTATGCAAGTGGAAGATTTCTATTCTTGCATCAAAAAACTTAGCAAAGTCGAGCAGGTCTTGGAAAAAACTATCCACTTGCAAAGTAATAGAAGCAAGGCTTATTTTTTCTACTGTTTTTATTTTAGATTGCTTAGGAATCATCAGCACAGGACAAGGAGATTCTTCTAAAAGGTTAGCAGATTCACTACCATAAAAGAAGCGCTGTATCCCGTTGGATTTTGACTTGCCTATAATTACCAAATCTGCTCCCTGCTCTTTAATAGTATGCAGTACATTGTCCAAAAACTCTCCATGTTTGACTATCCAGTCAATTTCAAAAGGTGGTCTTTCCAATCCTAAGCGGCTTAATACTCTTTGACTTAAACTTTGCAGTCTTTCCCAATTTTGAGAAAGTTCATACTCTACCAAATCGCGATATACATTGCGGGGTGTTCTCTCAGGTACTTGGGTTTCAGTAGCATGGAAGAAAATAAGTTTGACGTCTTTTCTGCTGGCAACCATGCGTACTGCAAATTTCATTGCTTGCAAGGTATGAGGAGAAAAATCAGTAGGTACTAAAATAGTTTTCATATAAATTAGTAAAAATCATTAATACGATTTAGAATGAGTAGCATTTTTAAGTTTTTCAAGTGCAAAATTGGTGAATAGATTTGAAAAACTAAAATATTACTTGCTTACTTTGCAGTCCCCAAGTCATTTTTTGCTTATTAACATGCTGTTAGATAGAGATGCTTTGTATATGAACAGGGCAATGGAATTAGCCCTGCATGGACGCGGAAAGGTCAGCCCAAATCCTATGGTCGGATGTGTTATTGTTTGTCAAGATAAAATCATAGGCGAAGGTTATCACCAACGATACGGAGAGGCTCATGCCGAGGTAAATGCTATCAACTCCGTAAAGAACAAAGAATTATTATCTGAATCAACTCTTTACGTAAATTTAGAACCCTGCTCACATTTTGGTAAAACCCCTCCCTGCGCTGATTTAATTATCAAACACCAAATCAAAAAAGTAATTGTAGCCAACTTGGACACAAACCCCCTTGTGGCAGGCAAAGGCATACAAAAGCTCAAAAACGCAGGCATAGAAGTTCAAGTAGGGATGATGGAAAAAGCAGGAAAAAATCTCAATAAGCGTTTTTTTACCTTCATGAACCGCATGCGTCCTTACATCATACTGAAATGGGCAGAAACCGCTGACGGCTACATTGCAAAAGAAAACTATGATTCTAAATGGATAAGCAATTCACTATCAAGAAGGTTAGTGCATAAGTGGCGTAGCGAAGAGGACGCCGTTATGGTAGGTACGAATACTGCTTTTTACGACAATCCCCAACTC
>Ga0272446_1005028_pt1 | contig 14973 bp, 14 predicted proteins | sample YNPCB0061_FD_194587 | JGI IMG/M metagenome (GOLD analysis project Ga0272446, IMG submission 194587) | Hot spring microbial mat communities from Yellowstone National Park, WY, United States - YNP-CB-006-1 | ecosystem: Environmental > Aquatic > Thermal springs > Hot (42-90C) > Sediment | place...
CCTTTGGCCTCGACGCCATGACCCGAGGGTGTCTCGGTGGGGTCGGTTTTGCGTTTGTCTCTCATGTCGGCCAGGTGCAGCCATGCGGCTACCTGGAGCTCAATTGTGGAAACATTCGGGAGCGGCATTTCCGCGATATCTGGGAAACGTCCCCGATATTCCAGGATCTGAGAGATTACCAGAAATACCAGGGAAAATGCGGCCGCTGTCAGTATATCAGCGTTTGCGGCGGGTGCCGGGCGAGGGCCTACGAAAGCACCGGCAACTATCTTGCGGAAGAACCCTTATGCCTGTTTCAGCCGGGAAAGAGCGAAAAAACGGGTGCAGACGCGAAGCGTTGATCAGTCTTCAAAAAGGGACGACCCGCCGCATTGTCGCCGGCGGGTCGCGACCAACTTCATTGATTGACGACGAAAATCTTGACCTGGTGTTTTTCTTGTGGATTGAGGTCCGTCTCGATGAACATCACGAGCTCTTTTCTTGATTTGGCGTCCGCCGGAATGTTTTCCATTCTTGGCTTGACATCGATGCTATATCCGATGGCCCCCCCCTCAGCCAGCGGTTGCTGGGAGACTTCAATAAAGTTGGAGTCATAGTCGATCTTGGTGATCTTGAATGCCTGCTTCGAGTTGCTCATCACCAATACTTTGCCAAGCCTGGCAGGCTGATCCGGCGCCAGCTTGCCCACCACGAGTTGTGGCGGTCTGACACTGATTTCGCCCTCGATGTTGCCGGCCACATGCACCAAAATCTGAGGTTTTTGCGGCATATCCGTGAGCAGTGTAATCGACCCGTTGTACTGCCCCGTTTTCACCAGGTTTTTGACAAACAGCCGGTAATGCTTCCCCGCCTCGATGGTCTCCAACCGATAACCGACCTTATCGGTGAGGCTGCTTTCCAATTTGGTGATTTGAAAAGGCTGCGATTTGCTGATGATGTTGATGGAGCGCTCTTCCAGCTGGCTCGCCAGACCGCGAAAATAAACCGGGCCGGCTGGGTCCAGTTCAACCAGAGAGCGGATTTTTCCCTTGACGGTCAAGGTCAGTCTGGGGTTCTGCGGATCATTGCTGAAGACCGTTGCCGACTTTTGCACACTTCCCTGATAGCCTTGAAGCGATACGTTCAGTGTGATTTTGCCCTCACCACCTGGTGAGATCAGCCGATCGAAATTGGCCACGGCGCATCCTCAGCCAGGTCGCACCTGGTTGATCTCAAGCGGTCCTTCACCGGTGTTTTTCACTATAAAATCATGCGAAACTTTGCCGTCTTCGGTTACCTCGCCAAAATCATAGGTGCTTTCCGGTACGCTGATACTTGGCGTTTTGGCAACGGGGGTTGACGGTGAACCGGCGGGTTGAGGACTCTCCGCACTCAACGCGGGGTTCAGGCCGGCCCTCAACAACGCCCCAAAAAAGATCAGACACATGAACAGCAAGACAACACGCCGCATACTTCTGATGCCTCCATCCAATCCGCTGTCAGAATTTTCAAAACATAGGCCTTTCCACCGGGCCTGTCGGGACAACGCCCGCGCTGTGACTCAGACGCAAGCCGGCAACCGCGCCGGCATGCAGATCTTCAGCCGTTCCCAGGCGGCAGCCGACCTCTATCAACCGTCATTCATCTTAGACGCATCCGCTCCTTTAATCAATCGGCCAGAATAGACCACCGCGATGCCTTCCTTCCGAAACCTCGGCGCCTCTTCCAGCAGGACTTTGTAGGTTGTGTCGTAGGGATGGCCGATGGCTAAGGCGGAACCCTGCAGTTTGGCTCTGCGAATCAGCTGCTGGATTTGAGAGCGGACAAAAGTTTCCGTGTTTTCGTGGTCAAGAAAAATATCCCGCCTTCTCGTTGGCACATTCAGCTCGCGGGCGAGGCTGTAGCCCACACTTTGATCGGTTGTGAAGCTGTCGAGAAAATACAAGCCCCTGCGTTTCAATTGGGTCAGCACCACTTTCATGGCGTCAGGCTGTTTGGTGAACTTCGAGCCCATGTGATTATTGACCCCGGCAATGTTTGGATAGGCATCCAGTGCGGTCTCGACGGTTTGCCGAATCTTATTTTCGGACATGGCGACCAACAACGCGCCGCGACCGGGATTGATCCGGGGATACTCGATGGGCTCCATGGGTAGGTGCAAAATCACTTCATGCCCGCGACTGACAGCCAGCTGCAGTATTTCCTCGCTGTGCGCCTGGAAGGGCAGAATCGAGTATGTGATGGCCAGAGGCAGATTCAAGAATTTCTTGGCGGCCCCCAGGTCTTGGCCAAAGTCGTCGATGACTATGGCCACCTGGGCAATGGTCGGGGTTGGCTCGGGCTTGACCGGTGGTGGGATGGTTTTCGGGACGGGTTCGATAGAGGCGATTTTATCGGGTTCTTTAGCCACCGGCTTTGGCGTTGATTGCTCCACGGGAGGGGCGGCGGGCCGCTCGGGCTGAGCCGGCTTTGCGGTAGGGAGCGGCGCAGTGCGGTCCTCCTGTGAGGCTTTTTCCGCCGCCGGAACTTTGACCGCATTGCTGGAAGGTTTGGCGGCAGCCTGCTGTTTCGAAGGGGCCTCTTGAGAGCCGGGTTTAAAGGTCTTTCCCCAGTAAACCAATCCGGCCAAAACCGCCACGGCAACCAACCATACTGCCAAAGACAGCAGCAAAGTTGGCGTCCCGAGAAACGATCGCGGCGCGCCCCTGGCTGCCTTTGCAGCTTTCATCCCGGGGCTTTGCCTGGTTTTGGCGCGCGGCGTGGACGATCGTCCCCTGGGATTGCCCTTCTTTTTCCCCCCGCTGGATTTGGCAGCCATCAGTTAAAGCGCATCTTCGCCATGATCTTGTAGCTCTTGAGAGTGTCCAGAGCACGCCTCAACTGATTATCTGACTCCAGCATCTTCTGCGTATCCAGATCCCCCTCGCGCAAGCCGCTGGAATTTTCACTGTCTTTGGATTCATCCAGTTCCATGTGCTTGGGCAAATCTTTTTCGCGAATGCGCTGAACCTCCTTCGATTCACCGTCCTCTTTTTTCTGCGCAACATCCCGTTTGACCAAAATGTCGGGCTCGATGCCCTTGGCCTGGATCGATCGGCCGGACGGCGTGTAGTAAAGCGAGGTGGTGAGACGCACCGCCGACCCATCATTCAAGGGAATAACGGTCTGCACGGAGCCTTTGCCGAAGGTGGGTTCGCCCAATAGTATGGCCCGCTTGTGGTCCTGCAATGCCCCGGCCACGATTTCAGAGGCGCTTGCGCTACCTGAGTTGACCAGCACCACAATGGGATAATTGTGAGGATTTGTGTTCTTGTGCGCTTCGAACCGCATTTTCTGGCTTTCCAGCCGCCCCCCGGTGTAGACAATGAGTCCCTCGTCGAGAAACTCGTCGCTCACCTCCACTGCCTGATCCAGCAACCCTCCCGGATCATTGCGCAGGTCCAAAACCAGGCCCAGCATTGGCTGATTTTGCTTTTCAAGCTGTTCCAGGGCTTTGCGCAAATCGTTTGCGGTCCCGCTCTGAAAACTGGAGATGCGGATGTAGCCGTAACCCGGCTCCAAAGTTCTCGCACGAATGCTCTGAATCGTGATCATGTCTCGAACGAGTTCGAATTCCATGGGTTTCTTGGCGCCCTTGCGAAGGATCGTCAGTTTCACCTTGGTGCCTTTCTGCCCCCGCATCTTTTGCACCGCTTCCGTCAACGACATGTCCTGGGTTGGGGCGTCATCTATTTTGATGATTTGATCGCCTGCTTCTACACCGGCCCGATCAGCCGGGGTGCCTTCCAGGGGTGCCACGACGGTCAAGACTCCATCCCGGATGGTGATCTCTATGCCCAAGCCGCCAAATTTGCCCTTGGTTTCAACCTGCAGTTCCTTATACTCTTCGGGCTTCATGAACGACGAGTGCGGGTCAAGGTCTTTGAGCATGCCGTTGATCGCACCATAGATGAGCTCTTTCGATTCAACTTTCTCGACATAGTTGTCCTGGACCAGGTTCAACACGTCGCTGAACAACCTCAGGTGTTGATAGACATCTCCCTGCCCGGACTCCGTCTTCGCCCTCAGGTCCGTCCACCCCATCGCTGCCACCGACACCACCATGAGCAGCATGATCACAAGCGATCTTTTTCTCTTAAACATCGGGGATTCCTCATTTCATTTCGAGTTTCAGTGCAACATCATATCCATTTTGGCAACGTCCGACAAACCGTCAATTCTCCTGCTTCCGCATTGCGAAGCGCGCAGACGTTTGAGTGGTTGGCGGCACGGGGCTTGATGGCGCTTATTATACCCTGCCGCGAATTCAAAAAAACCACCGAATTGCATGTTTCCCTGCGATTGCAGACACATCCATAACACCTCAGCAAACCCAAAGAAACCTTTTCAAAGCGAGATCAATCGGTCAAACATACCTGCGCCGGCTCGAAGCGCAGCCTGATCTCGTAAACCCCATCCACATATGAGGTCTCCACCAGGTAGCCGAGTTTTTGAAACACCCCAAAGACCCTTTCGTTTCCCGGCGAAATATAGGCTTTCAACATCTGCACATGATTCTTCCTGGCGATTTCCACCAGGTGGTGAATCAGAAAGCTGGCAATGCCGCGGCGGGCGTAATCGGGATGCACGGCGAAATCCAATTCCGCCGTCATGTTCGCCTCGTCCAATTCGTAATGGCTGACGGCAATGATGCGCTCGGCATCCATTTCACCAATCACCGCGAAGATATTCATCCCCTTGCGGTAATCGATGTTCAGCAGTTTGTGGACGTCATAGTAGGGGAACACTTTCATGGTCGACACAAATCTGACGTATGACTCATCGCGCGGCAGCGAGTAGAAGAACTGCTTGAGGGCCCGTTCGTCAGTCAGTTTACTCGGCCTGAAGAGGACCGAAACGTCATCCTCAAAAATTTGAATGACCTCCAGATGCTGGGGGTAAAGCCATCGAGAAGCTTCGGCTTGCGGGAACTGGCGATGGATGTAGTTGAGCTCCTGGGCGGCCCGCATCAAGTCCTCGCGGAACTCCGGGTGGGCGATCCCGATCAGGGCCAGCGCCCGCTCCCGGAGACTTTTGCCGTGCAGGTGAGCGATGCCGTATTCGGTCACTACGTATTGAACGCCACCGCGAGTTGTCACCACTCCGCCGCCTTCGGTCAAGTCTGCGACGATGCGGGATTTCTTGCCGTCTAATGTCGTGGACGGCAAGACCACGATTGCCTTGCCCCTTCGCGAGTGCCTGGCGCCGCGCAAAAAGTCGGTCGCACCACCAACGCCGCTGTAGATTTCGTAGCCCAGAGAATCGGAACAGACCTGACCGGAAAGATCGATTTCCAGCGCGGAATTGATTGACACCATTTTGTCGTTTTGACAGATGACCTGAAAATTATTTGTGTATTCGGTTGGATAGAAAGCGACAAAGGGATTGTTGTGAGCGAAATCATACAGTTCGCGGCTGCCCAGGCAAAAGCTGGTCACAATTTTTCCCGGATGCAGGCCCTTTTTCGCGTTGGTGATGACCCCCTTTTTGACCAGATGGAGATACGCATCAGTCAGCATATCCGCGTGAACACCCAAGTCCTGTCTATCCTCCAGGGCATACAGCACCGCCGTCGATATGCTGCCGACACCCACCCGGATGGTTGATCCGTCCTCGACAATTCGCGCGACGTGTCTGCCTATCGCCTCCGCGATGGGGTTCATGAGGGGCTGCCCCACTTCCAGAAGCTTCTCCTCGTGTTCCACGAGTGCATGGATTTTTTCCACATGGATGAACGAGTCGCCCAAAGTGCGCGGCATCCGTGGGTTCAGTTGGGCGACGACCCTCTTGGCGCTCTCTGCCGCAGCCTTCACAATGTCCACCGCTATGCCGTAAGAGCAAAAGCCATGCTCATCTGGTGGCGACACCTGAATGAGGGCCACATCGATGGGCATTGCTCCGCTTCGGAACAAGGTCGGAATGTCGCCCAGACTGATTGGAGTGTAATCCGCGCGTCCTTCAGCGACTGCCTCCCGGCTCGCGGAGGCCACGAAAAAGGATTGGAAGCGGCATTTATCGGCAAGATAGGCCTCCGTGAACCTCTTTTTGCCCACACTCAAGATGTGCAGGATTGCCAAATCCGCCATGGATGGCACCAGCTCTTCCAGGGCTTGAGACAGGTGCTGCGGCTCGCCGCAGCCGGAACCGATAAAAACCCGGTTGCCGCGCTTTATGGAACGCAGCGCTTTCACGGCGGTCGTTCTTTTACCCCGCAAGGCCGACAGCCAGGGGTGCTGGGAGCCTTCCTTGGTGGTGTTGTGAGGGCCAGATGCTGTCGTCACGAAGCATTCCTTGCCGCGAGCTCAAGAGAACACCAGGCGCAACCAAACTGAGCGCCCCCCAAAAACCGTTGATTCAATCGCATGTGATGGCATCCATAGTTCCATCAACCACTGCAAAAGCAAAGGCGCAGACAGAGGCCATGGGGGAAAATCAGTCCGGTACCGACTCCCCAAGCGGTTGCCGGCGCAAAAAAAGGGCAAGAAGCAACCCCGCCAGCGTCATGCTCAAGCAAAGCACCTGTCCCATGCTGAAAACCCCCAGCAGCAGCCCCAATTGAGGATCTGGCGCGCGGAAGAACTCTACGATAAAGCGAAAGATGCCGTACAGGAAAAGGAAGGCGGCAACCATCATGCCGTCTTGGAATGTTCTTTGACGAAGGCGCCACAACAGGATAAAAAGGACTAGTCCTTCCAGCAGGGCTTCATACAACTGAGAGGGATGCCGGGGGAGCGGCCCTCCCTCAGGAAAAACCATTGCCCACGGGATGGTGGTCGGGCGGCCGAACAATTCGCCATTGATGAAATTGCCAATGCGGCCCAGTCCCAGTCCTATGGGAGCAGTGACCGCAACACTGTCGGCTACTGCCCAGAAGGGCAGACTTCTGCGGCGGCAAAAAAGCCATCCGGCAATGACAGCGCCAATCATTCCGCCATGGAAAGACATTCCCCCATGCCAGGTAGCGACAATTTCGAGGGGATTTTGGAGATAGTAGCCATAATCGTTGTATTGGTAGAACAGCAGGTAACCCAACCTGGCCCCAATGATGAGACCGATGGCAAGATAGAAGACCAGGTCCTGGGCAACGGGCCCGACCAGCCCCAGTTGCTTTGACCGCTTTTGACGGGCGATAAGAAGATAGGATGCCAGAAACCCGAGGACATACATCACCCCGTACCAGCGGATACGGAGCGGACCAATGGATATGAGATCCGGATTGATGCGCGGATAAGGAATCAACCGAAAGCCTTTTCAAACCCAGCATGAATCAGGGACAAGCCACACTAACCGACGTCGAACTTGAGCTTGCAAGCTATCACAGCCGCCCGTAAGGGTCAATCTACAACCGCGAAAGGAACCCAATTATGAGCAAGCATAACACGCATGATTCGCACCACTCACACCATTCACACGATTCACATGACCCCCATCACTCCCACCATTCGCATCAAGGACAAACGCAAGGAAGTCTCTCGGACAACGACAAAATGATCAAAATGATCGAACATTGGATCCACCATAACCAAGACCACGCAAAATCCTATCGGGAATGGGCCCGGCGCGCCGAGGAACAAGGGCACAACGAAGTGTGCCAAATTCTCCAATCCATCGCCGACAGCACGGTGCAGCAAAATGAAAGCATGGAGAAGGCGCTGCGGCTGCTGCGAGGTTGAGGCCGCATTGACAGCGAAAGCACCCCTGTGCCATATTGGTGCGCCGTGCTCGCCGGGAGCATGAGGGTTGGCCGCAAGGCTTCTTCAATGGAAATCCATTGAGCCTCCTGCAGCACGCCTTCGATGCCGCCCCGGCGCAAGCCGAGGTCTCGGCTGCAGCCAATCCTGCGGCCTCTCTGCATTTATTCATTCATCACTATGAATTTATTGGGTTTCTCATGATTTGTCGAAAACCACAGGTTGTGCTTCCAATATGCAGGCGATTGAAACCATTCACCCAGATCCACTGACAACTCATGCTTGCTGGATCGATGGGTGCAGCGTCAGCGGAGTCGAAGATTATCCTTTGGTCGATCCTTCGACGGGAGACATCTTTGCAAAAGCCACCCTTGCAGGCGAGGACCTGGTGGATTCCGCATTGGCTTCAGCACAGCGAAGCTACAGAACATGGCGGACCACTTCCACCTCATTCCGCGCCGCCATCTTGGGCAAACTCGCCGCGTTGGTCCGCGAGGATGCGCAATCGCTGGCCGCAACCCTTAGTCAGGAGGTGGGCAAACCCATCACGGCGGCACATGCGGAAGTCATGAGCGCAGCGCAGTTGATCGACTACTTCGCGCAGGAAACCCTTCGCATAACCGGCCAGATTCCCTATCTCGGATACGCCCGCGAACAGGTGATGATCGTGCGCGAGCCGGTCGGCGTCGTAGTGGCCATCAACCCCTACAATTACCCGCTGAGCACCCTGGTCTGCAAGGTCGCCCCGGCCGTCGCCGTAGGTTGCACGGTCGTGGCCAAGCCCGATGAGCACACCCCGATCAGCACCCTCAAGCTGGCGCAAATGGCCAGCGCGGCAGGCCTACCACCGGGGGTCTTGAATGTGCTGACGGGCGACGGCCCCACCACCGGTCGTCTGCTTGTGGCACACCCAACGCCCCGCCTGGTTGCTTTTACCGGAAGCACCGAAGTGGGGAAAGAGGTCCACAGCGCAAGCGCAAAATATGTGAGAAAAGTCGTTTCCGAACTGGGCGGGCATTGTCCGGCCATCGTCTGCGCGGATGCTCCATGGCCAGGCCTGTTGCCGGCAATGGTTGCACAGAGTTTCAAGAATTGTGGGCAGTATTGTTACCGCATCAGCCGCTTCTATGTGGATGAGCAGATCTACACCGACTTCTTGGATCAGTTCACAAAGCTCACCCTGGCGCTTCAGGTCGGGCCGGCCTTCGATCCCAACACGGACCTTGGTCCCATGAACAACCGGGAGGTCTATTCGAAAGTGCAAAGCCAGGTCGCGACCGCGGTTGGTGAAGGCGCCCACGTCCACATCGGCGGCGCTCCCCTCGAGAAGTATCCCGGCGGGTTCTATTATCTGCCGACGATTCTCACCAATGTGACTGCCGAAATGAAGATTGCTCGGCAGGAGGTTTTTGGTCCGGTGGTTATCATCACCGCCTTCAGCGACCCCGATTCGGCCATTCAGGAGGCCAACGACACCCCATACGGTTTGGGGGCCTATCTGTTCACCGCGGATTTGGGCAGGGCGCTGGAATGGTCAGCGAGCTTGGAGGCTGGCAGCATCTGGGTCAATGCGATTCATCAGGCCTACCCCGAAGCGCCCTTCGGAGGCATGAAGGAAAGCGGACTGGGACGAGAAAAATCTCGATTCGGCGTGGAGGAATACACCGAACTCAAAACTATCTACTTTTCTTACTGATTTTGTTGATGATAGCTTCCAAGAAACGATGGGTACGGACAATCGAGCGGAACACAGGGACCGCCACAGTGTTCGTGCCCTGACAAAACTAACACTCACAGGAGTGCAATCCAAAAATGATACCCATCATCTGCATCGTCGGTGCATCCAATTCGGGCAAGACCACCTACCTGGAAAAATTGATCCCGGCTTTGACGCAAAGAGGCTACCGGGTGGGCGTCATCAAACACGACGCGCACGCTTTTGAAATGGACCACGAGGGTAAGGACACCTGGCGGCATCGGCGTGCGGGCGCCCAAACCATTGCCATTTCATCCCCCACGCAAGTGGCGAGCATCCGCACCACAGACCACGAACTGGGACTGGAGGAGATCGTGCCCCGTTACTTCTGGCAGGAGGACGTCGTCATTACGGAGGGTTTTAAACGTTCCACCTATCCGAAAATCGAAATATTTCGATCGGCTATAGAAGAAAAACCAATCTGTGAAGCAAACGACAATCTGCTCGCGGTGGTCACCGACGATCCGGTAGCCATCGATGTTCCAACCTATTCTTTTGCGCAGGTTTCGGCGGTTGCGGACCTCATCGAGAATCGTTTTTTGAAAGAGCGAAAAAAGCACCGTGTGCTGGTCACATTGGATGGAAAAAGGCTGCCCATGAACGACTTTGTGCAGGATTTTTTCGCCGGCGGCATTCAGGGTATGCTGTCAAACCTCAGAGGTTGGCGAGAGGCGGGCAAAATTGACATTCACATCTCCATGGAGGATGCTTGATTGCTGACTGGGGCCATCCTCGCCGGCGGACAAAGCCGTCGTTTCGGCAGTAACAAAGCACTTGTCACGGTTGACGGCGTGCGCCTGATCGATCGCGTGATTGACTCGATTGCGATGGTCTGTGAGCCCATTATGCTCATCGCAAATGACCTGAAACCCTACTACGATGTGCGCGCGGCCCTGGTGCAGGACTTCATCCCCCATCAGGGGCCGCTGGGCGCCATCTACACCGCACTGTTGTTCAGCCCTCACGAGTGGGTCTTTGTCAAAGCTACGGACATGCCGTATATCAACCTCGAGATAATACGAAAAATGCAAGCATTGGCGGCAGGCTGGGACGGCGTCGCCCCCGTCCTGGCCGACAAATTCGAACCGCTCTTTGCACTTTACAATCGCCGCTGCCTGCCTGCCATAGCCGATATTTTGCAGGGTGAGGAAAGAAAAGTCACTTCCTTCTATGGCAAGGTGAAGATTCGCGCTCTCGAGGAAGATCAATGGCGAGCCATTGATGAAGAAGGTCGCAGCTTCTTAAACATCAACACCATCGAAGATTGGGAAAAGCTGCCATGGAGTTGATGGAAGCCAAACAACTGGTGGTGAGATCGGTCCCGCCGGCAAGAATCGAGTACGTTTGGCTGGAGCAGGCTGTGGGTCGCATTTTGGCGGCTGATCAATTTGCCGATGGGGGGGACCTGCCCGCTCAGGCCCGCTCGCGGCTGGACGGCTTCGCTTTGATCAGCGCCGATTCTGTTGGCGCGACAAAAGAACGACCTCGGTTCCTGCAACTGCGAAATGAGCTGCTGGCCGCCGGGGACGAGCACATATTTGCCATTCAAGCGGGGGAATGCGCTCGCGTGCTGACCGGTGCGCGGCTGCCAACCAATGCGGACGCCGTTGTGGCCGAAGAAAACACTTTCTGCCAAAGCGCTTCCATCGGTCTGACCAGGGGCTTCATGCCGGGAGAAGGAGTGGCACCGGCCGGAAGTGACATTCAGCAGGGCCGCCTGGTGTTGCCAAAGGGCGCCATCCTCACCCCGACACGTTTGGCTTTACTTGCCGCCCTCGGATGCGCCATAATACCTATCTTCACGAAACCCCGAGTGGCATTCCTGGCAACCGGCAACGAACTGAAGGAGCTGGGGCGGTGCGACCAAGGCGCGGCCGAGATAGTTTGCAACAATCGACACCTACTGGCATGGTCCGCCGCCCTGCAGGGCGCCCAAGCGATACACCTCGGCATCGCCCGGGACGATCCGGATGAAATCGCCACAAAGCTCGCGAGCACCGATGCCGATTGGATTGTGTCAACAGGTGGAGTTGGACGCGGAGCTCGAGACTACACTCTCAATGCCTGGAAGAAGTTGGGGGTAGAGATACTGTTCGAAGAAATTAATCTGTCACCTGGCCACAGAACAGCTTTCGGCAAACTCGATGGGCGGCTGTTGCTGGGGTTTTCGGGAGGAACATGGGGGGCGCAGGCAGCGTTTGAGCTGCTGCTGGCGCCTGCTCTGCGCGCTTTTCAGGGATGCCCGTGGGTTGCCCCACCTTCCGTGCCGGCTGTACTGGAATCTCCCGTCAAGAATAGAGAAGGCTTCCACAAAGTGATCAGGGGAACATTGAAGCGCGGATCATCGAGGGTCTTTTTTAGGCCCATGCAAAAAACGAGTCACTCCCTTTTCGAGAGCATCGGCCAGTCTCTTTGCTACGCCGTTTTGACGCCCGACCATCTGGAGTGTGCTGCAGGGACCGGGGTCGAAGCCTGCTTCCATGACCTACCCCTGTGTGCTTTTCCTCTTTTTGCCGTTGAAAGTGACGCCAAGGGTTGCAGCAATGCTTAAGGGAACCGCTATTGAGACCGCCTACTACCGATTTTTAGAGCGCTATTTGACGCCCATACTGCTCGAATTGCACCTGCAGCCGAACCACGTGACCATGCTGGGGCTTGCTGTCAGTATGATGGCGGGCGTTTCTTTCGCCTATTGGCCTTTCTGGGGCGGGCTGCTGACTCTGCTGACCGGTCTACTCGACACCCTCGACGGCTCTCTTGCCAGGACCCTGGGACACACGAAAAAATTCGGCGCATTCCTGGACTCAGTCCTGGATCGCTATACCGAGTTCATCATCTACCTCGGCATATGGTGCTATTTTTACCGCAAGGGTGCGGCGATACCCTTTATTTCCTTTCTGATCCTGGTAATCCTTTTTGGCTCGCTGATGGTGAGCTATACGCGAGCGCGCGCCGAAGGCCTTGGTGTTCGCTGCCTGCGGGGCCTGCTGCAGAGGGGCGAAAGGATCATTTTGATTGGCTTGGCGGGGATATTCAATCCGGCCGTTAATCACCTGCTCGGGAACCCAAATAGTCGGTGGTTCGAGGACATCCTGCTGGTTTCGATACTGCTGGTGTTGGCGATTGGCACGAACCTTACCGCACTGTGGCGCTTCATCAATGTTCTCAACGACCTCAGGGGCTAAAAGCAAGCCAGCCGCAGCAACTCACCCCAGAAACCATTGCTGAAGCAAACAGCGGCCTAAAGCCAGGCTGTCTCGTTAGAGAGGACTGTCGCTCTTTTGTAAAATGACCCTGTCATCTTCTCTGAATATCTCGAACGAATCCCCCACCTCAAATCCCAGTTGCTCAATCAGCAATGCCTTGTTCAGCGTCACGCTGCCACTCTGTCCAATGGTCCTGAAATTGGCGGTTTTGATGACCATCGGCGGCTTGAGAGCTGCTTTGTCGCGTCTCCGCACCATCGGTCGCTCTGGCGCTGACGGTTTGGGCATAGCCGCTATGGGGGGCTGTCTCTTGAAGTCCATTTTAGGAATCTCACCCAGTTCCGCCAGCCCCTTCATGTAAAGATCCTGGACCTCACTTTTGAATTTGATGCCGAACAGCTTTTGCACAGACTCCAGCGAACGCCCATTGCGTATCTCGTTGGCAACCAGTTTGGGATCAATATTTTTGTATTCGACTTGCATCACTCTTTTCCTTTCGCTTCAACAGCCTCGCCAAAAATTACTGGGTGGCCCTCTTAAGATGCCAATCTCTTTAATGAACAGCCGCCGATGAACCCGGCAAAGCAAGATAGGGATTTGTTACTGAGCTAATGTTCCAGGTGCTGCGCTAACCTGCAGCGATGATTCCCGCTAGAAAGCAGCTGGCGTCTATTTGTGCCTCGTTCGGGACATTCCCCCTGCCAGCAATCAACTCAAATCGTTGTAATACAATTTCGCCGCATGAACTGCGCGCCGCCGCGCGAAAAACTCAAGGATTTCCACGGCATGATGTAATACATATGAACCTTTCGCACCCCAACCGAATATCGAGCAGATCAAACTATTTCTTTACCATCCGCTACCAGTCAGTCTGCGCTTATTTTTTTGTTTTTCTTAGGTATTGCCACTTGAGGATGGAATAATCCTGAAAGGCATCAACGGGTTTTTCGGACAGCATGAACAGTAATTACTGCTCCTTATGCTGTCAAGCATTTAGTTTCATGCCTGCCGGCGCTGGTCATACGTTGCATCCGACAAGGGCTCAAAGCTCAGCGATCATTTCAGCTGGGTTTGAATGATTTCTCCAACCCCGCGGGTCAGCGCCAACACCCGCTCCGCCATTTCTTCACTCAGGCTTCCGCAACCGCAACTGGGTGTGAACAGCGAACGAGACAGGATGTCTTTGAGGTCAACGCCATTCTCACAGAGCCGGCCGGCAAGCGTCGTCCATCGATCTACCAGACTTTGGGGAGTTTCACGGGCTATAAGTTGGGGGTCCGAAGTTGGGACAATTCCCCACGCCAGGATTTTGTTCTTGGCCAAAAATTGCTGGATGTTGTCTTTGTAGAGTATAAATCGGTCGAAATAATTGTACGTGTCAAAATTTATAATATCAACTCCCGAATCAAACGCCAGGAGCCAGTCAGTGTTGGCGCATATGTGCACGCCCGCCAGCCCGCCAACAGCGTGCACTGCATCCACCACTTCCGTCAAAAGCCCGTGCACCAGCTCACGCGACACACTGATGAAAGCTGAAGAACCAAACCCCGCCAGCGCGGGTTCATCCAAGAACAGGATCACCGGCAGTCCCAGCGACTGGAGCTGCAGAATTTGCCACTTGGCTTTCATGGCCAAATGCTTGACCACCACATCCAGCAGTCGTTCATCGTAGAGCAGAGCGCGGTCGTGCTGGTCTTTCAGGCCGGACAGAAGCGTGAAAGGCCCTACGATCTGCCCCTTGACAGCGCGGCATGGAGGATTTGCCTGCTGCAACAGCTCCACAAAATGATAAAATGTGCGGCCCGTTTCCTCGCCCATCTGAAATCGCGATCCCGTCAGGCTTTTCGTGCCGGCCTCAACTTCAAGATATTCCTCATAGAAAGAATACAATTCTTGGTCGAATTGGGCGGAATCGGTCCTTATCACCAGTTCGCCGCTGCTATCGCCAACGCCGGGCAACCCCTCGAGGTACTGCACCATCATTTGCTCCGCCTTGAAGGCCGATAACTGTGGCCAAACGGGTATTTCCGGAGCGCATTGCAAGATCAGCTCGATCGCTTTCTTGCGATCCTGGTGCGGCATACTCCCCACCAGGGTCACAGAAGCCATACCCAGCCAGCTACTCATAGCCAAACCCTTTCTTCTTGTGAAGATGACTCACTCAGGTCCCGCGGGCAACCCTCTAACATTTTTCACAAATAGGGTCAACGCAAGGAGTTGATTCGCAGTCCAAAATTTTTGCGGATTGCAGGATTGATTTGGAAAATTTACTAAAACTCCGATATAAGCCTGCTATAAGTTC
>Ga0272446_1005029_pt1 | contig 14967 bp, 13 predicted proteins | sample YNPCB0061_FD_194587 | JGI IMG/M metagenome (GOLD analysis project Ga0272446, IMG submission 194587) | Hot spring microbial mat communities from Yellowstone National Park, WY, United States - YNP-CB-006-1 | ecosystem: Environmental > Aquatic > Thermal springs > Hot (42-90C) > Sediment | place...
TGTTGGGTAGTACAACATCCACCTGCGACTTTTTGCCGGTAACGATCTTGTCTGTTTCGTAGAGTACAGCGCCCTTGGCTGCGGCAGTTTGCCCCTTCGCGGAAACTATTTTCACATCTTTGCCGACGACAAAAACCACAGCGGCTGCGTGCGAGGCCTTCTTTTTAGGTTCTTCTTTTTCTTTGCAGGCCACCGTGGCCAGACCTGCCACAATCACCCAGACAATCGTTTTCATCATGGCCGCATTGTAGAAACCCACGCAGCGCCGTCGAGTGGTTTTACTTGCCCACCGGGTGCGCCCTCGAATGCGGCAAAGACGGCATCGTGCCGGCCGCAAAACTCGGCGCATCCATGCGCCCTCGACAGGAATCGAACCTGTGCACATGGCTTCGGAGACCAACGCTCTATCCACTGAGCTACGAGGGCTTTTTGCGTATTTCACGCATGCGCAAAGCGCATGCGTGAAATACGCTGTCATTACATTTCGCTGAGCTTTCTCACGGCGCCCGACTCGAGCGCAGCACGTTCCACGGCAGCGGTTACGCGCTGGTGCACGTCTGGATTCAAGAGTGCTGGCACAAGCTCCTGTCGATCGCTGTTGGCGAGAGAAGCAATTGCCTGCGCCGCAGCGATTTTCATGCGGTTGTTGATGCGCGAAGCGCGAGCATTGAGAGCTCCCTTAAAGATCCCCGGAAAGGCAAGGGCATTGTTCACACCACGCCCGTCTGCCGCAAATGCCGCACCGGCTGCAATCGCTGCTTCGGGTTTGATCTCCGGGTCGGGATTCGACAGCGCAAGAATGATCTGTCGTGCGCGTACCATCTCGGGTTTGATCAGGTTAGGCACTCCGGTTGTTGTAACCACAACCTGCGCTTTCTGCATCAGCTCGCCCAACGCGAGTGGAGTTCCACCGATTTGTTCAAGCCGGGTTTTCGCTTCTTCATTGATGTCAGCGCCGTAAATGGTTTGTACGCCAAATGCCTTAAGCAGGCGCGCAATACCGTTGCCCGCCGCACCGAGCCCTACAATACCCACCGAAAGCACGCGCAAGTCGTCACCGACATAACGTGTCGCGTTCAACAGCGCCGCCAGCACCACAGTAGCCGTGCCGTGCTGGTCATCGTGCATGATCGGCATGTCGAGTTTCTGCGTCAGCGCTTCTTCGATCGCGAAACATTCAGGTGCGCGAAAATCTTCGAGCTTGATCGCGCCAAATGAGGGAGCTATATTGATAATGGTATCGATACAGGTCTGGATATCTTTTGAATCGATAAGAATGGGAATACCGCTGATGCCGACCAGTTTGTCAAAGAGCACGGATTTACCTTCCATCACGGGCATTCCTGCGCGCACGCCAATATCTCCCAAACCAAGAATTGCCGTACCGTTGGTCACAATCGCCACAGAATTGCGCACATAGGTGTAATCGTACATCAAATCGGGGTCGCTCTGGATGGCGCGGCAGACGGCAGCTACCCCAGGTGTGTAGATACGGCGCACATCGCCGGCATTTTCGATGGAAACCCGGCTGCGCATTGCGATCTTGCCGCCTTTATGCAGGTCAAGTACCGCATCAGAGACAGAGTCTACCTGGATACCGTCGAGCTCACCTACGGCGTGCAGGATTTCCTGCATGTGCCGTTGGTCGCGAACATAAATTTCTATCTCGCGCAGGTTGTTCTTGCCTGCGCGTTTGATCAGGCGCAGGTCACCGATGTTGCCACCGTGCATGCCAATAGTTGTTAGCAGTTTACCGAGATATCCGGGTTTGTCGGTAATATAACACCTAAGGTTTTTAATCAGATTATCTGTAGCTTTCTCATAGAGCATGGGGCAAGGATGTAAAACAGATGTTGAACAGGGCGAAAATAGAATTCAGACAACGGCAAAGCTATCCTACCTTTGACAAGACGTAGGCAAGATTGTCGCTGTGGGCTATTTGATTTCGATTTGCGTCCTGTTCGCCCGGCAGGGCAGGGATTAACCATGAGCAAGCAGGATCTGCCCGAGATAACCCCGGCCGAAATGGGCGACAAAACAGTCCACGATACGATCACGCGCCGCAAGACGCGGACGGTGAAAGTCGGCAACATACTCATTGGTTCAGGGCACCCGATCGCCGTGCAGTCGATGACCAAGACCAAGACCGCTGACTGGAAAGCGACGGTCGAACAGATTCTGCGCTATGAAGAAGCCGGCTGCCAGGTCGTGCGCTGTACAGCCAACGACGAAGACGCGGCGAACGCCTTGAAGAAGATCAAAGAGCAGATACATATCCCGCTGGTGGCCGACATCCACTTCCAGCACAGGCTCGCGTTGATCGCCATCAAGAGTGGTGTCGACAAGATTCGTATCAACCCGGGCAATATCGGCAACAAAGACAAGGTGTCAGAGGTACTGCGTGCCTGCAAAGATAACGGCATCCCGATTCGTATTGGCGTCAATGCGGGCTCACTCGAAAAAGACATCCTGCGGAAACATGGTTACCCCACGTCTGATGGTATGGTAGAATCAGCGCTCCGCCATATTGAAATCTGCAATGAACACAATTTCGATGATGTGATCGTATCACTCAAATCGAGCGACGTCTTCATGATGATGGAGGCATACCGCAAGCTCGCGAAGATCACCGACTACCCGCTGCACCTCGGCGTTACCGAAGCAGGCACCAGCTGGCAGGGTACTATCAAGTCATCGATCGGTATTGGCGGCTTGCTCGCCGAGGGCATCGGCGACACCATTCGCGTTTCCCTGACTACCGACGGTGTGGAAGAAATAAAAGTTGGGCGGGAGATTCTGCGGTCACTTGGGCTGACCAGCTTCGGAGTCACTCTCGTTTCCTGCCCAACCTGCGGCCGGCTTGAAGTAGATCTTTTCCGTATCGCGAAAGAGGTTGAAGAAGCAGTTGCGCACATCAAAACCCCGCTCAAAGTTGCGGTGATGGGTTGCCTCGTCAACGGCCCCGGCGAATCGAAAGAGGCGGATATCGGTATTTCTGCCGGCGCAGGTTCAGCCATACTCTATGTGAAAGGTGAAAGCAAGGGCAAGATCGCAGAGGCGGAAATTGTCCCGCGGCTGCTCGAAGAGATTAAACTGCTCGAAGACGCGATGAAGCAGAACTAACCTTCTGCAGGCAGACCGGGCAACGGTGCGGCCTGTAATAGGCCTTGCAGCGCAGGACGAAAGGGGCAATATGGCCGCCATGCTCGCCGCCGTTTTCGAAATACTCACCGTCGGCTTTCCCTTCTGCGCATTCAAGCTCATCACGGGGGTTTCGCTGTCGCAGGACTGGCTCACTGCCTGGGGCCTCGTTGATACACTGCTGAACACGCTAAACCTCGGTTGGTTACTGATCGCGCGGCGCCGCCTGACCGATATTTGCCTGCTGTCGCTGCTGGTGCGCCTCATGCGTCGCCCTGCCGCTGAGCAAGTGGGGCGCTGGCAAGACCTGGGTGCGGCTGGCGATATGTTTTTGTCTTTCGCCATTGTGGCCTTCATGCTCGGTGGCGGATTTCTGCCCGGTTTACCAGCCTGGCAACTGGAGCTTTGGAATCTGTCAGTCATTCTGAACGTACTGGGCGCCGGGTCGATGCGGTTGCGTGACTCGATTACCGGCCTGCGCGAAAGCCGGAGAGAATAAACAAAACGACGGCGCTGCTCGCATTGGCTATAGCTCTATTGCCAGTGGCGTGCCAGTCGTACCAGTTAGTGGTCATGGATGCGTCATAGCATTTCACACGTGAATTTCGCAGCCGCCAATACAATGAAATTAATCCGGGCATCGGTGTCGGTGGTATGAATACGTTTCACCGCACTCATGTTGACGCAACCGCGATGTTCCTGAAGAACAGCTTTGGCAACCCGGCCGGCTATACAGGTGAAGCGCGCTGCCATTTTTCAGGCAACGCCAGGTCGCAGGCTGTCAACTGAGACTGCGGGACCGCTAAACCATACTCAGCACACCACGCCTGATCATCATCACGGCAATGGATGCGAGCAACAGGCTCGTAATTTTCGAGAGCGCTGCCGAACCCGCCTCGCCCATAATGCGCACCAGCACCTGCGACTGCAGGAACAGCAGGCCCGCAATGACAATATTCAATGAAAGCGAGATCAGCGTCGCTGTCATACCATACTCGTTGGCCATCAGCACACAGGTGGTAATGAGTGCCGGGCCGGCGATCATCGGCGTACCGAGCGGCACGACCCCCATGATGCCGGAGTCATCGTCGTGTGCATGGCGTGCACCCATGACATCGAGTATTGCGAGGATAAACAGGATAACTCCCCCCGCTACCATGAAGTCGAAAACGGTAATGCCCAGAAAACGGAAGATCGCCTTGCCCATGATGGTAAAGATCGCCGTCAGGAAAAACGCCGTCAGCATGGAAAGTGCAACGATACGCCGACGCTCGTGTGCGCGGTGCTTACGGGTCATACCGACGAAAATGGGCAAAATACCGAGCGCGTCCATGGCGACAAAAATGGGAATAAACGTGATGACAATTTTTCGACCGAGCTCTTCCATGGGGTAGAGTTCGAGGTGCCTGCAGCCGGCATACTGAATTCCGGCCAGACCAGGGGCTGCGCGGCAGGTAGCGTAACCCCTTGTGCTAAAATTATTGCTAACGCAGCGCGGCTATTGACTTGGGGTTGATGTTTATCCGGTTTTGGGGGGTGCGCGGTTCTCTGGCGACCGCAATTACTGCCCGCCAGGTCGAAGACAAGATACGCAGAGTGCTGGAGCTTGCAAGTCCTGCAGATCTTCTGTCTAAAGAAGCAATAGAAAACTTCATCAGCAATCTGCCTCTTTCCATCCGGGGCACATATGGCGGCAACACAACCTGTGTCGAAATCCAAACCAACGATAACAAGACGGTTGTCATCGATGCGGGCACCGGATTGCGCGCGCTCGGTAACGCCCTCATGGCACGCGGTAAAATGACCGGCAAAGATGAAATGGCTTTCTTTTTTACACACTCGCACTGGGACCATATCCAGGGGCTGATGTTTTTTGTGCCTGTGTTTATTCCCGGCAATAGGCTCAACTTCTACTCGTGCTTTGCCGACATCGAGGCAAGGCTCAGATACCAAATGGTCACCACGCACTTTCCGCTGACGTTTGACGAGCTGAACTGCGAGAAGGTTTTTCACCCTTTTTCCGAAACCGAAAGCGTTGAAGTTTACGGCCTTACAGTTTCGGCGAAGGCAGTACGCCACCCAGGTGGATGTTATTCGTACAAGTTCAGACAGCCCAACGGCAAAACGTTTATCTTCTGTTCTGACGCAGAATTTAACCTCGAGACCCTCGAAGATATTGGCCCGTACATCGACTACTTCTTCGGCGCCGACGTGCTCGTCTTTGACACGCAGTACACCTTTGAAGAATCATTGCAGAAGATCGACTGGGGCCACTCTTCCGCGGCCATTGCGACCGATATTGCAATCAAGAGCGAGGTCAAGAAACTCGTGCTCTACCATCACGACCCTTCTTATGACGACGCAAAAATGGATAATGTGCTGCTACAGGCGATCAAGTACAAGAGCATGATGGCTCCCAACCACCCGCTGCAGATCGTTGCCGCGTACGAGGGATTAGAATTAGAATTGTGATTGGCTACCTCTTGTCGCTGTCCCCCTCCGCCTACGGCACCTACCCCGCATGCGGGGGAGACAGGGAGGGGGAATGAGATTCCTGCGTATCCTGTTAGTTTTACCGCTGGCTACTTTGTTAGCCGAACCCATTGGCTGGGGCGACCCTGCGCTTGTAGACCGGCGGGCCGAAGAGTTCGGCGTCTGCTGCCATGAAGGTGAAGCGCGCCTGTATGCAGTCACTACTTCGGTTAAAGGCGTTTTCACCAAAGAAGCTCCCACAACCGTTGAACTGACACTCGTCTATTCGGAAGGCAGCAGGTTTGAACGCCGTGTGCTCACCGAGGTTACCCTTGCCCCAGCCGACCAGCTTTTCCCGCTGCACCCGTCTGTTTCGGCATTGGGCGACGAAATACTCGTAGCCTGGCAGGAGACTTCGCCGCAGGGCAATGCGTCAGGCATCTACTACACGTACAGCGCGTCGGGACCAACGGGCTTTACCAGCAAGCAGGTACTGCCTTCGACTGCAGGCAAGCTCAACGCGATTCTGCCAAGGGCGAAAATGACCGGCCCGGGGCAGCATGTAATTTTGTACCAGGAACCTGCTGCGGTAAACCGCTTTCAGTTAGTGGCGGCGCACGGCGGCCGGGGAGTTTTTTCTGGCCTAAGCCCGGTGGCCGAGATCAGCGGCGGCACACGTGGGGCATTGTTTCCGGCAACAATTCGCCGAGGAAAGCGCATCGACATACTGTACCAGAACCGCGCCGAGGCAACGCTGATCGACGATATTTTTCGCGCGTTCAGCCAGGACGGCGGCTTGAGCTGGAGCGGCAATGTGCGCGTTACTAATAACGGCTTCCAGAATTTCTCGGCACAGGTCACCAATACAAAAGACAAACTCGTATTCATCTGGCAGAGCAACCCCAACAAGGTGTGGTCGATCTTCGCGGCACCCGAAGGCAGCGAGCCGATTGCGGTAAATGATAACGCCTCACCGAGCTACCTACCGGCAATCGTTGCGGGTGCCGAAACTGCCCCCGGTGCCTCTTCGGCAATCGTCGCCGCCTGGCAGGACACGCGCAATGGCGCGCCGCAAATATACGCGAAATTTCTCGATCGGCCTGAGAACAGCTTCGTCGGTGTCGACCACCGAGTGACTAAAGAAGGTATTGCCGCGAAGCCCATCGAATTTGCGCGCCTGGGCACCCGTCCGTTCCTGTTCTACGGCTGCGGGCCAGGTCTCTGTGTCCGCGAGGCCGATACGACGGCCGAGCCCTTGCGTATCTTTTCGCGCACCCACGCGATCGGCCAGGTTTCCAGGTCGAATGACGCGGTCTTTAACTGGCCAAAAGTCAATGACATCTCGGGCGTCGAGAGTTTCGCGTGGACGATTGACGATGCGAAGGATACGAACCCCGATCTCTTTAACATGAACGCCCGCGCCACGCAGATCACAGTGCCGGGCCTTAACGGCGGAGCTTATTACTTACACATCAAATACCGTGATAAAGCCGGCAACGTCTCGCCCGTTACGCATTACCCGTTTGTCGTCGACTCAGTGCCGCCGAGCCGGCCCATCATCACGAGTCCTTCGCACGACAACGGCATACCCGATTCAAGGCGAGAGGTCATCGTGCGGTTTAATGCCGCCGACGACAGCGGCATCGCGACCTACCGCTACGCTTTTGCCGAGAAGCTGCCGCGCATTTTCACTGAGACTACCACATCTACCGAACTCACATTCAGCGATGTGCCGCCCGGCAGGTATCTGTTCGCTGTCGAAGCAGTCGACCTGGGCGGCAATGTATCGGAACGTGCATTCTACCGCATCGAGATCGGCGTGAATGAACGCAACGACCTGACAATCCGCCACAACGCCGAAGCCGACGTGATCACGCGGCCAGACATCGCCTTCACGATACAGGATAACGGCGGCCGCGGCATACGCGAAGTGTATTACCTTGCGGGCTTTGACATCCGCGATCCGTTCACGGGAAAGAAGGTAACCCTCGAGGCAGAGGAGAACATTTACACCGCCCGCATCCGGGGCATTGAGAAGGGCACTGCAGTGATTTCGCTCGGCATTGTCTATGCCGATGGCACGCGCGCCGCGCCACGCCACTTTTATTTTGACTCGAACGACCCGCGCGCCCGCAAAAAATTCGCCTTCACCGACATTGAGTATGAGAAGATCGTACCCGTTCCCGAAAGAAGCCCGTTCAAGGTGGGCGGGCGCGCTGATCTGATCAGGTCAAAGTTTGACCGGGGTATCCTGGAAATCCGCCTGAACTATGACACTGCCGATGCGTGCCGCAATGCCGCAGTGCGCGGTTGCAAGCCCAAGCAGATTAAGGTAAAGGGCTACGTGTGGGAAATCGCCAGCGCCGAGCGTATTCCACAGGGGGAAATCAACTTTAGTGGCCCTGTCGAATTCATCTACCTGCAAAAACCCGGACAGTATTTTCTCAATGCAAAGACCCTGTTCAAGGGTCCTGAACGTGAACAGTTCGCTTACGATTCGCGTATGGTGGATGTGCCTGATGTTCGCAAAGAGTTCAGGAAACAGCTCTACCTGGCACTCTCAGCAGCGCTCGCGCTTGTTCTGCTTATAGCATTGTGGCAGCGGCGGCGAATTGCCTTTTATGCGGGGGCCTGGGGTTGAAATACCTGCTGGCCTTCGCAGTCCTGGTGCCTTCGCTGCTGCTGCGCCCACTGCCGGCAGTGAAGCCAGGTGAGTGGCCGATAAGCGGGCTCAAACTCGTGCAGACGCAGTGGTCGTCGTGGATTGCCCGTTTTTTTGCGACTGACGATGAGCACAACCTTTTCTACGTACGGCTGGTTGACCAGAAACCCGAACTGCAAAAGGTGATGCGCTTTCGCCGCCTACCAGATCTCGTGAAGCATTTTCCCATGTCCGACGGTGACCTGATTGTCAGTGTCTATAATCCCGAGAAATACATGCACTTTGTGGCGTTTGATTTCTCCGGGGCGATGAAGTACTCGAACGAGTTTCCGCTCGATTACAATGTTTACGATCTGGACGCTCGCGTCAATATCGAACAAGGCAATCCGTCATGCCTGCTCTACGCTTTTGACAAGCGCAACTATTATATCAAGTACTGGTCTGAACGGCGCACGCAGAATATCATGGCCAGCCGCGATCCCATTGAGCTGATGTTTTTGCAGTGGGCCGATGGCGGCATTCACTATGTCAGCGCCGCGCCCAACAGACATACCTGGACTTTCTGGAAGAACGGTGAATACCGCTCGCACCTCCTGCCTTTCCCCATCAAGCATGCGAGACTCTACCAGTACCGAAATGCCATGCACCTGGTTGGCCTCGACCTCGAAGGCGGCCTTTGGCAATTCGACATCTCTGCCGGTGAACTGCGACGCAACCTGCTGCAAAAAGACCCACGACTGGTACTCGCGGAGAAGGTGATACCTTTCAATTTCAACCGCGAGCTCAATATCATACTGACAAGCCCGCATGTCGGCACTGCCTATCGCCTGACGTTCGATGACTTCCCACGGCCACGGCGAAAGCCCAGGCTCGAGGAGCGCCGCCTGTTCTGGCCCGGAAACGTGTACCCCATTATCGACCGCAGCAACCAGCTCGACTTTTTGCTCGAAACAGAAATACGCCACATATTCTTCGAATCGTGGAATGCACCGACTGTGCTTATCTCTGATATTGACTGGCGGCTCGACATAAAACGCAATCCGCCCGAGATGATAGTGGCCTGGTCGATACCCAAAGGTGCGCAGTACGCCTACCGCTACCTGCTCGACCAGAACCCCAACAGTGAACCCCTGTCGGAAACCCGGCTGATTCCCTCGAATACGCTACGGTTCGCCGCACGCAAAGAAGGTGCTTACGTACTGCACATTCAGGTACGCAACCTGCGCACAGGCTCGTACTCGCGCGTCTATCATATCCCGCTGCTCTGGCAGTACGCACCACCCGAGCCCGAGGTAATTCTGTCAAACCCGATAGCCCCGCGCATGGTCTCGCCGGGTCGCGTGGAGTTTCTGTTGAATAATCCGCACCCGGGTGAATACTACGCGGCGCTTGACGGCAAACCAGACACCGTGCCGACTCGGCCCATTTCGATAACATCGGGCCGCCTTTCGCTCAACGCACGCGCCAAAGGCAGTTACTACCTGCACCTGGCAAACCGTGACCCGCGCAGCAGGGTTTTAAGCCCGGTAACACATTATCTTTTTTTCGTTTCGCCGTTTGATCCCGAAGAAGATCCCGCGCTGGCAGAGAATCTGCGCCGCATCGATGAAATCCGCCGCATCAAGATCAAGATCCAGAATGCCAAGGGCGACCCGGCAGCGACACAGCTCTGGATCAACCGCCTGCAGGAAATTGAGGCACAGCTCAAGTGAGACATCCGCCTGACCCGGCACCGGTCGAAGCAGAGATTCTACAATTCTTTGCCGACCGCAACTTTGAACGCAGTCGGCGTTTTTCTGGTAACGCCTATGATCCCGCAATACTGCGCGAATATCTGGCAACTGCAGGCAATCCACAGTTGCGCTACCGCACTATCCACATCGCGGGCACTGTCGGCAAGGGCAGCGCAACCACTATGCTCTCGCGCGCGCTATCCGCAATGGGATTTCGTACGGGTGCATACCTTTCGCCGCATTTTGTCAGTCTCACCGAGCGCTTCTTGATCAATGATGAACCCATATCGGCGGCGGCGCTCGAAAGCGCATGGCAGAAACTGCGCGCCAACGGCAGGCTCGAAACGCTCTCGTTCTTTGATGCGATGACTGCTCTGAGTTTCAGCTATTTTGCTGAAGCAAGATGCGATTTTGCGGTTATAGAAACCGGGCTGGGGGGCAGGCTCGATTCGACAAACAACCTGAAAGCCGAAGCGGCGGTACTCACCACTATCGGCATGGATCACATGAATATCCTGGGTAACAGCCTGGCGGCAATCGCGGGGGAAAAAGCCGGAATCATCCACCCTGGGCAGAAGGTGTACAGCGTGCCACAGGAAGGCGAGGCGCTGCGGGTCATCGAAGCGCGCTGCCACGAGATAGGTGCTGCATTGAGGATAATTCAGCCGGTTGGCGACGATTTCACCAGCCGCAACGCGAGTTTCATCCTGCAGCTTATCGGGATGCACCTTGCCCCTGACGCACATCGATTGGCGCTTTGCCGGGCCGCGATCGGAAATCCGGTTTTTGGCCGCTGGAGCGAGCTCGCATCCAGCCCCCGCATCGTATTTGATGGAGCTCACAACGCTGCCGGAATAGCTGCAATCTCCGAGTTAGTTAATCGACAACCTGAAGCCAAATGCAATATTTTTCTCAACACAATGCGCGAACGCGATCTTGGTGCCTTTGGGGAGATATTACAAAAGCAAATCAGCAAGCAGATCAACCTGTACCTGTTCCCGATGCCCGAAGATAACTATTACCAGGACGCCCCGCCGCCGCTCTCGGCGGTCGACGATAGCGCAATCCGGCATCTAATCACTGAACCGCAGACGCTCCACCTGTTTACCGGCAGCATGGGCCTCTATGCCGAACTTCGCCGGAGGTTCGCGCTGTGAAGATAATTCTGTCAGTACTCCTACTCTTTGGTACACAGCTGAGCGCACTGCCCGAACTCGACGCCGCGATTGCAGCCAAAGACCCCGGCAAGGCAATCGAGATCTATGCAACGCGGGATCTCAGCGAAAGCGAATTTGAGCAGCTGCTGCAATTCATGGCCAGCCAGAAAGAGAAGTACCGCAAGAAGCTGGGCTATGCCATCCGCGACCGCAAGGCAACAGATGCAATTGCGGGCCGTCACCTGCACAATGAACTGTTACGGCTCATCAAAGACAACCTGGTTGAGGACGACACTGACTACACAGAAGCATTACTGCTCGCTTCCGGTACAAATAAGAACCCTGACCTGATCTACTCCATTGCGCCTTTCCTCGTACACCCCCGGCTTGAGCTTCGCAAAGCGGCCAACCATGCAGTGGCCCTCAAGAAAGACGAACGCATCTACCCCCTGATCGGACAGCTGCTCGCGGGCGAAAACGTTATTGATAAGGTTTATGCTATGGAAACGCTGCTCGCGCTCAAAGACGAGCGGTCAGTGCCACTGCTGCTGCAACAGCTCTCTAACCCCAGCAAGAATGTCCGCTACTCTGCGTTGAAAACACTTGAAGCGATTGGTTCAGATAAAGCGCAGTACGGGGTCATAAACCTGGCGCAGAGCGACACCGACGAAGAAGTAAGGCTCAAGGCTGTGGAGATTCTGCGCCAGTTCAAGACCGCTCCGGCTTTCTTCGCCCTGCAGAAGCTGATCGCGGATCCGCAGCTCGCAGTGCGAACGCGTGCACTCGAATCGGCTTTGGCGCAGCTCGACAAAAAGTATGCCAATGCCATCTCCGAACAACTGGCACGCGAAACCGATATGACACACAAGCATGCCTTGCTGCGCGGGCTGCTCACCCTCAGCTCGGGAGGCGGCATGAACGGCATTCTTACGCTGCTCAAAAAAGAAACGGACGCCGAGCTTTTGCTGTGGGCGGCGTTTGCCTGCAACCGTTTCGCGGATAACCGCTGCGCTGATCTGCTCGCCCAGCTGTTAGGCACTCGCAGTGAAGAGTCAATAGCAATCGAGGCGATAGTTGGCTTGGCACAATTCAAACAACGGAAGCACCTGCCGGTGCTTATCGCCCTCGCGCAGGATACTAAGAAGTCTTACCTGCTGCGCTCTGCTGCTCTCAGCGCAATAGAGCAGTATGACCATGAAGCAGCAATCGCCCCTCTGTTTTCCCTGTATGATACAGAACAGGACCAGCTGGTTCGCGTGCAGGCACGGATACTGCTGACCGAGCTAATGAAAAAGAAACTGCCAAAATTATGAATGAACGCTGCCGTTTCACACTGCTGCTCGAGTTTGCCGGCGACGACGAACTGATCGAGGCGATTGCGCAGATTGAAAAACATCTGCCAGACTATGACTATGCTTCCCGGCCGTACCCGCTCACGACGGGAAATGGTTTCTTTAAGTTTATATCTTTCAAGGATCTCAGGAATATCCTGGATTTTCCCAGGTTTGCCCGCAAGGCGTTGGCGTTGCAAAACCGTCTGCGCGGCGTACGCCTGACACCCGGCTATGTTTCGATGGTCGGCGCTGTGACTGCAGGTTATAGCCACACGCAAGGCAGTCTGCTAGTCGAAAAGGAACTCTGGCTGAAACCACAGCTGGTGCATGCCGGAAAGCTGCTCGCCAGCCACAGCCTGACAGACGAAATACTGAAAGATAGACGCTCAGTTATTTGTCTTAACGATGTATGGCAGCTGGTGAGGGGAGCGGTTCAGTAGAGCTGCGGTTAAACCTGAAAAACAACCGCATCGCTCGGGGATTAGCCCCGCAAGGGACAGCAACGCGCTGACTGCAAAGCCTGCTTAGGAGACAAGCAGTAGTTCTTCAGCTTTTGGTTTTGTCGGCTACGCAACGCTCCCGATATATCGCCTGCGGTATTACCGCCCCTTCAGGTATTTAAGCTCTTCCAGATACTTGCCCGTGCCTTCTACCACACAGTTGAGCGGGTTTTCAGCGCGGATTACCGGCACGCCGGTTTCTTTTGATATATGCTTATCAAGCCCCTTCAGCAGGCAACCGCCGCCAGTCATCACGATACCGCGCTCGACAATGTCTGCAGCAAGCTCGGGCGGAGTTTTTTCGAGCGCTATCTTGGTTGCTTCGACGATTGCGTCGATGGGTTCTTTGAGTGCCTTACGCACTTCGGCGCTGTCGATGACGACCGTGCGCGGCAGCCCCGTACCGGCATCGCGGCCTTTCAGTTCGAACGTTTCCGTTTTCTTTTCTGGCATTGCATTGCCGATCGCCAGTTTAATTTCTTCGGCTGTGCGCTCGCCGATAATCAGGTTATGGTGCAAGCGCAGGTGTTTAATAATCGCTTCGTCAAATTCATCCCCGCCGATGCGGATACTGTCTGCAATCACCATGCCGCCGAGCGAAATCACGGCGATTTCGGTCGTACCACCGCCAATGTCGATAATCATATTGCCTGCTGGCTCATGCACCGGAATCTTGGCGCCGAGCGCGGCAGCAAAAGCTTCATCTATAAGAAAGATATCGCGCGCGCCCGCCTGCTCCGCAGATTCGCGTACCGCGCGGCGCTCCACCTCTGTGATACCCGAGGGCACGCCGATCACGATGCGTGGTTTTACCAGTGTCGCGCGGTTGTGCACTTTGTTGATGAAATACCGGATCATCTTCTCGACAGTTTCAAAGTCAGCGATGACCCCATCTTTCATCGGGCGGATTGCCACAATTTCACCTGGGGTACGACCCAGCATGCGCTTGGCTTCCTGACCTACTGCCAGCACCTTACCGGTCGAAGCCTGGATTGCGACTACCGACGGTTCAGAGAGCACAATGCCCTGGCCTTTGACATAGACGAGCGTGTTTGCCGTGCCCAGGTCGATGCCCATGTCGTTGGAAAAGAGGGAGTGAAACCAATCAAATATCATAATTGCCTTGTTTTGGCTAAGTGGACGCCTGAAATAAGGTGACAACCAAAACTTAGGCGAAGCCTCGTAGCCGGGTGGCTGCGGCGACCCTTTCTACTGCAAGCAGAAAGGCTGCCGTGCGCAGGTCGCAATGGACAGCCTGGGCGCGTGCGTAAACGGCAGCGGTCGCGCTGACCATCCTATCTTCAAGCGCCCGGTTCACCACCTGTTCGCTCCAGGCGATACGTTGTGCATTTTGCACCCATTCGAAGTACGATACTGTAACGCCCCCGGCATTGCAGAGTATGTCGGGTATCAAGGTCACACCTTTCTGTCGCAGCAGTTCATTAGCTTCAGGCGTCACTGGATGGTTGGCGGCCTCGGCGATAATTTTTGCCCTGATGCGGCCGGCGTTTTCTTCCGTGATAACTCCCCCAATGCGCATTGCACCAGTACGTCGCATTCGAGTTTGCCTTTGTAGGACTGCGCAATGCCAGCGATACCGAGCCCTGAAGGGTTCACGATATCTCCCTTGAAAGGGCCCCGCGTATTGTCGTGCTGTAGGCGATAACCTGTGAAGCTCGCGAGTTCTCCATTATCGCGCTCGATAATCAGCTTGCAGCTTACTTCGCGCGCCGCGTCCTGAGAACAAGTTCGAGGCGCTCACCAAGGTTGGCGATCGCGAATGCCTTCGCGAGGTAGTAGTTCGTTTGCTCAAACGGCGTCATTGCCGCCGAATCATGCTTCACTTTTTCCGCTGCGCAGACCCAGTGCCGCCAGCTGCTCGTCAAGACGCGTAAGGTCAGCGGGCAGAATCACTGTCGCGTCTTTGCGGGCTATACCGGAAAGTTTGCCAAGGTAGGCTTCTGTCAG
>Ga0272446_1005030_pt1 | contig 14967 bp, 15 predicted proteins | sample YNPCB0061_FD_194587 | JGI IMG/M metagenome (GOLD analysis project Ga0272446, IMG submission 194587) | Hot spring microbial mat communities from Yellowstone National Park, WY, United States - YNP-CB-006-1 | ecosystem: Environmental > Aquatic > Thermal springs > Hot (42-90C) > Sediment | place...
TTCGGTGGTGGCCATGGCGATTCTGCAGGGCGCCTTTTCCCGGGAAGCCATCGCCGATATACAGGTGTTTCAGGCCGTAGTGGTCTACTGCTACGCCTTTTCACTAAGCCTCTTTTCTGCCCTGCACCATCACTTTACCCGCATCATTGCCGACCTGGTCTGGGAAGGCCGCCATGGCGAAGCCTCCTCCTGGATGCTCCGCTTTGTACTGCTGGCGGGGATCCTTTCAGCAGGCCTGGCGGTACCAGCGGCTTATTTCATCCCCCTGGAAATCGGCCAGTATCAAACCTTATTCAGGATAGGCATGGTACTGCTCTTTGTGTTCATCAACCTGCTCTGGATTATCATGCTTTTTATTTCCCTGCTGAAGCGCTATTCGATTATTCTCATTGTTTTTATCGCTGGCATGGGGCTTTCTGTCCTTAGTTCGCCCTTGCTGGCCTCTGCGCTGGGAGTTACCGGTGCTTTGCTGGGTTATACGGCAGGCATTTTTCTGATTGATCTAGTGTTCCTGGTGATCGCCCTGGTCAAGTATAGATTAGAAAAGTTGGAGAAATCCCGGGGCCTGTTTTGGAAGTACCTGTTCCAATACAGCCCCCTTATCGCTTCGGGCTTCTTCTTTTATGCGGGACAATGGCTGGATAAGCTCTATTTCTGGTTATTCCAGGGGCAGAAAATTGCGGGAATTGGCCTGTATATGTTTCCTGAATATGATTACGCGGTGTATCTTGCAGGACTCTCTATAATTCCCGGCCTGGTGTATTTTGTCATCATCGCGGAAACCCAGATTTATGTGGATACCCGGCACTTCCTGTATACCCTGACCCACAGTCCCTGGATGCGTATTCAGGAGGCAAAACAGAACCTCTTGCAGAGCCTGAAGGACGAACTGCGGGACCAGAGCCTTCTGCAGGGTTTTAGCACCCTGGCCTTTGCTTTTATACTGTTTCTTTTCGGTCCCGATTCGGCAAAAACTGCGATAATGGCCCTGGCTTTGGGAGCGGCCTTTTTCCAGTTTACATTGATGACCATATTGGTCTTTTTATACTATTTCGAACTGTACCGGCATGCCATGCTGACAGCCCTTTTGTATTTTGTCCTGAATGGCCCGGTGATGGGATTCCTTTATTCCGTTGTTCCCAACCTGTATCCTGGCCTGGGCCACCTCCTGGCGGTCAGTATCGCAAGCCTCTGGGGCTACCAAAGCCTGCGCAGTAACACCCGGCGCATCGAAAAAATCCTCTTTATGCGAGCCCTGGGAATGAAAGCCTAGGCCCGCCCTGCGGGGGCACAAAAAAGGGCTGTCCGGTTCAATACCAGACAGCTCCTTAGTACTTACCCTAAACTGGTTGTATTACCAGCTTGCGGTTTTTGCCGCATTGGCGTCGTAGAAACTCTTTATTTCTGCGGCAGTCCAGACCCGATTTTCGATAAGCACACCGTTAATCTTGCCGTTTAGTCCATAGTAGTTAGTAAGCAGCTGGGTTCCGTCAAAGAACTGGGAACCTACCACTACAGGAACCGAAGGAGTTGCGGGGCCGGCAAAGGTGGAAGTGGTCTTAACATTCTTAAAACTGGCAGAATTGTTCAGTACCCCGTTTATATACAGGTACATTTTCCCGGCCGAAAGATCCCAGGTAGCCGCCAGATGATACCAGCGTCCCGTATTCAGTTTAGTTTTTGCCACAAGGTAATCATACTTATACGGAATCTGGGCAGAGAGGGAGAAACAGGGATCATTGCCATTACTCCAGAACTGGAGGGACCAGATTTCATCGGTAAAGTCAGACTTTACACCCGCGTGGACAATACCGCCAAAAGCCGCGGGCTTGACAATGTACACCCAGGCTTGAATGGTACCCTTGTCATGGAAATCATAGGCCGTACCGGATTGGCCCAGGGTAATGCCCTGAGCACCGTCAAATTGTTTAACATCCCCGGTGCCTACCAGGTCCCCAGAGATATCGGTATTGGAGCCAATGCCTACACTATCTGGAGCACCAAGGCTGTGATAGAAGGTTCCCAGATCTCCAACGGGCGGGCTGTTCGTTACAATACGTAAAAGGGATGAATCATTGGTTGTGATCACCGTATTTTCTGTCTTATCAAAAATACTCGAAGTACCGGACAGGTTCACGATAGCCGGATCGTTCCCATTGGGGATCCAAAGGGTGTCATAGGCACTGGTAATCTGGGCAGCCTCATTGTTTATAAGGGTTACATAGTTGTCCTGCTGGGCCGCAATGTTCACTACCCTGGTTTTAGCCCGGGTATCCCGGGTGCCCTTGCTGTAATCTACAGTGTAGCTGCTAGGACCGGTATAGCTAGAAAGCCCATAGGTGGTTTGCTGGCGGATAACCGTAAGGGCGAGGAATGCATTATCGGTGTTTTTAGCAAGATCGGGGAGGAACAGGGATGAGTAAGTATTAAGGAAATCCCCAGCTTCGTTTTTAGTACTGGTAATAGCCTTTTCAAAGACAATCATGGTACCAATAAGCTGTTTCTGGTCACTGCTTACCTTTTCGGTATAGTAGCGGATTCCAACAATGGCCTGGGCCCGGTTGCCGCTCCAGAAACTGTAGGAAGGTGCATCGGTAAAGTTCCGGGTATAAACCACCACGGAAGAATAGGCCGCACTTGCATCGGTATTGGGGACAAAGGCGCCGGGGTAATCCAGACTGCCATTAATATCAAAGAGAGCAAAACCTGAGCCAAGATTCCGTACATCCACAATGACCTCATCCTGGTAACTGCCGTCCCGGTAATAAAGGCGATTCCGCTCCCGGTATTTAGAATCAACTGTGCCGTCAGCTTTGCACACTACATCGGCGTTAGTCCAGGTACCATCTGCTGAGTTGATATAGTACCACTCTTCCTGCTTCTCCCGGGGATCATAGGCGGGGAAGGTAGTGAGGACCTGGACGTAATATACATTGAGCGTAGCGGTTTTTGTAATGGTCCAGGTGCTGGTCTGGCCAACTTCAGGATAGTTCGATTGGGATCCAGTAACCGGATTCGCATCAGTAGGCAGTGTAATATGAGTACTGCTATCCACTGGGACAGTAGCCCGGGCTAAACTGGCTTGTTTGGGGCCGTTAAAGGGCACCAGAGCCTTACCGGACTGGTTAAAGGAATTGTTCAGCACATCAAAGGTGGTCATATAGCTGGACCGGAAACTGCCAAGTTGTCCCGATTCAGAAAGGGCCGGCGGGGTGCTGGTAAGGGTACAAGAAGCCAGGGCTGTCAAAAGGACCGCCAAGCTTAATATATAACCGTGTTTCATAAAAACCTCCACAATGGTCTCATTAGAACATCCTGTCCAATGAACCTATACAATATACTGCAAGAACCGTGCCAAATTGATTGTAACAAACCGCAAACATGCGATATTTTATATATTGCTATATAATAAAGAATTAAAATCTAAAATATTTTAGTAATTCTAGATTTTAGAGATCTATACCCCACTGAGATTGTTTTTTTCGCCTATTTCGTCGATTATTGGCTTATTTTATTCACCAGAATGTCGAAATTTTATATATACCAAACCGTTTTTCTAAAAAAAATCCCCCGGAACTGTGCCGGGGGACTATTTCTGCACTGCAGAATCTGTTACAGATCCATTACCTTATTGCCGTTTTTTGTTTTAAAGACCGTTTTTCCCACCACCGTTTTATTGCTTCTCTTTGTTTAGATACACGCGCTTACATAAAGTGCTCTGTTTTATTTATTTTTTGCACATAAACCTATACCCTTACCATCACAAAAACACCAATTCGCCTGAAATGTCGATTTTTCATCAATATAATATCCCAGAATGTCGAACCGCAAGGACCAAAACCACCCCAGCCAGCAAACGTTACCACCCTTGTCAGCCTTTTATATCACCCGCATCGGCGCCGCTCAGAGCCCTTGACAATACCATCCAATCGCTCTAGAGTAGCCCTTGTCGTGGGGTGGTCCATTGGGCCTGAGATTATACCCGTTGAACCTGATCTGGGTAATGCCAGCGCAGGGAGCCTGACGCGTCTCATCACCATTCCCCACAGCCATTAATTTCGCAGAAACCGGTACATACCGGGAAGGAGCATGTATGGCTGGGAACAACAAACTGTTTTCCTGGAAACTGAACGAAGTCGTGGTCCTGGTGGTGCTTTCCATCGCCATTGGAGTCCTCTTTTGGGCCTGGACCTTTATTGCGGGCCTTGCCAAGCCCCTGTCGGCCTTCGGGCTCGATTACCTCTTAGCGGGGGTCTGGTTCATCGGCGGCACCCTGGTAGCCTTTATCATCCGGCGGCCCGGGGCGGCCCTGCTCGGCGAAGTCCTGGCGGCCATTCTGGAAGGCTTTATCACCCAGTGGGGCATCACCGCGGCCATTTGGGGCCTGGTGCAGGGCCTTGGTGCGGAGGCGGTTTTTGCCGCCACCAGGTACAAGAAATGGAATTTACCCACCATGCTCATGGCCGCCTTGGTTTCATCAATCTTTTCGTACATTCTGGACTTCTTTTACAGCCAATACTGGACCCTGCAAGCCTGGGTCTGGCCCATCCAGATTGTGTCCGTCTCCGTCGGCGGCCTTTTCTGGGCAGGCTGGCTCGCCTACCGCATCGGCCGGGGGATTATCCGCACCGGCGTCGCCTCCAACCTGCGCTGTGCCGATGACCTGGTGCTGGACGAACAGGCTGGAGACCGGGAATAGGACCGCCAAGGGCTTATTCCCGGCGGTATATTGCGGCATATTATGGAAGTAATTCGGCTGGAAGGCCTGTCGTTCCGTTTTCCTGGCAGGGCAAAACCCCTTTTTAAGGACCTGAACCTGGTCATACACCGGGGGGACCGCCTGCTCTTGCACGGCCCCTCGGGCAGTGGCAAATCGACCCTTCTGGCCATTCTTGCAGGCCTGGTGCCGGACCATGTGGGTGGGGAACTCACGGGTAGTCTCAGGCTGTCCTACACCCGCAAGGCCCTGGTCCTGCAAAACCCCGAAGCCCAGGTCATCACCCCCACTGTGGAGGAAGAACTGGCCTTTCCGCTGGAAAACCGGGCTATGCGGGTAGATGACATGGACCGGCGCATCACCGCCATGTTGGACCGTTTCGGCATGGCCCCCTTCCGCTATCGAAATCCCCTGGAACTTTCAGGAGGTGAATGCCAGCGGCTTTCCCTTGCTGCGGGGCTTATCCAGGAACCGGAATTGCTCTTCCTTGATGAACCTACTTCCTACCTGGACGAGGACCGGTCCCGGGCGCTCTTCCGTGACCTGGCTAACCTGCCCCCGGAGGTCACCGTAGTTCTTGTAGAGCACCGCCTTGAGCTCGTGGAGGGTTTCTGCACCCGATGGGTTCAGATTGATGAGGGGGGCTTGGCCGAACAAGCTTCCTGGAAGGAGGTGCTGGCCCGGACGCCAAGCCTTGAACTTCCCGAGAACGGCCATGGCAACACTACTCGTTCTTCGGGCATCGTCGCTGACCGTGCAAGAGAGCCGGCGCTTGGGCCCAATTCGTCCAGCCCCCCGCCCCTCCTCGAAATCCGCGGTCTGAGCCACCGCTACCCCCCTTCAGCACCCGCGCCGGCGACTGTTACAGGGGCCCTCGGGGGGACCACCGCTGAGACCGCCCCGGCCAACACCCCGGTCCTGCAGAATCTATCCCTGAGCCTCGCCCCAGGCAGCATTACCGCCATAATGGGGCCCAGCGGGAGCGGTAAAACCACCCTGCTTAAAAAAATTCTCAGGCTCCTTCCGGTGGAACGGGGCACCATCTGGTGGAAGGGCCAGGACATTACCGGCCTTAAACGGAACGATTATTTTCAAAATCTAGCCTATATTCCCCAAAATCCGGAACATCTCTTTTTAGAGGATACGGTGGCGGAGGAACTGGCCCTTAGTTCTGAGAATCGAGAAGAGGCCCTCCATCTCGCAAGGCTTTTTGCACTGGAGCACCGGCTTAAGGCCCATCCCTTTAAGCTGAGCGAGGGTGAAAAGCGGCGCCTTACCCTCTGCATAGCCCTGGCTATGAAGCGCCCCCTCATCATTATGGATGAACCGACCTATGGCCTGGACCGGCAGGGGCGGCACCGCCTTTTGGACTACCTGCAGATTCCGGAACTGTCTTCGGTGAGCATGCTCCTCGTTAGCCACGACAGCCCCTTTGTTAGGGCCCTGGGGTGCAGAACCCTTTTGCTCACCGAAGGGCATGTGGAGGAAATCCATCTATGAGCCAAAACCGCACCGTAAGCCCCAGATGGGAACCAAACCCCCTGGCCCTGTTTCTGGCCCAGCTGTTTCTCATGGTGCCGGTCCTCTTTGCCATGGATAAAATCACCCCCCTTTGTTATCTGACCCTGGGGTTCATCAATCTGTTTTTCGTGGCTGGCCTTGAATTGGTCCGATTCATCCGCCTTGTCATTCCCCTCTCCACCCTATCCTTGGGCCTCTTTTTTATGAACCTCTTCTTCCCTGCTCAAGGGGTGAACGGCCTTGACCGGGCGATTTCGGTGTTTCTGAGAAGTTTTACCCTGATTAGCCTTTCTTCGGGGTACATCCTTTCGGTCAGTCCCTACGATATTATTCGGGCCCTGATGCAGAATTGGCACCTCAATTACCGGCTTGGTTTTTCCCTCTTTGCCGGCTGGAACACGATTCCCCTGTTAAAACGGGACATTGAGATTGCCCAAAAGGCCCAGGAGATTCGCATGGCGGGCCGCAAACAGAAGCCCAGGGCATCCCTGACCCGACTTCCCATTACCATTCTCTCCGGTGCCATTCTGCACGGAGAACGGCTCAGCCTTTCCATGGCCGGTCGGGGCCTGGAGGATGCCAGGGAGCGAACTTTTATACACAGGATTTTGTGGACCAGAAAGGATACGCTGTATTGTATTGGAGCGGGCCTTACGGCCCTGCTATTCTGGGTAGTGCTTATTTTAGGGGGAATCTTTGTTTTTGAACTCGGGTAATTGGGGCTCAGCCAGCGATAATCGCAAAGGCCTTGTCTTTTTCACCGGGGAGCACATTCTTTGGCATTTTGTCGGTACCGAGACTGGAGCCAATCATATATAAGGCACAATGCAGGTTGTTGCCGCGGCAGTAGCTGTTTTTAACTTCCTCAGCATTGGCTCCCATATTCTCGCTCTGGTTGTTATAAAAGGGACACTGGCTTGCAAATTCGCATTCGTTCATCACTCTGTTCCTTGATATTCATAAATAGGCCCTATAATGGACCTCAGCTTATATAAGGAGTATATATGAAAATTGATGTTAATGCTATACCCTCGGCCATGGCCATTCAATGTCTGCCGATGGGGCTTGCAACAAAGGCGGAGACCTATGCCGTGGTCGACCAGGTGATACAGATTATTCAGGCCTCGGGGCTATCCTACGAAGTGGGCCCCTTCGAAACCGTCATAGAAGGCCCCCTTCCCCGCCTCCTTGAACTGGCAGGCCAGGTTCATGCCCACATGTTGGAACTGGGAGTCAGTACCGCCGCCAGTTACATTAAACTCTGGAGCGGCACCAACATGGGCACCACCGAAGAGAAGATAGGCAAGTACCGAAAATAAAAAACCCCGCCAGGGAATTACCCTAAGCGGGGTATCGTAAGCCTTTTCTCCGGCCCCGTTAAAAACCTAACCGAGTTTTTAACGGGGCCCTTTTTTTCCTCAGGGCAGTACTGCCTACTGCAGGATGCTTACCAGCGGCCGGCAGGGCCGCGGCGGCCGCCCTGACCATTAAAACCGGCACCGGGGCCGTTTATTCCCATGGGGCCGGCAGGGCCGCGGCCAAAGCTGTTGGAAAGATCATAATCCTTTCCGTTAAAGCTGAGCTTGGTTACCCGAAGATAAAGATATTCGGGGGCTCCGGGAAGAGCAAAGGCATAGCCTTCCAATTTCACCGAGGCTCCTTCTTTAAGCCCATCGATAAATCCGATAAGCCGATTCAGGCTACCTACATAGTAGGTTTTGCCGCCGCTCTGGACAGCGATCATGCCATTAACCAGGGCAAGTTTGCCTTCGACCTTTACGGTCTGAACATTCTGGGTCTGGCTTGCAGGCGCAGATGCAGGACCAAAAGCCTGGGCAGAAAGAGAACCGGCAGCGATCAGGCCGGCAGCAACAATAATCAGGATGCGTTTCATAGCATACTCCTTACACAATTCTGTACAGAGCTACTCCTGTAGCTCCGTCTTGGTAGCTTTCCACGGTAACTCCGTCGGAAAGTTCCTTCGGTCAACGACCGACACTTATATAATAGCAGGAACCGTGCCAAGTATAAAAACAGTAGAAAATATTTTTTATTTTTGTTTAAAAATACTTTTATATCTTTATATTATATATACTTATATTATATCATAATTATGACACCTAACAGTATGTAGCAGGAAAATCTTTCCGCAGAACCCACTAGGGACACCAGCAAGGGGAAAATTTTTCTCATAAAAGGTATTGACCAGGAAAAGATTTCACAGGTTTAGACCCCGTTCAAAACAAAGGATTGTTTTAAACGGGGCCTTGGCACTGATGCCAGATGGATTTTTACAGTGATTTTGAATGCTGGGTAAGTTCAAGCAAGGCAAGCCGATTTTTAGCCCGTTCTAAACGGGCCCGAGTATGCAGCGTGTCAAATACAAAAAGGTCTTCTTCCTGAAGATGTTCTTCGGCTTGTCTTTTGGCTTCTAAAGCCCGTTCTCTATTAATTTCCTCCGGCCACTCCGCGGCGGCCGAAAGAATTACAATCCCTTCAGTAGTGACTTCTAAAATACCTTCGGCGACTGCAGCGGCTTTCCAGGTCCCATCCGGATCCAGTATTTTAAGTATACTCGTCTTAAGCGGGGCCATTATGGGCGTATGGTCAGCCAATATACCAATTTGGCCATCGGCTATATCGGCTACAACCGCTTCGACTAGCCCTGAAAAAAAGAGCCGATAGGGTGTATAGATGTGCAGATTCACCAATTTAGCCATAATGGTTACAGCCCCTTGGCTTTTTCACGGACATCGTCAATATTACCAGCCATGTAAAAGGCCTGTTCAGGAATTTCATCAACCTCACCATCTAGAATGGCTTTAAATCCCTGAACTGTTTCCTGGATTGGTACATAACGGCCCTTTATACCGGTAAATTGTTCAGCCACAAACATGGGCTGGCTGAAGAACCGTTGAATTTTACGAGCCCTTGCAACGGTTAGTTTATCCTCCGCTGAAAGTTCATCCATACCAAGAATAGCAATAATATCCTGCAATTCCTTATATCTCTGCAAAACCTGCTGGACCCGTCTGGCAACGCGGTAATGTTCTTCGCCTACAATGGCGGGATCCAAAATCCGGCTTGTAGAATCCAGGGGGTCTACCGCAGGATAAATACCCAATTCTACAATCTTACGGGAAAGAACTGTGGTTGCATCCAGGTGAGCAAAGGTTGTAGCAGGGGCAGGGTCAGTAAGGTCATCCGCGGGAACATATACCGCCTGCACACTGGTAATAGAACCTTTTGAGGTACTCGCTATTCGCTCCTGCAGGGCACCCATTTCATTGGCCAGGGTGGGCTGGTAACCAACCGCGCTGGGAATACGGCCGAGAAGGGCTGAAACTTCCGCACCAGCCTGGATAAAACGGAATATGTTATCAATAAACAGCAGAACATCCTGACCACTTTTATCCCGGAAATACTCTGCCATGGTAAGGCCTGAAAGGGCTACCCGCATACGGGCTCCTGGGGGCTCATTCATCTGTCCAAATACGAGGGCCGTCTTAGAAATAACCCCGGACTCATTCATTTCGTGCCACAGGTCTGCCCCTTCCCGGGACCGTTCACCAACGCCTGCAAAAACGGAATAACCGGAATGTTCGTTTGCAATGTTCCGGATGAGTTCCATAATAATGACGGTTTTACCTACACCAGCACCGCCAAAAAGACCAATCTTACCTCCCTTTGCATAGGGTGCAATAAGGTCTATAACCTTAATACCTGTTTCCAATATTTCTATGGCTGGTTTTTGGTCTTCGAAACTAGGGGCCGGTTTATGGATTGATGAATATTCTTTTGCTGTCACCGGGCCTAAACCATCTATGGGTTTGCCTACGACGCTAAACATTCGGCCCAAAACTTCTTCACCTACTGGTACCTGAATTGGTTTCCCCGTATCTACCACCGAAAGCCCCCGGGCAAGCCCCTCGGTGGCCTCCATGGCGACACAGCGAACCCGATCGTCACCGATGTGCTGAAGTACTTCCGCCACAATTACCCCTGAGGGGCTGTTAATTTCCAGAGCATTCAATATGGCCGGTAAATGCCCATCGGAAAAACGAACATCTACAACCGGACCTACAACCTGGGTTACTATACCATTGGACATTCTAAACTCCTCAATTTTCCAAAGCAGCCGCTCCGGAGACAATCTCCGAAACTTCCTGGGTTATCATAGATTGCCGAGCTCTGTTATAAGCCAGACGCAGGGACTGCAACATTGCATCGGCATTTTTTGATGCCTCATCCATAGCGGAAATTCGGGCGCTCTGTTCGGAAGCATAGGATTCGACCAGAGCTCCATACACAATTCCCTTTACATAAAGCGGAACGAGGGTATCAAAAACTGTCAGCGGATCCGGTAAATATTCTAACTGGGTCCCCATAATTTTCATTTCCACCGAATCTTCAGCTTTGAATAAATCCTTTCCAAGAGGAAATATCTTTATTGATTGCGGAATCAGATGGATTGAACTTTTCATTTTAGTAAATGCAATATGGACTTCGTCTACAAAACCCCAGGAAAATTGTGAAATAATAAAGTTTGTAATTTCCTGAGCACTATGCAGCGTAGGAGCCTGACCTTTATGAGAAAAGCTTTCCAATACTGGATAGGGGGATCGACTCAGATACCTCATACCAACATTGCCAATAAGGAAAAAGTAAGGGTTTGGTAATTGTGAACAGAGCGCCTCGGCATATTTTACCACATTAGCATTAAAGCCCCCTGCCAAGCCCCGATCACTGGTAACAAGAACTACCATGCTGCGGCGTTCTGCCTGTTTTTCCCTCAGGTCAAAATATTCGCTTTCTACCGTCCCTGAATTGCTTACCACATTAACCATGGACAATCTTACCCGATCAAAAAATGGTCGAGCTTCGTCTAAGGTACGGCGGGATTTCCTCATTTTTGCTGTGGAAATCAGTTTCATCGCCTTGGTAACTTGCAGGGTTTGAGTGACCGCCTTCATGCGCCCCCGAACATCCCGTAAACTGGCCATGAGCTACCCCTCCTTAGCGTTTTACAGAAATATATTCATCTATGGCCTGTTTTAGGGCAGTTTCCACTTCGGCTGTAAGCTCCCCTGTTTTGGCAATGGTTTCAAATATTTGTGGCTGTTTTATATGCATCGCTTCTAGGAATCCCTGCAAAAAGGGTCGTACTTCCGAAAGGTCCCGGTTCATAAGGTACCCGTTTACAGCTACATACAACATCACCACCTGATCTTCCACAGGTCTAGGTGCAAACTGAACTTGCTTAAGGGTCTCCATAAGTCGGGCACCCTGGGCGAGTTTATCCTGGGTTGCCTTATCCAAATCACTGCCAAATTGAGCAAAGGCCGCCAATTCACGGTACTGGGCTAAATCTAGCCGGAGCCGGCCCGCAATTTTTCTGATTGCCTTAGTTTGGGCTGAACCGCCAACACGGCTGACCGAAAGACCCACATCAATTGCAGGTCGGAAACCGGAGAAGAATAATTCCGAATCCAAAAATATCTGGCCATCGGTGATAGAGATCACATTCGTCGGAATATAGGAGGAAATATCCCCTGCCTGGGTTTCTATGATCGGCAAAGCGGTTAAAGAACCCCCACCTTTTGTATCAGATAGCCGGGCCGCCCGTTCCAACAGACGTGAATGGAGGTAGAATACATCTCCAGGGAAGGCTTCCCGTCCTGGAGGACGACGAAGTAAAAGAGAAATTGTACGATATGCGACCGCATGTTTGGAAAGGTCATCGTACACAATGAGCACATCCTTTCCCTGATACATAAAGTATTCCGCCATGGCACAGGCAGAATAGGGTGCTAAATATTGCAAAGCCGCAGGAACCGAAGCAGAAGCCAATACTACGAAGGTGTAGTCCATGGCACCATACTTTTCTAGATTAGCTATAATACCGGCTACAGAGGAAGCTTTTTGTCCTATGGCACAATACACACAGATTACGTCCTTGCCTTTTTGGTTAATGATGGTATCCAGAGCAAGAGCGGTTTTACCGGTCTGACGGTCTCCAATAATCAGTTCCCGCTGTCCTCGGCCGATAGGAACCATGGCATCCACCGAGAGAATACCCGTTTGCAAGGGCCTATTAACACTTTTTCGATCGATAACACCCGGTGCAGGGGATTCGACTGGTCGCGTTTCAGTCGTAGAAATAGCACCTTTACCATCGAGGGGTGCTCCAAGGGGATCTACGACGCGACCGATAAGCGCAGGTCCTACCGGTACTGACATAACCCTGCCAGTGCCTTTTGCTTCGTCACCTTCTTTAACCAGGGATTCGCCACTTAAAAGAACACAGCCCACCCCTTCTTCTTCAAGATTCATGACGATGCCTGTGGCACCGCTAGAAAATTCTACCAATTCACCATATACAGCCTTATCCAGACCACGAAGTCGGGCAACCGAGTCTCCGATTTGGGCTACTATGCCGATATTTTCCTCAATGGGTTCGCTGTTCCAGCTTTTAATTTCATGTTCCAGAACTTTTGCGATATCTCCAAACTGTACCATTACAGAACTCCTCGTTTTGGGGCACCCAAATAGGTTCCCAGGGCGATAAGCTTGCCCCGCAAACTACCATCGAATCGCTGCCAGCCGATCTGAATACGCAATCCCGCAATGAGCCCAAGATTCACCTGTTCTTTAAGGACAACCGAATTCGCCCGCCATTTCATCAATATAACGTTCTTAAGATTTTCCCGATCCAGATCTGACAAAGCTTGAGCCGAATCCACATGAACATGTAAGATGCCAGACTGTTTATCGAGTAAAAAAGAAGTCTGCTCTATAACTTCGTTCAGCTTTTGCAAATGATCCCGGCGTGCGAGCAGGACCGCCACTCTTGCGGCTATTTCAGGACCGGTTCGATCCTTTGGATCAAGCTGAATAAGGACTTTACGTAATGAGACTTCCAAATGTTGGGCTACAACCTGACCAGAATAATAATCGGCCTTTGAATGCAACATTGGAATATCCCCATCAGAACCATGCGCAGAGCCATACAGAGCATGCCAGATTACCTTGAGAAAATCGAGGGCTGATTCAGCATGATCCCCTGCCGCATGGACCAATGCTTCAGCCCAGCGGGATGCATTAAAGGATGCCATGTTTAGTTCATCTCCAATTCTGAAATGAATTGTTTTGCCGCCGTCTCTGCATCCTTGGCGGTAACTTCACGGCCTAACAATTTGCCCGTGGCAGTAATTACAAGGGATGCGGCCTGAGATTTAAAAGCCATGGCAGCCACTTGCTGTTCTGCTTTAATCTGTTCTTCAGCGGCTTTTTTGATATGCTCCGCATCAAGCTTTGCCTGATCCAGAATCATTTGGGCCTGCTGCTGAGCCATCTGCCGGGCTTCTTTGATGATTCGGTCCCCTTCGTCCCGGGCATTTTGCAGTAAAAACTCATATTGCTTTCGCAACGCTTCGGCTTGCTCCTTCTCCTGTGCGGCCTGCTCAAGTTCACCGCGAATCTTCGCTTTCCGGTTTTCCATAAAGGCCGCAACCGGTTTGAACAGGATTGCCCGCAACATTAAGAAGAGCAGGACAATATTGCCTATTGTGATAAAAAAGGTTATCGAAAAATCGAGCATAGCCGGCTCTTTCGACTATTTCATTACAATAAGCAGAATGGAAATAACAAAACCGTAGATGGCGGTTGCTTCCGCCAGAGCGATACCCAGAAAAAACACGGACTGGATTTTCCCAGAGGCTTCTGGCTGTCTGGAAATTGCATCAGATGCTTTTCCCGTGGCAAGCCCAATACCAACACCAGCACCAAGACCGGTTAATACAGCAATTCCAGCACCAATCGCAACAATCGGATCCATACCTGTACTCCTTTTCCCTATTCAACCGCCTCAGCGATATAAAGGGATGTTAAAAATGTAAATACGAGGGCCTGAATCAGGCCATCGATAATATCAAAATAGAGGGAAAACACCGGCGGAATTCCAATCGGTGCGACCGCCTCTATTAATTGCATAATGATAAAGGCCCCTAAAATGTTCCCAAAAAGCCGAAGCGCCAGGGACATAGGTTTTATGATAAATTCCATGAGGTTAAAAGGAACCATCATAGGAATTGGCTCAGCCAAATGTTTAAACCAGCCTTTAAATCCCCGTTTTTTAAAACCGCCAACAATAACTATGAGTATTGTCATAATCGCCAGAGCGGCGGTCATATTGATGTCCCTGGTAGGAGGTTTTAACTCAAAAAGAGGCGCTCTGCCAAAAGCACCAATCGGTGAGAACATGGGAAGTAAATTTGCCACAATAAGAAACAGGAAAATCGTACCAATATAGGGAGCATATATGTAGTAAGAGTGGCCAAACTGTTCTTTTGAAAAATTATTTAAAAACTCTACGAAGGATTCCAAAATGGTCTGAAACCCCGTAGGAATTTCCTTAAGGTTTCTGGTAACTAAAAATGAAACAACAATGAGTAAGGCCATAACGACCCAGGTAATGACCACCGTTTCGGTAATAGCAATATTTACCCCGCCTATATGAATGGTGAACACCGTTTGGAACCCCAGGGCCTCAATTAATCGTTTTCCTAGATCCATGATTAAAAATAATAAAACTTTGGCCCCTCGGTGACAAGAGGAAAATGGTAAAAAATAGGTAAAAATTATGTAATATTTCGCATATTATACAGTATCCATGAAAACAATACAAAGGCACACCTCAGAAACTACTTGAGAAAGGCCTTACAAAATGT
>Ga0272446_1005031_pt1 | contig 14965 bp, 17 predicted proteins | sample YNPCB0061_FD_194587 | JGI IMG/M metagenome (GOLD analysis project Ga0272446, IMG submission 194587) | Hot spring microbial mat communities from Yellowstone National Park, WY, United States - YNP-CB-006-1 | ecosystem: Environmental > Aquatic > Thermal springs > Hot (42-90C) > Sediment | place...
CTGAATTTCGTTTAGCTACAAATTTATCGGCAGAAGAGTTTAGTAATGGAGAGATAGCGCATATTTATCTTTGTCGCTGGCAAATAGAGTTATTGTGGAAATTCTTAAAGATGCATCTGAAATTGGATAAACTGATAACAAAGAATAGGAATGGGGTAACGCTACAGATTTACATGATACTAATAGGTTATATGATTTTGCAGTTAATGGAAATACCAGCCTTTTATGGGAGTAAACTGCTAGATAAATTGCGATATTTACAATTAGAACTTAGGCACCGCTATACTATTATCCATTGGAGCTATGATTTCTTGCCAGAGGCTCTGGTGTATTGATGTGTAAAGTTATATGTCGACTTTCAACATTTCTGCATCATTACTAAAGTGGCATTCTCATTTTATTTATGTTTAGAGGGCTAAACTTGCAATAGACTCATGGAAATCAGATTACAAAAGGTGCTATCGCAGGCGGCGATCGCCTCACGGCGCAAAGCCGAAGCGTTGATCTTGGCGGGGAGGGTCAAGGTCAATGGTGCTGTAGTCCGTGAATTGGGCGCAAAAATTGACCCCAACTGCGATCGCATGGAAGTAGATGGACAGCCTGTGCGCTGGCAGGCAGAAACCGTTACCAGATGCCTACTGCTCCACAAACCAGTGGGCATAATTTGCAGTCGCCACGATCCCGAGGGAAGAAAAACTATCTATGACCTTCTGCCCGCCAATTGCCAAAATTTGTATTATGTAGGGCGCTTGGACTGCAATAGCAGTGGTGCTCTGCTCTTGACCAACAATGGCACCCTTGCCCATCATCTCACCCACCCCAAACTGCACATAGCCAAGACCTATCAGGTGTGGGTCAAAGGCAATCCCCCACCACAGGTCATCGCCCATTGGGCAAAAGGAGTGAATCTGGAGGGGAAAATGACCCTGCCCGCTCAAGTGCGCGTCCTCTCTGCTTCCGCTGAGACCACCCTTTTGGAAATAATTTTGCAGGAGGGGCGCAATCGCCAGATTCGCAAAACCGCAGAAATACTAGGCTTTCCTGTGCTGAAATTGCATCGCGTGGCGATCGCCAATATCGGTCTAAACCAGCTAGCCGTGGGCAAATACCGCCTCCTAACGGCACAGGAACTATCAAATTTCGCCGATTACCTCTAAACGAGTATGGCGACTGGGTACGGCAAAGGTTTCCGCCAACTTCTCAGCACTGGTGGGACTGAGCCACCCCAACTGCCGCAAAAGATGAATTGCTGACACATGACGAGCACGCGCTGAACCATCGGCTACCTTGAGCGCTAGCGCCAGCCCCTCCCCCACCTTGCCAATACACTGCACTCCTTCCGCTCCCGATTTGCTGATCAGCGTTCCCTTACTTAACTGCATCAGTTCCGTGTCAAATTTGCCCGCCCCCGCAATCAGATGGGGATACTGCGTCATAGAGCGCACTATACATTCCAAAGGCAGGCGATAGGTTTCACCCCCTGCCAACTGGGCGTACAGGTGGGCAAGTTGCACAATTTCCAAGAGATAGGTGGGCACACCGCAGTCGTCCTTGGCGGAGATAAATTCGGCGGGGGGCATGTGCAACATTTCCGCCATAGTATGCAAAATCATTTGTTGCACGGGGTGATTCCTGTCCATGTAACTGCCGATCTCCCACCCCTGTTGTTGACAAATGGCAATCATGGCGGCGTGCTTGCCTGAGCAGTTGTGTTGCAGGGGGCTGGACTTGTTAGGGGGAATAGGGCATTGCAGGGCACTGCTATCCACATCACACTGCCAGAGGATGTGAAATGCTTGGCGGGATTGCTCTACCGTGCCTTGATGGGAGCCACAGGCGATCGCCAAGTCGGCTTCGTTTAACTGCCAGCGCCCCATAGCTCCAGAGGTAATCAGGGGAATGGCTTGAATCGGCTTGAGGGCAGAACGAGCAAAGATACTGGTTTCGGCACAGCCTGCAAGAGTCAGGAGCCGCCCTTTGCTATCCACCACCACCGCTTGACAGGTGTGCCAAGACTCCAAAATGCCCTCCCGCAGTAGTTGTATGGTCAGAGGGGGAGTTGAGGGCTTGGAGCGCTTGCCAGGATTCATAGGATGGTCTGGTATTTTGGCTGGGGAGACTCACTTTAGCACAGTGTGAGAACCTATCGCCAAGACACTTTGGGCAGGATATGTTTTTCCTCAATGCGGTGTTGGTATTTGATGGCGATATTCAACAGTGAGTCCAGCAGTGCCTCTGATAAATAGTGGGGTTGCAGTCCTAAATCCAGCAGACTGGTATTTTTGGCATTGAAATAATGCTCCTCTTTTTCTACTCTGGGGTTGGGCAGGTGAGTGATCTCCACCTTTAGCCCCAAGGCTCTGCCCGCTTCCTGAACTTTAAGCGCTAAGTCCCCTACTGAGAACTGCTCGGTAAACTGGTTGAATACTTGCATTTTGCCAGCCTCTGGCGGATTGGCGATCGCAATTTCAATACAGCGCACCGTATCCCGAATGTCTAGGAAACCACGAGTTTGTCCCCCCTTACCATACACTGTCAGGGGATGCCCGATCGCCGCTTGGATACAAAAGCGATTCAGCGCCGTACCAAACACCCCGTCATAGTCGAGGCGGTTGATCAGCAGTTCATCCATGCCAGTTTCTTCGGTGAGCACCCCATAGACCACGCCCTGATTCAGGTCGGTTGCCCGCAGTCCCCAGATGCGACAGGCAAAATGGATATTCAAGCTATCCTGACACTTGCTGACATGGTAGTAGCTCCCCGGTTGCTTGGGATAGGGGAGGGTGTCTTTGCGCCCGTTGTGCTCAATGGTGATGTAGCCCTCCTCAATGTCGATGTTGGGGGTGCCGTATTCGCCCATCGTCCCCAGTTTGACCAGATGACAATCGGGGTGGAATTCTTTGATGGCATAGAGCAAATTCAGTGTGCCCACCACATTGTTTACTTGGGTCAGCACGGCGTGATCCCGATCAATCATGGAGAAGGGGGCAGAGCGTTGTTCGCCAAAATGCACCACCGCTTCAGGCGCAAATCTACGGAACATATCACACACGAATGGGTAATGGGTGATGTCGCCCATGAAAAATTCCACTTTCTTGCCTGAGAGGGCGTACCAGCGATCCAAGCGTTTGCCAATACTAGCGATGGGTGTCAGTGTTTCCACACCTAGCTCATTGTCCCAATGACGGCGCACCAAGCTATCGGCGATCGCCACTTCATGACCACGATTTGCCAGATACAATGCTGTTGCCCAACCACAATAGCCATCACCACCGATTACCAGAACTTTCATGCCTATACCCAAACTTAGTCTGAAATTGTTATTAAAGCTAATTTCTTAGCCTAACAGTAAATGACCGCAAAATTAACCAGTGAGTAAAATTTTGCAGTTGCAGGGTAAGCTAGACCAACATAGAATGAGATTAAGATCGGGCAGGAGTCGGCTATGACAGCCAAAGTGTTGGACGGGCGTTACAAGCTGATCAAAAAATTGGGTGCTGGTGGTTTTGGGCATACCTACATGGCACGAGATATGCGCCGCCCCGGTAGTCCCCTGTGTGTGGTGAAGCACCTCAAGCCTGCTAACACTGACGCTGAGTTTCTCCGCGAGGCACGCCGCCTCTTTAATACTGAAGCGGAAGTATTAGAAAAACTGGGCAGACACGACCAAATACCCCAGCTTTTGGCTTATTTTGAAGAAAATCAACAGTTTTTCTTGGTGCAGGAATACATCGAAGGTACGCCGCTGAATGAGGAATGGCAGGCAGAACCAGCCCCAGATCAGCCCTTGAGCCAGCCGTTACCGCAAAAGAAAATTACTGAAGCCGAGGCGATCGCCCTACTCAAGGATGTCTTAGGTATTTTGGAATTTGTCCATGCCGAAGGCGTAGTGCATCGGGACATCAAACCTGATAACTTGATCCGCCGCAAGTCTGACGGCAAAATCGTGCTGATCGATTTCGGAGCGGTCAAAGCCTTTCAATCAGACAATCCCCAACAGGAAAGCCAAAATGGCAGGTCTAGCTTCACCGTATCCATCGGCACACCGGGCTACATGGCGAGCGAGCAGATGGCGGGTCGTCCCAACTTCACAAGTGACCTCTATTCTCTGGGTATGGTGATCATTCGCGGCTTGACTGGTATCGAACCCACGGAATTGCCCACCCACCCTGATACGGGGGAACTGATCTGGAAAGACAAAGTGCGCATCAGCAACGGTCTAGCGATGGTGCTGACGCGCATGACCCGCTACAACTATCCTCAGCGCTTCCCCTCAGCCCGTGAAGCTTTGCAGGGGATTAACGCTTTCTGCCCTAGTGAAGAGACCTCTGCCGCGCCACTAGCCAGCCTAACCAGTACCCGCACTTCCAGCAAAAAACCCAATAATGATCTGGGTAGATTGCATTTGCCCCCTAGCTCCAGTTCTGGCTCCAATGCGGGGGCGGGTGTGTTGATTGGCGGGTTGTTAGTATTTATGGCGATCGCCGTTTTAGGTATGCCCGCCCTACTCAATAGACCCAAAGAAGCCCCAAACACAGCCACTGCGCCTACTGCCACGCCAGTACCTACCCCCAATGCCACAGAAACACCACCAGAAACCACGCCCTCTCCCGCCGTACCCGATATGCCACCGCCGATTACCAATGAAGTAATTGGCATAGATGCCAGCGGCAACGGCTCAGTCAGTGCCGTCATTCCCCCAAACGGCATATCTAACTACCTGCTCAATGCCAACAGTGGTCAGAACCTCGCTGTTTCCCTAAAGGGCAATGATGTGATCATGACGATTTTGGGTACAGACAAACAACCTCTAGCCAATGCCCGCGATGTCAAGGAATTTAGCGGTAATCTCACCAGTGCTGGTACTTATACTGTTCAGGTAAGATCAATCCAGAGTGCTGCTCCTACCAACTTTAGCCTGATTGTCAGCCTCACTGGTGCAGGGAGCGATCCCAATGTGATCAACCGCCCGATCATTATCAAGCCGAGGTAACAACCTGTCTGCCAATTCGCTAAAAATCTGAGGTGGAATCTCGGTTTTGAGCGCTTTAGCCAAGCGTTTTTTGTGTTTTGCCTGATGCAAGCAGTCCGCATTGGGACAGATATAGGCAGAACGACCCATGCCCCGATCCAATAGCACTGCGCCGCTGGCTGTACGCACCACCCGCCAAAAGGCTGATTTGGGGGCAAGTTTTCGACAGCTAATACAGCGCCGCTCTCCTACCATGACTAATTGCTACTGCGAGTGGCATTTTTGATGTCAATTTTCCAGCCCGTCAGTTTTGCCGCAAGGCGCACATTTTGCCCCTCCTTGCCGATCGCTAGGCTGAGCTGATCTGGGGCAACTATCACCTCCGCTTGGCGTTCGCTGGCATTGATGATATTCACCTGTTGAATTTTGGCGGGGCTGAGGGAGTTGGCAATATAGATGGCGGGGTCGGGCGACCAGCGGATCATGTCAATCTTTTCCCCCCGCAGTTCGGAAACTACTGCTTGAATCCGTGAGCCTCTGGCACCGATGCAGGCTCCCACAGGATCGACATCCCGCTCTAGGGTGTCCACAGCGATCTTGGTGCGGGGACCTACATTAGTAGAACCTGTGGTCGGGGGATTGGCTTCGCGGGCGATCGCCACAATCCGCACAATTTCATCCTCGATCTCGGGCACTTCGTTAGCAAACAGATAGACCACCAACCCCGCATCAGCCCTTGATACCACCAACTGCGGTCCACGCCGCGGGGTCTCATGGATTTTTTTGAGATATACCTTGAGGGTGCTGTTGGGACGGTAGGGGCGTTCAGCGGCAAGCTGTTCCCTGCGGGGCAGTTCTGCCTCCACTTCAGGTTGACCAAAGCCACTGCTCACCGCCAAGATCACCGAGCTTCCCTCAAAGCGCAGTACGCGACCTTGAATCACTGTCCCTTCCAGTTCCTGAAATTCTTCTTGGATCAGTTTTCTCTGCTGATCTCGCAGTTTTTGCGCCAGCACCTGTTTGGTTTGGATTGCCGCCATGCGTCCAAAATCTTCCTGTTGCGGTGTAACATCTACTACTACCGTGCCACCGGGTTGGGCTTCGGGGGCAACTTCTAGCACTTCCGCCAGACCGATCTCATGATCGGGGTCGGTTACCTGCTCCACAATGGTTTTAGTGGCAAGCACCCTGAATCCGCCCTCCTCTGTGTCTAACTCCACATCAAAGTTGTCGAAGTGGTCTTCGGCAAACTCCACCCCATCTTGGCGGTAGGTTTTGCGATAGCGCTCATAGCCCTTGAGCAGGGCTTCACGCAGGGCGCTCTGCACAGCGTGCTTTGGTAAATTGCGTTCTTTGCTGATGTTGTCAACTAAGCCGCCTAATCCTGGTAACTCAAGCAATGCCATGTATTAAATCTCCTCGGTTTTTTACTTAGTTAGTTCCACTTTGCTGATAATTTCTAAAGGTAGGGTGAGTAACTTCCCTTTTTGGCTCAGCACTAGCTGGGTGGCAGTGCGCTCCACTAACTGCCCCTGCCATTGGCTTCTGCCCTCATACTTGCTGGCACTGCTGACATTGACCATAAATCCGCGAAATGCCTGAAATTCCCGATCGCTGGATAGCAGACGGGTAGTGCCTGGGCTAGAGACCTCCAACACATAGGCGTAAGGTACTAGCCGATCTAGCTCTGGCTCTAGGGCGCGGCTCATGCGCTCGCAATCATCTAACCCAGTATGCTGAGCGGGATTGAGGACATCGATACGCACGATGGGCGGGCGTTTGTGGGTTTGCAGTACCACATCGATCACTTGCAAACCCAACCCAGGGGCGATCGCCTCCGCCACCTGCCATATTTGCGGTTTCAGGTCTCCATCCATAGTGCTGGCTCTAAAACACAACAAAAAAAGTGGGAAGCCCCACTTTCGTCCTTTCAGAAATTAGCTCGATTATACACTATCTGTTAGCTCTTTAGCAGAGCGTTCTTCTGCAAGGCGATTGATCAGCGCCAGCACTTGCGTGCCCCGCTCTAGGGATTTGTCTTCAGCAAAGCTAATTTCTGGGACAAAGCGCAGTGTCAGTCGTTTGGCAAGCTCGCGCCGCACAAAGCCAGTGGCAGAATGCAACCCTGCCATGGTCTGCAGGCGATCGCTCTCGGTGCCATAGATGCTGACATAGATGCGGGCATAGCGTAAATCCCCCGACACATCTACCTCAGTGATGCTGGTCATGCCCATACCCACCCGTTCATCTTTGATGCCAGTCTGCAACAGTTGACTGACTTCGCGTTTAATTTGCTCGGCTACTCTGGCACAGCGGCGTTGATGGCTCATGGGGCGGATTCCTGTTGTAGTGCCTGATCCAAAATCTGTCGCGCTGTCTCAGCCTGCACCCTTGCCGATTGGTAGCGGGCATTGATCTGGGCAAAATTTTTCAACAGTTTGAAGCCTTCTTGCAGAGTGCTGAGGTCTTCGGGGTGGAGCGGTGCATCGCTAAAAAGTAAGTCCACCTTTTGCCTGACTTTGAGAGCTTCTGAGCGCATCTCTTGCACTTTAGCTTTAAGGAGCGCTAGACTGCTCAACACCTGCACCGCTTGGGTGATCTGGTCTCCAGTGGGTATGGGGCGATCGCTAACGGGGATCAGTTGATCGGGGCTGAAGCCTGCCGCCAGTTCGGTATCTAATTCGCCTTTGTCCATCAGGCTAACCAGCTCAGCCATCGCTTTGTCCCGTGCTTTGGGGGAATCTTTGCCTGCCACAGTAAGGATCAGTTCAGGTTTTTGCGCTAGAGTATATTGCACCATAATAGCTCAAGGGCGGTCTAGCCCAGCATACTGAATAGCCCAAGCAAGCCTTTGCCCGTGGTCAATTCCAATAATAGCAGTGCCACAAAGCCAATCATAGCGAGGCGACCATTCACCAGTTCGGCATACTCTGTCCAGCCGAAGCGCTGACCTTCCTCGTCGATATACATCTTGGGTTCAATGGCAAAATTGTTTAAGATACCGCGCTCATCTACGGTATAGCTACTGCGGACTTTGGGTGGGGTTTGGGTTTCGGACGGTTCGGTCATAGTTGCAGAATTTCCAATCAATGTTGTTAATTTAACATAAATTTACATGAGATGCGCTATCTGCTGTTCCACAAGCCTTACGGGGTTCTGCCCCAATTTACGGATCGCTCGCCCCAGCCTCGCCCCACACTGGCTGACTTTATCTCGATGGCTAATGTGTACCCAGTGGGCAGGTTGGATTTAGACAGCGAGGGTTTGATGCTTCTCACCGATGATGGCAAACTGCAACACCGCCTCAGCCATCCCCGCTTTGCTCACCCCCGCACCTATCTGGCACAAGTGGAGCGCATCCCCGACCCCAAAAGTTTGAGTAAGTTGGCTGAAGGGGTAATTATCGCAGGCTATCAGACCCGTCCCTGTGGCGTGGAGCTTTTGCCCTGTGAACCTGCTGGGATTGCGCCACGCCAGCCCCCCATCCGCTATCGTGCCACTGTGCCCACCGCATGGCTAAAACTGACCCTAACCGAAGGCAGAAACCGCCAAGTCCGCAAAATGACCGCCAGTATCGGCTTTCCCACTTTGCGCCTAATTAGGATTGCCATCGCTCACTTGCAATTAGCCGATCTAGCGCAGGGGGCGTATCGCCACCTCACCCCAGCCGAACTCGCCCAACTGCGCCAGCTCACGGGTCTAAGTGGCAGGGCTAACCGTTACGATCAGCAGGTTATCGGGGAAAAATAGTTCGCGGGCAACCTGATTCACCTGCTCCAAGGTAACCGCTTGAATGCGATTGGGATAGGTGTAGAAGTTGCCGAGCGGCAAACCATAGATGGCATCGCTCAGAATGGCGGAAGCGACGCTATCAGGGTTGGCGAAATCGGCAGGGAAATTATTGATCAGGCTGGTTTTGGCTGAATCCAACTCAGCTTGGCTCACTCCTTTGGTTCTGATGTCTCGAAAAATTCCTAGTGCTAGATCGATCGCCCGCTGGGTGTCTTGGGGGTTGGTTTGCATTTGGATCATAAACGCCCCAGGATTTCTGCCCGTCTGGAAAAAGCTGTAAACACCATAGGTCAGCCCTTGGCGATCGCGCAGTTCTGTACCTAAGCGACTGGCTAGGGTATCACCACCCAAAATTTGATTGAGCACTTGAGCGGCATCAAAGCGCGGATCGGAGCGGGATATACCCAAATGCCCCATGATAGTTATGGACTGGGTTTTGCCCTTGAGGGTAAGCTGTTTGCTGATTATGCCCTTGGGCTGAGGCGCATCGGGGAAAGTAGGAGTTTCCACTTTCGCTTGACGACTCCAGTTCAGATTTTGAGTGAGGAGTTGTTTCACCTGCGCTGTATCAAAATCTCCCATCAGCACCAAAGTCATGCCATCGGGCAGGTAGCGTTTTTGATAGAACTGCACCAGATCATCTCGCGTAATCGCCTGCAAGGATTCAGGGGTACGCATGGCGTGAAAGGGATGTCCAACAGGGAACAGGGTGGATTGAAACACGCGGCGAGCTAGGGAAGAGGGATTATCCAGTTCACTTTTTAGCCCCACTAGGTTGTGATCGCGACTCAGTTGGAATTCCCGTTCAGGAAAGTTGGCAAACTGCAATACCTCAGCCAACTGCTGGATCGCCACTGGCAGATCGCTAGACAATCCACTGCCATTGACAAAAGCCCCTTCTCGAGCAGTGGAAAAACTGAGGCTGATGCCCCGATTTTCTAAGCGGGTGGCAATTTGCAAAGCGGTTTGCTTAGTCGTGCCATTCATCAGGTTTTGTGCCACCAAGCCCGCTAAACCAGCTTTTTCGGGCGTATCCCACGCCGAACCTGCCTCGATAAAGCCAGACAAGGAAAAAGTGGGAGTGCTGGGGTCTTTGACCAGAATCACTTTGATCCCGTTGGGCAGGATTATGGTCTCGGCAGGGACAGGAGCGAGATTAACAGTAGAGGCGGTGCGGGCACTCTGCGGCAGATACTTGGCAATTTCTTTGGGGTCGAGGGGCTGGCTGTCGCCACGATTGTGGGTGATTTCTGTGGTAGTAGGGGCGGGGGCGCTCCCTGCGCTGGGGGTGGTGGGCTGAAAGTAGCCGACATACCTTTTGGCTCGGGTCAAATACTTTTGGGCTACTCTCTGCACAGCGGCGGTAGTTACTTTATCTAGCGCCTCCAAGTAGCGATCGCTGTAGCGGTAATCCCCCGCCACTGTCTGGTTATAACCCAACTGTTGCGCCTGGGCATTGATACTGCGATTGGACAAAATAAAACTGGCTTTGGTTTGGGTTTTCACCCTCTGCAATTCTTCCGCCGTAATCCCCTTGGTTTGTAACTTCTCAATTTCCGCCCTGATTTTTTGATCTAGTTCCTCTAGGCTTTTACCCTGAGCAGGGGTAGCACTGATAAAATACCACCCCTGATCGATTAGGTTAGAGGTGTAGCCGCTGACACTACTGGCAATGCCCTGCTCCACCAATGCCTGATAAAAGCGCGAATTGCGCCCTGAAGTCAGCACACTATCCATCACATCGAGGGCAGGGTTATCGCTGTGTGCCACCGCTGGCAAGTCGGTGTAGATGATCTGCAAAAAGGGCACGCTCCCCGCTTCCTTGAGGACAATGGGGTTAGCGTTGCTAAATTCTAGGGGCTGAAACTGGGATGGGGCAGGAATTGGCGTGGCGGGTTGGGGAATACTGCCAAAAATGCGCCTGATCTTTGGTAAAAGCTGTTTAGTGTCAAAGTCGCCCACTACCACTAGCACCGCATTGTCGGGACGATAGTATTGGCGGTAGTATTGCTGGACATCCTCGGCGGTGAAAGTCTCCACATCATGGCGATCGCCGATCACCGACCACTGATAGCGCGACCCCCTGAACGCTTTGCGGGTCAGTGCCTTGTAGAGGCGGGTGGCGGGGTTATTATTGCCGCCGTCCAGTTCCGACAAAACCACAGTGCGCTCACTTTCCAACTCCTCCTTACCCGCACGGGTATTGACCATGCGATCCGCTTCCAGTTCCAGCAAAGCCTCCACCTTATTACTGCCCACCGTGCCGTAGTAAGCAGTCATGTCGTAACTGGTGAAAGCATTGGAATTACTGCCGAGGGCACTAAACAACCTGCCAAACTGAATGGGACGGCTCTGTGTCCCCTTAAATAGCAAATGCTCCAGTTGGTGGGAAATTCCTGTGATCCCTGGGCGCTCATTGCGTGACCCCACCCGATACCACACCTGCACAGTAGCCACAGGGGCAGTGCGGACTTCCTTAGTCAACACCACTAAGCCATTGTCTAGCACAGTTTTGACCACACCGTCAGTGAGGCTGGGGAGGGATTGTCCAGCCAAAGCCGAGGGTACTTGAGTCAGCACAAAGACCACAATAGCGATCGCTAGACAGCGCACCCAAAACCACGATTTGCCACGCATCAGTGAGTTCTCAGAACAATTTAAGTACCAGTCTAGCTAATGTTATGCTTGCTATTGAATGCCTCACGGGTGGGATAAATTCTGAAAATTTTGCTCATACTGGTGAGTTCAAACAGCATATTTACCTGTTCGTTGGGGCTACACAACACCATCTCTGCCCCGATCGCCCGCATTGCCTTTAGCGCCGAAACCAAAGCCCCCAACCCTGAACTATCCATGAAACTGACATTTTTTAGGTCGACCAAAAGCAGGTTAGGTTTGTTATTCGTGATCTCCGCTACTTGCTTACGCAGTTGGGCGGCATTGGTTATGTCCAAACGACCTGTAGGCTCAATAATCTCAATACGGCTCATGGGGTAGCTCTAGGTTAGTTATGATCGTTTTCTATATTCTAAGTACTTTTCGCCCAGAAAATTTACTTGCCCTAAAACCGCTCCCGTTAATGAGTGCTAAAATTTTGTAATGTCTTAATAATTTTGGTTTCGCCTGTGAATACCGTACCCACTGTATCAGATACTAAGCGCAGTTTTCAGCGGGCTTTTCCTAAGCCTGTCAATTCTGTGTATCGCCGTGTGATCGATGAATTATTGGTGGAAACCCATCTACTCAGAGTTAATCAGACTTTTCGCTACGATCCGATTTTTGCTCTGGGCTTCGTTACCAGTTTCGACCGCTTTACTGTGGGATACCATCCTGAACGTGATCGCCCCCTGATTTTTTCCGCCCTAGTCAACGCCTTGCAATTTGATCCCGTCAGTCTGCGCCAGGATGCCGAACAACTGCAGTCCCTTGCCCAGCAACAGCCAGCACAGGTTATTGCCCTGCTCACCACAGCCGAAAGTGAACCGCACCTAGAGCCGCTTAGCAATCATCTCAGGGCGATCGCCGCCAATCCCCAATTCAAATACAGCCGTTTGTTTGCCGTGGGGCTGTTCACCCTCATAGAAACGGCGGACGCCAGCGCATGGCAAGATAGCGAACGGCGCAAAGCACTCCTGCAAGCTGTCAGTGAAGTGCTAAAAATTAACCTAGAAAAACTACAGCGTGATTTGGAAACCTATCAATCCAGCTTAGAAAAACTACAGCAATCCCTCCAGATGATGGCAGACCTAGTAGAAGCGGAACGCAAGAAGCGGAAGAAGCAACCCAGCCTTGCCGCTACCAGCCAGCAAAGCACTTCCCCCTAATCCTTAGCCATGCAAGCAGTTAGCCGAACTGAGTTGAGGCACATCAAGAATCTAAAGGATTGAAGCGGGGTAAAGTGGCTCAGGAGTTGCCAAATCTGCTATCAATCCTGGATACAGGGTTGATTAGGGCTGGGGCAATTGAGGTCTAGTCTGCCACCTGAGACAAAGCTGGGAATCCCAGAGGCTATGTGAATTCAAGGGCTTTTTCTGCAGACACAGGTTTAATAATTTATCGCTATAAAACACTTAAGCAATTAGATTATCAGTATATTTACTTATTGAGCTTGGTAGCTGGTATAATATAGAACTGTAGTTAAAATTTAGTCAAACTTTTTACGGAGTCATACAACTATGTCGGCGGCAATGGCAGTAACAGATGCAAGCTTTGAGCAGGATGTGTTGAATAGTGAAATTCCTGTTCTAGTTGACTTCTGGGCACCTTGGTGCGGTCCTTGCCGCATGGTTGCCCCTGTGGTGGATGAAATCGCCGAGCAGTACGATGGCAAGGTCAAGGTAGTCAAGCTCAATACTGATGAAAACCCTGGTATCGCAGGACAATACAACATTCGCAGTATTCCCACCCTGATGATTTTCAAGAATGGACAGCGGGTGGAGCAGGTAGTTGGCGCTGTGCCCAAAGCCACTCTAGCTACTACCCTAGAAAAATTCCTCTAGTATTTCTAGTATTTTCTATTGCAAACCATTGAGATTCTCTCGGCGGAAGAACTACGCCGCACTGTAAATCGTCTGGCATCGCAGATTATCGAGAGCAGTGCCAATCTTGCTGATGTGGTCTTGCTGGGAATCCGTACTCGGGGTGTGCCCTTAGCCGAATTGATGGCGCGCCAAATTTACCAGTTAGAGCAGGTCAGTTTGCCCGTTGGCGCATTGGACATAACTTTTTATCGCGATGACTTAGATAAAATTGGTTTGCGATCGCCCGATAAAACAGAAATACCAGTGGATTTGACCAGTAAGCTAGTGATCCTAGTCGATGATGTGATCTTTAGTGGTCGCACCGTGCGTGCGGCGCTGGGGGCTGTCTTGGACTACGGTCGTCCCAAAGCCATCAAGTTGGCGGTATTGGTGGATCGGGGGCATCGGGAATTGCCGATTCATGCAGATTTTGTCGGCAAAGTTTTACCAACATCCAAAGATGAACAAGTCAAAGTTTATCTTCATGCTTCGGATGGCAGAGATGGTGTTGTTTTGATCAAGCCATCCTAGATTGATCCTCAAAATGTTATGTTAAGCTGTGGTCAAACAAAGGAGTCGCGCTTATTCCTACCCAAGCCCAGTTGCGTCAATACCACATCCTGTGTAGCTGGCTAACTAACTTTACTGCGTTTGGACTCTAGGACAGGCAACATATTTTTATTGGCGTGAGAAGAAATTTTACCTGATGGACAGGGGAGGTATTATAGATAGGCAAGAACTGCAAAGCTTTATGCTCCAGCATGGTGATAATGATGCAGCATGCTCACGTTGACAGGCTCAGGGCTGAGGGACTATGGTTGCCAATGCCAGCGAGTAGCTCTATTGAGGATTTAGACTGCGATTCAGAATTTCTTAGGAAAATTCAATCATCTGTATCTAATCCAAATTAGGATACATAATTCTCCATGGGTGTGAGTATAGCAGAGCCGATCATCATCGCTAGGAATGTGCACAAATGGTACGGCTCACTCCATGTACTGCGGGGCGTGAGCTTGACGGTGGCGCAGAGCGAAGTTGTGGTGATTATGGGTGTTTCAGGTTCAGGGAAGTCCACTCTGATCCGACTGTTCAATGGCTTAGAGAGCTATGCCACAGGTGAGGTGATTGTGGATGGCATTGATTTGGCGCGTGGCGATACCAGTATCCGCGCCATCCGCCAAGAGGTGGGCATGGTATTCCAGCAGTTCAATCTGTTTCCCCACTTGACAGTTTTGCAAAATATCACCCTTGCTCCCCAGTGGGTGCGTAAAGTCCCTAAAAAAGAGGCTGAGACCATTGCCCTAGAACTTTTGGAGCGGGTGGGGATTCTCGATCAAGCCTATAAGTATCCCAATCAGCTCTCTGGCGGGCAACAGCAACGGGTGGCGATCGCGCGAGCTTTGGCAATGCAACCCAAAATCATGCTTTTTGATGAACCAACTTCCGCCCTTGACCCCGAGATGGTGCGGGAGGTGCTGGATGTGATGCGCTCCTTAGCCAGTTCGGGCATGACCATGCTAGTAGTCAGCCATGAGGTGGGTTTTGCCCGGGAAGTAGGCGATCGCATTGTGCTGATGGACGCAGGGGTAATTGTAGAGGAGAATACTCCCCAGGAATTTTTCCAAAATCCACAACATGAACGCACCAAAAAGTTTCTCAGTCAAATACTTTAGCTATTAAC
>Ga0272446_1005032_pt1 | contig 14965 bp, 8 predicted proteins | sample YNPCB0061_FD_194587 | JGI IMG/M metagenome (GOLD analysis project Ga0272446, IMG submission 194587) | Hot spring microbial mat communities from Yellowstone National Park, WY, United States - YNP-CB-006-1 | ecosystem: Environmental > Aquatic > Thermal springs > Hot (42-90C) > Sediment | place...
GACCGGATGTGGGTCGTTGCCGTCGTGCGCTACTGGCAAGCGGCCAACCACCGCGCCTATCGTTCGCATCGGAAACGCCGGCTCGCCCGCGACCAGCAACGCAAGTGATATCTCGTTGTAGTATTAGAGCCTCTCCGAAAACCAGATGGTCACTGTCATTGCGAGTGAAGCGAAGCAATCTCGTCTCGCACCGGTCGATTGCTTCGTCGCTGGCGCTCCTCCCAATGACAGCATGCCCATGGGTTCTCGGAGAGGCACTTAGCGCACCGACAGGCGAAACAGAGTCGTCTCGCGGTAGATCGTTCCGGGGCGCACGACGGTGGAAGGAAAGGCCGGCTGGTTCGGCGAATCGGGGAAATGCTGCGTTTCGAGGCAGAGCGCGGCGTGCCTGGCATAGAGATGACCGCCGCGACCGGTCAATGTCCCATCAAGGAAGTTGCCGGTGTACAGATGCATGCCGGGCTGTGTCGTCAACACCTCCAGCACACGACCACTCACCGGATCGTAGACGCGCGCTGCGAGGCGGAGTGTATGCGCCGGGCCATCAATCACCCAGGTGTGGTCATACCCCCCGTGACCACAACGGATCTGTTCGTCGTCGGCGAACATGCGCGCCCCGATCGCCGTCGGCGTGGTAAAGTCCATCACCGTACCACCTACCGGGCGAAACTCGCCAGTAGGTATCAGCGTCGCATCAATCGGCAGAAAGCGCCCCGCAAAGAGTTGCACCTCATGCCCCAGAATATCGCCGCCACCGGCCAGGTTAACATACGCATGATTTGTCAGGTTGACCACGGTTTCCCAATCGGTCGTTGCCTGGTAATCGAGCCGCAAGGCGCCGTCGCCGGTCAGGGTATACGTCACGGTCACCGCCAGGTTCCCCGGGTAGCCTTCCTCACCATCACGGCTCACGTAGCGCAACTCCAGCGCCGGCTCTCGCGCGTCGGGTCGTTCCTGTGCCTGCCAGATCACCTTATCGAAACCGACCCTGCCACCATGGAGATGGTGAGGCCCATCATTGCACGCCAGCTGGTAGACCGTTCCAGCCAGACTGAAACGCCCGAAGGCAATGCGGTTGGCGTAGCGCCCTATCAGCGAGCCGAGATACGGCTGGTTGCCCAGGTACGGCTCCAGCGTATCGAAACCGAGCACGATGTCGCCCTGACGCCCGGTGCGATCCGGCGCGCGCAGGGATATCAACGTCCCGCCATAGGTCATGACCCGCGCCTCAATCCCGCTGGCGCCGCGCAATGTATACAACTCAACCGTCTCACCGCCAGCAGCCCCAAAGGATTCACGAACGATGCTCATCAGGCGGCTCCATTCTGTTGCGCCTTTGACGCGCCATCAATCGTAGCCAGCAATACGCGTACCGCCGCCTCAAGTTGCGCGTCGCGGCCCCGCATCCATTCGCCCAGGCCAAGGCGCACATCAATATCAACCGGGCGCCCATATCCTTCCAGCTCTTCACCCTCAGGCGTTGTTACCCGTAACTGCGGCAACCTGAAATACGAACCATCAATCAGGCGCCGGTTGAACGTGCCAATCACCGCGCCGCCCGTGGGCCGCCCGACGACCACGCCCAGACCCTGGCGGCGGTACGCTTCACTGAACGTCTCGGTATTCGAAAGCGAGAGTTCGTTAGTCACCAGCACGGTTGGCTTATTCAGCACACGATTGCCGAAAATGTGCGAAGAATCGGCTGCCGAGCGATCGCGGAACGCGCTCGTCAACACACTCCGCCGCGCCAGTACGTCCAGAATGAACGTCGCGGTGTGCCCCCCCGAATTGAACCGCACATCCACGACCACGCCTGCCTTGCTATGGGTTTCAACGTCGAGATCGGCAAGAAACTGCTGGTAGGCATCGTAACTCATTTTGCGAACATGGACATATCCCAGCCGCCCGCCGCTGATACGATGCACCAGCTCCTCGTTCTCCAGCACCCAGGCGCGATAACAGAGCCATTCGTACTGGTCGGCGGAAACCGGGCGCAACTCCACGTCACGCGGTTCTCCATCAGCACCGGCGACACGCAGCGTCACACGCCGGCCGGCCGTCCGCTGCAACAATGCGTCAAGGGATACCTCCCGGCCAGGTGCCGTGCCATTGAGCGCCAGCACCCGATTACCCGGCTGAATCGCACCGTTACCGGCCAGCGCGGCCGGGCTGTCGGGCACGACCCGGGCTACGCGGAGCGTTCCACTGCGCATATACTCGACTGGATCGAAGATCAGGCCAGTATATCCATCCTGCCCCGTCGAACTTCCGCCTGCGTATGCGCCCAGGTGCGAAGCGCGTAGCTCGCCGGCCATCAGGTTCAGGATCAGGTAGAGTTCGGATACCGTCTGTGCGCCGGCTACCAGTGGGGCATAGTGCTGGCGCACCGTGGGCCAGTCCAGGCCGCGGAAGGTCGGATCATAGAAATAATCGCGCAACAACCGCCAGCATTCCTCAAAGATCTGGCGCTTTTCCTCGGCAAAATCAATCATCACCTCTGCCGTGACCGGCAGGGCAGCCTGTTCGCCCCTGGGGAACTTACGCACTGCGACGGTACCGCCATCAAGGAAGTATACGCTCTTTCCATCCGGCGCGAAGGAGGCATGCGATTTGGCGCCGGTCGTGCTGGTAAGCTGCCGTGGCCCGAGCTCGGCGCGCGGCTCATCAAGTGGCAGGCTCCAGAGGTTCTGCCGCCCGGCCACCAGCGCGCTGCAAATCAGGTCGCGACTGTCCGGGCTGATACAGAGCGCTGTCGCATCCATTTGAAGCGGCGTCAGTAGACGCAGCCGGCGCTCGATCCCGCTGAAGACAATCGTCACGCTGGTCGTGGCCAGTGCCGACCTGGCAGGCAACGGTTCGTCATCGATTCGGACCGGCGCGACATCAGGCGGCTCGTCGGGTTCGATCGCAGGCAGGGGAAACACCGGGTCGCGATCCGCCTCGACTGACAAGGAGCCAGCACGCGCCATTGCGCCGGTGCGCATCTCGCCGCGCCCACTGCGCGCCTCACCATTGCGCGGTTCAAACAGCCGGTCAAACTCCGCTTCACGAAATACTGGCGGCTGCGGACGCAGGTCAATGCGTACAATCTGCGACTCGGCACGGTACTGGCCGGTGGTGAACAGGATGAAACTGCCATTTGGCGCCCAGATCGGCCCGGCAGCCTGGAGATTGCTGAGGAACGAGATCTGATGCGGGCGTTGCTCGTCAATATGCTGAACATACAGATTGCTGAAAAAACGCTCGTCCTGGGCACAAAACGCCAGCCAGCAACTGTCGGGCGACCATGCAAACGATGCGCCGAACAGGAAACGCGCCCGCACAAACGGCCGGTCAGCGCCACTTGCCACATCAATCAGCCGGATCTCATCATCACCACGCGCATATGCCAGCCAGCGGCCATCGGGGGAAGAACATGGAGCGCTTTTGCGACCTGGCGCATCGGTCAGGCGTTGCTCAGCACGGGTGACGAAATCGTACCGGTAGACCTCCTCATCACCGTGGCGATCGGAGACATATACCAGGCTCCGGCTATCCGGCGTCCAGCTAATCTCGCCATCACGGAACGGCGTCTGTGAGATACGAAATGCCAGACCCTGGCGCTGCTCACGCTCCGATTCCTTGTCGGCGAAGTCGGCGAAGACCTTACCACGTACCACAAACGCAATCTTCTTCCCATCGGGCGACAGCGCCAGTTCGCTCAGATCGCGAGTATAGGTCTGGACGCGCACCGGCGTCTGCTTGACATCTTGCCGCACGGCAATCGGTAGCGGCGCGGCCTCGCCCGCCGCAACGTCAAACGTCCAGATGCTGAAATCACGCTCGAAGGCGATGATTGCGCCATCAGCGCTGATCGACGGCCAGAACAGTCGCTCATCGATAAATGATGTCACACGCTCGGCATTGCCGCCGTCGCGCGCCATGATCCACAGGTTCTCGCACCCATCGCGGTCGGATACAAAATAGAGCGCCTGGCCATCAGGCGTCCAGAGGGGGTAGCAGTTCAGTCCCGGCGCATCGCTGAGGCGACGAAAGTCATCGGCGCCTGGCTCATTCGACACCAGCCACACTTCCGCGCCGCCATACGGGTTCGGGCCGCGCCGCCACCATGGATCGCGCATCAGGCTGAATGCCAGCCAGCGACCGCATGGCGACACGGTTGCTGCACCGAGACGCTCATAGGGCTGTGCCACCCAGCGTACCGGCGTGCCACCGGTCGTGGCGACACGGTAAATGGCCGTACCCTGGCGCTCGCGTGGCGAACTGAAATAGATCGCCGTCCCATCAGGCGACCAGCATTCGGCGCTGTTCAGGCTCTCGTGAAAGGTCAGGCGACGCACTTCGCCGCCATCGAGCGGCAATACATACACATCTCCCTGACCGGCGCGGTTCGACGTGTATGCCAGCGCCGCACCATCCGGCGACCAGCGCGGCGCCGAATGATTGGCCGGATGCGCCGTCAGGCGTTCGGCGCGCCCCCCGGTAGCGGCGACAAGCCAGATATCGCCGGCATAGACAAACGCAATGCGGTCACCCAGAGGAGACACGGACGGTGTGCGGAAATAAGGTCGAGCGCGGCGTCGATCGTCGGTCATGGGCGATCCTCAATAGTCTGACAGCGCATCGTACGATGGGCTATTATATGAGCGAGTCGCAAGCTGGGCAAGCACCGGCGCTGCTATTGGAACGTCCTCAGCTGTCTGTGCGTCATGTTTCATGGTCTCGCCGCTGTTGAGCGTGTACGATGGATGAAAGTAGTAAGCTTCCCGGAAGCTGTTGTGATACCTGCCGTGCAACGCCCCGGCGATTGGCAAGAAAACATCGTTGCCAGTGTAATACACAGTTCCCTGCCCTTGAGCATGGATCATGCGTCTCAGGCAGGCTATACTACTGGCTGGCAGCGTATCGCCGTGGAAGGCACAATGCCGCACGTATTGTAATCAGAATCGTGAAAGGGGATATATGCAACGCGTGATTCTGCTCCTGATGGTCCTGATGATGGCGCTCACGGCATGTGGCCTGCCGCAACCGGCTCCGTCGGGAGGCACGCCGCAGGTGACGGCTCTTCCGGGCGTCACGCCGCCACCCGACAGTGGTGAGGCGGTCACCATCACGTTCGGCATATGGGAGTACGAGCGTGCCCTGTACCAGTCGCTGGTCGAACGATTCGCCGCCGAACATCCCGGCATCAACGTTGTGCTCGTGCCGCTTGAAGATGCCATGATGGGCATGTCGGGCGATGGCCCGTCAAGTCAGGTGGATGCGTTGCGCCGCATTGTCTCGATCGCCGATACGGCGCCAGCGTTCGCGCTGGTTCCCGAAGCCTTCGGTACGCCACTGCTCCTCGACCTGAAGCCACTGATGGAAGCCGACGCGACGTTCGCGCGCGACGATTTTTACCCGGGCGCGCTCGAACGCTACTCGGCCAGGGGCGGCATCTGGGCGCTGCCACGCTACCATTACCTGCAACTCCTGAGCTATAACCGCGAGGTGTTCGAGCGCGCTGGCATCCCGGAGCCACAACCAGGCTGGACCTGGGCCGACGTCATGGCAACCGCCGAGCGCCTCACCGAGCGCAACGGCCTGACGGTCGTAACGCACGGCCTGATGGAACCCAGTGGCGGATTCCTCCCCTTGCTGGCGTTGCTTGAAGCCGAGGGGATCCGTCCACTCTCCACACCGGCGCTCGAGACGGATATCACCGAGCCGGCCTATGTCAACGCAATCGAGCAGATTCGCGCCTGGCGACGTGACGGCGTCCTGATCGAACCGGCCGTCTTCCACTCCGTTCCAACGGGCGGCAACGACAATCCTCCTGCCGATCCGACCGATCTGGTGCGCGAGGGACGGGTGGCGCTCTGGGGCGAGCTGTACCTTAACAACCCCGATGGTACACCGTGGAAACCCGATTTCCCGGTCGGGCGCGTCCCCTATCCGGTAAGTAAGGATAGCAGCATCCTCTTCGGCGGCGGCAGCGAGGGGTTCATCATCAGTGGCGGCACTGCCCATCCAGACGCGGCATGGCGCTGGATCGAGTGGCTTTCGCGCCAGCCGATCGACCAGCAGAATGGCGATTCACCGGGTCGCATACCGGCGCGCCAGTCGCTGGCCACACAGAGCGGCTTCTGGGAACAGCTTGATACGCAGACAGCCGAAGCGTACCGCTGGACGATGGCCAATGGCGCGCCATTGCCGGAACGCCAGCCGGATTACAGCCTCGCTGGCGCGTTGAGCCAGGCACTTGCCACGGTCATGTCCGATCCAAAGGCCGATGTCCGCGCTGCGCTTGCCGAAGCGCAGCGCCAGATGCGCGATGCCATCGAGCAGATGGCGTTGACACCAACCCCGAAGCCCGATCTCAATCCGGTGATTGTCGCGACACCTGAACCACAGATGGCCCCTGACGGTGCAACCACCATCACGTTCGGCCTCTTCGGTTATAACCCGACGGAGGTACGCCGGATCGCGCGCGCCTTCCGCGCGATCCGCCCGGATATCTTCGTTGAACTGAAGAACGTTGAGCCGTCCCCGGGAACCTTCATGACCAGTGCCGCCGAACTGGCGCAGCAGTACGACTGTTTCAGCTGGAATGGCCCGCTGCAAGAGAGCGACTATGCCGCCCTGCTCGACCTGCGCCCGCTGTTCGAGGCCGACGCCGACTTCCCGCGCGATGATGTCCTGCCGGCAGCCCTGGCATACTACACCAGGGAGGGGCGGATCTACGGCATGCCATATGCGGTGAATATGCGGAACCTGGTCTACAATCGCAGTGCCTTCGACGCTGCTGGTTTACAGGCGCCCGGCGCCGCCTGGACGCCTGCCGACTTCCTGGCAGCTGCGCAGGCGCTGACAAAAGGTGAAGGCACTCAGCGGCAGTGGGGATACGTGCCGCTTGGCGGCGCACAGGCCGACCTGTTGTTCTTCATCGGGCAGCAGGGCGCGCGATTGACCACCGGCTCGGGGAAGGATCTCCGGCCAAACTATACTGATCCGAAGACAGTGGCCGCGATCCGCTGGTATCTTGACCTCAGCATGGTGCACAGGGTCATGCCGCCGCTGAACATCGGCTATCGCCGTGATGATCCGGGCAGCGACCAGTCGTACGAATTGATCCAGTCAGGTCGTGCCGGGATGTGGTTCGATTACGGCGCAACGGTCGTCGGCGGCGCGCCCACCAGCGATCTGGTGCCGCCGAACCAGGAGGCACCTCCGATCGAGGTTGGCGTCGCGCCATTACCGGTGGGCGGTGCCGGTGCACGTGGCAGCGATCTGTATGTGCGCGGGTTGCTGATCTCCGCAATGGCCCGCCAGCCCCAGGCATGCTGGGAGTGGATCAAGTATTTCTCAACCGACACGACACTGGTGTATGGCGATCTCCCGGCACGGCGATCGGTTGCGCGCTCTGATGCGTTCCTCAACCAGCAGCCACCGGAGCGTCTCGAAGCACTCACGGCTTTGAGCGAGACACTGGCGAACCCTGGCGAACCGGGCGATGACCCGAACGCCCTCTACGGCTTCTACTCTGACCCGTACTGGCTCTTCAAGGCAATCAGCGAGACGGCACAGAAGGGGGCCAGTCTTGAGCAGGGGCTGGCCGAAGCGCAGCGCCTGGCAACGGCTTTCGCCGAGTGTCTGAACCGCGAGGGCACGCGCCCGGCGGCGTGCGCCCGGGAGGTCGATCCGACGTATATGGGGTTCAACGTTGATGATGTTGAAGGCGCCCCTCTGCCGGCAGGAATGGTTCGATAAGCCGGCACACCACCCGGGAGCGCCCGCTGCACGCAAGCGCGGCGCCAGCGCTTCCCGGAACGCCCGGGATACGTTGCGCCAGTCGCAGCGTTCCAGGCCGGTTTCATCACGACACACAACACGATATGCTCATGATTGACAATCACGGCTACCGGTTGCGGCGGCCACGCAAGATACCCGGGCATCCCGGCGTTGTGATCCTTACCGCAGCATTGTGCGCGATTCTGCTCGCGGCCTGCAGTACGACACAGGCGGCGCAGGAACCGCCAACCCCGACGCCCCTGCCGCCTGATCCTGCGCTGGAGCGACCAACCTACATCGTTGCGCGCGGAACGCTCGAACGCGTGTTGACCGTCACCGGGCGTGCGACACCGGTGGACCTGGCGCGTCTGTCGTTTCGCCGCGAAGGGCGGGTGAACACCGTCGGCGTGCAACGCGGCGACGTTGTGAAAGCCGGCGATGTCCTGGCCGAGTTACAGCAGGATGAGGCACTCGAGGAATTGCGCCGCGCCGAGGTGGACGTGGTTCAGGCACGACGCGACCTTGAGAGTGCGCGCCAGGCGCAGGCGAAGCGGATCAAGGAGCGCGAACTCGACGTAGAACGTGCCCGCCAGGAACTGGCGCGCCTGCTACCTGGCGGCGAGGCCGATGTGTTCAGCGAGGCGCAGCAACAACTCGACACTGCCCTGCGTGACCTGCGCAATGCGCGTGATGATGCATCCTGGGCAAAAACAACCGCGGAAGAGGCTTTGCGCGACAGCGCCGAAGCGTTGAACGATTCGCAGAAAGCGTACAGCATCGCCTGGTGGAACTGGGACTGGGTGCAAAAATACGGCACCGACCCCGAAAACCCGACCATCATTGACCCCAATGGGGTCAGGGTGCCAAACCGGCTGACCGACAAACAGAAGCAGGAATACCGCAATAAGCTCACGCAGGCCGAGCGCACGCTCCGCGACGCTGAACGCAGCGTTGAACAGGCGCAACGCGCCCGCGATCGCGCCGTTGAGGACGAGATCGTCAAGACCGGCGAAGCCGAGAAGAAAGCGGCGGAGGCGCAACGCGCCCTCGACAATCTGCTCCAGGGTCGTGACACCAGAGCGCTGGCCGATGCCCGCCGCACGCTGGAGCAGGCGCAACTCGCACTGGAGGAAGCGCGCGCCGAGACGCTCAATGCAGCACTGCGAGCGGTTGAGAATGCTGAACGCGCGGTTGAAAAGGCGCGTCGCCGTGTGGAGGACGGCCAGATCATCGCCTCACAGGACGGCACCGTGATTGCCATCGCCATCGAGCCGGGAATGACCGTCAGTGCATTCGACCCGGTCATCGAAGTCGCCGATCCATCACAACTCGAGTTTGCCGCAACCCTGAACAGCCAGCAGATGCGCCAGCTCGCCGAAGGGCAGGGCGCCGAGATCCGGCTGCTCTCGCGTCCCGACCTGGTGATTCCGGCGGTGATCCGGCGGTTGCCTGCGCCGTATGGCTCAGGCGGCAGCGGTACGGTGCAGGATCGCGACTCGACGACGCGCTTCCAGATTATTGACACGCGCGGCCAGAAACTCGAAGCCGGCATTAGCGTCGGGCGGATCAGCATTGTGCTGGAGCGCAAGGAGCATGTGCTCTGGCTACCGCCTGACGCGGTGCGTTCATTCGAAGGCCGGCGCTTCGTCATCGTCCGCGAGGGCGAACGCGAACGCCGCGTTCCGGTCACCATCGGCATCGAAACCGATGAGCGCGTAGAAATTGTCACGGGCCTGAAGGAAGGGGACGTGGTCGTCGGGCCATAGTATGACCATCACCATTCTCTCAATCGTCATCACGGCTCTCAAGCGCCTGCGGGCTAACCTGGGCCTGACACTGTGCGCCCTGGCGGCCGCCACATCTGCCGTCGCGCTGGCCGCGGCAGCGCCGGCCTATGCCGAAGTGGCCAGCCTGCGCCTGTTGCGTGACGAGATCCGCCAGCAGGAGGCGCGCCAGGGGCGTTCGCCGTTTGCCCTGCTGTTCCGTTATGTCGGCGCCTGGAACGGCCCGCTCGAGTGGGAACGCGTCGCTCCTGCCGACGAATACCTGCGCCAGGAGGGAATTCCCGGGCTCGACCTGGCGATTGATAGCTTCGCCCGTCATACGCGCACCGCCCCGATGCGCCTCTTCCTCACCACCGGCGGTGACACACTGTTTCTCAAGAATGCAGCCCTGGGGTTCATCAGCGGTATTGATGACCGGATGCGTATCGTGGATGGCCAGCCGCCCCGCCCGGCACGCGAATCCGAGCCGCTGGAGATCATGATTGCGCGCGCCCTGGCCGATGAGACCGGCCTGAACGTGGGTGACCGCCTGACACTGGTGGCATCCGGCAGCCGGCCGGCCACGCTCCAGGCGCGCGTGGCGGCGATCTGGGAACCGGTGAACCGTGCCGACCCGGCCTGGTTCTTTCCGCCTGAGACCCTGAGTGATGTCCTGCTCGTCCCCGAGTCGAGTTTTACCGGTGCTGTCGCCACCACCTTGCGCAACGAAGTTGACCAGACCCTCTGGTTCGTGCGGTTGAGCGGCGAAAACGTCAGCGGCGCGCAGGCAGGGCCGCTTCTCAGCCGGGTCGAAGCGGTGCGCGCCCGCATCAGCGGCATCGTGCCCGGGCTACGCCTCGAACAGGGGCCGGCTGAGGCGCTCGGGATCTACCAGTCACGCGTTGCAGCGCTATCGCTACAGTTATTTGCCTTCAGCGTGCCGATCCTGGCGCTGGTGCTCTACTTCGCCGCCATGGTCGCTGCACTGCTGGTGCGTCGCCAGCGCGGCGAGATCGCACTGCTCAAGACCCGCGGTGTCGGCAGCGCACAGATTCTTGGCGTCTACCTGGTCGAATGGCTCATCATCGGTGCAGCGGCGCTGGCGTCTGGCCTGCCGCTGGGGTTGTTGTTCGCCGACGTCATGAGTCAGACACGCTCATTTCTCGATATCGATCTCACGGCAGGTATCGCTGCACGTTCGCCTGGAGGGCAGAGCCTGACATATGCGCTTGGGGTGCTGGCCGCAACGATGATTGCCGCGTTTCTGCCGGCACTGGTCGCTACGCGCCGCACGCTGGTGGACGAACAACAGCAAGCGGCACGTGCCGCGCGCCCACCGCTCTGGCAGCGTGCCTATCTCGACTTGCTCCTGTTGATCCCGGCAGGCTATGGCATCTACCTGCTCCGCACAGGCGGCGGTCTGTTTCGCGGCACATCGGCGGCGGATCCGTTCGCCAACCCACTGCTCATCCTGGCGCCGGCGTTGCTCTGTTTCGCGCTCGGGTTGCTCGCGCTGCGCCTGATCCCGCTGGCACTTGAACTACTGGCACGCCTGGCCGCCGCCCCACCATGGGTTGCGCCGCTGGTTACGCTGCGCGCGCTGGCGCGCCAGACCGATACCTACCGTGGCGCATTATTGTTGCTCATGCTTACCCTGAGCCTGGCAACCTTCAGTTCAGCCATGGCGACCACCCTTGACGGCGCGATGCATGCCGAGATTGGCTACCGTGTCGGCGCGCCAATGCAGTTAATAGAAACCGGCGCGAGCACGGAGCGACCGGTTGCGGGGCAACCTGGCGCGCAACCACCGCAGCGGCGGGATATCCGTGAGGAGGCGCGTTTCCTGTTCGTCCCGGTCAGTGAACACCTGCTGGCGCCGGGTATTCGCGCCGCCACGCGCGTCGGGCGCTATGAGGCCGTCGCCAGCGTGGGCACCGCCGGAAAACGCGTCCAGCTGGCGGGTATCGACCGCAGTGACTTCCCCGCGGTCATTACGCGGTTCGAACGCGCCTGGGGCGGAGGCGAGTCGCTTGGCGGATTGATGAACATGCTGGCGCGCCACACCGACGGCGCCATCGTCAGTCGCGACCTGCTCACCAACGGACTGCGCGTGGGCGATGCGCTGCCGATGACACTCCAGTTGTACGGCGATCAACGCGAGGTGCGCTTCCGGATCATCGCTGCCATTGACCTCTGGCCGGGATTGTATCCACAGGACGGCCCGATCGTGGTGGCCAACCTCAACTATATTTTCGACCAGATGGGCGGGCAATATCCATACGATGTCTGGATCGCGCGCGACCTGGAGGTTCCGGCGGATGCGATTGTCGCGAGTGTGGGCGCGCTCGGCATTCCCGTGGTTGACGCACTGGACGTCGCAACGCTGACGGCACGCGAGCAGAGTCGCCCGCAACGCCAGGGGCTCTTCGGATTGCTGACAATCGGCTTCCTGACAGCCGGGGCACTGACGCTGCTGGGATTCCTGGTCGCCGGATTGATCACGGCGCGGCGCAGGGCGATTGAACTGGGCATGTTGCGCGCGCTGGGGCTGAGTGGCACGGGAGTTGCGGTTGCGCTGGCGCTGGAGCAGGCACTCCTCATCGGCGCGGGTATGGTGGCCGGCACAGCGATTGGCGCGCTGGCCGCCACGCTCGTCGTGCCGTTCATGCAGGTTGGCGTGGGGCCATATCCCGGTACACCCCCCGTTGCGCCACAACTGGCGTGGGAGAGCATGGCCGGCATCTATGTTGCTTACGGCGGGGCATTGCTCCTGACGCTCCTGGCGCTTGGCGCAAGTCTGGCGCGGATCCGGCTGTTCCAGGCGGTGAAGCTGGGAGATGCAAACTGACGTGATTGTGTAGGTGTTCACATGTCTCCTGGGAGCGCGGGCATCTTGCCCGCGTAGACGCACCGAGGGCGGGACGCCCTCGCTTCCAGGCGCGTGTGTGAACCCAGGTGTGAACACTTACGTGATTGTAGCGTGGGCCGTGACCAGACGATGAGCGAAACCGATCATATCATTCAAGCCAGCGGCCTGGTTAAGATTTACAAGGTTGCTGAACTGGAAGTCGTGGCGCTGCAAGGGCTCGACCTGGAAGTGACGCGTGGTGAGTTCCTGGCCCTGGTCGGCCCGTCAGGTTCAGGCAAGTCAACACTGCTCAGCGCCATTGGCGGGCTGGATCGGCCGTCTGCCGGGCAATTGAAAGTTGACGGGCTCGACCTGACGGCGTTGTCGCCTGCGGAACTCAGCGCCTACCGCCGTGAGCGGGTCGGCTTTGTCTGGCAGCAGACCGCGCGCAACCTGTTGCCCTACCTCAACGTGCGCGAGAACATCGAGATCTTGATGGCGCTGGGCGGGCGCAGGGGTCGGGAGCACCGTGCCTGGATCGATGAATTGCTCAAGGCGGTTGGTATTGCCGAGAAAGCGAGCAGCCCCGTGACCCGGCTTTCCGGTGGCCAGCAACAGCGCGTGGCGATCGCGTGCGCCCTGGCGCATCAGCCGCGCATTCTCCTTGGCGACGAGCCAACCGGCGAAGTCGACTGGGAGACGGCGCAACGTATCCTTGCCCTGCTGCGCGACCTGCGGGAACGTTACGGCCTCACCGTGGTACTGGTCACGCACGACCCGCGCGTCGCCGAACAGGCCGACCGTGTGATCGCCATTCGCGACGGCCGCACCAGCAGTGAAACACGGCGCGGCGATGAGGCCATGCTTCAGGGTGAAGTGGCGCATGCTGCACCGGCCGTGCTCCCCACACGCGCGCGCGCCGCCGAAGAACTGGTGGTTGTTGATCGCGCGGGGCGGTTGCAGATCCCCGGCGAGCAACGTGCGCTGGCAGGGATCGGGCGGCGCGCGCGCGTCGAACTGGTTGACGGCGGTGTCCTCATTCGAGCCGTTGATGACGACCGGATTGAAGCGCCAGCAGAAGAGCCGGATGGCAGCTCGCACCATCGCCTGTACGACGACACGCCGCCGGCTGGCGCGGTGCGCCCGTCGCGCCGGCGCTGGCCGTGGCGCCTGCGACGACGCTCGACTGCGGATGGGTGAGAGCCTATGACCGCAACAACCTTCGATCATGCCGAACCGATCATCCGGCTCACTGCCGCCGCCCGCACCTTCGGTGCAGGCGGGAGCGCGGTGCATGCCTTGCGCGGCGTCGACCTGGATGTCACAAAGGGCGCTTTCGTTGTGCTCATGGGGCCAAGCGGCAGCGGCAAAACAACGCTGCTCAACCTGGTCGGCGGGCTGGATGCGCCAACCAGCGGAAGTGTCATCGTGGAAGGGCGCCGCGTCGATCAGATGCGCGCTGGCGAACTGTCGGCGCTGCGTCGCCGCATTGGCTATGTCTTCCAGAGCTTCGCGCTGCTGCCGACCGCATCGGCCTATGAAAATGTCGAACTCGGGTTGCGCCTCGCGGGGAACACTCCACGCCGGTTGTGGGATGCGCGTGTGCGGCGTTGCCTGGCTGCCGTCGGCCTTACCGGCTGGATGGATCATCGTCCATACGAACTGAGTGGCGGCCAGCAACAACGGGTTGCCATCGCGCGGGCGCTGGTCACGCGACCCCGCATCATTCTGGCCGACGAACCCACTGGCGATCTCGACAGCCGTACCGGGCGGCAGGTGCTGGCACTGCTGCGCGCCCTGTGCGACCAGGAGGGTGTCACGCTACTCATGGCCTCGCACGACCCGACGGCAGCCGAGTTCGCGACCGATATCTATTACCTGCGCGATGGCGCCATCACCGGGCATGGCGAAGGAGTGCTATAATCAACCCGGGCACGCTGCTGCGACGCCGGCTCTGTTCCCATGCACCTCTGCTCTGCCGCCAGGAAAATCGCATGGCCCTGAATGTACTGCTGGTCGGATCGGGTGGCCGTGAACACGCGCTGGCATGGAAGCTGGCACAGTCGCCATTACTCAATGCGCTCTTTTTCGCTCCCGGTAACCCTGGTATGGCGCGCCTCGGTCACAACGTTCCGATTGAGGCCAGCAACATGACCCTGCTGCTCGACATTGCGCGCCGCGAACACATCGGCCTGGTGGTGGTCGGGCCCGAGGCGCCGCTCGCTGCCGGTCTGGCCGACGCCTGCCTGGCGGCACGCATTCCGGTGTTCGGCCCGACAGCAGCGGCGGCACGAATCGAAAGCAGCAAGGCCTTCGCCAAGACACTGATGATCAGCGCCGGAATCCCGACTGCCGAGGCGCATACGTTCGATGACCCCACAGCCGCAGCGGCGTTCGCGCGCGCCAGTGGGCGCGCCTGGGTCGTCAAGGCAGATGGCCTCGCCGCAGGCAAAGGGGTCGTGGTCAGCGAAACACTCGCCGAAACGCTGGATGCCATCCAGGCGCTTGGCGCGACCCTTGCTGGCAGACGTTTGCTCCTCGAAGAGCGCCTCAGTGGCCCGGAGATCTCGCTCATCGCACTCTG
>Ga0272446_1005033_pt1 | contig 14964 bp, 15 predicted proteins | sample YNPCB0061_FD_194587 | JGI IMG/M metagenome (GOLD analysis project Ga0272446, IMG submission 194587) | Hot spring microbial mat communities from Yellowstone National Park, WY, United States - YNP-CB-006-1 | ecosystem: Environmental > Aquatic > Thermal springs > Hot (42-90C) > Sediment | place...
AGACGGCGATCGGGAAGTACCCGGTGGAGGCGGTGGCGATGATGGACCGGATCATCCGGCAGGCGGAGGCGGTGGCCGGTCCGGCGCCGGAGGGCGCGGGGTACGGCGAGCACGACGACCATTCCTATGTGGTGGCGCTGGCGGCGCGACGGATCGTGGAATCGGACCCGAATATGCGCGGCATCGCCTGCTTCACGCGGAGCGGGTATTCGGCGCTGCTGATGAGCAAGGTGCACCCCGATGCGCCGATTTTCGGCGTGACGCATGCCGAGGCGGTGTACCGGCGGCTGGCGCTCGCGCGGGGCGTGGTGCCGATCCTGAGCCGGGCGGTGACGACGACCGACGAGCTGCTGCGGGCCATCGACGAGGCGCTGCTGAGCGGGCGGTTCGTGGACGAGGGCGACGAGGTGGTGGTGGTGGCGAGCCTGCCGGTGCGGGCGCAGGGTACGACCAACTTCCTGAAGCTGCACCGGGTGGGCGACGCGGCGGCCTACCAATGGTAGGGGTCAGGCGGCGAGCGCGTCCGGGCGCGGCGGTTCGCGGCGGCGGAGCGGGCGGGTCTCCTCGAGGTCGCGGAGGACGTCGGTGGCGTAGAGGGCTTCGAGGTCGTACTGAAGGACGCGGGCGGTGACGGGCACATCGAAGACGGTGTGGCCGTCGGAGACGGAGATGGTGCCGGGGACGCGCTTGAGGTAGGTGTACGACTGCTCGAGCGTGCATTCGACGAGCATGACGCAGAACTTTGCGCCGCCGAGGTGGGCGAGGAAATCGGAGCTGCGGGTGAGGCGCTTGAGGACCTCGGCGAGGGCGTTGACGGCGCGGTTGGCGAAGTCCTCGCCGCGGCGTTCGCGGATGTCGTTGATGTTCTCGATGGAGAGCTGGACGAGGACGAAGGGGGACTGGAGTGCGCGGGCGCGCGGCATTTCGCGGCGGAGCTCGGAGAGGACGTAGTTGCGGTTCGGAAGGTTATGAAATTCGGAGAGGTAGGCAGCGCCCTGGAGGCGGGCGGCGACGCGGTGCCAGTGGCGCTTCCGGACGACCTGCATGAAGACGGCGTGGGCGAGGAAGAGAAGGAAGAGGGCGGCCAGGCCGACGGTGACGATGAAGTTCGCGGTTGTCGGCTGGCGGAGGTACTGGACGACCTGCACGGCGAGGACGATACCCCAGCCGGCGAGGGCGGCCATCCGGAGGAGGTGCCGCTGGGGCGCTCCGGGCTCCTGTTCCGGGCTCGCGGGAACCGTGGGTGCAGGATTCACAGGTGCTCCTCACAGGAGGATTCGGCCGGCGCGGGGCCGTTCATCAGGCTGCGGGCGTCTCTTCGGCGTCGGCGCCGGCATCTTCCGCCTCGCCGTGGTGGGGGCGGTACCAGCGCGGGGGGCGGGAGGTAACGTGGGTGAGGAAGGCGCGGGCCTTCTCTTCGAGGGTCGCGATCCCGCCGTGGACTTTGCCGACGGCGAGGTCTACGGCGGGCGGCACCGCGGCGGCCGGGCGGCGCTCCGGCTCGTGGGTGTAGTCGAAGCCGGCGGCGAGCCCCTCGCGGTTCGCCACCAGGTTGGCGGCGGTGACGATGTCGGCCATCGATTCGATGGCGGCGACGGGCTGGTGGTGCGCCTGGATGGCCGAGACGAGCGGTTCGGGGAACTTCCAGCGGGCAGCGAGGCGCGCGCCGACGAGCTCGTGGCCGAAGCCGAACACGGCGAACTCGGCGTCGCGGTACTTCATGCCTTCGGTCTCGACGAGGTCGATCACCTCGGCGAAGGCGGCGGGCTCGGCGAGCATCATGGCGAGTTTGCCGATGTCGTGGAGGACGCCGGCGGTGAAGGCGTCTTCGGGGCGGGCGACACGGGTTTCGCGGGCGATGACCTCGGCGATGATGCCGACGGTGACGCTATGGGCCCAGAAGAGGTCCTGGTCGAAGCGGGAGTTTTCGAGCTGGGGGATGCGGAGGGCGTCGATGATGGCGGTGGAGATGGCGACGGAGCGGACGGTCCGCATGCCGAGGAGGATGACCGCCTCGCGAACGTTGGAAATGCGGCGGGCGTAGCCGTAGTAGGCGGAGTTGGAGAGCTTCAGCAGGCGGGCGGTGAGGGCCTGGTCGGAGCTGATGACGGTTGCGAGGTCCATGGCGGCCGACCGTTCGTCCTCGGCGAGCTGGATTGCTTTGGTGGCGACGGCTTTGAGCGGGGCGAGGTCGGTGGTGGCCTGGACGATGGTGCGCAGGCGGTTGCGGAAGAAGGGGGAGTCGGCGGTCGGGTCGGACGTCATGCTGCGCTCCTCTGCTCGGTATCCGTGGCGACGACGCGGTTGCGGCCGGCGCGCTTCGCCTGGTAGAGGCGTTCGTCGGCGATGCGGACGGCCTCTTCGAGGGTTTCGGCGGATTCGGGGATGGCGGCGACCCCGGCGCTGACGGTGGCGGAGATGGCGAGGGTTTCGTCGATGGGGACGGGCCGGGCCTGGAGGGCCTGGCGGATGCGCTCGGCAAAGGCGGCGGCATCGGCGAGGGAGGCGCCAGGGAGAAAGGCGATGAACTCTTCGCCGCCGAACCGGCCGATGACGTCGCCGTGGCGGGCGAGCTGGCGGAGGGTTTCGCCGAAGGACTGGAGGACGGCATCGCCGGCGAGGTGGCCGTAGGAGTCATTGATCGCTTTGAAGCGGTCGAGGTCGAAGATGGCGATGCCGACCTTTGCAGCGCCGACCGGGAAGGCGAGGAGGATGCTCTCGGCGGCTTCGAAGGCAGCTGCGCGGTTGAGGAGGCGGGTGAGGGGGTCGTGGCGGGCGAGGTGGTCGAGCCGGGCCACGAGGTGGGTGAGCTGGGCGTTGTTCCGGCGGAGGGCGTCTTCGAATTCGCGGTAAGCGGAGTGGTCGCGGATGTAGTAGACGGTGCCGAGGGTATCGCCGAGGCGGCCGGTCACACGAGCGGCCGAGACAGCGGCGGTGAACGGCGGGGCGTCTTTGCGGGCGGCAGGGAGTTCGAAGGCGACGACCCGGCCATCGCGGGCGAGGGCCGCGCGGAGCGCGCGGCGGCTGGGGCGGTCGGGAAAGAGGACGTCGATGCGGCGGCCCATGACCTCGACGGGCGCGAAGCCGAACATCGCCTCGGCGGCGCCGGTGTAGAGTGCGATGCGCTCTTCGGGGGTCGTGACGATCACTGCGTCGGGGCAGGCGACGAGGAGGAGCTGGAGGAGGTCGGGGTCGGCGAGGACGGCGAGGAAGTCTCCCCGGCGGGCGAGGGCGGCGTTCGGGCGTACCATCAGTTGAGGTATCGGCAGGCGGCGGCGGACCGTTCAGCGGGGAATGATCGTGGGGCCGGGCGCAGGTAAGCTTCGCGGCATGGACTTTCGTGATTCTCCGGAAGAGGCGGCGTTCCGGGCCGAGGTGCGGGCATGGATCGCCGAGAACCTGCCGGACGCGCTGAAGGGCGATGCCGGCGAGGGTGAGTGGGGCCAGCTTTCGAGCGGGCACGAGCGGGATAAAGCGGCGCTGGCGGAGTGGCGGCGCCGGCTGCAATCGCGGGGGTGGGTGGCACCGGCGTGGCCGAAGAAGTACGGGGGCGCGGAACTGCCGGTGATGCAGCAGTTCATCCTGAAGGAGGAGATGGCCCGGGCGCGGGCGCCGCGGTTCGGCGGGGTCGGCATTGGCTGGGTGGCGCCGACGCTGATGCAGTACGGCGAGGAGTGGATGAAGGAGCGGTTCATCGAGCCGATCCTTTCGGGGAAGGAGCGCTGGTGCCAGGGGTTCAGCGAGCCGGGCGCAGGGTCGGACCTGGCGAGCGTGCAGACGCGGGCGGTGCGGGACGGCGATGAGTATGTCGTAAACGGCCAGAAGATCTGGACGAGCGGGGCGCACATTGCGGACTGGATGATCCTCCTGGCGCGGACGGACCCCTCGGCGCCGAAGCACAAGGGGCTCTCGTACTTCCTGGTGGACATGAAATCGCCGGGGATCACGCTCTCGCCGATCATCAACATGGTTGGGAACAGCGGGTTCAACCAGGTGTTCTTCGAGAATGTGCGGGTGCCGGCGCGGAACCTGGTGGGGGAGGAGAACCGGGGCTGGTACGTGGCGGCGACGACGCTGGACTTCGAACGGAGCCTGGTGGACCTGTGCGTGGAGTACCGGGCGATCCTCGAGGAGGCGATTGCGTGCGCGAAGGCTGAAGGTCTGACGAACCTGGCGTGGGCTCGGCACCGGCTGGCGGACCTGGTCATTGAGGTGGAGGTGGCTCGAAACCTGAGCCTGCGGGTGGTTTCGATGCAGGCGCGGGGGGTGCAGCCGAACTACGAGGCGAGCATTGTGAAGCTGTACGCGAGCGAAGTGGAGCAGCGGATGGCGGCGGTGCTGTACCGGATGGCGGGGCTGCGGGGGCAGATTACGTCGCGGGGAGCCTCGCGCTGGGAGCTGCTGATGGGCCGGATCGGGCGGTTCCAGCTGCACTCGGTGGCGGCGACGATCGGCGGGGGCACGAGCGAGGTGCAGCGGAACATCATCGCGACGCGCGGGCTCGGGCTGCCGCGGGCCTAGGCGGGGAAGGAGGCCGGGCGTGTGCCGAAGTATCCGGACCCTGCGGGGGCAGGCGCCGCCGGCGACGGACGAGGAGGTGCGGGCGGCGGCGCTCCAGTACGTGCGCAAGGTGAGCGGCTACCGGCAGCCCTCGCGGCGGAATGCGGCGGCGTTCGAGGAGGCGGTGGCGGCGGTGGCGGCGGCGACGGGGCGGCTGCTCGCGGCGCTCGAGGCAGAACGGGGAGACCGGGAGGCCGGCAGCCGGTAGGCTGATTCGACACAAACGTACGAACGGCCCGGCCCCGGAGCGGGGCAGGGGCGGGAGATGGAGGAACCATGACGGAGGCGCAGGAGGCCCCCGGCGGGGCGATTCGTGAGTTCTTGCGGCAGATGGCGCTGGAGCCGGCGGATTACGACCGGTTCCGGGGCGAACCGGGGCAGGAGGAAGGCCGGCTCTTCGGCGGGCTGGTGCTGGCGCAGGCGATCGTGGCGGCCGGGCGCACCGCAAGTTTCGGGTCGATCCACTCGCTGCACGCGTACTTTTTGCGGGCGGGGAAGCCGCAGGACCCGATCGACTACACAGTGGAGCGGATCCGGGAGGGACGGAACTTCCTGACGCGACGGGTGACGGCGGTGCAGGCCGGGCACACGATCTTCGAGGCGTCGGTGAGCTTCGCCGCGCCGGAGGAGGGGATTTCGCACCAGGCGCCGATGCCGGCAGCGCCCGACCCGGAGGGCTGCCCGCCCTGGTGGACGACGATTGCGCTGCCGCGGATGGCCGACATCCCGCCGGCGATGGCCGAACGGATGCGGAGCCGGCTGGGACGGCCGATCGACCTGCGGTCGGCGGCGGAGCCGACGCGCGCGGACGACGGGACCGGGCGGCTGCCGGCGCGGGCCGTGTGGGGCCGGATGGCGGAGCCGCTCCCGGAGGACCCGCTCCTGCATGCGGCGGCGCTGGCCTACTTCAGTGACAGCGGCCTGGTGGCGACCGTGGCGCACCATTACGGGCTCTGGCGGCCCGGCGGGAGCTCGGCGAGCCTGGACCACGCGATGTGGTTCCACCGGCCGCCGCGGTTCGATGACTGGGTGCTGTACGTGAGCGAGAGCCCGGCAGCGCACGCGGCGCGGGCGATCATGATCGCGGGGATGTATGACCGCTCGGGGACGCGGATTGCGACGGTCGCGCAGGAGGGGCTCTTCCGGGCGCCGCGCGAGGCGTAGGGCGCCGGGGCTACTCCGCGGCGGGGCCGGAAGCGGGACGGGCGGCCGCGAGGAGGTCGCGAATCTCCTGGAGGAGGCGGAGCTGGTCATCGTTGACCTGGTAGAGGTGGGACCAGGCGCGATGGTCGGCTTCGTCTTTGATGCGGTCGCGCTCGGCGGCGCGGTTGGCAGCGGTCAGCATGGTGGGCACGAAGAGAGACTGCATGATGCCGCCGAGGATGAAGAAGAGGAAGGAGTAGGGGTAGGGGTCGAATCCGCGGTTGTGGAGGATGCCAGACTGCCAGAGGGCCCAGCCGGCGATGAGGAGCCAGAGGAAGTGGAAGAAGGCCATGGTGCCGGCGAGGCCGACGATGTGGTCGGCGAGCCAGCCGTTGGTGCGGGAGGCGGCGGATTCTTCGCGGCGGATAGCGGCGATGATCTGCTGGGGGTGGACGAGGGGCCGGGCGGGGTCGGCGTACCGTTCGATGGCGCGGGCGGCGGATTCGAGCGCGTGGTCAGGGTGCATGGGGTCCTCCAGTCTCCAGAGCCTGCAGGGGGAGAGTAGGGCCCCGCGGGCGGCTGCGCAGCTTGACGCGGATATTGCGCGGGCGTATGGATGATGCACGCCGCGCTGCGCGGCGCAGCCGCTGGAGGGGCAGCATGAAGTTTCACTGGTTCCACCTGATGCCGTATCCGTACCTGCCGGACGACTTCAAGGAGCGGTACCGGAGCGTCTGGGTCGATGTGCCGTACTCGCTGTTCGACCCGGTGAAGGGGCACCACGTCTACAACGAGTACCTCGACGAGCTGGAGTACGCGGAGCGGTGCGGGTTCGACGGGATCTGCTGCAACGAGCACCATTCGAACGCGTACGGGCTGATGCCGAGCCCGAACCTGATTGCGGCGGCGCTGGCGCGGCGCACCTCGCGGGCTGGGCTGGTGGTGCTGGGGAACTCGATTGCGCTGTACAACCCGCCGCTGCGGGTGGCGGAGGAGTTCGCCATGCTCGACGTCATCTCGGGCGGGCGGCTGGTGGCCGGCTTCCCGGTGGGGACGAGCATGGACACGAACTTTGCCTACGGGATGACGCCGGCGACGCTGCGGGAGCGGTACTACGAGAACCACGACTTCATCCTGCAGGCGTGGACGAATAAGGAGACGTTCCACTTCAACGGGAAGTACAACCAGGTGCGGTACGTGAACCCGTGGCCGCGGCCGCTGCAGCAGCCGCACCCGCCGATCTGGATCCCGGGCGGCGGTTCGCTGGAGACGTGGGACTGGACGACGGAGAAGGATTACGTCTATTGCTACCTTTCGTACTTCGGCTACCTGCGCGGGAAGGGCGTGATGGACCAGTACTGGGCGCGGGTGGATGAGCTGGGCGGGGAGTTCAACCCGTACCGGGCGGGCTTCCTGCAGCTGGTCTGCGTGGCGGAGAGCGACGCGGAGGCCGAGCGGCTGTACAGCGAGCACGTGGATTACTTCTACAACCGGTGCCTGCACGTCTACGCGGGATTCGCGGATGCGCCGGGCTACCGGACGCTGCGGACGGTGAAGGCCGGGATTACGGCCCAGGTGGGCGCACAGGCGAGCGCGCAGCGTGCCGGGCTGACCTGGGCGGACTTCGTGAAGCAGGGGTACGTGGTGGCCGGGAGCCCGGAGAGCGTGGCGCAGCAGCTGGAGGAGGTCATCAAGGGGCTGAAGGTCGGCCACCTGATGTGCCTGATGCAGATCGGGAACATGCCGCGCGAGAAGGTGATGTACAACACGAAGCTGTTCGCGGAGAAGGTGATGCCGAAGCTGCGCGGCATCTGGAGCGAGTACGAGGACCGCTGGTGGATTCGGCCGCTGCCGGAGGAGCAGCGGGCGAAGCCGGCGGAGTGGCGGGAGGCGGTCGGGGTGTAGCGCCCGCCGCGAGCGCCCGGACGAACAGCGAGGCCGCCCCGGTGCCGGGGCGGCCTCCTTTGTCGACGCAGCGCGGGGAGGTGTCAGTCCTCGTTCATGCCGCCGCCGAAATCGCGGCGCGGGGGCGGGGGCGCGCCTTCAGCGGGCGGGGTGCGGCGCACCCAGCCGCGGGTGGCGCCGCCGACGGGGCCGGTGCTGGCCGGCGCCGGGCGCGAGGGCTGCGGCTGGCTGCCGCGCTGGGGCTGGGAGCCGCCGCCGCGGCCGCCGCGGTCGCGGTCGGAGGGGCGGGAACCGCCGCCGGAGCCGCCCGGGCCGCCGCCACGCGGGCCGCGGTCGCGGTCGCGGCCGCCGTCGCGGCTGGCTGCTGCGGCCTGCTCCGGTGTTTCGCCGAGGAGGACAGCGCGGCGGGAGAGGTTGATGCGGCCGAGGTTGTCGATCTCGGAGACCATGACGGTGACCTCGTCGCCGACCTTGACCTCGTCTTCGACGCTGCGGACGTGGTCGGCGCCGAGCTGGGAGATGTGGATGAGGCCTTCCTTGCCGGGAAGGATTTCGACAAAGGCGCCGAAGTTGAGGAGGCGGGTGACCTTGCCGGTGTAGATTTCGCCGACCTGGACCTCTTTGGTGAGGCCTTCGATCATGCGGATAGCTTTGCGGGCGACCTCTTCGTTGGGGGAGCCAACGATGACGGTGCCGTCTTCCTGGATGTCGATGGTGGCGCCGCCGGATTCGTCCTGGATGCGGCGGACGGTCTTGCCGCCGGGCCCGATGAGGGTGCCGATCATGTCCTGGGGGATGGTGATCTTGTACATCTTGGGCGCGTACGGCGAGAGCTCGGGCCGCGGCTCGGGGATGACTTCGAGCATGCGCTGGAGGATGTACTGGCGGGCTTCGCGGGCCTGTTCGAGGGCGGTTGCCAGGAGTTCGCGGGAGACGCCGGAGATCTTGATGTCCATCTGGAGGGCGGTGATGCCCTTCGCGGTGCCGGCGACCTTGAAGTCCATGTCGCCCATGAAGTCTTCCTGGCCGGCGATATCGGTGAGGACGCGGTAGTTGCCGTCCTCGCCCATGATGAGGCCCATGGCGATGCCGGCGACGGGTGCGGAGATGGGGACGCCGGCGTCCATGAGGGCGAGGGTGCTGCCGCAGACGGAGGCCATGGAGGTGGAGCCGTTGGAGGACATGACCTCGCTCACGAGGCGGAGGGCGTAGGGGAACTCTTCCTCGGAGGGGATGACGGGTTCGAGGGCGCGCTCGGCGAGGGCGCCGTGGCCGATTTCGCGGCGGCCGGCCCCGCGGAGGGGGCGGACTTCGCCGACGGAGTAGGGCGGGAAGTTGTAGTGGTGCATGTACCGCTTGTACTCGTCGGGCGAGAGGGTATCGAGCTTCTGCACCATGCTGAGCCCGCCGAGGGTCGCGATGGTGAGGACCTGGGTCTGGCCGCGCTGGAAGAGGCCGGAGCCGTGGGTGCGGGGGAGGACGCCGACGTGGATATCGAGCGGGCGGATGTCTTTGACGCCGCGGCCGTCGGCGCGGATGCCCTGCTCGAGGATCTGCCTGCGCATCGCCTTTTTGATGATGTTCCAGAGGGCATCGGCGATTTCGGCGGAGGTGAAGCGGTCGCCGAACTGCTCCTGGAGCTCCTGGCGGACGGCCTTGTTGGCGTCGGAGCGCTCGGAGGCGGCGGTGGCGACGAGTTCGGGGATGCGGTCCTTGAGGTACTCGCTGATGACCGCGATGGCTTCTTCGTTCTCCTTCGCCGGGGTGAAGGGCTTCTTCACCGGGGCGACATCGGCCGCGATCTGTTCCTGGAGGGCGATGATCTTGCGGTTCGCCTCCATGGCGACTTCGATGGCCTCGAGGACGACGTCTTCGGCGACCTGCTTGGCGCCGGCTTCGACCATGACGACGGCGTCCTTCGTGCCGGCGACGACGATGTCGAGGTCGCCGCGCTCGGTTTCATCGAAGGTGGGGTTGACGATGTACTGGCCGTCGAGGCGGGTGACGCGGACGGAGGAGACGGGACCGTTGAAGGGGATATCGCTGATGCCGAGGGCGGCGGAGGCGCCGATGGTGATGAGGGTATCGGGCTGGTGCTCGCGGTCGGCGGAGAGGGTGGTCGCGATGACCTGGACTTCGTTGCGGAAGCCCTTGGGGAAGAGGGGCCGGAGGGGGCGGTCGGTGAGGCGCATGGCGAGGATGGCCTCGGTGGAGGCACGGCCTTCGCGGCGGGGGAAGCCGCCGGGGATTTTGCCGACGGCATAGAGGCGCTCTTCATAGTCGACCGTGAGGGGGAAGAAGTCGATGCCCTCGCGGGCTTCGGCCATGCAGACAGTGACGAGGACGACGGTATCGCCGAGGCGGACGGTGACGGCGCCGTTGGCCTGCTGGGCGAGGATGCCGTGCTGGATGGTGAGGGTTTTGCCCCCGATTTCGATTTCGTAGGTGCGCGGGTCGTTCATGGTGGTCAAGTTGTGTGCTTCATCTCAGCTGCTGGAGTGGCCGTGGGATATGGGCCACGGTGCCCGTTTCGCGGTGGCTCCGCGATGGCGGGACGCAGGTGAGGAAGTGCGGGCGGGGCGGTTGCGGACCCCGCGGAAGCGAAAAGCCTCCGCTATCTGCGGAGGCCGAGGCGGGCGATCAGTTCGCGGTACCGGTTGACGTCGCGGCGGTTGAGGTACCGAAGCTGGCGGCGACGCTGGCCGACGAGCTTCAGGAGGCCGCGGCGTGTGTGGTAGTCGTGCTTGTGCGCCTTGAGGTGCTCGGTGAGGTACTTGATCCGCTCGGTGAGGATGGCAACCTGCACCTCGGGCGACCCGGTGTCGTTGGGGTGAGTGCCGAACTCCTTGATGAGGTCGGTCTTGCGCTCTTTCGTCAGCAACCTTGTTCTCTGTCTTCCTTTTCCTGTCGTCTCTACGGCTTCACGCTAGCATATGGGCATGGTTACCGGCAATCGGGGAGGGGCCGACGGGGTGCTCGTGCTGCTCTCGGGGCTGCCCGGTTCGGGGAAGACGACGCTTGCGCGGCAGCTGACGGAGCGGCTGGGGGCGGTGCATGTGGAGAGCGATGCGGTGCGGCGGCAGCTCTTCCCGGAGCCGACGTACACGCCGGAGGAGCATGCGGCAGTCTTCGCGCGGGCCGAGGCGCTGGCGGCTGACGCGCTGGCGGAGGGGCGAACGGTGGTGGTGGATGCGACGAACCTGACCCGGCGGGACCGGCGGCGGTTCGTGCGGCTGGGGGAGCAGGCCGGCGGGCTCGTGCGGGTGCGGGTGACGGCGCCGGAGCCGGTGGTGCGGGAGCGGCTTCGGCGGCCGCGGGAGGGGTTTTCACAGGCGGACGAAGCGGTCTACGAGCGGATGCTGCCGCGGGCGGAGGCGCTGGACGGCCCGAACGTCGTGGTCGATACGCGCTTCGAGACAGGGCCGAGCGTGGAGCTGATCGCCCGGCTGGTGGAGCGGCTGCGGTGAGGGAGCGGTTCCGGCCGCTGCTCGTGATGCGGGCGTGGCCGGCGCCGGAGCACTTCGCGGCGTTCCGGCGGTGGGCGCGGGAGGTGCACGCCCGCGATACAGCGGCAGTGCCCGGGGTCAAGCGGGTTGAGGTGGGGCTGGCCCCGCAGGGGGTGGTGCTCGTGGTCTACGTGTTCGAGGACGCGGACTCGGTGCCGGTGGCCTTGCAGAGCCCGGAGGCGGCCTACGCCCGCGGCACGCTCCAGCAGTGGCTGGGCAAGGTGTACGAAGTGCGGTTCGAGATGCTGGCGGCGGCAGCGCCGGAGCGGACGTTCGAATCAGTTAACTGAATCGCCGGCCGGGGAGGAACTCCGGCCCGCAGCGGGGGCTGCGGGCCGGGGCCGGGCGGTCGAGCGGCAGAGACCGGGGCTACTGGAGCTTGATCTGGATGGACTTGGTCTCCATGTACTCTTCGAGGCCGAGGTCACCGAGTTCGCGGCCGAGTCCGCTCTGCTTGTAGCCCCCGTACGGCATGTTGTAGAGCCCCGTGCTGTGGTAGGCGTTGACCCAGACGGTGCCGGCGCGGAGGCCTTTGGCGACCTTCAGGGCGACGTTGATGTCCCGGGTCCAGACGGCAGCGGCGAGGCCGTACATGGTGTCGTTGGCGGTGCGGATGACGTCGTCGATGTTCTCGAAGGAGAGGACCGAGAGGACGGGGCCGAAGATCTCCTCGCGGGCGATGGTGGCCTGCGTGGGGACTTCGTCGAAGATGGTGGGCTTGACGAAGAGGCCCTTTTCGAGGCCGGGCTCGGTGGCGCGGGAGCCGCCGGTCAGCAGTTTCGCCTCCTGCCTGCCGCGTTCGAGGTAGTTCTCGATTTTCGCGAGCTGGTTTTCGTTGATGACCGGCCCCATGGTGGTGGCGGGGTCGAAGGGGTCGCCGAGTTTGAGCGTCTGGCTGAGGGCGGTGAGCTTCGCGACGAACTCGTCCTTGATCGGCTTCGCGACGAGGAGGCGGGAGCCGGCCTGGCAGACCTGGCCGCTGTTGAGGTAGATGCCGAAAAAGGCGCCGGCGACGGCGGCGTCGAGGGCGGCATCGGGGAAGACGATGTTGGGGGACTTGCCGCCGAGTTCGAGGCTGACCTTCTTGACGTTGTTTGCGGCGGCGCGCATGACGGCCTTGCCGCTGGCGGTGGAGCCGGTGAAGGCGACCTTATCGACGAGCTCGGAGGCGGCGATGTGCTGGCCGACGAGGGCGCCGTTATCGGTTTCGCTGGTGACGACGTTGAAGACGCCGTTGGGGAGGCCGGCTTCGGCGAGGAGGCCGGCGAGCATGAGGGTGGAGCCGGGGGTGTAGTGGGAGGGCTTGGCCACCATGGTGCAGCCGGCGGCGATGGCGGGGCCGATCTTCCAGGAGATGAGGAGGAGCGGGAAGTTCCAGGGGGTGATGATGCCGACGACGCCGACGGGTTCGTGGGCGACGATGCCGACGGCATCGGGGATTTGCTGGGTGAAGGATTCGCCTTTGAGGTTGAGGGCCTTGGCGGCGAAGAGCTGGAAGACCTCGGCGGTGGCCATGACTTCGCCGAGGGCCATGGTCTTCGGCTTGCCGACTTCGGCGGCGATGCAGGTCGCGAAGGCATCGGCGCGCTCGGCGAGGAGGTCGGCGGCCCGGCGGAGGATGCGGGCGCGGTCGGCGGCGGGGGAGGTGGGCCAGGAGGTTTCGTCGAAGGCGCGGCGGGCGGCGCGGATGGCGCGGTCGGCGTCTTCGATGCCGCTGTTGGGGTAGACGCCGACGACGGAGCCGTCGTAGGGGCTGGTGCGGGTGAAGGTTGCGCCGCTGAGGGCGTCGACCCACTGGCCGTCGATGAACTGCTGGTAGGTGGTGACGCCGGGGCGTTCGGCGATGGACGTCATGGGGAGGGGCCTCCTTTCGTGCTGTCGGTGGGAGCATATCGGGAGGCGGGAAGGGATGCCAGCGGGCGGCTAAAAGACGATGATGGCCGCCACCGGCAGCAGCGCCAGGGCGGCGGCGCGGACGATGGTCCCGGTACCGATTGGCCCTGCAGTCCTCCCGAAGCACCCGCACGAGGGGTTGACACTTCGCCTCAGAATCACGGCCTGACCTGCCGCAAGCAGCAAGAACAGCGGGGCGAGCAACGCAACAGCCGCGACCTGGCGTCCCATCAACGTGAGACCAATCGCAGCCAGGCCCGTGGCGACCTCAGCCGCCGGCAGCCCGGTGGTGAACGGCTGAATCCCACGCGGGGGAAGGACCCCCCAGGCGACGACCGCGGTGGCGAATTCGCGGCGGAACCGAAGCTTGATGACGCCAGCGATGACAGCAACCGACGCCGGAATGCCAATGGCCAAGTACTGCATGCCCTGAATCATCATGCGGCTCCCAAGCTCAGCCTCATCGCGGTTAACGTTTGACGTCAGACGGTGGGTACACGACGGCGTCTCCATTGGCCCCCCAGAAGGACACCAGACCCGGAGGAGACGCGCGGCAGCCGTAGTACACCCCAACTATTCCGCTCTCCTTGACCGAAACCGCGCGACCGGCGCCTGACTCGACCCCGTAGACGAGGAAGTAGGCCCGTTCGGGCGATCCGAAATCCCTCGCCCAGACCACAGCGTGCAACTCGGCGCCTTCGTCGCGGAGGCCAATGATGCGATCCACAACCTCTGCCCCCGCCGGCACGCTAAAGCCCTCGCAGTCGCCGATTAGGATAAATTGCCCGACAAGCGTTCCGGGGCTCGATCCGGGTGGACACGTCGGGATCGGCCCGGCACCAATTCCCGGCGTTGGAGTCTGGCCACACGGTTTAGGCTCACCGCCGAGCAGTTGGAGCAGTCTGGCAGCATCCCGATCCCGGATCGCTTCGGCGACCTCTACTACAACAGGTGGCAGTGGCGGACGAGGCCGCTCAGGGGTCGGCGTCGGGGACGGCCTGGGTCGGAGGGGCTGCGACGCCGGAGCAGTCCCGGTGGGCGCGGTGGCTGTCACACCGGAGGTGTCGCGATCGGCGCAGCCGGCAACCAGAGCGAGGATACCGAGGGCGAGGGCAGCGAAAGCGCCGATGCCGAGCCGCCTTACGCCACGGGCTGGGCGCCAGCGGCCGCGAGCCGTTCCAGTGGGGCCGCGCTTACGGCGCCCCGGGCGCCCAGACCGCCGGACTATCGAAAGAAGCACCCGCATTCGGCCTTTACCTCCTTTTGTGGCAGTCAGCATCGGCGGAGGACCTGTCGTCGGATTGCTTCGCGAAACATCTCCGTGTCTCCAATTGCCCGCCAGGGGCCCGGGGTGAGCCTACCCTCTGGCGACGGGCCGGTGAGAGGATTTTTCTCAGAAGATGCGGTTTTCCCTGATCATTTTGAACGCTGGCGCGCAGCAGCAGGTTCCGTGCAGCTCCGCCCAAGTACGAAGGAAGTCCCGGGTTGGCTCGAGTCCAACCGGGTCCAGAATGCGGCAAGCTCTCGTATGTGGCGATAGACGGACTTCGAACTTCGGCCGCTGGCCGCGGCGATGTCCGGCGGCGCCCAGCCCACGCAGATGGCAGCTATCAGGCGCTGTTGGTAGTCGTTCAGCTCACGCACGTGGTGCCTGCCCAACACGCGGAGCGCTTCTCGCGGCTGATGCATGATCCACTCCTGCCCCCCCGGCTCAAAGGTCCGCAATCGCAGCATGTGTCGGGTATACCACAAGAAGTAATGGAAATTCAACGCTTGGCGGATCGACCAGTTAACCGGTTGGCAAACGGGCGGCCAAACATCAGCTTCCAGCGCGGAGCGGCTCGCGGCGAAAGCGGACAGGCTTCACTCCCCCGGCTCGAGCGCGGGGAGGCGGGCGGCGAGGGCCCGGGAAGCGGGGTGCCAGAGCCGTTCGAACAGGAGGGCGATGCCGAAGCCG
>Ga0272446_1005034_pt1 | contig 14964 bp, 14 predicted proteins | sample YNPCB0061_FD_194587 | JGI IMG/M metagenome (GOLD analysis project Ga0272446, IMG submission 194587) | Hot spring microbial mat communities from Yellowstone National Park, WY, United States - YNP-CB-006-1 | ecosystem: Environmental > Aquatic > Thermal springs > Hot (42-90C) > Sediment | place...
ACCCGAGGCATTATCGGTAGCCCCGGTGCCGCCATGCCACGAGTCCAGATGCGCCCCAAGCATCACCAGTTCGCCCTTCTTTGCGCCGCCTGGGATATCAGCCAGGACGTTGAAGCTGTCGGCAGGCTCCTCAATGATCCTCGATCGCGCCTCGATCCGGAGCTTGACCATCACGTTTCGTTGAAGCAAGCGAGCGATTCGGTTGTACTGTTCGACCGCGATGACCGCCATGGGAGGGGGCACAGGCACTTTCAGGTCGTGCGACCCCCCGCCGGCGCCGAACACCGTGCCGTCGCTCCCGATTCGCCCGTGCGAAATGGCGGCCGCGACGCCCTCTTCCAAAAGGAAAGCCGGGATCTTGCGGCGGAACTCCCGCTGGCGGGCGAAATCGGCGGGGGGCGCTCCCGGTAAGACCGGTTCCGGCGCCAGGGCGATCTTCTTGAGATCCTCGTCACTGTAACGGCCGCTTCGCACTATGGAGCGGGTGGTCGGCGGCGCCTCAGAGGGCGAACGCGGAGCGTCCATGAGCACGATCTTGCCCCTCAGTTTTCCCTTATGCTTCGCCAGGTCCGCTTCCACCGCCAGCGGCGCCAGAATCGCCTCAGCCGTCAGCGGACCGTCGGTGGATCGAGTGTAGGCCAAGGCAAAACCGGTCAGCGGCGCATAGTTCGGTTCCACCAAATGAGCCGAGAAATGTTCGATTTCCCAGGTTCTTCCAAACGGCCCCCAGCTCTCCTTTCGCACGTTTTCCAGACCGTACTCCCTCAGTCTTCCCATAGCCCAATCGGCTGCCTTTCGAAAGTTCGCCGAGTTGGTGAGAAGCGGTCCGTAGTAGTCGGACAGGTAAAACAAGTGATCGGGGATCTTGGACCGTTCGAACGCCTCCTGGCGGATCCGGTGTACGGCGTCGAGATCCACGCTTTCAGCCCGCAGTCCGAGGCCGAAGAAAAGCAGAAGAAGGGTTGCGCGTTTCATCGATTCCCTCAGTATAATCGCCAGTGCCCCGCTCCGTCTTCCTTCATCGGATCAGCGGTGCTACAGTGATGGGGGTATTCCCAGGAGAGCCCCATGCAGGACGAATTGTCTCAGTCCACGATAACGCCGGAGACGCCTGGTTTCGGCGGCCGGTTGCTTGGGATGTTCAATATCTTTATCGATCCGTTCAGCGCCGCCAAGTTTGTGGCCATGGAATGGTCCTGGGTGGCGCCGCTGGTCCTTAACGGACTGATTATCGGAATCACGGGATGGCTGAATGTCCCCCTGGTGTTGCGGGCGATGTTACGCAACCCGCCCCGGGGAATGGCTGCCGAGCAACTCGAGAAAGCCCTGCCCACCATCGCCTTGACGCAGAAAATCGCCGCAGTGGCGAGTCCCATTATTGTAATCGCAGTACTGGCCCTCTTTGCGGGATTGATGGCGGCAGCTTGTGTCGTATTGGACGTGCGCGCCAAGTATCGCGACCATTTTGCTCTGTTGTCGAACGCTTCTCTGATCGGAGCGCTTCAGCAGGTTGCCGGGTTTGTTGTGGTCCGCCTGCGAAGCGGCGAAGTCCAGTCACTTAAGGAGCTGAGACCCGGCTTTGGCCTGGACTTGCTGCTCTCCGGCGAGGCAAATAAGCTCCTGAGCGCGATTTTAGGCTATTTCTCCATCTTTACCGTCTGGTACATCGTCATGCTGGGACTCACGTTTGCGTGTCTGCATGGCGTGAGCAAGGGGAAAGCCTTCGGCATCACGGCGCCGGTGTGGGTTGCCGGAATGGTTTTTGCGGTCATCGGATCCCTGGCGGCGGGCTGACAGGCAGCCGGAAGGCGGAATGGCCGCCCGTGTCCGCCTCGGGGCGGCATTCGCCCTCAGCGGGTTGGACCGGCGGCGCCGGCGGCTCACTCTTCATCCAGAATGTCTTTTTTGTATTTGGGCTTCTTCCGAAGAATCTTTTCAGGAATGGCGCGGGAGCTCTTCACGGCGCCGACTCGTTTGCGGGCCATGGCGCGTATGTGTTTACCCCGGTCGTAGGTTCGCTTGCGTGGCGCCATCGTGTTCCCTGCCCAATATAACTAAACCCAGGCGGGCAAGAACTTTCCTCAAGCGGCGGTTGCCGCCAACTGCCAAAGGCGGATAGAATAGGATTGACTTTGAGAAGGAGGCCACATGAGGTCGATTGGCTTGCCTGAGCTCCTTATCATCCTCGGCATTGCGGTACTGCTGTTCGGCGGCCGCAAAATCCCTGAGGTGGCGAAGGGCTTGGGCGAAGGAATCAGGAACTTCAAGAACGCCTTGAAGAACCCGGACGAGGCAAAGACCGAAGAAAAGAAGCAGGCATAGGCTTCCTGATCCGCCCGCACCTTGGGCAGGTTTCAACTCGGCGAAAAGACGAGCCCCGCGCGGAGCGCGGGGCTTCTGTTTTCAGAATGCTATTCCCCTGCGGCGTTACTTCTTCGCCTTGGGAGGAACGATGGCGTCCTTGCACGCTTTCGCCACCCGGAACTTAACCACCTTCTTGGCCGGGATTTTGATGGCTTCGCCTGTAGCCGGGTTGCGCCCCATCCGGGCTTTCCGCTCCACACGGACCAGCCGCCCGATTCCGGGCACAACGAATACGCCGTTTTTCTTGGTTTCGCGGATCGCGATATTGGCGAGCGCTTCCAGGATCGCCTTTGCCACTTTGTTCGCTACGCCGCCGGCGGCGGCGAGCTCTTTTACTAACTGAGTTTGCGTCATCTTCGCGTTGGCCATAATACTCCTTCCTGATTCTCCCTACACTGCCCGAACCGCCCCTAGGCCTGGACCGGCCGTTCCGTTTTTCAGCGGCCGCGCGGCGCGCCGCTGTCTCGCCTCAATTCTCAAACTGAGAATCGATGGAGCCCGGCATCGGCCACCGCAAGCGGCGTTGACGGCTGCTCCATCGCCTCCAGAGCGTGTTCGCAATCTGATGATAAGGGATGGCCGGCGCTTCTGTAAAGAGGAAGATGGCCCGGAAAGCCCATTTTTTGGGCCTTTCACGCACTTTTTTGACCCCGGAGGGCCAAAAACACGGAATGAGGGAAATGTTTCGGCCTTCAGGCGACCGCCGCGCGGGCTTCCGCCAGCCCCAGAGCCTTGCGGAGATCCCGGGTCAGCGCCTCCCGCAGTTCCGGGTTCTCGCGCAGGAAATTCCGTGCGTTCTCCCGGCCCTGCCCGATGCGTTCGCCTCGGAAACTGTACCAGGACCCGCTCTTTTCCACCAAGCCCCGCGCTGCGGCTGAGTCCAGCAGATCGCCCTCTTTGGAGATACCCTGGCCGTACAGGATGTCCACCTCGGCCTCGCGGAACGGCGCGGCGACTTTATTTTTCACCACTTTGATCTTGGTCCTGTTGCCAATCGTCGCGTCGCCCTCTTTGAGAGCCGCCGTCCGCCGCACGTCCACGCGGACCGAAGCATAAAACTTCAGCGCCCGCCCGCCGGTGGTGGTTTCGGGGTTTCCGAACATCACTCCGATCTTCTCCCGCACTTGGTTGATGAACACCATGCAGGTGTTGGCCCGGGACACGGCGCCGGTCAGCTTGCGCAACGCCTGGGACATCAGCCGCGCATGGAGACCGACGAAGCTGTCGCCCATCTCCCCCTCCAGTTCCACTTTGGGGACCAGCGCGGCGACCGAGTCCACCACCACGACGTCCACTGCCTGGGAATTGACCAGCGCAGCCGCGATTTCGAGCGCCTGCTCGCCGTGGTCGGGCTGGGAAACCAGCAAGTTGGCGACGTCCACGCCCAGATTCGCGGCATATGCGGGATCCAAAGCGTGCTCGGCGTCGATAAAAACCGCCGTGCCCCCGGTCTTCTGGGCTTCCGCAATCAAGTGCAGGGCAATGGTGGTCTTGCCGGAAGACTCAGGACCGAAAATTTCGATGACCCTGCCCCGGGGGAACCCGCCTACGCCCAGCGCCGCGTCCAGCGAGATCGAGCCGCTCGAAATCACATCCACCGGCAAAGCGCTCTGGGCGCCCAGCCGCAGCACGGCGCCCTTGCCGAACTGTTTTTCCATCTGCATCAAAGCCAAGTCAATCTGGCGGCGGCGTTCCCGTTCGTCCATGAATATGTCCCGTTGGAGTGGTGCGTTGCGGCGGCGAAAATTCTCACCCCGCCCCCGGCCGCCGTCTAAAAGGGGGACCGAAGCCTACCGACGATCCGCGTGCCGGCGCTCCCGGGCCCGCCCGCAGTCTTTTAAGATGGTGGGGTATGAAACGGGCGCTGGCCGGTTTGTGGACGCTTGCTCTGGCACAAGCACTCTGGGGCGCATCTTTCGAGCAAGCGCGCGAAAACGGACGAAAATTCGAACAGGCGTGCGCCGCTATGCAAAAAGTGCTGAAAGCCTGGCTGGCGCACGCCGACGCACGGACCCTGTTGCTTCCTGACCGCGTCCCCGGGGGCCCGCGAGGGGCCAAGCCCGGCGACGCACAGCGGCTGTATACACCCCATAACTCCGGCGCCGATCTTTATCCCTACCTGATTCTGACGGCCCATCTGACCGATCCCGGCCTGTACCGCGGCCGTATGATGGAAATGCTGCGCAACGAAATCCGTTACACCACCGTCCAGGAATCCATACCCGGAAACCTCGAATTGACCACCCGGCAATTAGGCCCTCCCAGCCTGTTCGGAGCGGGCGAATACGCCAAGGACGGCTTGCTTTCGGTCACCGAGTACCTGGGCCGTACGCCTTGGTTTTACCGCATGGTGGACATGGTGGCAGACGCCATGAACCGGGCGCCGGTCGAGTCCCGGTTCGGCAAACTGCCCGCATCCGACGCGGAGCTGAACGGAGATTTTCTCCAAGTCCTCGTGCGGCTGGCCACCATGACCGGCGACAAACGGTTTCTCGAATGGGCGCGCCGCATCGGCGACGCCTATGTCGAAGAAGTGCTTCCCGGAAACCACGGCGTGCCTTCTTCGAAATGGGACTTTACCGCCCATAAGGGCGACGGCGAACTCCGCCTCCGCGATCATGGCAACGAGACCGTGGTGGGCTTGGCGTTGCTTTACGCTCTTGAGAACTATCACCAGACGCCGCGCGCCAAGCGCTATCGCCCGGCCATCGCCCGGATGCTCGACCGTATTCTGGAATCCGCCAATCCGGATGGCATGCTCTACAACCGGGTGGATGCCGCTACGCTCAAGCCCATCGATTCCAATCTCTCCGACAACTGGGGATACGTTTACGGCGCAGTGTATACGTTCTATCAAGCCACCGGGGAAACCAAGTACCGCGATGCAGTCCGTAAGGTCTTGAAAAACCTGCCGAAATACCGGAACTGGCAATGGGAGCCGAATCGGAGCCTGCCATTGGGATCCTTCGACGGCTACGCCGACTCGATCGAAAGCGCCATCTACCTTGCCAACCGCGAGCCCGTGCCCGAAGCCCTGGGCTGGATCGAGACGGAAATCCAGGTGATGTTCAAGATGCAGCAGCCGGACGGACACATCGAGAACTGGTACGGCGAGGGCAATTTCAACCGCACAGCCATGCTGTATGCGCTGATGAAGAGCCAGGGATGCCGTCCGGACCAATGGAAACCGGGGATCCGCGCCGGCGCCGTGCGCGATGGGACAAAGCTGTTGCTGGCGCTGGAAGCCCCGTCACCTACAACCATTCATTTCGACTTCGCCAGGCATCGACGGGTGCTGAATTTCGACCAGAACTACGTGCGGCTCAATGAGTTCCCGGAGTGGTTTACGGTGGATGAGAACACCCTGTACCGCTTGCGGGGACCAAAACAGATGGTCTTGCTGGGATCGGAATTGATCGCCGGCGTGAGATTGGAAGCGGGCCATTGGTCGGTGGAGCCGCTTGGTCCCCCGCCATACGGCCCGTCAAACAACCCGTGAGAGGAGCGGAAATCATGACTGCTCATTTGGTGTTGTGCGCTTTGCTGGCTTCGGCGGCGGGACCCCTGCCGAAGCCTGACACCAGCGGCGGAAAACCGCTGATGCAAGCTCTCAAAGAACGCAAGTCTTCTCGCGAATTCAGGGCGGAAAACCTGAGTCCGCAGACCCTTTCCAACCTCCTTTGGGCAGCCTTCGGGGTGAACCGCCCCGATGGCCGGCGCACGGCGGCCACCGCGCGCAATGTCCAGGATATTGACATCTACGTTTTTACCTCCAGTGGCGTGTACCTGTACAAGGCCAAAGAGCACGCCTTGGAACTGGTGGCCGAAGGCGACCACCGGGCGGCCACGGGAAACCAGGAGTGGGTCAAGACCGCGCCGCTCAACTTGGTGCTCGTATCGGACCAATCCAAGTTGAGTAAGACGCCCGAGCCCGAACGGCTCATTTGGGCCGGCATCCATGCCGGCGCCATCACGCAAAACGTCTATCTTTACTGCGCTTCCGAAGGCCTGGGCAGCGTGGTGCGCGCCACCATGAACCGGGAGGAAATCTCCAAAGTTCTCAAGTTAAGACCGGACCAGCGCATCATCATCGCTCAAACCGTCGGCTTGCCGAAGTGAAACGGCCGCAGAACACGCCGCGGGTGACCGGTTCGCATCTCTTTCTACGGCTTGCGCCTCGATGGGACTTCCCGGAGAGGCTCGCTCGTGGCTTCCGCCTCCTGCCTCCGGTCACCTCCCAGCCTTCAGCTTGCTGTGATGCCGGCTATAGGTGAAGTAAATGACCTGGCCGATCACCAGCCACACCAGCAGGCGCAGCCAGTTGTCCAACCCCAGCCCGAACATCATCAGCGCGCACGTTAGAATGCCCAGAATCGGGACCAAGGGCACCAGCGGCGTGCGGAACGGCCTGGGGATGTCCGGCTGCGTCCGGCGCATAATGAGAATGCCCGTGCAGACAATCACGAATGCGAACAGAGTCCCAATGCTGGTCATGTGCCCCACTACGGAAATGGGCGCAAAGGCCGAGAAAAGGCTGACGAACACCATGAACAGCAGGTTCGAACGCCAAGGCGTGCGGAACTTGGGGTGAATGTCGGAAAAGACCTTGGGCAGCAAGCCGTCGCGGGACATGGAGAAAAACACGCGGGACTGCCCCAGCAACATCACCAGGATGACCGACGTCAACCCCGCAATGATGGCGATGGTCACGGCCAGTTTCAGCCAGGCGAACGGGGTGGCGGCGATGGCCAGCGTCGCCGGAGCGGCTTCGCCCCGGAAACGGGTGTAATGCACCAGCCCGGTCATCACATACGCGAATAACACATACAGCACGGTGCAGATGGCCAGCGATCCGATAATGCCGATGGGCATGTCCCGCTGCGGGCGCTTGGCTTCCTGCGCAGCCGTGGACACGGCGTCGAACCCGATGTAGGCAAAGAAGATCACACCCGCCGCCCGGATGATGCCGCTCCAGCCGAACTCGCCGAATACGCCCGTGTTTTCCGGGATGAACGGCGTATGGTTTTCGGCCTTCATGAAGCCCCACCCCGCGGCGATAAACACCACCACCACGGTTACCTTGATCACCACCATCACGGCGTTAGCCCGGGCGGACTCGCTGATGCCCAGCATCAGCAGGATGGAGATCGCCACAATGATGAAGACCGCCGGCAGATTGATGATGCCGTGCACCATCGTGCCGTCCGGCATGGGCACCGGCTGCCACGGCGAGGCGATCAGTTGAGGGGGAAGGTCAATGCCGAACGAGTGCAGCAATGCAACCACGTATCGCGACCAACTTATCGAAACCGTGGCCGCGCCCACGGCGTATTCCAGCACCAGATCCCAGCCGATGATCCACGCCAGAAATTCGCCCATCGTGGCGTAGGCGTATGTATAGGCGCTGCCCGCAATCGGAATCATGGTGGCGAATTCGCTGTAGCACATCCCCGCGAAGGCGCATCCTAGGGCCGCCAGTACGAACGACAGCACTACCGCCGGACCGGCGTTTTCCGCCGCCGCAATGCCGGTGAGCGAAAACAGTCCGGCGCCGATAATGGCTCCGATCCCTAACGCCACCAAGCTGGCTGGTCCCAGGCTGCGCTTTAAGGTGTGCTCGCCTGCCTCCGCTTCCGAAAGGATGCGGCTCAATGGTTTGGTCGCAAACAAGCTCATACGGAAACCTTCCTTTTTCGCCATGCAAAGTAGACCGGTATGCCCAGCAAAACGATGATGAGCCCCGGCCAAGTGTAAGCCGGCTTGTATAACAACAGCAGCGTTTCAATCAAACCGGCCGCGACGATGTACAAGAGCGGCAGCGCCGGGTAACCCCAAGCCCGGTAGGGGCGTTCCATCTCCGGCCGCGTGCGGCGCAATACCACCAGCCCCGCAATCGTCAGCATGTAGAACAGTAAAACGGCGAATATAACATAGTCGAGCAGATCGGCGTAGCGCCCGGTGAGCGTTAGCAGCGACGCCCACACGCACTGAACCGCCAGCGAGCGCACGGGCGTGTGATGCCGCGGGTCCAACACCCCCACCTGCCGGAAAAACAGGCCGTCCAGCGCCATCGCGTAGTAGACGCGTGCTCCCGCCAGGATCATGCCGTTCAAACAGCCGAACGTCGAAACCATGATGGCCGCCGCCATCACCTGTACCGCCGCAGGTCCCAGGATGACGCTGGCTGCCGCCGTAGCCACCCGGTCCTCCGGCGCCGACTGGATCGCTTCCAGGGGAAGCACCGCCAGATAAGCGAAATTGCAGGCCAAATACAAAATCGACACCAGTAGGACGCCCAGAGCCAGCGACAGCGGCAGATTACGCCTGGGGTTGCGAACCTCGCCCGCCGTGAAAGTGACATTGTTCCAGGCGTCGGATGAAAACAGGGCGCCCACCATGGCCACTCCCACCACCCGGACCGTTTCCCAGCTCCAGCCGGCGTTCTGCCAGAAGTCGCTGAAATTCCGCTCGACCGCTTGCGGATTCCTCCCCGCCAGAAACGCCAGCGCAATCAGCCCCACCAGCGCCCCGGTCTTGGCCAAGGTGAAGACGTTTTGAACCATCGCGCCGGTCCGTATGCCCCGCGTGTTGACCGCCGTCAGAAAGACGATCAGCGCAATGGCCACAAGCTGTTGCGTGTTGACCGTTAGAAACAAGCGGTTGTCGGCGGAAATCCACGGGAAAAATACGCCGGCGAACTTCGCGAAGGCCACCGCCACCGCCGCCAGGGTTCCGGTCTGGATCACCAAAAACAGCGTCCAGCCGTACAGAAACCCGCTCAGCGGCCCAAATGCTTCCCGCAGATACACGTACTGGCCGCCCGCCTCGGGCATAGCGGCGGCAAGTTCGCCATAGCTGAGCGCAGCCGTTAGCGTGAGGACCGCCGTCACCACCCAAGTCATGATCATCAGCCCGGGCGACTGCACCTGCCGCGAAATGTCCGCCGCCACGATGAACACTCCGGAGCCGATCATGGATCCCATCACCAGCGTGGTGGCGTCCAGCAGTCCCAGCCCTTTGACTAGCCCGCGATCCTGATCCATTCTTCGATCCTTCCGCGCAGTTGCTTTGGCTCACAAAGGGCGTCGGCGATGACCGCCACAGAGTCCGCGCCCGCCGCCAGCACCGCCGCCGCATTTTGGCGCGTGATGCCGCCGATGGCCACCAGTGGCCGCCGCGTGAGGCGCCGGAGGGAGGCCAACTGCTCCAGGCCGACAACCGGGTCCGGGCGTTCCTTTGTCATGGTCGCGAAAATCGGGCCCGCCGCCACGTAGTCCACCGGCTCGGCTTCGGCAGCCGCCAGTTGGGCCGCGTTATGCGTGGAAAGCCCGAGCAAGCGCTCCGGGCCGAGGATGCGCCGCGCCGCGCCCGGAGGCAGGTCCTCCTGGCCCACATGGAGTCCGGCGTCCAGCAGTGCGGCAATATCCGCCCGGTCGTTGACCACCAACTGAGCGCCGGCCTGGCGGCACAGCCGCGCAATCTGCTCCGCTTGGGCGAACACCGCCCGGCTGAAGTCGCCTTTGTGACGGAACTGGAGGATGCGCGCCCCGGCTTCCAGAATGATCGCCGCGGCGGCTTCGGGTTTCATCCCCAGCCGTTCGCTTACCGAAGTATCCAGTATGGGGTAAAAGCGCGGCAGCCGCATTCCATCCGCTCTGAACCGACCATCATAGCCTGAAGCAGCCCGGCTGCGGCGAGATGTAGATCGGGACGGCTCCTTGGGGACTGCGGCAAGCCCGGCAGGCCACCGCTCTTCTTGCTGTATGGGCGCCACCTCGAAATTCAGTTGCCGCGCCCAGGCTTTTCTAGTAGACTAGCAAAGAAAAGGCGAATATAGGGCTTATGAACTATTCCCTCGCGTTTCCCGAGCCGGATGACCTCTCCGTTGGCAGAACTTCGCTCACTCTTACCGTGGAGCGCTTTCGGGAGTGGATGCGGGACCCGGATTCGCCTGTGCGCGCCATCCGGCACGAACCGCCAAAGGAGGGAAGCTACGTCCAGATTCCGGCGGAGGTGGAAGAGCCGCTGCGGCGCACGCTGGAGGAACGCGGCATCCGCCGGCTTTTCTGCCATCAGGCTGAGGCGTTCCGGCTGATTCAGGAAGGCAAGAACGTCGTCGTGGTGACCCCCACCGCCAGCGGCAAGACGCTTTGCTATAACCTGCCCGTTCTCAACCGGCTGCTGAGGGACCCTGAAACGCGCGCCATGTACCTGTTCCCCACCAAGGCGCTGGCCGAGGACCAGTTGCACGAGTTTAACGCCACGGTCCATGCCATGGGCTCGGATGTGCGCGCCTTTACCTACGATGGGGACACCCCTCAGGACGCGCGCAAGCAGATCCGCGAGCGCGCCAACGTGGTCTTCACCAACCCCGACATGCTGCACGCGGGCATTCTGCCGCACCACACCAAATGGGCCAAATGTTTCGAGAACCTGCGCTATCTGGTGATCGACGAGCTGCACTACTATCGCGGCGTTTACGGCAGCCACCTGGCGAATCTGCTGAGACGGCTGAGACGGATCTGCGAATTCTACGGGTCGGATCCGCAGTTCATTTGCTGCTCAGCCACTATCGCCAATCCCAAGGAACTTGCCGAAGCTCTGGCGGAGCGGCCCTTTCACTTGGTGGACGATAACGGCGCCCCCAGCGGGGAGAAATACTTCATCTTCTACAACCCGCCGGTGGTGAACCGCCAGCTCGGAATCCGGCGGAGTTATCTGCACGAATCCAAGCGCATTGCCACCGAGCTGGTGGAGCGGGGACAGCAAACTCTGGTGTTCACCAACAATCGCCTGGCCACCGAGGTCCTGCTGACCTACTTGAAAGACGCCATCGAGCGCGGCGCCGTGCGTCCGGGCGCGGTTCGCGGCTACCGCGGCGGCTATTTGCCCCGGGAACGCCGCGAGATCGAGCGCAAGCTGCGCGACGGAGAGATCCGCGCCGTGGTGGCCACCAACGCCTTGGAGCTGGGCATCGACATCGGCTCGCTGGATTGCGTGGTCATGGCAGGCTATCCCGGAACCATCGCTTCCACCTGGCAGCGCGCCGGACGCGCCGGACGAAGGCAAACCACCTCCCTGGCGGTGCTGGTGGCGTCCAGCGCTCCGCTGGACCAGTACATGGTGGAGCACCCGGACTACTTCTTCAGCCAGTCCCCCGAGCACGCCTTCGTCAACCCCGGAAATCTCGAGATCCTGATCAACCACCTGCGCTGCGCCGCATTCGAACTGCCCATCCGCGACGGCGAAAAATTCGGCCCGCATGATACCGCCGAACTGTGCCGCTTCCTGGAAGAGACCGGGGTCCTGCATCATTCCGCCGGCGCCTGGCATTGGAGTTCGGACACCTATCCAGCCGACGCGATCAGCTTGCGTTCGGTGACCAGCGACAATTTCGTCGTCGTCGACGTAACGCACGAGCCGGAAGTGATTGCCGAGGTCTCCTTTCCTTCCGCCCTTACCGCGTTGCACGAGAAGGCCATCTATCTGCACGAAGCCCGCCAGTACGAAGTCGAGAAGTTCGACTACGAGCAGCGGAAAGCCTTCGTCAGGCAGGTGGAGTGCGACTACTTCACCGACGCCATCGACTACACCCAGGTGAAAGTGCTCGAAGAATTCGAGTCGGCGCCCGTTGGCGAGGCGACAGCCGTTCATGGCGAGGTGCGCGTAAACCGTCAGATCGTGGGCTTCAAGAAAGTGAAGTTCTACACTCTGGAAAACGTCGGCGCCGGAACGCTTTCCATGCCCGAGCAGGAAATGCACACCACCGCCTTTTGGCTGCACTTCCCCGCCGCCTTCCTCGAAAGGTTCCCCGATCTGACGCCCACCGAACGCGCCAACGGGCTTACCGGACTGGGCAACGTCTTGCGGACAGTAGCCGCGCTGCTGTTGATGTGCGACGTCCGCGACCTCGGGGTGGCGCTGACCGAAGATCCCGCCGGCGGGCTCACCGTCTTCGAGCCGAACCTGTACTTGTACGACAATTACCCGGGCGGCATCGGGCAGAGCGCGCCGCTCCACCGGATGACGCGCCGGCTGCTCGAGGACGCGAGGGAACTCCTGATGCACTGCCCCTGTGAAGCCGGCTGCCCGAGCTGCGTCGGACCCGCTGGCGAGATCGGCGAGCGCGGCAAGCAAGCGGCCATCCGCATTCTTCAGGAACTGCTGGCGGCCTGACGGCCCAAGGCGGCGCCTTCTGGCCCGCCCGTCAGCTCCGCGCCTCGTCGGGAAACAGCGCGTAGCCCTCGGGCGGGGGAAACAACGACCGCAGCAACTCCAGACGCTTCCGCAGGTAGCGGCTGGGAAGCTGCCGCGGTCCGGTGTCGATGTCGATGTCGCAGCACAGTCCGTGCATGTACAGCGTCAAGGTGTCGATGAACGACTGCACGGCATATTCGCGAAAGCCCTTCGATTCCTTCCGCACGTTCGTCTGCCGCCTGGCCAGCGCCTGCTTGAGGCGCCAGCTCGCTTCGTCCACCTCCCCGTGCACGCGCGCTCCCAGTTCCTCGCGAAGCTGGCCGAAATACTTCACTTCCACCTCCGGCGGCACGCGCGGAGCCACCACCTCAGCCAGAGCGCGGTAGAAGTAGTAGTGATATTCCGCCACCTCGCGGTCCTGAATCCCAAACAGCAGCGTCGCGCCGTCGGCGCCGTTGACTGTGGCGTATACCGCCTCGCGGTTTTCCGGAGGGCGCTCCAGCGTCACCAGATAATCCCCGGCTTTCCCATTGGTCCTTTCCAGATATGGCACCAGACAAATGGCCACACTGGGGAGCAGATTCAGGATGGCCGGGGGGATCGCGGCCAGTGGTTCGGTGAGGTACTCGCGCGTGTCCTCCTCGCTCATGGGCAGGGCGATGCAAAAGTAGGAAAACTTCGCCCCAAGCGGAATCATTTCCGCTTTGAAACGTTCCGAGAACTGTTCCACCGTGAGGTGCGCTAAATCTGGCTGGGAGGACATCCGGGCTATTCTTCATGTTATCAGGCGCCGCTTTGCACTTCCAGCCGGGACGGGCCGGCTTAGAAATCGCCCTCCTTCACGTAGGGCCGGGACCACAGGATGACCTGGAGCAACACCGATTTGATCCAGGCTTGGTGCATTTTCTCGACGTCCTCGGCGCTATGTCCGCCTTTCGCCAGAAACGGCCTCAGCGTCGCAGTGATGGGATAGACCAGCGCCACCAGGTAGCGGAACGGTACGATTTCCGCCGCTGTTGCGCCGTCCGTCTGGTTTTTCTTCGTACGGTGGTGGCGCAAGCCGATCTCGTGCTGGTAGTCAAGCCAGGCTTGCCCGTAGTCGGCGCCCGCCGTGTCCAGAATCCACTGGCCGAACCGCGCGCGCACCGCCGCCAGATACCCGGCGTCCGGTTGCCCGTCCTTGACGTTCACGAAGGACTGGAGCAGGTGCGGATTGGCGCCCACAAAGCCGTACCAGACGTCCAAAATGGCGTCGATTTGCCCTTTGAGGACTTCCCGGGACATGCGTAGCGCGGCCGCGTCCTCGTCCGTGAACAGCACGGACTTTTTCATGAGCTCGAATTCCTCCAAGGTCACCGGAGAACGCGGCACGCTGGGCGCGCCGAAATCGTAGCCTGGGATGTGACTGGGTTGCATCGTTGCCTCCATTTCATGGATTTGGGAATAGAGCCAGGAAGTTTGACCGCTGAGCCTCCGGCGCCGCGGCGTCGAAGTCCGGGCAATCCAGCCGGAACTGCCGCGGGCCGAAGGCGGCGCCTACAAACGCACAGTGATGAGGCCGCTCCGGATCGGCGTAGCGGTTGGGAACAAAATAAGTGCAGTTCACGCACATACGGGCGATGGGGATCTTGCCCTGCTCCTGAAGCGAGCGGATCATCTTGGTGAGAGCCAGCAGGAGCCCCGCCTGTTCGGAAGCCGAAAGGGCATCCACCGCCGCCAGCAGGAAGTCCGGCCACTCCGAAGCCCGCACAGCCTCTTGCCGGCCGCGGGCGGTCAGGCTGATTTGCGCCAGCCGGCGGTCCTGCCGTGCGCAAACCTTCCGCACCAGACGCTTGTTGCACAGCGCCGCAACCGCGTCGCTGGCCGTCGCCGGCGTCACCGCCAAGGCTTTCGCCAGGGCGGACAGAGTCAAGGCTTCTTCGGGGTGAGCGGCCAGCAGGGCCAGGATCTGGCTCTGCGTGGGCGTCAACCCCCGCCGGCCGGCGCGCTGCCAGGCGTGGCTCTTGAGCACCAATCCGAGTTTGGCCAGCCCGCTGATGATTCTTGGCGAAGACGGATCGTCAAGCATTTATTTAGGACTCCTAAATAATATCTTGACCGCTTGGGAGTTGTCAAGAGGGAAGGCGGACTTTCAGCCTGCTAAGGCGCGCGCATGCCTCCTCCCCGTGTCGCGCTTGACCTCTGCCGGGACTGTTGATAGACTGCCTCCGAACGAAGCGTCATGAAGACAGGGCCCTGCCAGGGGCTAGGAAGGGGTGAAAAATGAGAGTTTCACGGTGGTGCTTTGCGGTGTTGCTAGCCGCCGGCGCATACGCCCAGGTGGAAACCGGCAGGATCATCGGCACGGTGAAGGACCAGACCGGGGCCGTAGTTCCGAACGCCGTCGTCACCTTGACCAACGTA
>Ga0272446_1005036_pt1 | contig 14959 bp, 9 predicted proteins | sample YNPCB0061_FD_194587 | JGI IMG/M metagenome (GOLD analysis project Ga0272446, IMG submission 194587) | Hot spring microbial mat communities from Yellowstone National Park, WY, United States - YNP-CB-006-1 | ecosystem: Environmental > Aquatic > Thermal springs > Hot (42-90C) > Sediment | place...
TGGGGTTCTTCTGAGGCGAGAGGCGATGACGAACAGCGAGACTACCGTCGTGACGAACGTTCCCGTGGTGAACGTGACACCGAGCGCCGCGCGGCGCATGCGGCTCCTTCTGGAGCGCAAGGGCCTGGGCGACGACGGCTGGGTGCGTCTGGGCGTGCGCGGCGGCGGATGCACGGGGCTCTCGTACGTCATCGCCACCGAGGCCTCGCCCCGCGAGCGCGATCTGCGCTACGAGACGGAGGGCGTGCGGATCGCGGTCGACCCGCGGAGCGCTCGCCATCTTGCGGGCGCCACTCTCGACTACGACACGCGCAACCTGATGGATGGCGGGTGGCGGTGGTCGAACCCCAACGCCGGCCGCTCGTGCGGGTGCGGCACCTCGTTCGCCCCGAAGGACGCCTGATCCCCGCAGCCCGTTGGCGAAGCGGCTACGGCAGGCGCTCCAGTTCCGCGAGCGCGGCATAGGCCTCCGCCTGGGCGAGGTCCGGCGCGAACGCCAGCCAGGTGAGCGTCTCGGTGTGGCTCTCCGGCGCGATCTCCAGCCGCCCGAGCGTCGAGAGGTGCGCGCCGTCCGCCCCCAGGTCCTCGATGGCGATGCGCATCCGCGGGTCCCCGGTGACGATGGCCACTGCGTGGCCGGTCTCCGGGCTCTCGATGGCGGCCCACCGCTCCGAGCGAAGCTCCGCGGAGAAGGGGCCACGGCGGCGGCGGACGCGGTCGCCCTCGTGGCAGGCGTGCACCACGCCGTCCGAATGGTCGCCCCCGACCTGCAGCCAGGCCGCCACACCCACTTCCTCCGGCGTCGTGAGGCGCGCCGCGGAGCGGTTCACCCAGCGGCTCACGACCGCGATGACCTCGGCTCCCGGCAGCGTGAGGTACTCCGCCTCGATGCGCAACCACCGGCGCTCGCGGTGGGCCAGGTCACACCACACGCGCGCACCGCGCCAGACGAGTCCCCGATCGCCGGAGCGCTCCGCGGGTTCACCCTCAAAACGTTCCGTCGCCAGTTGTGCGTCGCCCATCCAGTTCAGGCACGGGTGCACGCCGCCGAACCACGGGTTCGACCATGCGAAGGCGCGCGGGTGCGGGTGGGCGCTCATCAGATGCTGGACGCCATGACACGTCGCGGCGATGATCGAACCGAGAAACGACGGGGCCACCCTGAACCGGAGCCGGCCGTTGTCGACCGACAGCCTGCCGTCCGCGTCCCACGCCACGAGAGCTGCGGCGCCCTCGCCGAAATGGATTGCCGGCACGCGGAAGGCGGTGGAGGTCACGCCGATGTCCACCTCCGCCTCGATGGCGGTGACGCCCGGCGCGACCGGGCGCTCGATCTGGGCTTCGCCCACGAACGGCGCGCCCCGGCGCACCCCCTCGAAGCGAAGCTGGTACGGCTCGACGGCGACGCCGCGCCCGTGCAGGCGGATCGAGCCGCTTTCCGCTGCGCCGCGCCGGTGGCGCAGCACCAGCCGCACGGTGGACGTCTCCTCGACGAGCACGACCGGGTGCGGGTCGGCTCTCAGGTCGGTGACTCGCACCGGCTCCGGCGCGCGCTCCTCGCGCGCTCCGGCCGGCTGCTCGAGCCGCCGCCACCAGCCGCGCACCGTGCGCCAGTCGCCTCCGCCGCACACGACGTGGATCGCCGGCGCCTCCGCACACCCGTGCGCGGGCGCCGTGCCCACCTCCAGCATGAGGGCGGGGAAGCGCGACCACTCGCGGTCCGGAAGGCACCCCTCGCCCCACACGAGGCCGCACACCTCGGTCCCCTGCTCGGCGGCGACCCACCCCTCCGTCAGGATGCGCTCGCTGCCGCAGATGTCGTCCTCTCCCTTGGGGAAGACGCCCACCGGGTGGCTCGGCTCGTGGACGATGCCGTCGTCGAGGGGCGCCGCGACGAAACCCCAGAGCTCGGGCTGGGTGGCGACGCGGAGCTGCACGGTCTGGTCGCGGTCCGTCTCGTTGCGCACGCGATAGGCGACGCGGAGCAGGTCGCCGGCGACGATGCTCACCTCGCGCTCGACGACGAGGCCGGGTCTTCCCGCCACCGGCAGGCTCAGTGCGACGCGGTCGCCTTGCGGCCCGCGCTCGATGCGTTCCTGGAGACGCGGCGGCCGCAAGCTCCAGCTCTGGAAGGGCGGACCCACGGCCGCGAAGCCCTGCCAGAGGACCGCCCGCCCCTCGCCGGCCCGCTCGACCCAGAGGCCGCCTCCGCGCAGCGAGGCCCCGACGGTGAGGGCCGGGCTCTCGAGGACGACCGTCTCGCCCTCGGGGTCGGTGGACGCGAGCGCGCCCGGCCCGCCCCACGCCCGGAAGGCGCACGGCCTCTCGCGCGTCAGGTCGCCCGCCTCGACCCGCCAGGACGACCGCAGCTCGCCCTCGGCTTCCGCCGTCACGTCGAACGAGCACATGGCGTAGGAGCGGGGCGCCACCTGGAAGGCCGCCTCGCGCGGCTCGCATCGGAGCCCGGCGCAGGGCGAGAGCGAGAGCGTGCCCGACAGCGGTTCGTCCAGACGGTTGCGCAGCCGCACCTCCACGCGCTCGGTCCGGCCGGGGAAGAGGCCGCGGCCCGCGTGGTGCACCTCGACGGGCCACCGAACGGTGACCCCGACCGCGAGCGGGATCTCGATGCCGCCCGCGATCACCGTCGTTCGCACGCAGGGCGGCCGCTCGCCTTCGCGCGAGGGCGTCGCGTCGGCCGCCACGCCGAAGTCGCGCAGGAGCGTGGTCTCGCCCAGCACCTCCACCCGCTCCTCGAGCGTGCCGGTCAGGCCATCGTCGCAGGAGGCGCGCACCCGCGCTTCGATCGCCGCGCCCACCGGCGCCCGAACGTGCCACCGCACCGGGAAGGCGCGCCCCACGTGCGCCTCCGTAACCGGCGCCCAGCAGCCCACCGCCAGATCGGGCGTCTCGACGGCCGCGATCTCGCCGGAGGCCGCGTCCACGATGACGGAGAGCGCGTCCTCTCCGTCGCGGAAGTCGTACCGGTAGGCGCGCATCCCGTTCCAGTGCAGGTCGTCCGGAGCGACCGTCAGGTCGCGCTCGAGGCATGCGTACCAGTCGCGCTCCGCGAAGAAGGCGCGCCCCAGTGGCGACCGCAGCACGGCGGGGATGAAGCAGCGCATGAAGACGCTGCTGTCCGGCTCCCAGTGGAAGCCGCACTTCTTGTAGAGGGGCACGGCCTTCGTGTTGCCCGCCCACGTGTCGAGCGTCACCTCCCGGCAGCCTGCTTCGATGGCGCGGTCCAGGACGGCGCGGAGCAGCTGCCGGCCGGCGCCGGTCCCGTGGTGCGCAGGCCGCACGCCGAGGAGGTCCACGTAGGCGAGATCGGGGTGCTCGGGCCAGGCGATCAGGTCGCAGTAGCCCACGAACTCGCCGTCGCGCTCGGCGAGGAGGACGGCGAGGCGGTCCCTGCGAGCCATCCGGTCACGGACGCGCTCGGGGGTCTCCGGCACGCCGCGCGTAAACCCGCCGGGCCACGCCGCGTCGAAGTCGTTGAACATGGCCGCGAGGCGCTCGTCGTGCGTGGGGTCGGTCGGGCTGTAGTCGAGAATGCGGGTGGACATCGCGGCTCCAGCGGTCCGCCAAGGGCGAACGCGTCAGATAGGTTCGGAATCGAAGCGGCGCACGAACAGCTCGTCCACCGCGACGTTGGGCGGTGTGGCGAGCAGGTAGACAATGGCGCGCGCCACGTCCTCCGGCTGGATCCAGCCCGTCTTGTCGCGGTGGGGGTGGATCTCTTCGGCGAGCCGTGTCGCGACGCCTCCCGGGCAGATGGCGCTCACCCGCACGCCGTAGGGCCGCAGGTCCGCGGCCATCACGCGCGCCAGCTGGTTCACGCCGGCCTTCGAGGCGCAGTAGGCGCTCTGCGTCGGGTACGGCTTGCGGGCCGCGCTGGATGAGACGATGACGATGTGCCCCGACCGGCGTGGAATCATGCGGAGGGCCGCCGCACGGCTCAGGAAGAAGACGGCACGGAGGTTGACGTTCAGGTTCGCGTCGAAGTCCTCGGTGGAGAGCTCCCAGAACCGGCCGAAGCGGGCGACGCCCGCGTTGTTCACCAGGACGTCCAGCCGGCCGAACTCCGCCTCGGCGCGAGCGATGAGCGCCTCGCACTCCACCTCGACGGCGACATCCGTCGGCGCGACGACGCAGGCCGCGCCCGCAGCGCGCACCGCCGCCGCTGTCTCCTCGAGCTCCTCCCTGGTGCGCGCCGCCGCCACGATCGCCGCGCCGCGCTCCGCCAGCGCCATTGCCGTGGCACGACCGATGCCGCGCCCTGCGCCCGTGACTACCGCCACCAGCCCGTCGAACCGCTCACCCATGTTCCATGCCGCCTCCCGCGACATTGTACCGCGCGGGTCCCGGCGCACACGGTGGAGGGCTCACTTGGAGCGGGTTCCTCGCGGCGCGCGGCGGAGGGGTCCGTCGCACACGCCGTAGAGCCGCTCCCGAACCGCGGGAGCGCGTTGCGCCAGCGCGTGCAGGAAGACCCAGCTGTAGACCAGGTGCCCCTCGTAGCCGCAGGTGGCGCCGCTCCAATCGTAGAACTCGGCGCCCTCGGGGTACCGGTCCACGAACCCGTTCTGGAAGCCGCCACCGTTGGGGAAGACGCCGTCGCGCTGCCGCCCGAGCATCGCGTCCATCACCCGGTCGGCGCGCTCCGTCCGTCCCGCCGCGTAGCTCGCCGCGAGCCAGACTCCTGCGTTGCTCACGCAGCACCCGCCGTTCAGGTACTTGCCGAACGTGTCGGAGCCGTCCTCTGCCTTCCCGCCCCAGCCCTCGAACTGGTCGTCGCGATGCACGGGCCGCAGGTTCAGCGGGATGCCCAGGTCGAAGCGGCGGAAACCGGTCCGCTCCAGCGCCTCCCAGTGCCGGTCGAGCATCCGCGCGCCGACGTCCGGCGGGATCAGGCGACAGAGGATCGCCAGGCTGGTGGGCACGTCGGACCAGACGTCGTGCAGCATCCCGTCCGCGCTTCGCCACCAGCCCAGCCAGCCCGTTTCGGGGTTGTGGAAGGTGGGGAGGAACGCCTCCCGGAGCCGGTCGGCCAGCCCGTCAAAGCGCTCGGCCTCCGTCGCGCGCCCGAGCCGGCGTTCGAGGTCTGCCATGCACCGCCATGCCCGGTAGGCCAGCGCGTTCACGTAGGCGTTCTTGTGCCCGCTGCTGTAGGTGTCCCATGCGGTGTCGCCGAAGGCGTGCGTGCCCCGGTTGCCGGACTGCTTCGACTCGACGAGGCCGTCGCCGTCCACGTCGCGCCGCTCCGTGTAGCGGGAGAGCTCCTCGAGGCGAGCGACCCGCCGGCGCAGCCAGGCCAGGTCGCCGCTTGCTTCCACGTAGCACCACGCGGCGATGAGGGCCGAGGGGTTCGCGTCCATCATCTCCTGCGCGTAGCTCACGACGTAGGAGAGGCAGCCCTCGGCGTTGACCTTATGGTCCAGCCAGAAGTCGAGCGTGCGCCGCAGCATGGGGGGCACGGAGACGCCGGGGGCCAGATCGGGAAGCAGGAGCGCAGCGTCGCCGAGCCAGAAGAGCGTGGAGCTGACGGGGTCGCTGAGCGCGTTGTTGGACCAGAGCCCGCCGGGCGTCGCGGCATGGTTGCCCTCCTGAGGCCGCTCCGCGCTGAGCTGCAGGAAGTCGAACCAGCCGCGGCGCGCGTCACGCCAGCGCGCCGTGTCGCGCACTCCTCGCGGCGGCGCGAGACGCACCGGTCGGAAGCGGACCGTCGCGCCATGCCCGCCCGCAAGGGGGATGCGAAGGGCAAGGTCGGCGCGCCGCTCGACCCGGCTGCCGGTGAAGCGCGCGGGGAGCCGTGGGTCGGGCGAGCAGGTGACGAGCATCTGGCCAAGATCGGGGGCGCTCAGAATGAAGGGCAGGCGCGGCCCGCCGTCCCACTCGGAGGCGAGCACGCAGGTCACCGCCGACGTCGGGTCGAAGGGCAGCACGAGCTCGAGCGCCTCGACCGAGCTCCAGCCCGCTCCGCTCGCCGCGAACCGCATGGCAATGCCGGCGGCGCCCGCGCTCACCTCCCATCGGAGCCGCGCACCGCCGGCCACCTCCAGCGAGAAGCGCAGCGCGCCCGTGGGGGTCCGCGCCACCCGCGCCGGCGCACCGCCGAGGTCGCGCCACTCCCCGCCCACCCGCGCTCCCAAGACCGCCGGGGCGCGCAGCAGCTCGACGCGCGCGCGGTCGCCGCCCTCCGTGTCCCACCCCAGCCCGGTCAGCGCTGCCGCGCCCTCCTCCGCCTCGACGCGGGTCCGGCACTGTGCCCGTGCGGCACGCTGCATGGCTCCCTCCTTCGGCGTGCTGCCAGCGCGCAGGGTGGCGCGCGGCGCGAACGGCTCGCAGGTGAACGCGATGCCGGCAGGCCCGCGTACCTTGGGTCCACGGATGGTGAGGAGCGGCCCCGCGGGCGGCTGGGACGCGGCGTCCCAGACCATGACCGCTGATGACCCATAGCAGGACGCGAAGAGGCGTCCATCCGGGGCGAACTCCAGGGCGAGCGGCGTCCGGACCGATCCGTCGGAGCCCGCCCACTCCTGCGTCTCGCCGTTCGCGGTGCGCAGGATCCGCTCCCCGCTGCCGCCCCAGAGCAGCGCGCCCCTGGGGTCGAACGCGACGCTCCACGGCGCGAAGCCGGGGCGGCTTGCGAGGATGGCGCCGCCCGGGCCATCACCTCTCCCGTACCGGCGGATAGCGTTCGCGTGAAAGTCCGCCAGGACCAGCGCGCCCTCATGGAAGCGGACCTGCGTGATGCCGCCCGGGCTCCCGCGCGCCACGATGCCCTGGAACGCGCCGGTCCGCCCATCGTAACGCTTCACGCAGCCCTCGTCGCAGTCCGCGACGTAGAGGTCACCCTCGTGCCATGCGATCCCGGTCGCGCGGCGAAGGGCGCCCGGCCGGCCATCCGGCACCGTGACCAGGTCGCCAAGTGGCCGCCCGGTGCGGCCGTCGAAGGCTCGCACGTACCCGCGTCCGCCGATCGCGCCGCCGCTGACGCAGAGCCGGCCGTCGGGGCTCCAGGCGATGCTGTGGGGGTTCGGCAGGCCGCGCAGAAACGTGCCGCGCCACGCGCCGGTGCGCGTGTCGAACCGCTCCACGCTGCCGCTGCCGGTCATCACGACCAGGAGGTCGAGGGGCGGCGCCTGCCCGACGGCCGACGCCGGCCACAGCGCGAGCGCCGCCAGAAGCGTCACGCGCCGGCTCCGCCGACGGCGTCGATGCCTCCGCCGCGAAGGCGCAGGTGATGAAGGCCCGGCTCGGCGGCGCGCAGGAAGCCTGCGGTCTCCGGGTGGCAAGTGAGGTAGAGCACCTGGTAGGACCGCGCGAACGCGGCGATGAGGGCGGCCGCGCGCCGCGCGTGGTCGGGGTCGGAGTTGGCAAGAATGTCGTCCATCACGACGGGCAGCGGCTCCGCGCTGCGGGCGTAGTCCTCGATGAAGCCCAGGCGCAGGCACAGATAGATCTGTTCGAGGAGGCCCTGGTTCCAGCGGCGCTGCTCCTTCCGGTCGCCGCCGGCCGCGACCGCCTCGATGCCGCCGCCTTCCCCCTGGACGGCGAAGAGCCCCTCGTAGGCGCCTCCCGTCACCTCGCGCACGTGCGCGCCGGCCCGCCGCACGACCTCCGGCTGGCGCTCCCTCTCGAACTTCTCTCGCGCGCGCCCGAGCAGCCACGCGCACACCTTGAGCTCAGCCCACGTGTCGGCGTTCTGGGCGATCTCGGCCGCCAGCCCCGCGCGCTCCTGACCGAGCGTCTCGATCCGCTCGCTCTGCAGCAGGTCGTGGAGGGTCTTTGTCACCTCACCGAGCTGGCTGGCGAGCGCGCGCTGCTCCGTCTGGAGCTCCTCGATCCGGGAGCGCAGCCGATCGATCTCGGCCTGCAGCGCGCCGGTATTCCACCTGGCGACCTCCGCCTCCAGGCGATCGGGATCGCCAGCAGGCCCCGCCAGCGCGCCGAGCTGCGCCTCCAGGTGGCGAACGCGCGACTCTGCGTCGCGCCGGGCGCCGGCCTGCCGCGCCCGCTCCCGGAACGCCTCTTCGTTCTCGACCCCGGCCTCGTCGAGCACCGCGCGGAGGGCCGCGACGGCCTCGTGCTCCTCGCGGCGCCGGACAGCGAGCGTGGCCTCCAGCCCCGGCACTCCCTGCAGCAGGGCATCGCGCTGCGCGGCCGCCGCGTCCGCCTGCTCGAGCCGCCGGCGCGCCTGCTCCAGCTCGGCGACCAGGTCGTTGACCGAAGCGCCAGCGGCCGTGGTCTCCGCGATCGCCAGCACGCCGTTGCGGAAGCCGGCGACGCAGTCCTCCATCGCGGCGATCCTCTGCCGGAGTGCGTCCCGCTCCCGCACACAGCGGCGCACCTCGCGCACCTGTGCGACCATGTCGCGCATGCCCGCGGGCGTCAGGTCGACGGGGAGGGAGCGGTCTGCGAGCCAGGCCTGCCACGCGGAGCGCTCGGCAGCCACCGCCTGCTCCGCTTCCGCGAGGGCGCGCTGCGCCGCCTCCGAGGCGCGCTCCACGCGCTCCAAGGTCCGCTCGGCATCGCGGACGGTCTCCGCGTCGCGCTCCCGCAAGTCCAGGCCCTGCCGCTCGTCGTTCAGGCGCTCGGCGACGCGCTCGATGTCGGGGAGACCGGCATCGGGCGGCAGCCCGAGCGAGTCCAGGAGCGGCGCGAGCTCGGCGCGGCGGCGCTCCCGCTCCGCCCGCTCCTCCTGCAACCTGCTCTCGGCCTCGCGGAGGACCTTCTCTGCGCTGGCGACGGCGGCGGCGTGCGCCGCGACGGCGGGCGCCCGCGCGGCCCGGCGCGCGAGCAGCGCCGCGACGGCAGCCGCGGATGCCACCAGCCCTGTAGCCGCGATGGCCACCGCCCCCTGCTGGAGAGCGACCGTCAGGAGCAGCGCCAGCGCGGCGATCGCTGCCACCGCCCAGAGCAGCCTCGGCGGAGGCGGCGCTGTCGGGCCGGCCGCCCGCACCCGCGCCAGCTCCGACTCCGCCGCCCGCCGGTCGGCCTCCAGCGCCCGCAGCCCTTCCTCGCCGCCGAGCGATTGGGCGAGCGTCCTGGCGCGGACTGCGCGCTCCACGTCGGCCTCCACGGCGGCGCGGTCGCGCGGCGGCGCGGGCCACCTCGCCTCGAAGCCGGCGCGCGCCTGCGCCAGCTTCTCCCGCTCCTCGTGCACGCGCGCGCCGGCCGCGCGCGCTTCGGCCTCCCGCTGGCGTCGCGTCTCCTCCCGCTCCCGAAGGCGCGCGTCGGCCTCGGCCACCGCCTGCTCGACGGGCAGGCCGTCGTCGAACGACGTGGCGCGCTCTTCCGTCCACCCCTCGCCCAGGCGACGGAGCCCGTCCGCGACCTCCTCCGCCTTCGCGCGCTCCTCGGCGCGCCGCAGCGGAAGGTCGCGGTCCGCATCGATCGCCTGCTGCACGCGACGCGCTCCGTCCTCGATGGCCCCCCGGCGCGCGCGGACCGCCTCGTCCACCGCGATGGCCTCGATGCTCGCCCGCTGGCTTGCGAGCCTCGCTTCCGCTTCGGTCCGCCGGTCGTGGGCGTTCTTCACGCCGGCGAGAAGGCGTTCGAGCGTCTCGACGCCCCCTTCCGGCACGGGAGCGGCTGGCGGCAGCGCCTCCAGCGCCGCGCGCGCCTCCCGGAGCTGCTCGCACACCGGCAGCGCGCGCTGGACCATGTCGAGCTCGCGCTCCTGCGCGCGCGCCTGCTCGAGCTCCTTCTCGACGCGCTGGCTCTTCCGCTCGAGCTCCTCCTCCCTCCGCTCGTGCTCGGGCGCCTGGAGGGCGGCGGCGCGGGCCGAGCGCAGGCCGTCCTCGACCTCTCGGTGCCGGCCGAGGAGGTCGTTGATGGCGGGCTTGCGGCCGCCGGGCGCGAAGAGGCTCGCGGCGCTGTCGTTGAGCCGCTTCAGAGCGTCGAAGACGCTCACGGCGCCCGCGCCGGTCGCAGCCGCGTGCAGGCGAGCCTGAACGTCCTTGTCCAGCGAGGCGAGCTCCTTCAGGCCGAAGGCGAACGCGTTGCAGAACAGGTCGTCCGTCGCGCGCCCGAGCAGGGCGCCCAGGTCCGTCGGACCCGCGCCGTCGAGCGACACGACCGTCGCCTGCCCGCTGGCGGCGCCCTTCGTGACGTGACGCTCGATGCGGTACCGCCGGCCGTCGCACATCTCCACGTCGATCCGGCCGCCGTGGCGCACGCCGGGTGGAGGCTCGTAGCGGTTCGTGGCGCCTCCGGCGCGCGGTAGCCCGAAGAGCACGGCGCGCAGGAACGCGAGCAGCGTGGTCTTGCCGGAGCCGTTCTCGCCCTCGATGAGGGTGAGGCCGGGGGGCAGGCCGTCCGCCCGCACGTCCCGCAGGGCGCCGAAGCCGTCGATGCGCCAGCCCAGTACCCGCATCGCTCAGCCCTCCTCGCCCAGCAACAGGTCGGCGCCCCGCACCCGCGCCCGCTCGATCCACGCGCGCAGCTCGTCGTCCGTGGGGACCGGACCGTCCGTTGCCGCTCGCGAGCCCGCAGCGGGGGCCATGGCCTTGCGCGCCGGCGCGCTCGGGCCGAGCACGGGCGCCAGCTCCTCGCGCAGCGCTTCCAGCGCTGCGGGGTCCTCCGCGGCGGCGCTCGCCATGCGCAGGAAGTCGCCCAGGAAGTCCTGCACCCTCGCGCGCTCCTCCAGGTCCATGGGCGGTCGCGTCTCGACGCGCAGGTCCGACAGCCACACGGCCGGGTCGTCGCCCCCGGAGGCTCGCACCGTCTCCAGAACGTCCGTGACAGCGGCCTCGTCGCGGAGGCGTCGGTGCAGGGGCCCGCGACCCACCAGACGGACGCGCGCCACCGCCGCGCCGCCCTCCGGCAGCGCACGCTCGATCTCCGCCAGGCGCGCTTGGAGCGCGTCGCGCAGGTCCTGCTCGCCCTCCAGCCCCGCGATGCTCACGTCGAGCGCGTGCCACCGGACCGCGTCCGTCGCGCGGAACGCGATGGCGGGCGCGCTGCCGTCCTCCACCCGGACGAGGCAGCACCCGCGCGGGCCGGTCTCCTTCGGGTTGAGGCCCTGGGCGCAGCCGGGGTAGACGACCGCCGGGCCGCCCGGCCGCACGACCTTGTGGTCGTGGATATGCCCGAGCGCCCAGTAGTCGTAGCCCCGCTCCGCCAGATCGGAGAGCGCGCAGGGCGCGTAGGGGTCGTGGTCCACGGAACCGGCGAGGCTGGTGTGCAGGAGAGCGACGGCGAAGCTCGAGCGGCCGGGTTCGGGGTACGCTCGGGCCAGGTTCTCCGAGCGCGTTCGCCGAAGGTAGCTCTGCCCGTAGAGGACCGCCCCACCCGGCGCCTCCACGGGCGCCGACGGCTCGGCAGGGAAGAGGTGGAACGAGGGCGGCCACTTCAGGCGCGGCTCGCCGCCTCCGAGCGGGTCGTGGTTGCCGCGCACGGCGAAGGTCGGGATGCCGGCGTCGTGGAGACGGGCGACGGCCTCCTGCAGGCGGAACTGCGCGCGCAGGTTCGCCTCCGCGGCGTTGAAGAGATCGCCGCCGAGGACGACGAAGTGGACGCGCTCCTCGACGGCGATCTCGACGATGCGGTCCAGCGCCGCGTAGGTCGCCTTGCGCAGGCGTTCGGCGACGGCGACGCTCTCGCCGCGCACGCCCAGGAACGCGGCGCCGAGGTGCAGATCGGCGGCGTGAAGGAACCGGAGCATGGGGGATCTCCTCCGGTGCGATTACGGCGGCCCTATCCTACGGCCACCCGGCCGCCCTGGTCAACTACCAACCGGGATGGCGACGAAGCCTAGGTGATCTGCATCGGCATCAGCACGCAGAGGTAGCCGTCCACGTCGGCGCCGGCGGGGCGCACGATGCCAGGCTTGAGCGACTCGCTCACCTCCACGTAGACGCCCTCCGACTCGGCCACCTCCAGCGCATCGCGCAGGTACTGGGCGTTGAACGCGATCTCGACGTCGTCGCCCTCGCGCGCCACCTCGACCTCTTCGTGCGCCGACCCCTCGGTGGTCGCCTCCGCGGTGATGTGAAGCGCGTCCTCCGCTGTGCGGAGGATGATCTTGTGGGCCGCCCCGCGCGCGATGAGACCGGCCCGGCGCACGGCGCTCAGGAAGGGCTCGGTCTGCAGGGTGAGCCGCTTGTCGAGCGACGAGGGAGACGGTACGACCCTCTGGTAGTTCGGGAACTGCCCCTCGATGAGGCGCGAAATGTAGGTAACTCCGGAGGGCGTGAGGAAAAGGACCTGGTTCTCGGAGAGGCGCACCTGGACGTCCCCCTCCTCGTCGGAGAGGGCGCGCATAAGGAGGTTCATGGCGCGCGCCGGCACGATGCACTGCTGGGCGCCGCGGCTCTCGGTGACGGTGGCCTCGCGCAGCGCCAGGCGGTGCGTGTCGGTCGCGACGAAGGTCACGCCGCGCTCGTGAAGCGCCACCAGAATGCCGGTCAGGATGGCGCGCGTCTCGTCCGCCGAGGCTGCGCAGATGGTCTGCCGGATCGCTTGCCGCAGGGTCCTCTGCGGGATGGAGAAGCTGTTCTCGTCGGGCACCTCCGGCAGCTTCGGGTACTCCTCGTCCGGCAACCCGAGGAGCTTGTAGTCGGCCCTCCCGCAGTGGATGCGCGCCGCATGGCTGCGGTCGACGGAGAGCGCGACCTCTCCCTCGGGGAGCGAGCCGAGCAGCTCGGAGAGGAGCTTGGCCGGAGCGGTCATGCGGCCCGGCTCCTGGATGGTGGCGGGGATGGTGAGCGAAATGGCGATTTCGAGGTCCGTGGCGGTGAGCCGCAGGCCGTCGTCCTCGGATTGAAGAAGAAGATGGCTCAGGATGGGCAGCGAGGTGCGGCCGGAGACGGCGTGACCGACCGTCTGGACGCCCTCGAAGAGGTCCTTGCGGACGCAGAGAGCCTTCAGGCTTTCGCCGGTCTCGGGGATGGCGGCGTCGGGCATGGCGGCGCTCCTGAGAGGGGTGTGTTCCACATGCCATAGTACCCGCCCGCGCGCCGCGTTGTCGGCGTCCGGGCGGGCGGAGAGAGAGGAAACCGATGACACTCACCGAGTGGCAGGCCCAGCAGATCGAGACGGCCGCGAAGCTGATGGCGCATTTCGTGCGCCAGACCCCGCCAGAGCGGCTTCACTGGAAACCGGTGGCCGAGGCGCCGCATGAGGGGCGGAGCGTCGTGGACCAGGTGCAGGAGTGCGCGCGGGCGAACCGGATCATGTGCGCGGCTCTCAAGGGCGAGGCGGCGCCGGAGATGGGTGAGCCGATCACCGAGGTCGAGCCGCTCATCGAGGAGCTGATGGCGTCGGCCGCCGCCCACGCGGCGGCGATCCGAGCGTTCGACCCGGCGCGCCTGGACGCGATGTGCAGCACGCCGCATGGAGAGATGCCGGCGGCCTTCTGCATCGGGATGCCGGCGCTCCACATGAACTACCACACGGGCCAGATCTGCTACGTGCAAACGCTCTATGGCGACCGCGAGTTCCGCCCTTCGTTCGATTAGCGGAACCATGAAAGGCGACGGTCCGGCGGCTCACCACAGGGTGCCCGTGCGCAGTGCCGCGCTTCCGGTGGCGGCTCTGGCCTGCGCGCTGCTCCCCGCGGCAGCGTGGCGGGCGCCGAACGGAGCGCCGCCGCCTGAGCTGCGGCGCGGCGAGCGCCAGTTTCGCGTGCGCGGAGAGCCTGGCTTCGTGTTCGGCCGCAACCCGACGGAGACGACGGTCGAGGCGTTCGAAGCGCGGCTCCGCGAGATGGCGGCCTCGGGCGACCGTCTCGCGCGCCTGCACCTGATGCACGGCCTCCCTCCTGCAGGCACGCCCGGCGAGGTGGATGCCGCGTGGGCCGCGAAGTGGGAGCGTGTCTTTGCCGAGGCGGACCGACTCGGCATCGGCGTCCTCCCGGTCTTCACCGTCTGGGCGCAGTGGAGCGATGGGAGCGCCGGCGAGACATGGCACGTCTGGCACGACAACCCCTACAACGCGGCCCTCGGCGGCCCGGCGCGTGCCCCCTCCGAGCTACTGCGTGAGACGGCGTGCCGGCGCGTCTGGCTGCGCTGGCTCGCGGGCTTAGTGCGCCGGTGGAGCCCGCACCGCTGCATCGTCGCCTGGGAGCCTATCTCGGAGGTGGACCTCGTCACCGGCGCCACGCCAGCGGCGGCGGGGGAGTTCGCGCGGGCGGCCGCCGCCGCGATCCGGGCGGCCGACCCGCGCCGGCGTCCCGTCACCGTGTCGCTTTCCGGCACGCGGGACTGGCCCGAGGTCTTCGGCGACCCCGCGGTCGACATCGTGCAGGCGCACCCGTACGCCACCGATCCCCCGTACTCCGGCCAGCTCTGCGACCTGCTCCTCGACGTGACGCGCGACCGGCTCCGGCGCTACGGCAAGCCCGTGCTGCTCGGCGAGTGCGGGCTGGACTGGCGGCCGCCTGCGGGCACGCTCACCGTCTCGCCCCGGGCGGAGACGGGCATCCGGCTGGCGATCTGGGCCTCCGTCGTCTCGGGCGCGCTGAGCGGCCGGATGCTGTGGTGGGAGGACGGGTACGACAAGTATGAGGGGAGCCGTGTCGCCGAGCGCTACCGCGACTCTTCTGTGCGGGCGGCGCGCTTCGTCGAGGGCATCGCGACGGCGGACATGGCGACGGCGGCGGTGGTCGCATCGCCGGAGGTGAAAGGGGCCGCGCTCGCCAGCGCATCGTCGTTGGTCGCCTGGTTCCGCGACGCGCGCTGCAACCCGCCCGACTGGCCGGTCCGGACGGTGGAGGGCGCGCGCGTCACGATTGCGGCCCCGGGCAAGGCTGCGCGCTGGCGCGTCCGCTTCACGGACACCGTGACGGGCGCCGCGCTGGGCGAGACGAGCTGTACGCGCACGCCGGGCGGGCTCGTCGTGTCGCTGCCGGCCTTCCGGGAAGCGGTGGCTCTGCGCGCGAAGGCGCTGGGTGGCCGGTAATGCGGTGGCCCCGGTCTGCGGGCGCTGTTGTCGGCGCCCGCAAGGGGGGGAGGCG
>Ga0272446_1005037_pt1 | contig 14958 bp, 14 predicted proteins | sample YNPCB0061_FD_194587 | JGI IMG/M metagenome (GOLD analysis project Ga0272446, IMG submission 194587) | Hot spring microbial mat communities from Yellowstone National Park, WY, United States - YNP-CB-006-1 | ecosystem: Environmental > Aquatic > Thermal springs > Hot (42-90C) > Sediment | place...
CCCCGGCCGAGCCGGCAAGATGATCGGCTGGCGCGTCCTGACGACCAAGCACCAATATGGGGTGCTGGACTTGAACCAAGCCATCGAGAAGGTCAAGGGCGTCGTAGCGTTTGCCTACGCGGTCATCGAGTCGCCCGGTGAGCGGGCCGTGCAAATCCGCATCGGTACGCCCAACTCGCTGAAGGTTTACTTCAACGGCAAACTCGCCTACGCCCACGAAGAATATCACCACGCGATGGATCAAGACCAATACATCGTCCCGGTGGTGCTGCGCAAGGGGCCGAACATGCTGCTACTGAAGATCGTGCAGAACGATCAGCCCCAACCCTGGGCCGACCGCTGGATGTTCCAGTGCCGCATCACCGATGAGCTGGGGGGCGGTATCGTGCTGCCCACCAACCCGCAGTGAGGCATGCCGCTGCTGCTCTGGCAGCACGCCGGCAGACGGTACAACCAACTAACCCTCTGGACCGATGGAGACAGCCAATGCGACTGAGCGTGAGACGGTGCGTGTGGTTGGGTGTGTGCGGGTGGTTGGGTGTGTGCGCGTGGGTCGGCGGAGTCGCGGGTGACGACTGGCCGCAGTTCCGCGGTCCCGACGCACGCGGCGTGAGCGAGGGCAAACCGCCGACCGAATGGAGCGAGACTGAGAACGTCCGGTGGAAGACCGAACTGCCCGGTCGGGGCGTATCCAGCCCGGTGGTCTTCGGCCAGCGTGTCTATGTTAGCTGTGCCACCGGCACCAAGGGCGAACGGCTGCATACCGTCTGCTGCGATCTGGCCAGCGGTCGAATCCTCTGGCATCGGCAACTTGTCGCCACCGGCAATACCGCTTGTCACCCGCAGACGAGCATGGCTGCCCCCACGCCCGTCGCCGATCCGAACGGCGTGGTCGTCCTCTTTGCCACCGGCGATCTCGTCGCCTACGACCCAGACGGCCGCATCCGCTGGTATCGCTCGCTCAACGAAGACTACGGCCCCATCAGCAACCAGGTGGGCATGGCCTCCTCGCCGGTCCAGGCCGAGGGGCTGGTGATCGTGCCGATGGACAATGTCGGCGAATCGTTTTTGACCGGCATCGACCTGAAAGATGGCTCGACTCGCTGGAAAGTCGAGCGCCCGCGGGAGGTCAACTGGTCCACCCCCGCGCTGTACCGTTTGCCCGGCGAGACGCTGGTGTTGATGCAAAACGCCGACGAGTTGGCCGCCTACTCGGCCAAGACCGGGGAGCGGAAGTGGAGCTTCTCGGCCAACAACCTCGCCACCATCTCGTCGCCGATTGTGGTGGGGGATCGGGTCGTGGTGCCGGCGGGCGAGTTAACGCTGGTGCGGCCCGAAGGCAACGCAGTGAAGGTCGAATGGACCAGCAACCGGGCACGTCCGCAGGCCCCTTCGGCACTGGTGTATCGCGAGCGGGTATACGTCGTCAGCGGTGGTGGTATCACCGTCTGCGTGGACCTCAAAACCGGCAAGCAACTCTGGCAAGAGCGGGCCAAGGGGCCGGTCTGGGCGTCGCCGATTGCCGCCGGGGGGCATGTGTATGTCTTCAGCTACGACACTGGCACCGCCACCGTCTTTGACGCCGACAAAGGCACGCGCGTGGCCAGCAACTCGCTCAACGCCGAGATTCAGGCCACGCCCGCCATCGTGGGCGATACCCTGCTCATCCGCACCGACCGGCACTTGTACCGCATCGGCCAGCAGAAATGACCGGCTGGGCAGTCGTGCGGTGAGCGGTTCGGTGGGTAGTTCGGGGTGCTGAAGCCGCGATTGTGAAGTTTTCGTGAGTTGCGGTTTACTCGATGGTAGTCTCGATTCGAGCTGACTATGCTAGCTGTGACTGGGACTGGGACGGGTCCGAACGTACACCGGCCAAGGAGAAACCCCTTGCGAGTCGCGCTTGCTTGTTTGTCGATGATTACACTACTGACGCTGATCGGCTGCAATAAGTCGGTCAACAACACGGGCAAAGACGGTCAACAAGCAGTTACTTTGCAAGGGGTTGGCGCGACTTTCCCAGCCCCCATCTATACCCGTTGGTTTGCTGAATACAACAAACTCAATCCCACGATTAAGATTAACTATCAAGGGCAAGGAAGCAGTGCGGGGATTAAAAACTTCATGGAAGGGTTGGTGGACTTCGGCGCTAGCGATTCGGCCATGACCGATGACCAGATTGCCAAGGCGAAAGGCAACGTGTTGATGTTGCCGTTGACCGCCGGCAGCGTGGTCATCGTCTACCGCCTGCCGGGCATCGACAATCTCAAACTCTCGCGTGAGGCGTTGGCGGCGATCTTCCTGGGCAAAATCCGCAAGTGGAACGACCCCCGCATTGCTGCGTGCAACGACAGTTCCGTTCGCCTACCCGACCTGGATATTCTGGTGGTGCATCGGGCCGACGGCAGCGGCACTACCTATGCCTTGTCCGCGCACCTCAGCGCCATCAGCGAGGAGTGGAAGAAGGATAAGGGCGTCGGCCAGAAGATCGACTGGCCCACCGAGGGCTTCGTCGGGGTCAACGGCAACGACGGCATCGCCACCCGCGTCGGCGTCAAGGACGGCGCGATCGGCTACGTCGAGTATAGCTTTGCCCACAAGAAGGATGCCCCGCTCAGCACGGCCATCCTGCAAAACAAGGCGGGCGAATACGTCCGCGCGACGGTCGCCTCCGGCACCGCCGCCCTGGCCAACACCCAACTGCCCGAGAACCTGCGCGCCTTTATCCCCGACCCGGAAGGCAAGGACAGCTACCCGATCGTCACCTACACTTGGCTACTGGCCCGCAAGGAATACCCCAACGCGGCCAAAGCCAAAGCGATGCGCGACATGCTCACCTGGGTGTTGACCGAGGGGCAAGCCCTCAGCGAGGAACTTGGCTACCTGCCTTTGCCTGAGACAGCCCGCCAACAAGTCCTCGCGGCGGTCAACACCATCAAGCCTTGAGGAGCCGGCCACAAGCCCATGACCCACCAGCCAAGCGATTTACCTGTCACGATTGCCCGTGCCCCGAGCCTGGGCGAACGGCTAGGCGACCGGGCTTTTCGCGGGCTGACGCTGGCCTGTGCGTTGGGGGTATTGCTGCTGCTCGTCGGGCTGGTCGTGGTCATCGGCCGGCAGGCACAACCCGCCATCGAGCGCTTCGGGGTCGCCCAGTTAACGAGCGACACCTGGAGTACCAATCAAGATGTTTATGGCCTGCGACCGCAAATCTGGGGCACACTGTATAGTTCGGTTTTAGCCATGCTTTTAGCCAGCGTTTTAGGCGTGTCGGCGGCGATCCTGTTGGCCGAACACTTCCTACCGGCCCCCATCGAGCGGCTCATCAAAACGACCGTCGAACTGCTCGCCGCCATCCCCAGCGTCGTCTACGGTCTGTGGGGCTTCACCGTGCTGATCCCGCTGCTGGACGGCCCGGCATCCTGGCTACACCGCAACGGCGCGAGCATCCCGTTGTTCAGCACCCCGCCGCAAGGTCCGGGCATGCTCCCGGCGGTCTTGGTCTTGACGATCATGGTGCTACCGACCATCACCGCCATCGCTCGCGACGCCCTGGCCGCCGTCCCCGAGCGATTGCGCGAAGCCTCCCTGGGCTTGGGGGCGACCCGCTGGCAGACCATCCGCAAGGTCGTCTTGCCGACCGCCCTGACCGGCATCTTCGGGGCCATCGTGCTGGCCTTCGGCCGGGCTTTGGGCGAGACGATGGCGGTGGTCATCTTGATCGGCAACAAGTCCACGGTCACTCTGTCGATCCTCTCCCCGGCAACGACCCTGGCATCGTTCATGGCTACCGACTTCAAGGAAGCGGACTCCCCGTTGCACATCGCTTCGATTATGGTGGCCGCGCTGGTGCTGTTGCTCATCACCTTGTTGGTCAACATCGTCGGTAGTCTGCTGGTGTGGCGGGCATCGCGGAATCTGAGAGGACTCTAGCCCATGTCCACTGTCACCGTCGATCTCCGCCGCCGCCCATTCTCGGCTCGGTCGATCATCGACAAGCTGTTGACCGTATTCATCAGCCTTTGCTCGCTGATCGCCATTATTCCGCTCATCGCCGTGCTGGGGTTGCTGATCTATCACGGCTTAACGCGGTTGGACTGGTTGGCGCTGACCGAGACGCCGCCAGCCCCTGGTCTGGGCGGGGGTGGCTTCGGCAACGCGATCGCGGGCACAGCCTGGATGGTCACCTTGGCCACGCTGGCGAGCGTCCCCCTGGGCATTGCCATCGGCATCTACCTGGCCGAGTTCGCCGGTTCAAGCCGACTGGCCGACGTGGTCCGTTTCGCGGTCAAGGTCTTGACCGGGGTTCCCTCGATCCTGGCTGGCATCTTCATCTTCGGCGTCGTGGTGACCACCACCGGGAAATACTCCGCCATCGCGGGCGGCCTGGCCCTGGCGGTGCTGATGCTGCCAACGATTGTGCTGACCGCCGAGCAAGCCCTGCGGCAAGTGCCCAACGATGTCCGCGAGGCGGCCGTTGGCCTGGGCTGCACCCCGACGCAGGTCGTCTGGAAAGTGGTGCTGCCCGCCGCGGTCCCGGCGATCCTGACCGGCGTTTTGCTCGCCGTCGCCCGCTCGGTCGGCGAAACCGCGCCGCTGTTGTTCACCGCCCTGTTTAGCCTGGACTGGCCCAACCCCACCCGGCAAGAACCCACCGCGTCCTTGTCGGTGTTGATCTATAACTTCACCGACACCACCGATGCCAACCAACGTTCGCTGGCCTGGACCGCCGCCTTGGTGCTGGTCGGTTTCGTCTTGCTCGTCAACGTTATCTCCCGTTGGTTGGCGGCTCGCTTTTCACCATACAAAACCTGAAGGTTCGCACCATGAACATCGCCAACGATCACACCAACGCCAAGTCAAGCCACCCACCCGTTGAGCAGGTGGCCGTCTCAATCCGCATCGAGAAGCTCTGGTATGGCACCCTCCTAGCGGTACGCGACACCCACCTGCACATCGAGCCGCATACCATCACCGCGTTGATCGGGCCATCGGGGTGTGGCAAAAGCACGGTCTTGCGGTCGATCAACCGCATGAACGACTTGATCCCCGGCTGTCGCATCGAAGGCCAAGTCCTGTTCCAGGGCCAGGACATCTACTCGCCCGAGATCGACCCCACGGCCGTCCGCCGCCAGATCGGCATGGTCTTCCAGCAGCCCAACCCGTTTGCCATGAGCATCTTCGACAACGTCGCGTTTGGCTTACGGCTCAACGGGCTGACTCGACGCGCGGTCTTGACCGAGTTGGTCGAGAAAGCCTTGCACGAGGCCAACCTGTGGGACGAGGTCAAGGATAAGATCCACAAAAACGCGCTCGGTCTCTCCGGCGGCCAGAAGCAGCGCTTGTGCATCGCCCGCGCTATCGCCACCCGCCCGACCGTCTTGCTGATGGACGAACCTTGCTCGGCCCTGGACCCGATCTCCACCGGCAAGATCGAAGAGTTGATGATGGACCTCAAACAACGCTTCACGGTGGTCATCGTCACACACAACCTGCAACAAGCGCGGCGGGTCGCTGACCGAACCGGCTTTATGTTCGTGGACAAGTCGCAAGGGGGGCGTACCGGGTATCTGGTGGAATATGCCCCGACCGAGTCGATGTTTACTAACCCCGCCAACGAGCTAACCCGGCAGTATCTGGAAGGTCGCTTCGGCTGAGCGCTAGTTCAAGTCGGATGGGGGACCGGACGAAATGGCCGGCAGCGTTCAACTGGGTACAGAGGCGGTGCGTGGGCAGTTGGTAGGCGGTGTGTGGGCAGGTGCCGTCTGGGCCACGACGGCATCTCGCCAACGGTAACTGCGATTGCCCACCACTCAGGCTGTCTTGGCTAGCTTCATCGGCATCGGGATACGCAGGTCGCCGTGTCGCTTCCAGACGCCGCAGTCTGGGGCACCGTTCCAGTGCTGGAGTTCGATCTTCTCGACGGCTGCCCGTTCTTCGTCGTCAAGGGTTTCAAAGTACGATTCGACGTAACCAGCGCGGACGGCAGTGGTCGAACGACCGATGAACAGCAAGGCGTCCGGCCGACCGTCTTTGAACCGAACCATCGCTCGCCATCCTTGGGCTTTGGCTTCCGTTAGACCCAACATGTTTGGCACCTCCGTGGCCGTTTGGGGAACTGTTGGTACTTAGCAGTGAGGGCACTAATAGTGTGAGGAAAGTAGGCTGGTTCGTCAAGGGCGAAATCGGGAAAATCGGCTAGCGCCCCCGATACACGATTCGTCCGCGTGATGGATCATACGGTGAGATTTCGACTTTGACACGGTCCCCAGGGATGATGCGGATGAAGTTTTTGCGCATGCGACCGGCGATGTGAGCAATCACTTCGTGGCCGGTGTCGAGTTCGACGCGGAATTGCGTGTTGGCCAAGGCTTCCTTGACCCGTCCTTCGACTTCAAAGGCTTCTTCTTTCGGCATAAGCTTGTAGTACCTCCACTAGAGAATGAATAAAATCAACGAGTCCGGGCCAAGAACGATTCGGCCCGGATCGCCAACGGATTGACCGATGGATTAGCGGTTAGTAGCGATCCCCGCGTCGGCCACCGCCATAGCTGCCGCCGCTGCTGCGACCGCCGCCGCCGCCGCCATAGCCGCCCCCGCCGCCGCCATAGCCGCCCCCACCACCGCCGCCACGGCTCTCGCGCGGACGCGCTTCGTTAACGGTCAGTGGCCGGCCCTTGTACGGCATGCCGTTGAGGCGCTCGATCGCTTCGTTAGCTTCGTTGTCGTTGGGCATTTCGACAAAACCGAACCCACGGGAACGTCCCGTTTCACGATCGGAGATAATTTGTGACCGATTGACCTTGCCGTATTCCTCGAACAAGGTGCGTAGGTCGTCTGGAGTACAGTCCCAAACCAAGTTACCGACGTAGATGTTCTTCGCCATGTGCAAAAATCCGCAAACCTTTCCGTACCTGAACCGTGCAGCCGCAGCAGCGATTCACACACAGCGATTGGTCCCGCTCCTGGCCATCGGTACAAACCGCTGTGGGTACACCATTCACCTGATCAAGCTAGACGAGCGAGAGCCGGAGAACTCGCCATTGAAGGACAGTCGGAGCGCGTGGTCAGACGCGAGGAAACCTTGACACAGCACACACCCACTCAAAGCTACACCTCGAACCCGGGACGAGCTTGAGTTAGGTCGTGTTCCCGATGAATGCGCAGTCGAAACGGGTTGGCAGTGCTTACCGATTCACCGACTCGAACTAACACTCGTTTCGACTCACATAAGTGTGATGGTGTTTGTGTGAATGCGGCTGAGGACCGCATTAAAGTTGCACATCGGCGTTTACTTCGTTCATTCCAATTGATTGGTCGAGCCAATCGGTCGGTTGGCAACGTCCGATGCCTTGGAATCGGTTTATTGTCTATCAGCGACATTGCCGTCGAGATTCAAGACCAATCATTCGTACCTGACTGAATTGTACCCACCTGTCCGGGAGATTACCAGAGGATTTTTCGGAATTTTCTAGCCAATACGCCCGGATAAATCAGCAGAGCCGAGGCAATCGTGGCCAGCGGGCGGGTGGCCACGCCATCGCTGCTGCCCTAAGGTTACCCCTACGTTCAACCGTGCGCCCTCGCATCTGGTTAACTTGGGGCACAGCCAGATGCTCCGAATACCCGGGCGCTCTCAGCGCTTGCTACTGCCTACCGGCATCCCCTAAGGACGGGCCACCACAACTTGGTGGACTACGGACAATAATTGGCCGGGTCTGCGCATCATAATAGATGAGTGAGAGGCGCAAGTCTGCACTCGAACAGCCAAGGTGTTGTCAAGCCGGTTTGGGATAGGGTGTTGGCAGCGTCCCCTAGACCAACCGGCTTGACCCTTTCATCGGCTTAACCCACTGACCGGGCTAGACTCGCTGGATGGGCTTGGTCCAGTGCCCGACTGCTCAACGCGATCTTCCGTTGCGGGTCTGCTTATCCACTCACTTCTTCTCGACCACCCAGATATTGCGGAAGACGACCGGGTTGCCGTGATTTTGCAGGTGGATTGGCCCCGGGGTGTCGGTTTCGGGTTGGCCGCCGCCGGTAGACCCGCCCTTGATCTCGACGTTGTCGTGAATCTTGATGCCGTTGTGGTAGACAGTCACGACCGCATTCTTGACCTTCTGGCCATTCTCGAAGCGGGCGGCGGTGAACTCGATGTCGTAGGTCTGCCAGACCAGCGGCGGCAAGCAGGCGTTGACCAGCGGCTTGACCTGCGAGTAGATGCCGCCGCACTCGTTGTTCGCGCCTTTCAGCCCGAAGCTGTCGAGTAGTTGGATCTCGTAGCGGCCTTGCAGATAGACGCCGGAATTGCCCCGCGCTTGGCCGCTGGCGTTGGGCATGAATGGTAGGCGAAACTCCAGGTGCAGCGTGAAGTCTTTGAACTTGTCCTTGCTGGTGACCCCCATGTTGAGCAGGTTCTTCTCGACCAGTTTGCCGTTGCTCCACTTCTCGGCGGTGGTGCCATCGAAGAGGACGATTGCGCCCGCAGGGGGTTGCTTGCCCTCGGTCGGACTCTTGCGGAAGACTTTCTTGAACTCGCTTGGCTCGCCCTTGCCGATGACTTCGAGATAGTCGCCCTTGGTGGCATTTCGCCCCAAGTGGACGATGGCTAGCTTCTCGGTGAACTTCGGGCCAGCGTGGAACAGCACCTTGGTTTCATCGACGAACTCGCCCTTGCCGCGCTCCTCGCTCTGGCCGTCCCAGCCGGCCCCGGGTAAGCCTCCCCGCAGCAGGCGCAGGTCAAACTTGCCCTCGCCCTTGGCGACCACTTGCGCCCCGAACTTTTCCTCTTTGCCGTTGACTTTCAACACCCCCTCGTATTCCCCCTGGACGCGGTAGTCGATGGGGGCTGACTCAATGCTGGTGTAGGTGTTGTTCTTGCCAGCAGGTAGTTGATTGCAAACTACCAGGCTGGCACCGATCAGCAGGGCGACCGTCAAAAACGCTTGGTGCATGGGATGGCTCCTTGTTGAAATCCACCGACTCCGGAAGGCAGGTATGGGTTGTCAGTCAACCCAAGGTCCATTGTGCATGCAGAAGCGCTGCGGTCAAGCCAAGCCGGGCCAGGGACTAGCTCAGCCGCTCTGGCAGTAGCATGACCGCTGGGGTTTGCAGTATCTTCATCAGGGCATTGCCGAAGGCCACGCCCACGGCCCCGTCCACCACGCGATGATCGAACGAGAACGACAGATAGATGACATCGGCCGGGCGCAGGTTGCCGTGTTCATCGTAGACGGGACGCTTGACGACCTTGCCCAGGCCCAGGATACCGACTTCGGGGTAGTTGATGATCGGGGTGGAGATTAGCCCCCCCAGCCCGCCGATCGAGGTGATGGTGAAGGTGCTGCCGCGCACATCTTCCAGCTTGGAGCGGCCGGCGCGGGCGTCGCGGCTGAGCCGTTCGATGTCCTCGGCGATGGTCGCTAGGTCTTTCTTGTCGGCATCGCGGATGACCGGCACGATCAGCCCGCCGGGCGTGGCCACCGCCAGGCCGATGTGATAGTAGTCGTGCAAGACGATTTCGCCGGCTTGCTCGTCGAGCGTGGCGTTGACAATCGGCACGGCTTTGAGCGCGTGGACCACCGCTTTGACGAAGAAGGCCAGGTAGGTCAACTTCACCTCGCGCTTGGCGAAATGCTCCTTCAGGTCGGTGCGCAGCTTGACCAACTCGGTAATATCGCACTCATCGACGTAGGTGTAGTCGGGGATGACGCGGCGGGACAGGATCATGTGGTCGGCGATGCGGCGGCGCAGACCGATCATGGGGATGCGGCTGCCAGGCTTGCCGAAGTCGGAGAGCGGCAGCGGGGCGGACTTGCTGGGGGCGGGTTTGACGGTCGTGTTGGCTTGCAGATAGTTGGTCACATCCTCCAGCAGGATGCGCCCGGCGGGGCCGGACCCCTGCACTTGCGACAGGTCGATGCCCAGCTTGCGGGCCAAGTGCCGCACCGAGGGCGAGGCGACCGCAGCCCCGGCGGTGCGGCCCATCGCCTCGGCATGGCGGCCGTTGCGTCGCGTGCTGGGGCTGGGCGCGGCGACGACGGGTTCCTCGGGGGCACGCCGCGTTCCCCCGGGACGAGCCGAAGCCGCCGCCGGGGTGGCTGGCTCTACCGCCGGGGTGGCTGGCGCTGGCTCGACCGGCGCGGCCACTGCCTCAACCTGGCTGGGCGTGTAGCTGAGTAGCAGTTGCCCGACTTTGACCTTCTGGCCCAGCTCGACGTGCGTCTGGGTGATGGTGCCGCTGAATGGTGAATTGACTTCCATAGTGGACTTGTCGGTCATCACCTCGACCAACGCCTGACCGCGTCGCACCTTCGAGCCGGGCTGAACCAGCCACCGCACCAACTCGGCTTCGTAGACACCCTCGCCGATTTCAGGTAAGAGAAAGTCCATCGTTCACCCCCCCCTCGCTTCGCTTGGATCAACGCTACCGGTTCTAGTATTGTATGCAACCGAGGCAGGGCTGGCTTAGGTCAAGTCAGTCACGCGGCGAGGCAGGGCTGGCTTCGGTCAAGTCAGTCACGCGGTGGCTGCTCGGCTCCAGCGGCCTCGGCGGTCTCGGGGGCGAGCTGGTTGCTGGCGGTGCGGCTGCGGTTCCAGTAGTGGATCAAGTCGATGCGGGTGATAATGTCGATCACCTTGCCGTCGTTGGTGACCAGTACGCCGGTATTGCCCGAGAGCAGCAGGCGGTAGGCTTCGTCCAGATGCACGTTGACATCCAATTGCGGCAACGGCCGGGCCATCACCTCGCTGATCGAAACGGCGTTGGGGTCGCAGTCGTCGTGCAGGACGCGGGCCAGCGTCACCTCCTGAATACTGCCGACCGACTTGCCGCCGTCGAGGACGGGCAACTGCGAGATGCCGGTCGATTCCATCAACGCGATCGCGTCGGCGACGGTGGCGTTGGGGGTGATCGTGTACAGCGGCCGTGGCCCGCGGGTGCGGATCAAGTCGCCGATGGAGTAGGCTGGATGCTCCTCGAAGGTCAGGCGGTTCTCGGCCAGCCAGTTGTCGTCGAAGAACTTGCTCAGGTAGTTGCGCCCGGTGTCGCAGCCCAGGGCCACGATCAGATGCTCCGGGCCGAGCCGGCGCGCGTAGCGCAGGGCGGCGGCGACGTTGGTGCCGGAGGAGCCACCCAGCAACAGCCCCTCGCGCCGGGCCAGCAGCCGGGCGGTGTTGAACGAGTCAATATCGCTGACGCGGATCCACTCATCGACGACCTGGCCGTTGAACGTCTTGGGCACGAAGTCTTCGCCGATGCCCTCGACTTTCCAGGGACGCGGGGCACCGCCGGAAAGCACCGAGCCTTCGGGGTCGGCCCCGATGATCTTGATCTCGGGGTTACGCTCCTTCAGATACCGGCCCACGCCTGAGATGGTGCCGCCCGTGCCGACGCCGCAGACGAAGACGGTGACGCGGCCATCGGTCTGCTCCCAGATCTCGGGGCCAGTGGTGCGGTAGTGAATCTCGGGGTTGGACATGTTGACGAACTGGTTGGGTCGCCACGAGCCGGGAATCTCGCGGGCCAGCCGGTCGGCCACGCCGTTGTAGCTCTCCGGCGAGTCGGGCGGTACGTCGGTGCGCGTGATGACCACCTCCGCGCCGTAGGCTTTGAGTAGCGCGATCTTCTCCGCGCTCATCTTGTCGGGCAAGACGAAGATACACCGATAGCCCCTGACCGCCGCCACCATCGCCAAGCCCACGCCAGTATTGCCCGCCGTCGCTTCGATGATGGTGCCGCCCGTCCGCAACAACCCCTGCCGCTCGGCATCGGTAATCATGGCCACGGCCACGCGGTCTTTGACGCTGCCGCCCGGATTGGCCGACTCGACCTTGACGTAAATCCGCGGTTGTAGCCCCTCGCTGAGCCTGCGCAAGCGTACCAGGGGAGTGTGGCCAACCGTCTGCAAAATCGTCTCGTACATCGTGGGTTCTCCTCTTGCTGTGTGCCTGCGTTGACCGCACGCACCCGCGCGACGGTGCCTACCTGTCTAGTCTAGCAGACTACAAAACCATTCGCTAACGGGCTACGTCCCACGCCCGCAACCGCCCGGCTGCGCCGGCGCGACGGCCCCGGCGCGTCGGTTCCACCGCGACAGCTCGTCGAGGTGGCTGGGCTGGGCGGGCTGGGCGGTGCGTTGCGGCTTTATATCGTGATCGACAGGGATACTCACGCCCGCCTACCCGACCAGACGCCCCACTACCAAGCTCAGGAGCCACGATAGGAGCGATCATGGAAAAACGCATTCTGGGACGAACCGGCCTGCCAGTCACGGTCCTTGGGTTCGGGGGAGCCGAGATCGGCTTCCAGAACGCCAGCCAGGACGAGGTCACGCGCCTGCTCAACAGCGCCATCGACGCCGGCTTGAACGTCATCGACACCGCCGCGATGTACTTGGCCAGCGAGCAACTGATCGGCAACGCGGTCGGGCACCGCCGCCAGGAGTTGGTGCTGATGACCAAGTGCGGCCATCCCGCCCACCCCGAGACTCGCTTCAGCCGCTCGGCCCTGCAAGCCGACATCGACAATAGCCTGCGCGCGCTGAAGACCGATCACGTCGATCTGCTGCAACTGCACAGTTGCTCCGAAGAATTGTTGCGACAGGGGGAGGTGATCGACGTGGTCGAGGCGGCCCGCGCCGCGGGCAAGACGCGCTTCATCGGCTACAGCGGCGAGGAGGGGGCCGCCCGCTACGCCATCAGCACCGGCCGCTTCGACACGCTGCAAATCTCGGTCAACCTCTGCGACCAGAACGTCATCGACGACATCCTCCCCGCCGCCGTCGCCGCCAACATGGGCATCATCGCCAAGCGTCCCATCGCCAACGCGGTCTGGCTCTACGAGAGCCTGCCGGAGAACGCCTACATCCAGCCGTACTGGCACCGCCTGCAAGCCCTGCGCTTCCCCGAGTTGGCCGACCGCAGCCAGGCGGCGGCCGTCGCCCTGCGCTTCACCCTGAGTGTGCCGGGCGTGTCCACGCTCATCGTCGGCACCCGCACGCCGGGCCGTTGGCAACAGAACGCCCAGATCGCCGCCCAAGGCCCGCTCCCGCCCGAAGTCTTCGCCAGCTTGCGCAATCGGTGGAAACAGCACGTTCAACCCGATTGGACTGGCCAAGTCTGACCGAACGCGCCGATTGGCTCTTCCATCTGGGTGGCCTGGCGGCTAGACTATCCATTAGTGTTAATCTGTACACTTGTGGGAAGAGCAACCGTGTGCGTGGGTATCTCGTTGATGACCAGCGAAGTGCCGCTGGAACTGCTGGACCAACCCGAACTGAAGCGGCGATTGTACACGCGGGGCACTGAGCCGGAGTTGCACTTTCTGCACCGCGACAGCCGGCCCGTGCTGCCGGTATGGCACGAAGGCCAACTGCGGATCGTGCAATGGGGCAACCGCGACCGCCACGACGCCAGGCGCTTGCCGCTGACCGGCTGGACCTGGCAAGCGACCATCGAGGCGGGGGGCTGGTCGGCCTGGGCCCCGGAGGTGGTGGACATCCCAGCCAACTTTGGCCTGGAGAATGGGGTATGGTTCCACGTCCGCCAGGGGTTTAAGGGTTTGCTCGTCAGCAACGGCCGGGGCGAACCGGTGGTCTACATGATCTGCGCGCCGGCGACCCGCTACTACGAGGTGATGACGCGCAGTCGGCGGATGCCCGTGCTGATCGCCGACTGGACCGGCCTGGCCAACCGCTGGACCGACGACGATGACCCGCCCGTGACCGACTGACTTGACTGACCTGACTCGGCCGGCTGCGCCGACTGGCACGGTCACGGATGGGCCAGCGTGTCGGTCGGCTGGTCGTGGCGGGGCAGTTGCCAGAGGTGCAGCAGGTCGGCTTCGAGCGTCTCCAGCGGCAGGCCGACGACGTTGGAGTAGCTGCCGGCCAAAAGCGTCAGGATCGGATCGTTGGCCGACTCCATCGCGTAAGCCCCCGAGGCACCGACCCAGCGATTGCTGGCGATGTAGGCGTCGAGGTCGGCCTCGCTGAGCGGGCGCATGAACAGGCGGCTTTGCACCTGCCGGGCGAGCTGCGCATCATCGGGCCGCCGCCACAACACCAGGCCGGTCCATAGCTCGTGTTCTTGACCGCTCAGGCTGCGGAGGATGCGGCGGGCGTGGTCGGCGTCGTCGGGCTTGCCGACGACCTGGCCGCGGTGCCAACCGACGGTGTCGGCGGCGATGATGATGCCGCTATCGACCTGCCCAGCGACGGCAGCGGCCTTGCGCCAGGCGGTTTCCGCGACATAGCGGCGAATGTCGCCCGCCGGGGCGTCGGTCGGTTCGTCGATGTTGGCCGGGAGAATGTCGAAGGAGTAGCCGGCCTGTTCGAGCAGCAGGCGGCGACCGCGTGAACCGCTAGCCAGAATCAAGCGGAACGGCAACGACTTGGCCACGTTCGCAACACCTCGTCCAAAACGGGCAGCAACCGGGCTGGTTGCAACTCGGTCATGCAGTCGAGTCGGCCGCAGCGTTTGCGGTAGCTGCCCTTGCACCAGATATTCGTCTCGACGGCCCCAGGCACTAGACCAGCCGGGCCATACGGCCCATGCAGCCGGGCTAAGGTGCAAGTGTACGGCGCGACCACGGGGCGGCCCAGAGCGGCGGCCAGATGCAGCGGGCCGGTGTCGTTGGCCAGCACGCCATCGGCCAGGCGGGTTAGCTCGACCAGTTCGGGCAAGCTGGTTCGCCCGGACAGGTCCAGCGTGGGCACGCCGGGCAGAGCGTCGATGACGACGCGGGCGAGGGCGGCTTCGTGGGCCGAGCCGATGAAGATGGCCGACCCGCCGGCGCGCTGGTGGGCGTGGCGGATTAGCGCGGCGAAGGACGCGGCCGGCCAGCGCTTCGTTGGCCGCTGCGAGCCGACCGCCACTACCAGCCAGGGCCGGGGCAGCCCAGCCAGTCGCGCCGCCAGCGCGGCGCGGACGGCGGCATGCCGGGGCAAGTCGAAGCGCCTG
>Ga0272446_1005038_pt1 | contig 14958 bp, 8 predicted proteins | sample YNPCB0061_FD_194587 | JGI IMG/M metagenome (GOLD analysis project Ga0272446, IMG submission 194587) | Hot spring microbial mat communities from Yellowstone National Park, WY, United States - YNP-CB-006-1 | ecosystem: Environmental > Aquatic > Thermal springs > Hot (42-90C) > Sediment | place...
GCAACATCCTCTACTACTCCGACGGCGCGCGGGACCCGGTGGCCGACGCCGCGACCGTGGACGGCCTGGTGGTGGGCATGAGCGTGAAAGATTTCCGCCCGCCCAAGGACGTGCTGGTCACGCCGGGCACCGGGCGAGTGGACTTCGCGGGTGTGCTGGCGCGGTTGCGTCGGGGCGGGTTCACCCGCGGCCCACTGCTGGTGGAGACCACCGCCCGGGGCGAGTTCCACGAGGTCGTAGCCGAGGCCCGCAAGGCCCGCATCTTCCTGGAAGACCTGACGCGGAAGCTGTCCGCCGAAGCCCCGGGCTGAGCAACCTTCCCGCACTGCGGCCCGGGACGGTCACTCCAGAAATCGGCGCAGTGCCGCTGCCACCGCGTGGCCGTGGCGCAGCGGGCTGACCTCCCCGCCCTCGCGGCGCACCTGCTCCTGCACTTCCGGCACGGCGTTGGCCGGGCACACCAGCCAACGGGCCACGTCGCGGCGTAGCATGGGCAGGTCGTTGAGATGGTCGCCGGCCGCGAGCACCGCCGCGGGCGTGAGGCCCTCGCGACGGGTCAACTCGGCCAGGGCCGTGCCCTTGCTGAAGTCGGCGTGACTGAAGCGGGCGTACACGTCGTTGCGCACCACCGTCAGCCCCGGCACCTCACGGCAGTACGCCTCCAGGTAGGCGCAAATGGCCTGGGCATCGTCCGGCCGTCCGGCCACCAGGCAAAACGGCGACCAGGCATCGGCGTACACCATCGCCTGGAAACGCGCATTCACCCAGGCCGTCAACCGCGGCACATCGGCCTGCACGCGGGCGAACAGCGCGGCGTGGACCTCGGCACAACGGCGGTTCCAGTCCTCGAGGGGCACGTAACGCACGCCGTCGTGCCGGTACAGCTCGCGTTCCACCAGCACCAGGTAATCCGGCTGCACGCGGAGCCGGGCGCGCCCGAGGGCTTCCAGGAGGCCGGGCAGATCGCGGCCGGTGTTGATGACCCAGCGCGCGCCCCGGGCCTGGAGCGCGGCGATGGCTTCCTCGAAAGCCGGCGGCACGGGCGGATTTTCGAACTCGGCAAACAAGGTGCCGTCGAAATCCGTCGCAATGAGGCGGGGGGTGGAATCGGGGACGGGGGTGTGGTGCATCAATCAAATCGCGCGACAGGCGGCGTGCCGGGCCCGGCCGCGGGAGAAGCGGGTTACTCCGCGGGCAGGTTGGCCAGGGCCTGCTCGAGCTGCCGCTCGCGTTCCTGCCACTCGGCCAGGCGGCGTTGATGCTCGGCGAGCACGGGCGGCGGGACCTTGCGGGCGAAGTCGGGATTGGCGAGTTTGTCCCGCACCCGGCCCAGTTCGACGCGGGCCTTCTCCAGTTCCCGGGTCAAGCGGGCGCGTTCGGCGGCGAAGTCCACCTGACCGGCCAGCGGCAGGAACAATTCGCCGAGGGCATTCGCGGCGGAGGGCGTCCCGCGCGGCGGCTGGTAGGCGGGGTCCACGTCCACGGCCTCGGCATTGAGGAGCAGGCGCAGGACCTCGACTTCGGCGGGGGGCAACGCCGCGGCGGGCCGGAGCACGTAGCGGAGTTTTTTGCCGGCAGGCAGGTTGAACTCGCGCCGCAGGTTGCGGCCGCGGGAGACCAGGTCGTACTTGGCGGCGGCGAAACGGTCGGCCGCTTCGTCGAGGCCGAACCAGGTTTTTTCCTCCTGGCTGAGCGGCTTGGGCCAGGGGGCGAACATGATGGTGCGGCCGCCCTGGGTTTCGGGCAGGTCGTGGTGGTAGCCCAGCCCGTGCCAGAGCTCCTCGGTGATGAAGGGCAGGAAGGGATGGAAAAGCCGCAGGGTGTGGTTGAGGACAAAGTCCATCACGGCCAGGGTATTGGCCCGGCGCGCGGCGTCCGTCCCGGCGAGCGCGGCCTTGGAAGCCTCGACGTACCAGTCGCAGTACTCGCTCCAGAAAAAGCGGTGCAGCACGGCGGCGGCCTCGCTGAACTTGTACTCGGCAAAGGCCTGCGTGACCTCGCGGATGGCCTGGTCGAGCCGCAGCAGGATCCAGCGGTCGTCGCTGCTCAACCCGGCAGGCTGGATTTCCGCCTCGACGGCTCCGCCCTGGAGCTGGCGGAAACGGCAGGCGTTCCAGAGCTTGTTGCAGAAGTTGCGCCCCAACTCGACGTTTTGCTCGTCGAAGAGCACGTCCTGCCCCAGCGGCGCGCTGCGCAGGGTGCCGAAGCGCAAGGCATCGGCGCCGTATTTGGCAATCAACTCGAGGGGGTCGGGCGAGTTGCCCAAGCTCTTGGACATCTTGCGCCCCAGCTTGTCGCGGATGATGCCGGTAAAGTACACGTGGCGGAAGGGCATCTGGCCCATGAACTCGTAGCCGGCCATGATCATGCGGGCGACCCAGAAGAAGATGATGTCCGGGCCGGTGACCAGGTCGGTGGTGGGGTAAAAGGTTTGCAACGTGGCGTTGCGGGCGTCCCGGGCGGGGTCGCCGGTCCAGCCCATCGTGGCGAAGGGCCAGAGCCAGGAGCTGAACCAGGTGTCGAGCACGTCCGGGTCCTGGGTCCAGCCGGGGCCGGGCGGCTCGATTTGACAACGGGTGAACGCCGGGTCGTGGTTGACATCCGCGACCAAGTCGGCCAAATGTATCTCCGAGCCTGATGCAGGCCGCGAGGCCGGGTCCTTCGGGGCCCGCGCCTCCGGAGACTTGACACCATCAGGCTCGCTTTGTTTTTCACGCCAGAGCAAGACCGTTTGGTGGTCGTATAAGCGGAAATTGGGAGGGAAGACTTTCACCCGGAATTTGACCCGGAAGAACTGATCGCCCAGCCGGAGCGCAGCCAGGTAAGTTTCCACGGCCAGGACCTGCGCGGAGGCGGGCCGGTGCGGTTCGACGGCCACCCGGAGGGCGTGTCGCAACAGGCCGGGCAACCCGGGAATCAGTTTGACGTTGGCCACCCCGAAGTTGGAAAAACCGTGCTCGAGGCTGGATTTGCGGACGGTGATGGTCTGCCCGGTGTCCAGGTTGAGGAAATCCTGACCGAGAATCCCGTGTCGCGCGGCGTAATCCCAAGCGCTTTGGCGCAGTTCCTTGATGTTTTGCCCCGCAAGTTCCCGGCCGGTCAGAACGGTCACGACCATGCGGCGATTCAGCTTGCCGTGACCCTCGCTGTACCACACCGGAATCCGGTGCCCCCACCAGAGCTGGCGGCTGATGCACCAGTCCTTGAGGTTGGCCATCCAGTGGTCATAGACCTTGGCCCAGCGGTCCGGGTGGAACTGGAGCTTGTCCGGACTGGCGTCGCCGGGCGCGGCCACGCAGGCTCGCGCCTTTTCGACGCTCGGGTATTTGAGGAACCATTGCTCGCTCAAGCGCGGCTCGATGGGCACGTCCGCCCGCTCACTGAACCCCACGTTGTTCACGTACGGCTCGGCCTTCACCAGCGCACCGGCCGCGCGGAGGAGCTCCGCCGCTTTCGCCCGGGCCTCGACGCGGTCCAGGCCCGCCAGGTCCCGACCGGCGCGCTCGTTGAGGCGGCCGTTGGCCTCGATGACCTCGATGACCGGCAGGCGGTGGCGCAGGCCGATTTCATAGTCCGCCGCGTCGTGGGCGGGGGTCACCTTGAGCACGCCGGTGCCGAAGCTGATATCAATGTGCTCGTCGCCCACGATCGGGAGGAGGGCCTGGTTTTCGAGCGGCAGGGCGCGCTTGACGAACTTGCCGATGAACCGGGCGTAGCGCGGGTCGGCGGGGTTCACCGCCACGGCCGTGTCGGCGGGAATGGTCTCCGGGCGCGTGGTGGCGATGGTGAGCCAGGTGCGGCCCTCGGCGTCGGTCTCCGGCCCGTAGGCGGGCGGGGCGGCATCGCCCGGACCGGCGGCGGGTCCGGGCGCCGGGGCAGGAGGCGCGCCGGGGGTTGCGGAAGCGGCCTCCACCTGCACCGGCGAGCCGTCGGCCTCGACCACCTGCACGCGGAAGTAGTACAGGTAGCCCTTCTGCTCCTTCATGATCACCTCCTCGTCCGAAAGGGCGGTGAGGGAGACCGGGCACCAGTTGACCATCCGTTTGCCGCGGTAGATGCGTCCCTTGCGGTAAAGGTCCACAAACACCCGCTGCACGCAGCGCGAGTACTCCGGGTCCATCGTGAAGCGCTCGCGGGTCCAGTCGCAGGAACAACCGAGTTTTTTGAGCTGCTGGATGATGATGCCGCCGTGCTTGTCCTTCCAGGCCCAGACGTGTTCGAGGAATTTTTCCCGACCCAGGTCGTCCCGGTGCCGGATGAGGCCCTGCTTGCGGAGCGTCTTTTCCACCACCGTCTGTGTGGCGATGCCGGCGTGGTCGGTGCCAGGCAGCCAGAGCACTTCCTTGCCGTCCATGCGCGCCTTGCGGGCGAGGATGTCCTGCAGGGTGTTGTTGAGCACGTGGCCCATCGTGAGCACGCCGGTGACGTTGGGCGGAGGGATCACGATCGAATAGGCCGGCCGGCGCGCGCTCACCCGCGCCGGGTCCGCGGTGAAGCAACCGGCGTCCAGCCAGAACTGATACCACCGATCCTCGACGGCACGGGGGTCGTAGGCTTTGGGAATCTCGCTCATGTCAAAGTCCGCCCAGCCTAGCCAACCCCCGGCGGCCTTGGCAACCAGCGGACTCGCCGCCCTCGGCGCCCGCCAAGCCGGTCAGCGACCGGCGCTCCCCAGGGCACCGCCGCCCGTCGTGTCGGAGCGCCGGCGTCCGCGCCGGCTTGGGGCGACCCCAAGCCCGAGAACGCTGGGCACCCCGAACACAACCGCCCGGGCCGTTTCGGGCGCATTGGAGTTGTTTGAGCGCCGACGTCAGCAAGCCCCACCCACAGCCGTTCTCCCTCCATACTGCCGCGGCCCGGACCGGCGAAAATCGCAGGAATGTTGCGGGTGGTTCAAAAACTGAAATGCACCCCGCAGGCCGGCGGCTTCGGCCTGGTGCCTTGCCGGGCGTGCCGCCGGGGGAGTAGCCTTTCGCCCCCGGCTTTTGGCCGGTGTGCATGGATTACAAAGACACGTTGAATCTGCCGCGCACGGACTTCCCCATGAAGGCCGATCTGGTCCGGCGCGAGCCCGAGCGTCTGGCCCGGTGGGAAGCGGCCCGCTTGTACGAGCGCATTCAGGCCGCCCGCGCCGGGGCGCCGCCCTTTGTCCTGCACGACGGCCCGCCCTTCGCCAACGGCGAGATTCACCTGGGCCACGTGCTCAACAAGATTCTCAAGGACATCGTCATCAAGTACAAAACGCTGCGCGGCTGCCGCGCGCCGTACGTGCCGGGCTGGGACTGCCACGGTCTGCCCATCGAGTTCAAGGTCACGCAAGAGCTGCGCCGCGAGGCGGGGCGCTCGGCCGACACCTCCCCTGCCGCCATCCGCCAGGCCTGCGAGGCCTACGCGCGCAAGTTCGTGGCCATCCAGCGGGACCAGTTCAAACGCCTGGGCGTGCTGGGCGACTGGGACCATCCGTACCTGACGTTGCACCCCGAGTACGAGGCCGAGGAGCTGCGCCTGTTCGCGGAGCTGGTCGAAAAGGGCTTCGTCTATCGCGGCAAGAAACCGGTGTATTGGAGCATCCCCTGCCGGACCGCGCTGGCCGAGGCGGAGGTCGAGTACCAGGACCACGTCAGCCCGAGCATTTACGTGAAGTTCCCGGTGGCGGGGCATCCGGGCACGTTCATCCTCATCTGGACCACCACGCCCTGGACGCTGCCGGCCAACCTGGCCGTGGCGTACCACTCGGCCTTCAGCTACTCGCTGGTGCGCGTGCCGCAGGACGAGGACGGCACACGCTGCGAGGATTACCTGGTTTCGACCTTCCTGTTGCCGGTGGTGGCGCAAAAGTGCGGCTGGTCGAACTACCAGATTGTCCGGAGCCTCGAGGCCGCACACCTGAGCCGGCTCGAGTTTGAACATCCCTTCTGCGCGCGCACCGGCCGGCTTTACGCGGGCGACGACTTCGTGACCAACGACACCGGCACGGGCTTTGTCCACATCGCCCCCGGCCACGGGCTGGAGGACTACACCCTCGGCTTGCGGCACGGGCTGCCGATCTACTCGCCGGTGGACGACGACGGCCGGTTGGCCTGGACGGACGACCTGCCGCGCGAGCAGCAAATGCCGGCGGAGTTGGTCGGCCGGTCCATCCTCGAGCAGCGCGGCCGCAGTGAGGCGAACGACGCCGTGCTGGCGTTGCTCGAGGCGCGGGGCGCGCTGTTGTTTCGGGAAGACTACCGGCACAGCTACCCGCACTGCTGGCGCAGCAAAACGCCGGTCATCTTCCGCGCCATGGACCAGTGGTTCATCCGGATAGACCAGGTGGTGGGAGGCGCTGACCAGACGCCGGACACCGGAGGCCGGAGACCGGAGACCGGAGGCCGGAGACCGGAGGCCGGGAAAACCTTCCGCCAGCTTGCGCTCGAAGAGATTGACCGGGTGAACTGGATTCCCGAATGGGGCATCAACCGCATCAAGGGCGCGGTCGAGGCGCGGCCGGACTGGTGCATCTCCCGTCAACGCGCCTGGGGCGTGCCGCTGCCGGCCTTTTACGATGCCGCCGGTCGGCCCATCCTCGACGCCCGCGTGATCCGCCGCGTGGCCGACCTGGTCGAGCGCCACGGCTCGAACGTGTGGTTCGAGCAAACCGCCGCCGAGCTGTGGGCACAGGTGCGGCCCGCCGATTGGCCCGGCCCGGAAGCGGCCAGCAAGTCCGCCGATACGCTCGACGTGTGGATTGACTCCGGCTCGAGCAGCGCCGCCGTCATCGCCCGCCGGCCCGAGTTGCGTGGCGCGAACAACGCGGAGGACCCGCGCCGCCCCTTCCAGGCGCATCTCTACCTCGAGGGGTCCGACCAGCACCGCGGCTGGTTCCAGTCCTCGCTGCTGCTTTCACTGGCCGGCAATGGCGCGGCGCCCTTCCAGACCGTGCTCACGCACGGCTTCGTGGTGAACGATGCCGGCGAGAAGGAGGCCAAGAGCCGCGGCTCGAAATCCGCCACGCTCTGGGTGAATGATTTCGGCGCCGACGTCCTCCGCCTGTGGGTGGCCAGCCAGGATTACCGGGGCGACATGGTCCTGAGCGAGGCGCGCATGCTCAAGGTGGCCGAGACCTACCGGCTGCTCCGCAACACCCTCCGCTACCAGCTCGCCAACCTTTACGACTTCGACCCCGCCCGCCACGCCGTGCCGGACGCGCAACTGACACCCCTGGACCGCTGGGTGCTGGCCGAGTTCGCGCGCCTCGAGGCCGAGGTCGCCCGCGCCTACGACCGCTGCGAATTCCACCTGGTTTACCAAAAACTCAGCCAGTTCGCCGCCGTCGAGCTCTCGGCCGTGTACCACGACGTCGTCAAGGACCGGCTCTACACCGACCCCGCCGGGGCGCCGCGCCGCCGCGCGACCCAGACCGCGCTGCACCGGATGGCCACCCGCTTGTGCCAAATGCTCGCCCCGCTCCTGGCCTTCACCGCGGACGAGGCGTGGGATTTTCTGCCCGGCCGGACGGCCGAGTCAGTGCACCTGACCGTGTGGCAGCCGCAGCCCTTCGCATGGAGCGAGGCCGAAGCAGCGACGTGGAAAAACCTCTTCGCCCTGCGCGAGGCGGTGTTGGTCGAACTGGAAAAAGCCCGGCAGGCCAAACTCATCGGCAAGGCCCTCGAGGCCGCCGTGCGCCTGGGCGGACGCGACCCGCGCCTGGCCGCCCTGACCCCGGCCGACCGCCCGGTGCTGGCCGAGCTGTTGAACGTCTCGGCGCTGGAGATTCACCCGGACCCGGCCGCGGCCGAGGACCTGCGCATCGAGGTCACGCACGCCCCCGGCCAGAAGTGCGCGCGTTGCTGGCATTGGGAGCCGGACGTCGGCGCCCACGCCGCGCATCCCGCGCTTTGCGGGCGGTGCGTGGCCGCCGTGACCGCGGGCAGCAGCACGGCGGCCCCGGCGTGAAGCGGCAGTGCTGCGCGCGAGGCGGGGCTTCAGCGCACCAGCGCGCAGCGGCTGAACTCGATCGTCCCGTTGGCGTCCAGCCCGCCGCAACGGCCGGCGATGACCACCCCTTGGCCGGTTTCCAGCAGCGTCGTTTCGCGGCCGCTGTCATACCGCGCGGTCAGCACGCGGCCGCTTTGCGTGGTGAACACCGTCTTGTAGCGGTCAATGTAGTTGAACCGGCAGGCCACGGGCGGGCCGCCGTCCGGGCCGCGCAACAGCACGGTGAACTGGCGGCGGAGCAGCGCGGTGTGGAAGCGCTCCACCTCGCCGCGGACGCGGAAGGTCTTCTTCGCGTAGCGCGCCGCCGCGGCGGCCGGGTCCGCCAGGAAGTGCCCCACCAGTTCGTCCACCTCGACCACCGTCTCGGGCGTCACCGGCGGCAGGCCGGCCAGGGGCCGGACCGGTTTGGCTGCGGACGCGGCGGCGGGGGCGCGGGCGGCGCGCTGGCGCAGGCGCGCGTTTTCCTCACGCAGCCGGCGGAGTTCCTCGGCGGCGCGTTGCGCCTCGGTGGGCTCGGCCGGGGGTGCGGCTTTTTGCGATTGCCGGCGGAGGCGTTCGTTGTCGCGGCGGAGCTGTTCGAGTTCCTTTTCGGCCTGTTCGAGGCGGCGCCGGAGCTCCCGGACCTCGGCGTCTTTTTGGCGGAGGGCGTCGGAGTCCTCAGCGGCGCGGGCGCCCGGAGCGCCCGTCCACAGTCCTGCCGCCAGGCCGAGTACGACCAGCAAACGCGCTTGCATACGCCCGCCAGTGCACCGGCAGCGCGGGGGGCCGTCAAGGCCGTTCCCGGGACCGGGCTGGACGTGCCCCGGCCGGGTGGTAGATTGGCCGGCATGTCAACGGCCGTTTCTTCGCCGACCCCGCCGACGCCGCCGCAGAAGGTCAACCTGCGCCGGCCGGACGTGATGCAGGCGGTGCAGGCGCTGGTGCTGGGCCATTACCGCAGCGAGCTGGTGGACCGCATCCGCGCGGCGGGCGGGTGCATCCGGGCGGAAGGGCTGACCATCCGGCTGGCGAAGGAATTTGGCTTTTGCTACGGCGTCGAGCGGGCCATTGACCTGGCCTACGCGGCCCGCAAGTACTTCCCGCCGCCGCGGCGGATTTTTCTGCTGGGCGAAATCATTCACAACCCGGAGGTCAACGACCAGATTCGCGGCATGGGCATCGTGAGCCTGGCGCCGCGGCCCACCGAGGCCGAACTGGCGCCGCTCACCGCCGAAGACGTGGTCATCATTCCCGCCTTCGGCACCGAGGTGGCCACGCGCCGGGCGCTCGAGGCCAAGGGGTGCATCCTGGTGGACACCACCTGCGGCGACGTGATGAGCGTCTGGAAACGGGTGCGCCAGTACTCGAAGGAGGCGGTCACCAGCATCATCCACGGCAAGGCCCGGCACGAGGAAACCAAGGCCACCACCTCGCAGGCCACCGCTTACGGCCGCGGGCACTACCTGGTGGTGTACAACCTCGAAGAAACCGACTACGTGTGCCAGTACATCCGCCACGGGGGCGACAAGGCGGCGTTCCTGGAAAAGTTCAAGGGCGCCTACTCGCCGGGTTTTGACCCGGACGTGCACCTGCAGGCCGTGGGCGTGGCCAACCAGACCACCATGCTCCGCGGCGAGACCGAGGAGGTCCAGCGCCGCATCCGCGCGGCGATGGAGGACCGCTACGGCGCGGAGGCGCTGCCCCAGCATTTCCGGTACTTCGATACCATCTGCGGCGCCACGCAGGACCGGCAGGACGCGCTCGAGAAACTCCTGCGCGAGCCCATGGACCTGTTGCTGGTGGTGGGCGGCTACAACTCCTCGAACACCTCACACCTGGCCGAGATGGGCGAGAAGGTCCTGCCCACCTACTTCATCAAGAACGCCGCCAAGATGGCCTCGCCCCGCCTCATCCGGCATTGGAACCTGCACCTGGCCCGGGAGGTGGAAACGGCCGACTGGCTGCCCGCCGGCCCGGTCACCGTGGGCATCACCGCCGGCGCCTCCTGTCCGAACAACCTCATCGAGGACACCATCCGCCGGCTCTTCGAGTTGCGCGGCCTGCCGGTGCCGGTCTGAGTTGCCCCCACCGCCCGCGCGCGCCGCGATCCCGGCGGGCCACGCCCGGAGTTTCCGCGGCGGCCGGGGCCCTTTCCGGTTGGACTTTGCCCGCGGCGCGACGCAAGCTGCCGGCACTGCAACACTACCTTTGCTGAGCCATGCGCACGCGCACACTCGTCATCGGCATTGACAGCGGGACCCAGTCCACCAAGGCCCTCGTCCTGGACGTGACGAAAAAGAAGGTCGTCGGCACCGCCTCGGTCGCCTACGGCCTGATTCCCAAACTGCCGCCCGGCGCCAAGGAACAACACCCGCACACCTGGCGCGACGCCATGGTGCGGGCCGTCAAAACCGCCCTGCGCGAGGCCCGCGCCACCGCGGGCGAGGTCCGGGCCCTCGGCGTCAGCGGCCAGCAACACGGCTTTGTGCCGCTGGACCGGGATGGCCAGGTCATCCGCCCCGCCAAGCTCTGGTGCGACACTTCCACGGCGGCGGAGTGCGCGCAGTTAACCGCCGCCCTGGGCGGGCCGGAGGCGACAATTGCCGCGCTGGGCAACGCCATTTTGCCCGGCTTCACCGCCTCGAAGATTCTCTGGCTCAAAAACCACGAGCCGGAAAATTACGCCCGGCTGGCCACGGTCCTCTTGCCGCACGACTACCTGAACTGGTGGCTGACGGGCCGCGCGGTCATGGAGTACGGCGACGCCAGCGGCACGGCGTTGCTCGAGGTGCGCACACGCACCTGGTGCAAGGCGGTGCTGCAGGCCATTGATCCGGACCTGGAGGCCAAGTTGCCCCCGCTCATCTCGAGCGACCAACCGGTGGGCACGCTCCAACCGGCCGCGGCCCGGGCGCTGGGGTTGAACCCGGACGTGCTGGTGAGCGCCGGGGGCGGCGACAACATGATGGGCGCCATCGGCACCGGCAACACCCGGCCGGGCATCGTCACCGCCAGCTTCGGCACCAGCGGCACCATTTACGCGTGCAGCGAGCGGCCGGTGGTGGACCCGCAGGGGGAAATCGCCGCGTTTTGCGATTCGACCAACCGCTGGCTGCCGCTGCTGTGCACGATGAACGTAACCGTGGCCACCGAGATGGTGCGGCGGGATTTCAAGATGGACCACGCGCAGTTCGAGCGCACCGCGGCCCGGGCGCCGGCCGGCGCGGACGGTCTGGTGCTCCTGCCCTACCTCGAGGGCGAGCGCACGCCCAACGTGCCCGACGGCACGGGGGTGTTCTTCGGCGTGCGCCCGGCCACGTTCACCGCGGCGCACTTCGCCCGGGCGGCGATGGAGGGCGTGACCCTGGGCATGAATTACGGCCTGCGCCGGCTGGCCGAGCTGGGCGTGCGGGCCACGCAGATTCGCGCCACGGGTGGCGGGGCCCACTCGAAGCTCTGGCGCCAGATCATGGCCGACGTGTTCAACGCCGAGGTGGTCACGCTCAAGGTGGGCGAGGGCGCGGCCTACGGCGCGGCCCTGCAGGCGCTTTGGTGCTGGCGCAACCAGCAGGGCGAAAAGGTCCGCATCGAGGCCATCACGGACGAGTTTGTGGCGCTGAACCCCGCCCAGACCACCCGGCCCAAGAAAGCCCACGTGGCGGTGTACGCCGAGTTGCAGGCGCTCCAGGATGAACTGTCGCGCGCGCTGCGCGGGGCGTTTGGCCGGCACCGGAAGTTCATCAGCGGTTGACCGTCGGCGGTCGCCCCTCCGCCGGCTGCGGTGGGGGGCGTTGTCCGAAAAGAAAACGGGGCGCCGCGTGGCGCCCCGTTGGTTTTTAAGGGGAGCAAGACCGGCCGGGGCTCAGGCCCCCATGCCGTCTTCGAAGGAACCGGCCGCGGGCGGCCAGGTGAGGTGGTCGCGCACGTAGGCGATGCCGTTGCTGCTGGTCCAGTCCAGGTCCTTGTGGGCGCTTTCGGCCTCGACCACCAGCGGGGCGGTCTGGGTGCCCATGACCTGCTTGTAGCGGGCGGGGTAGCCGATGTGGATGAGCAGCTCGGCGTAGCGTTGCATGTTGATCTCGCCGCTGGGCAGGTCCACGAACTGCATGGCGCGTTTGGGCCAGGCCGGCTCCATCATGCGCAACGGCAGGCCGGGGCGGATGACGAAGTTCTTGATGTGGGCGGCGTACACGCGCGGGCCGACCTTGAGGAAGCGGGTTTCCCAGCTTTCGCCTTCCCAGCAGTGGCTGGGGTCGGCGTTGACCCCCAGGCATTTGTCGCCGTCGCAGATTTCGACCAGCATGTTGAAGTCATCCGCGCACATCGCGGCGGTGCCGGGGTGGATTTCGTGGCAAAGAATGATGCCGCGGTCGTTGGCCTCCTTGCGAAGGCGGGCGGTCTTCTTCACGAACCGCTCCTGGCCTTCCTTGATGAGGTCGAAGTCGGCGCCGGACCAAAAGCCCCACGGGTAGCCGCTGGCCACTTCCCAGCCGAAGGCTACTCCCCAGAAGGTGGGCAGAATCTTGACCCCCAGTTCGGTGGCCAGGTCGAAGAGTTTGATCAGGTAGGTCTCCGCCCACTGCTCGATTTCGGCGGGCGATTTCTTGGCCACGTCGGCGGGGATGAACGGGCGGATGCTCGGGCTGCCGGTCCAGGCCGTGGTGTGGACCCACAGCGGGCAGTGACACGAAATCCCGTCCAGGCTCAGGCCGGCCTGGGCGAAGGTGTCTTTGATTTCCTGGGCGCTTTTGAAGCCGTCGCCGGACTGGAGCATGTAGTTGGACGGCTGGGCGCCACTGGCGCCGGAGCGTTTGGCGTAGGCCAGAAACTCGGCCAGGGACTTGGCGCCATGTTGGGCGCCCTCGATCGAAGCGTGGTACACGGGAGTCGGCATAGGTTCAATGTGGTTTGTGTTCGATTTGGACAGTCAGAGCTTCAAGTGTTCCAAGGGGAACGGGCCCCACCTTAACGCGCGGACCCATTTCGGCAAGCCCGGAATGCGCCGCCCGGCAACCCCGCGCCACTTTTCCCAACAAGACAAGGGCACAAGCCCCACGGCATAAAGTTCGGTTCCTCTCCAAGCCCGGCGACCCGGAGACCGGGCGGCGGCGCGCGCCAGGAACTGCGGCCGTTGGATGGACAGGGCCGCCCGCCAACGGGTCGCACGGCGCGACGCCGGGGTCTTGGGCCCCGCGCCCGCCAACTTACGCGCCACGGTGCGGGCGCGGATGAAACAGGTCCTCGCCGCGCAGTCCGGTGAGGGTCTCGAGGCCTTTGAGCAGTCGGGACACGGTGTAGAACATCCCGCCGGCCATGGGCAGGAACGAGGCCGGCCAGCTCCAGAGCTGGAGCTTGGCGAGCTGCCGGTTGAACTCGTCGGTGCCGGAGGTTGCGGGCAGGAGCCACCAAGCCAGGGTGAAGTTGACCACGGCACTGACCAGCAGCGTGGCCGCCAGAACCCAGGAGGCCCACGCCAGCAACGCCTCAAACCGCGCCTGCTGGCCGCACGCGGCCAGGGCCTCGCTGATGCGGGCGGTGTTCAGAACCTGGTCGTTGTAGAGCAGGGTTTTCACCAGCGGTTGGCGCGTGCGCAGCGAAAGCGGGATGGCCAGGCCCAGCAGCACGGGCAGGGCGGCTTCCTTCACGGCGAACCAAAAGCCGCTCATTTCCAGCAGCCCCAAACCGCCGGTCACCAACGTCCCGGTGATTCCCAGCACGGACAAAAGGTTCCAGGTCCGCCGCCGCCACAAGTCCCAGGCCCCATAGCCCAGCGGGAACAGGAGCGCCGTCACCAGCGCGCCAGCCGGACCGAGCCGGTTGGGGGCGCTGAGGAAGGTGAGGATCAACGCGGGCGCGGCCGCATTGAAAGCGAGATTGAGCCAGAGATTCTCGGGCGGCGGGCGGCGAGGCGACGGCGGAGCGGGGGGCGGGTTTGGCGACACGCCTGCCGCCGGCTCACCCATGCCGGCCGTGCCCGCGGGCAAGGCGCCCGTGGGGGACGCTCCGGATTCGGGCGCGGCGGCGGGGTTCACCACTTACTCGGTGGGCAACGCCGCCCGTGGAGCAGACGGAACGGCGCCGGGCAGGGCGCTGGTGCGGAAGGGCCCGGTGAGGTACTGGACCAGCGACTCGATTTGGGCATCGGTCATGAAACCGTCTTCGCTGGCGGCGAAGGCGGGCATGAGGCTGTCCTTTTTGCCGGAGCGAATGATGCGGCGCCATTCGTCGGCCGCGAGCGGGCGGCTCAACGCACGCAGATTGGGCACCATCGAGGCGCGGTGTTCGGCCTCGTGGCAGACGCCGCAGACCGCCGCGTAAAGCTCGGCCCCCATTTTGCCGATGCCGGGGGTGACGTGGCACACGGCGCAATCGCCCTTGAGCACGGCCTGGCGGTCGGCCAGGGCGATTTGCAGGTTGCGCGAGCGGTCAGCGGCGGCCATGACGTTGCCGCCGGCCGCCGGGATGGCCACGCGCACGGTCAGGTAGCGGTAGCCGGCCGATGTTTCCACGGTCACGGTCTTGGTGACCACGCCGCTTTTGCCGCGGGCGTCCAGTTCCACGTCGAATGACCCGGTGCCCCCGGGCGGGATGCGCCAGGGCAGCGGGGGCAGTTTGGCGGTGGTGCAGCCGCAGGATGTGCGCACGAAATGGATCACCACTTCCTCGGGCGCCGTGTTGGTGAAGGTGAACGTGAAGTGCCCGCTGGTGGCGCCGGGCTTGAGCGTCTCTTCCTTCACCAACCCGTCCCAAGCCAGCACGGTTTCCTGCTTGGGCGGCGTGACCACCGCCGCGCGAATGTTCGGCACCGTGCCCGGTGCGGGTACGACCGCCACAGCCGGGTTGTGCGCCGGGGCGGGCACCAGGCCCGGCACGACGGTCGGGTCGGACGGCGGCAAGGTCAGCGGCGGCAATTGCTCGGGCGGCCGGGCCAGCAGCGGCGGGGGGCGGTTCGGGGGCAGCGGACTGCGCTGGGCGGGCCGGAACGCGGGCGCGCTCGGGATG
>Ga0272446_1005039_pt1 | contig 14958 bp, 9 predicted proteins | sample YNPCB0061_FD_194587 | JGI IMG/M metagenome (GOLD analysis project Ga0272446, IMG submission 194587) | Hot spring microbial mat communities from Yellowstone National Park, WY, United States - YNP-CB-006-1 | ecosystem: Environmental > Aquatic > Thermal springs > Hot (42-90C) > Sediment | place...
TTTATCTTTAAAGCCACCATATACCCCAATATTATTCAATGCCCAAAATCCTTTTAACAAAAGCCAACAAAGAATTACAAATCCAATAGTAAAAGAAATTTTCTTATGAGTAACAATCCATCCCCAGGCACTGTTGAAGAAATCAAACGGCTTAGATTCGGGTAGCTTTTCCTGTCCTTCTTTTTCGCGTAACAGGTTCTCCATGGCACGAGACACGCTGCGTAGAGCAGCAGAAAGAATCAAAAGCACAAATGCCAGTCCGATAAGCAGGTATGTAATCTGTGAAGAAGACATGCCCCCTTTTCCTCCTTTGGTTTCAGTGCCGGGAGCGGTGGCTGTGGCTGCATCATCTTTTTTCTCTTCCTGCGGAGGGTTGTCTATGTAAGCCAACAAGTCTTGAATATCCTGGTCAGAAAGATTGGTAAATGCAGGCATTTGCTGACCACCATACTCTTTGTACAAATCATTGGCATATTTGTCACCCGTTTTCAAAAATTCTGAAGAATTTTTGATCCAAGCAATTAACTTGGATTCTTCCGACCAGCGATTACGAACCCCAGCTAAACCAGGACCAATCATTTTTTGATCAGTAACGTAATGACAGCGGGCACAATTCGTTTTAAACAACGTCTTCCCCTTCACATTGTCGCCAGCTGCATACAACTGCGCAAACAGGGATACAGCAAATATGAAAATGAAGGCTATCGCTTTCATCCAGTGGGTTTTGAGAGTGTTGGAATTCGTCATAATCGCTCGTATTAAGCTCCGCAAAGAAATATATTTGTTAAGAATTGTCAAATATTTCAAGCAGCAAAATTACATTTTTCAATCACTTTTGTATCGAAAACCTAATAAAAAACAACCGGTTTTGCTATTTAAAACAATTCTAAATAAGTATCATTTTTATATTTTAATAACAACCAAACGCTTTAAAAGTTGAGGTTCTATTACAAGAAAAAAGCTAGTTAATTACAAACCAAAACTTTGTGTATTGGGTTGCATCATTATATTTGCTCTTTACAAAAAATTACGCATGAAGAGAAAAATCACCGCACTCGTTTTAATCCAAACCCTGATTGTATTTATAGTTCGGGCCGATGAAGGAATGTGGCTCCCCTACCACATTTCAAAGGTGGTAGCCAATATGCAGGCTTTAGGCTGCAAATTGGCAGCAGAACAAATTTACGATTCCAACAAACCATCCATCAAGGATGCCATTGTACATTTTGGAGGATTTTGCACCGGCGAAATTGTAAGTAACCAAGGGCTGGTATTTACAAACCACCACTGTGGTTACGATGTAATTTCAAGCTTAAGTACAAAAGATAGAAATATTCTTGACAATGGATTTTGGGCAAAAGATTTTAAGGAAGAAATTCCAGCTCCGGGACTTTCGGTTTCTATCCTGGTTTACATGAACGATGTAACCGAACGGGTGCTAAATGCCACAGACCGGCAAGCAGAAATCAAAAAAATCAAAGAAGAAGCAACTGCTGGCAACCAGTACCGTGCTGATGTAAAATCATACTTCTACGGAAATGAATATTATCTGCTGGTGTATGAGACCTTTAAAGACATCCGCCTGGTAGGAACACCTCCTCAAAACATCGGAAAATTTGGCGGAGATACGGATAACTGGATGTGGCCCCGTCATACCGGAGATTTCAGTGTATTCAGAATCTATGCTTCTCCGGATAATAAACCTGCCGAATACAACGAAAAAAATGTGCCTTACAAGCCTAAACACTTTCTTCCAATAAACCTGAAGGGAATTCAGGAAAATGATTTTGCGATGATTATGGGTTTTCCGGGTCGTACAACCCGCTACCTCACCCAGGCCGGCGTTAAAAATATTGCATTTAACCGCTATCCCGAAAGAGCAAAAATTTTAAAGGAAAAGCTAACCCAATGGTGGAGCGAAATGGAGAAAGACGTAAACATCCGGCTTTTACTTTCCGGAGATTATGCATCGTTAGCCAACAGCCAGAAATATTACGAAGGAGTGATGAATGCCCTGAAAAAATCTCCCTGCCTGGATATGAAAAACCAATTGGAAAAAGAGTTTACCGATTGGGTAAATGCCAACAATGACCGGAAAGCGAAATACGGACAAGTGATTCAGGAACTGGAAAACCTATACAACCAAAATAAAGAACTTACCAAAGTAGCTCAATACCTTGCATTTGCATATAGTGGAGTACACATTGCACAGATGGGGGATGCCATGGTTTCACTACGTGAAATACTTGCTCAGAAACAAGTTGACCAAACCAAACTTAAAGAAGTTCAGGACGAACTTCGGAAAGGGATGGAAGGATACTTCCAGACATTTGTAAAGATGGCTGATCAAAAAACGTTTGCCACTATGCTTCGGCTTGCAAGTCAAAATCTGGACAGCAAGTACTGGGTAGGTGCCATGACCAGCAAAGAAATGGCAAAAATGAAACCTGGTACCGGAGATAAATTTGATGCTTATGCTGCCATGGTTTATAACAGCTCTGTGCTTACCGACAAAGAGAAGATGAGCAAATTCATCGAAAAACCGTCATTATCTGTAATGGATAAAGATCAGGGTATAAAGTATGCTATGGATGTTACAAATATGTTTTCACAGTACATTGGCGCATTGCAGGCAATGAATGCCAAAGAAGATGAGCTGATGAAAGCTTATGTAAAAGGTCTTCGCGAATTTAAGAGTAACAAGTTTTTCTATCCCGATGCCAACTCAACGTTGCGGGTAACCTATGGACAGGTAAAATCATACATTCCAAAAGATGGTGTAATTTACAACTGGTATACAACTCATCGTGGTATATTGGAGAAAGAAATTCCGGGTGATCCCGAATTTGATGTGTTTCCTGATTTTAGCAAAGCTTTGCGTAAGGGTGATTTTGGAAAATATGCTGATAAAAACGGTGATTTGCCGGTAGCCTTTATCTGTAACCTGGATATTACCGGTGGTAATTCGGGTAGCCCGGTGATTAACGGCAACGGCGAACTGATCGGAATTGCATTTGATGGCGTGTGGGAAGGCATGGTGGGTGATTTGTACTGGGAGCCTAAACAAAACCGTACGATTGCCGTAGACATCCGCTACGTAATGTATGTGATTGAGCAAAACTCAGGCACACAACGAATCTTTAACGAAGTAAAAGTAATCTTGTAAGCAGATTCTTTGATGTATTAATAAAAAAAGGGCGCTTGCCCCTTTTTTATTTTTTCATTTGATGGATAATTCTCATCAACCCCTCTTCCAGTGTAATTCGAGGTCTTTTAAGCAAATCATTCATTTTAGAAACGTCTGGCAACCTGCGGGTCATATCACCTTCGGCCAAAGGTGGAAGATGAATTATTGAAGAGGAAGATCCCGTCATCTGTATGATTGTTTTGGCAAGTTCAATTACAGGAATTTCCTCATTGCCACCTACATTAATCACGTCGTTTACAAAACGATTTTCGGCAAATGCCTGATAGCAAGCATCTACGTTATCATCAATATAACAAAAGGTGCGTGTTTGGTTTCCATCGCCATAAATTGTTATATCTTTATTGGCAAGTGCCAATCGAATAAAGCGAGACACCACAAAATCCTTGCTTTGTTTAGGGCCGTATGTATTAAAGAAGCGGAAAATGGTATACTCCAAACCATACTCCTGCTGATAGGAACGCAGGAATGCTTCGCCCACATTTTTTACAACAGCATACGGTAATCGGGAATTCAACGGAGTAGTCCGTTCATTTTGGGGAAATTCTACTGGCTCACCGTACACTTCAGAAGAAGAAGAAAAATAAACGCGTTTAACACCCGTATTTTTCGACAAACGAAGAATGTTTTCAATTCCTTTTATATCTTCTAAAACTCTCACCGGGTTTTTCAGCGTTCGCTGAACCCCCACTAGTGCAGCATAATGAAACACATAATCAAATTGAAATGCATAAAACACACCGGAGATATCCTGAAAGTTATTTACATCACATTTAATGAATCGTGTGTTGGTGTACTTGGAATCATCAGGCAGATTTGACGGATCTCCGGTTCTGAAATTATCTACAATTAAAACCTCGTGATCAGGGTTCGCAGCAAGTTTTTCTGCCATGCCACTTCCAATAAAACCGGCTCCACCGGTAACAAGTATCTTTTTTTTCATATTACCAGTCTTGTTCTGCTATTTTCATCAAATACTGGCCGTATCCGCTTTTTAATAACGGCTGAGCCAGATTGATGAGTTGTTGTTTATCAATAAAATTCATGCGATAGGCAACTTCTTCTATACAGCCAATCTTTAACCCCTGACGTTCTTCAATAACCTGTACAAACTGGCTGGCCTGCATCAGCGACTGAAACGTACCGGTATCCAGCCAGGCCGTTCCGCGGTCAAGCACATGCACGTGCAGATTGCACATCTCCAGATAAATGCGATTTATGTCTGTAATTTCATATTCGCCACGGGCACTGGGTTTAAGATTTTTAGCCAGTTCTACTACCCGATTATCGTAAAAATAAAGACCGGGTACAGCAAAGTTCGATTTTGGTTTTACTGGCTTTTCTTCAATGGAAACTGCTTTTTTCTGCTCATCAAATTCTACTACGCCATACCGTTCAGGGTCTGAAACATGGTAGGCAAAGATTACCCCCCCATTCGGATTACCAATGGATTGTAGTTGTTTGGGCATGCCAGTACCGTAAAAAATATTATCTCCTAAAATTAACGATACTGCATCATTACCAATAAATTCTTCACCCAATACAAATGCCTGGGCTAGCCCATTGGGAACTTCCTGCACTTTGTAGCTGAATTTTAAACCCAGGGGTTCGCCTATTCCAAGCAACCGTTGAAAATGAGGTAAATCATGCGGTGTAGAAATAATTAAAATTTCACGGATTCCTGCCATCATCAAGGTTGACAGCGGATAATATATCATCGGCTTGTCATAGATGGGCATCAACTGTTTGCTGATGGCCATGGTAATAGGATAAAGACGCGTGCCAGATCCGCCGGCAAGGATAATTCCTTTCATAGAGATATTTCGGTTTGCTTAAAGTTATTCATCTTCTTCAATTTTCTCCAGTTCCTGTTGAGAAATTATTTTTTTATTGAATGTAAGAAGCAAGGATGGAAGCAGAATTAAATTGGTAAGCATGGCCATAAACAACGTAATGGAAACAAGAACTCCCAAAGCCACGGTACCTCCAAAATCAGAGGCTATAAAAATGGAAAAGCCAAAAAACAAAATAATGGATGTATAGCTCATACTAAGTCCTGTTTCACGCAATGCCTGCAAAACTGATTTTTTTACGTCTCCCTGCCAATGTTTCAATTCCTGCCGGTATTTTGCCAGATAGTGAATGGTGTCATCAACCGAAATTCCAAATGCCACACTAAAAATAATGCTGGTTGATGCTTTGAGAGGAATCTCCAGAAAACCCATGATAGCTGCCGTAAACAGCAGCGGGATAATGTTAGGAACAAGAGAAATAAGTACCATTTTAAACGAACGAAACATCAGCCCCATAATCAACGCTATGATGCTGATAGCCACAAGCAAACTGGTAAACAGGTTTTTAACCAGGTAATCTGTGCTTTTCATAATAAGAATACTGGCACCCGTAAGCATTATATCTACTTCCATATCTTTGAAAATTCGTGCAGCCATCGCCTTAATGTCATGGGTAACCTGTTTCATTTCCAAAGTACCCATATCTGCCATCTGAGAACGAATGCGGATGTATCTCCATTCCCGATCTACATAGGATTGCATCAGCGAATCTCCACCGGCCGCAACGCCGGCATACTTCGAAATTTTTCCCATATCGAGTTCATTGGGAATGCGATACTCGGCAGGAGAACCATTGTAATAAACCTGATTAGCGAATTTAATCAGTTCGATGGCCGAAACAGCCCTCGAAAACTTTCCGTATTGCTGAAGAGAATCCTGTAGATCACTTACCCGTTTCCAAAGTTTTGTTTTTACAAATGAGGCACCTTTTTTCTTTTTGGTATCAATCAATACCTCAAAAGGCATTACACCGTTAAATTCTGATTCAAAAAACTCCATGTCGCGAAATGCCCGTGAGTGACGGGGAACATCATCTGCTACCCGACCGGAGGTTTTTATCAATGACATTCCGGCCAGCGAAGCAAGAAAAAGTATAATAGCAGCAATATATACCTTGGTTTTATGGTAGCTTACAATGTTATGAAGCACCTCGAGTAGCATGTTGGAACGTTTATTTTGAAGATGACGGGTGTGCCGTAGTGAAGGGGCCGGAAGGTAGCTGAACAGAACCGGTACCAGAATTATAGAAATTACAAACAAACAAAGAATATTCAGAGCAGAAACGGTTCCGAATTCAACCAGCAGCTTGCTGTTGGTAATGATCATGGTACCAAAACCCACAGCAGTAGTAAGATTGGTAAGAAAAATAGCACGCCCTGTTTTTTCAATCACACGTTTTAATGCCTGAATTTTAGTGCCGGTTTGCAAAAATTCCATGTGGTAACGGGTAATCATATATACCGCATTGGGAATGCCGATTACGATAAGCAGCGGAGGGATTAGGCCGGTGAGTATGGAAATTTTGTATCCTAGCAAACCCATGGTACCCGAAGACCATACAATGGCAATTCCAACATTGATTAAAGGAACAAAAATGGCTTTGGCTGATTTAAAGAACAAAAACAAAACAATGGATGTGATAACTGCTGCCAGCACCACAAATAATGTGATTTCCTTAGATGCCCGCAGAATAGAATCAGTACGTATAAAAGGCAATCCGGATACGTGCATGGTAAGCCCGGTTTTTTTTTCGTAATCTGCTATTAGCTGCTGAAGTGATTTAACAATGTTTACCCGTTCACGGGTGTGAACAGCTTCCTTGTTCATGGCTGCCAACATCAGATACGTATGGGAAGCCGGATTCCACAACACCTGCTCATAAAAGGGAAGTTTTTCTGAAAGCCGCCTTATTGCCAACGCAACTGAGTCGGTAAATGGTAATGATGAAATTAAGGGTGTGGTGTAGAACTTTTCTTTCTCTGAATCTTTAACCAATACCGTTGCTGAAGTAGGCGACAACGTCCATTCAATACCCGGCGAATTTCGTACACGTTCTTCCAAATCGCTCCATGCTTGCAGATGCCCTCTGGTATAAAAGCCGGGATGCTGAACTGCCATTACCACCACATTAGCCTCTTCCCCAAAAATAGACCGAAAATGCTGATAGTCTACAAATGTTGGATCTCCGGGCGGAAGAACTTCCGCCATTTGAAAACTCATTTCTACCTTGCGAGCCTGCCAGGCCATAAATGCAGTGGCAGCAGCCAGCAATAAAAGCCAAACCGGACGATAGGAAAATATCAGCTTTGCAAATGCCTGCCACATATCAGCAACGAATGTAATTACATTCCTGCTGAATACCAACCCGATCCCTTATGATTAGGCGAGTTGAAGCGTGGCATCAATTGCCTGAAGAATGTTATTACGAACTTCTGATATGTGTGCCTCCATCATATAACAGGGAGCAGAAACAATTTTATGTGTTTCATCTACAGCAATTTCATGCACCGATTTCATGACAGGCTTCGCTCCTGCCTTTTCCATTCCCTGACTGATAGCGCCAATTTCATAGGGAGACTTTTGCTGTGTTGTTCCAACTGTAAGTGTTGCATGAATTTCAGTTCCCTCCAATGCCTTGGCAATTACCGTGGGGCCCATACATAACCCGCATACCGGTTTTTTTGCTGCAACCATTGAGCGGATGGCATTTTCCACATCGCCCCGTATCTCACCATCCGGTCCTGAAAATGCCCACTTCGTCAAATTTTTAGCTGCTCCAAATCCTCCTGGTATGACCAAAGCATCTAACTCTGAAGCATTAAATTCAGACAATGGCCGAATGTCGCCACGGGCAATACGGGCAGCCTCTACCAGCATATTGCGTTGCTCTTTCATCTCTTCTCCGTTTAGATGATTTACTACATGATGCTGGTTGGCATCAGGTGCAAAGCAAACAGCCTTGGCTCCCAGTTCATCAATAGCCAAAAGTGTAAAAACAGATTCATGAATTTCAGAACCGTCGTACACTCCGCAACCAGATAAAATTACTCCTACTTTTTTCATACCATTTAATCGTTTAATGCTTGTTGTAAGATTTCACTGAATTCAAAAACATCCCGAAATGTATTGTATAAAGGCACCGGCGCTACACGTATTACAGAAGGTTCACGCCAGTCGGCCACTACGCCTTTTTCTGAGATTCGGTCAAACACTTTTTTTCCACCATTAACTTCAAAAGACAGCTGACATCCGCGCTGAGAGGGATCTGCAGGAGTTAGAATGCGCACCGGCTCGCCGTTAAGTTTCTCGTTAATCTGTTTCATTCGATATTCGAGATACCCCGTAAGTTTCAGGCTCTTGGCCCTCAGCTTATCCATTCCGGCCCGGGCAAAAATCTCAAGCGAAGCGCGATGCGAAGCCATGCTTAAAACAGGGGCATTGCTTAACTGCCAGGCTTCGGCTGTTTCAAACGCATCGATGGTACGCTCCATGTTGAAGCGACTGGCTGGTTTGTTTCCCCACCATCCTTCAAACCGTGGAATGTTTTTGTCTTTACAATGTTTTTCATGCACAAAAATTCCGGCTACACTTCCGGGGCCGGAGTTCAAATATTTGTAAGAACACCACGCAGCAAAATCTACATTCCAATGGTGTAATTCCAGTGGCACATTGCCAGCCGCATGAGCCAGGTCAAATCCCGCAAACGCTCCTGCACGGTGAGCAGCATCTGTGATTGTTTTCAAATCAAACCATTGGCCTGTATAGTAATTGACTCCCCCCAGCATCACCAGCGCTAAAGAGTCTTTGTATCTCTCTATCGTATCCAGAATATCCTCTGTGCGGATCATGGTTTCTCCTTCCCGTGGGCCAATTTCAATAACCGCTTCCCGGGGATCAAACCCATGAAAACGAACCTGTGAATCGAGGGCGTAATAGTCTGAAGGAAAACTTTTTTTTTCACATAAAATCCGAAACCGTAGGCGTGTAGGGCGATAAAATGAAACCAACAAAAAGTGAAGATTGGCTGTAAGGCTTCCCATCGCCACGGTTTCATCCGGCATTGCACCAACAATACCGGCCAACAATTCTTTGAATGGTTCATGGTAAGAAAACCATGGATGTTTTGCATGCAGATGTCCTTCCACGCCAAGATTTTTCCAGTCTTCCAGCTCCTGCAATACATAATCGCTCACTCTAACCGGCTGTAATCCCAGGGAATTTCCGGTAAAATACAATACCTCCCGGCCATTCATTCGGGGAATATGAAACTCCTTACGAAATGCCGCCAGTTCATCATAATGATCAAGGCTTACTGCAAAATTCAATGAATCTTCAAAATGCATCAGCATTACTTAATTAAATAATAATTTATCATTACCCCTCCAACCAGGGCCGGTACTGCACCGATTAGTGAGTTAAACAACTTTTTCTTTCCGGCCTGCATCCGGTATCCTTCAATAAAAAACTCCTCGTTTAAATAAGGGATGTCTTCCTTTCCTGTTATTCCTACCTTGGGTCGAATGGCTCCGTTAACCGCAGTAAAAATGGTAGCCGGTATCGGCGATACAAACAGATTAAGCATCCCGCCGCCAAAGCCGGAAAGGACTCCGCCAAGGGTAGAGAGCGGCGACTGGTAATACTTGCGAGCCGAGCGACGTCCCATGGACCAGCATCGCATTTCGTATTCGGTTAATTCAAATCGCCTGTCGAGGGTATCCTGATAATAAATAACACGTTCTTTCTCAGTAATCTTTAAACTATCATCATAGGGCGAAAATGGAGCTACACTTCTTGTTCGAACATTAAATACTTTTTCCTTCCGGATGGTAACGGGTTTATCAACTTCCCTGTAATACACATACGGGCTTTGGTGATCAAAACTGTCAATTGAAAATACATACGGAAGGGTTTGTCCGCTAAGTAATTCCATTTCTGTTTTTCTGATTTCCTTCAGTGATGATTTTTCCATGCATCTTGCCCTGGAAAGGCGTGTATAATATATCAACAAGGAGTCTTCCTTTTCAACCAACGCCGGTATTTCTTTACCATTGAGTAAAAGAATGAGATCCTGTGAGTACACATTTGCTGTAAACACACTCGTCAAAAACATCATACAACCAATGAAATACTTCATACCAGCAACCTTGTAAGCCGTAAATTTCACATTTTATCACAAAATACCCAATTGATCAAAGAAGATTGATGTAAAACCAGCTGTAAACGAACAGAATTTACGGTAAGTTGTTAATGGTTTTAAACAGCCTGTTTGTCTGGTATTTTTATATGTATTTTTGTCATCATTTCAATTTTTTACTTGTATGCCCCGTAATCAGTTTGTCATGCGGCACATTGGACCCGATGCCGCCCAAATAGAAAAAATGAGCCAGATCCTTGGAGTATCCTCTGCAGAAGAACTGGTGAATCAGGTGGTCCCCGCCAAAATCAGAAACAACACACCGCTGAATATCGAAGACGGACTCAGCGAACATCAATATCTGAAGCATATCTGGGAGGTGGCTCAGCAAAACAAGGTATATCATAACTTTATCGGACAGGGATACTATGGCACTATTACGCCATCGCCTATTCTGCGAAATATTTTTGAAAATCCGGGGTGGTATACTGCTTATACACCGTATCAGGCAGAAATTGCCCAGGGAAGAATGGAAGCTATTCTCAATTTCCAAACTATGGTAATGGATCTTACAGGAATGAACCTGGCCAATGCTTCCTTGTTGGATGAGGCTACAGCAGCAGCCGAGGGCATGACCATGGCATTTCATATGCGTAGCCGTGATGCTGAAAAAAACAACGTGAACCGCTTTTTTGTATCACAGCATTGTTTTGCACAAACCATTGATGTATTAAAAACACGGGCTGTTCCGCTGGGTATTGAACTGGTTATCGGCGACGAGCATTCTTTTACACCGGATGCCGGTTTCTTTGGAATGTTGCTGCAATACCCTGACGCCGGAGGACAAATCAATGAATATCGTTCATTAACAGAAAAAGCGCATGCGTTGGGATTGATTGTTATAGTGGCTACTGATCTGATGAGTCTTACGCTGCTAACGCCTCCCGGTGAATGGGGTGCAGACGTGGTAGTTGGAAACTCTCAGCGATTCGGTGTTCCGATGGGTTACGGAGGCCCGCATGCTGCGTTTTTTGCAACCCGCAAAGAGTTTCAGCGTCATGTTCCTGGGCGCATCATCGGGGTTTCGGTTGACTCTCAGGGAAAGCCGGCCCTTAGAATGTCTCTTCAAACCAGGGAACAACACATCAAGCGCGATAAAGCTACCTCCAACATCTGTACCGCTCAGGCTTTACTTGCCATCATGGCTTCCATGTATGCGGTCTACCATGGGCCAAAAGGATTAAAAAACATCGCCCTTCAAATTCATAAAAAAACAGCGCTGCTTCAAAACAGGCTGAAACAGTTAGGCTATAAAACCAACACATCATTTTTTGACACCCTGCAGGTGATTGTAAATCCTGAAGAAAAAGAATTCATTCATAAAAAGGCGTTGGAAAAAACATGCAACTTTTTTTACCATTCCAATGGCTCCATCGGTATTTCTATTGATGAAACAACTGATCTGGCTGAATTAAACCTGGTGGCATCCATCTTTGCAAAAGCTCGTGAACATGCTCATTCGCCGTTCAGCGAAACTGAGCTGCAGGAGCAGGAAATAATGGTTTCAAAAAATCTTGTCAGAACAAGCGAATACCTTACGGCTCATGTTTTTAATGCATATCATTCCGAAACTGAATTAATGCGTTACATTAAAAAACTGGAAAGCAAAGACATCGCCCTCAACTATTCCATGATTTCTTTAGGCTCCTGTACTATGAAACTGAATGCTGCCAGTGAAATGATGCCTCTGAGCTGGCCTGAATTCAATGCCATTCACCCCTTTGTACCCGTTGAACAAGCAGCTGGATATATGCAGGTAATTAAAACGCTGGAAAAAGATTTAGCTGAAATTACCGGTTTTGATGCCATATCACTTCAACCTAATTCCGGGGCACAGGGAGAATATACCGGGCTCATGGTAATACGTGCATACCACCAAAGCCGGGGTGATCATAAACGAAACATCGTACTGATTCCTTCATCTGCTCACGGAACCAATCCTGCCAGTGCTGTCATGGCGGGCATGCAGGTGGTAGTAGTGAAATGCGACGAAATGGGAAATATTGATTTGTCTGATTTGCGTCAAAAAGCCGAGCAATATCAGGATACTCTAGGCGCCCTGATGGTTACCTACCCCTCCACCCATGGGGTATATGAAGAATCGATCATGGAGGTAACCGAGATCGTACACCAATATGGCGGACAGGTTTATATGGACGGAGCCAATATGAATGCCCAGGTTGGATTAACCAGCCCGGCACGAATCGGAGCCGATGTGTGTCACCTGAACCTGCATAAAACATTTGCTATACCTCACGGAGGGGGCGGTCCGGGAGTAGGCCCTATAGGAGTAAAATCACATTTAGCCCCATTCCTTCCTGGACATCCCTTGGTAAAAACTGGTGGAAATAAGGCCATCACGGCTGTATCAGCGGCTCCTTGGGGTAGCTCACTTATATTGCTTATTTCTTACGGATACATCAAAATGCTGGGAGGTTATGGGCTGAAGCGCTCCACAGAACTGGCAATATTCAATGCCAATTACATGAAAGAGCGAATCGCCGAACATTATCCAATTCTTTATACGGGAGCCAACGGCCGAGTTGCCCATGAGTTTATTGTAGATTGCAGGGAGTTCAAGAAAACGGCTGGTATAGAGGTGGTAGATATTGCTAAACGATTGATGGATTATGGGTTCCATGCTCCCACGGTTTCATTTCCGGTGGCAGGCACCCTGATGGTTGAACCTACCGAAAGCGAAGCCAAGGATGAGCTGGATCGGTTTTGTGATGCCCTGATCCAGATCCGGCAGGAAATTCGCGAAATTGAAATGGGGCTGGCAGACTCACAGCAAAACGTATTGAAAATGGCTCCGCATACTGCCGGCGTTGTAACCGCTGATGAATGGACCCGACCCTATCCGCGTTCCAAGGCAGCCTACCCGTTGAAATATACCGAGGAAAACAAATTCTGGCCTTCTGTTTCACGGGTTGATGACGCCTATGGTGACCGGAATCTGGTTTGTTCCTGCCTTCCGCTGGAAGCCTATATGGAAGAAGCAAATGGATAAGATTCATCAAGCCTGAACTCATGCAGTTTGAATATGACTCTCCGGATATTTTTGATGTAATAAGAAGTCTTGATTTCGGACCGCTTCAGGCAACATTTCATCCGTACCGGCTGGAATTTAATCGCCCATCCAGAACCTCACGGGGGGTGATGAACCACCGCGACATCTGGATATTGAAAGTATGGGAAAAAGAAAATCCGGAAGTTTTCGGTCTGGGCGAATGCGCCCCACTTCCCGGACTGAGCATAGATACTCCAAAAATAGTGGAAGACACCCTGATTGATGTGTGTCATCGCCCCAATGAATTTGTACAATGGTTAAGCGGCGGGCTTGATCATGCCCCATCTGTAAATTTTGCCTTGGAGCAGGCCCTGATTGATCTGCATCGCGGAGGAAAACGTATTCTTTTTCCCAGTAAGTTCACCCAGGGTAACGAACAGATAACCATCAACGGGCTGATCTGGATGGGTAATCCGCAATACATGATAGACCAAATCAACGAAAAAATTCATTCCGGTTTTCGTTGCATCAAAATGAAAATCGGTGGAATCTCGTTTAATGAAGAAATCAAGATTTTACAGGAACTTCGAGACACATTCGGTTATGACGAAATAGAAATTCGCGTTGATGCCAATGGGGCATTTCATCCAGACGAAGCCATAGACAAACTGGAAGAACTGGCACCCCTCAACATCCACTCCATTGAACAACCCATTCAGTCAGGCCAATGGGAAGAAATGGCAGATTTATGTAGAATCAGTCCTATACCTATAGCGTTAGACGAAGAACTGATAGGAGAAACAGACAGATACAGCAAACAGGAACTACTGGAAACTATTATGCCTTCCTACCTAATACTTAAACCTACTTTACTGGCCGGGCTTCAGCATACTGCTGAATGGATTGAACTGGCAGAAGAAGCCAACATTGGATGGTGGATCACATCAGCACTTGAAAGCAATCTGGGATTGAATGCCATTGCACAATGGACATTCACACTGCAAAATCCAATGCCCCAGGGGCTCGGCACAGGGCAGCTGTTTAAGAATAACTTTGAATCACCATTGCATATTCAGCATGAAAGCCTGATGTTTAATCCAGGCACCCCCTGGAACATAAATCTGGAATAATGAATGATACCATTCAAATTAACGGAGAAATCCTAAACTATTCTTCGCTTCGCGATAAAGAAAATACAACCTCGAACGCCTGGGAACGGGAAATTTATCAGTTTGCGGCCTGGCTTACAGCCAACGATGAAACTCCGATGATCTTTAACACATCCGGATCAACAGGTACACCCAAAAGCATCTTGTTTTCCAAGCGGGATGTATTAGAATCAGCCATGCGAACCATCCGGTATTTTCATTTACGCTGCGATCAGCAATTTTTTCTTTGCCTTCCTGCAGCATTTGTAGCCGGAAGAATGATGATTGCCAGAGCATGGGCAAGCGGGGCAAATTTAATTGCTGTTAAGCCGTCTCTGAATCCACTGAATTGTATCGAGCTTCCCTCTAAAGTAGATTTTGCTGCATTTACACCGCCCCAGATTGAAGCTGCGATAAAAGATGGATACAAATCTGAACTTGAAAAAATAAATACAATAATTATTGGTGGAGGTGTTACTAATAAGAGCTTACAGTCTTTATTATTAGGTATGTCTAATAATATATATCAAACATATGGAATGACAGAG
>Ga0272446_1005041_pt1 | contig 14955 bp, 16 predicted proteins | sample YNPCB0061_FD_194587 | JGI IMG/M metagenome (GOLD analysis project Ga0272446, IMG submission 194587) | Hot spring microbial mat communities from Yellowstone National Park, WY, United States - YNP-CB-006-1 | ecosystem: Environmental > Aquatic > Thermal springs > Hot (42-90C) > Sediment | place...
TGAGGATCGGCGGGCATTCTGACTTAGGGAGTGAAATTTCCCCTTACAGCTGCGGGACAGCGCCAGATTTGCACTGGACTTTCCCCTTTACATCTGATGGCTGATCCCCACCAGAACCGATAGGGGTTAGTTTAGCACATGGAAATTGCGGTTTGTAAGGTAGGTGGAATAAAGTTCAACGGTGAGGTAAAATTCTCAAAAATTGCTTGATGCCTGTGGTAATGCCTAGCAAGTTTTGCGGGATGGATAATGAATATTAGAGAACCGTTTTCTTAGAACAAACTGCTGGTTTTCTCTCACTCAAGGCAGGGGAAGTGATAGCAAAAACTGTGGCTGAGGGTGAGTAGGCTGGAATACCTCAGCTAATCCAAGTGATGTAAGTTTACTTTGGGGATTTGACTCGCTAACCGCTAAAATTAAGGCGATCGCTCTTTTTGCAATTACTCAAACTTTGACTCCGTCGCGCACTATTTGTCTGGGTTTTGTGTCGTTGATTATCATTGGCACAATTCTGTTGACTCTGCCCTTGGCTGTGGCAAATGGCAGTTGGAGTAATCCCCTGACTGCGTTATTTTTGGCAACATCTGCTGTGTGTGTTACTGGCTTGTCAGTGGTGGATGTGGGCAGTTATTATTCCCCGTTTGGTCAAGCAGTGCTGTTAATGCTGGTTCAGATTGGCGGATTAGGCTACATGACCGCAACTACTTTTTTACTGGTGTTGATCGGGCGCAGGTTTAGCCTTAGGGAAAAGCTCACTCTCCAGCAATCCCTTGATTTGCCGGGGATTCGCGGCTCCGCCCAAGTGGTCAAGTCGATTATTAGCACTACTTTGGTGTTTGAGATTAGCGGTACGCTTGCCCTCCTGCCTGCGTTTTGGCGACCTGACAATCCAGTGTATAGTGTGTGGCTGGCAATGTTTCATAGCGTCAGTGCTTTTAATAATGCTGGATTTAGTCTATTTCCCGATAACTTGATACAGTATGTCTCCTCCCCTCTGGTGAATATCGTAGTTTCCCTGCTGATCATCAGCGGTGGCATTGGCTATCAAGTAATTATGGAAATATTCATCTGGCTCAGAGCTGTTTTCAGTCGGCACAATCAAGATCCCAAGGCTATTTTTAGCTTGAACTTCAAGGTGGTTACAACTACTACTTTATTTTTGTTGATCTTAGGCAGTCTTGGCTTTTGGCTTACGGAGATCGGAAATTCTAATTTCACTAGCTTCTCTTGGTCTGCTAAACTCTGGTCGGCATGGTTTCAGTCGGTAACTACCCGCACCGCTGGTTTTAATACGGTGGACATTGGTCTTTTATCTCCCACAGCGCTGTTTACCATGATTGTGCTGATGTTTATTGGCGCATCGCCAGGGGGAACTGGGGGCGGTGTTAAAACTACTACGATTCGCATTTTAACCAGTTGCACTGGTTCTGCCTTGCACGGTAGGGATGGCATCGCTTTGTATCGTAGGCAAATCCCTAGCTTGCTGATTTTCAAGGCGGTGGGGGTGGTGGTGGGGTCTATAGGGGTGGTGATTTTGACAACGGCGTTACTGTCGATTAGCGATCGCCAGATTCCGTTTATTCAATTGCTGTTTGAGGCTACCTCCGCTTTTGCTACTGTGGGGCTATCTACGGGAATTACTGCTAGTCTGTCTCCCTTTGGACAGTTTGTGCTGATCGTGGCGATGTACACGGGTCGGGTGGGGGTTCTGCTATTGATGGCGGCATTTAGTGGCAAGGCAAAACACAGCCTTGTCAAATACCCCGAAGAATATCTCTTAGTGGGCTAAGATGGCATAATTGTTGGTGTTCCCAATTCAGCAAGTTGTGGTGAACCTGTCCCCCCTAAGCTTTTTTCGCAGTTTGCGCCCTGACAAAAAACAGTTTGCCGTGATTGGACTGGGGCGGTTTGGGCGATCGGTGAGTAGCACCCTTACTCAATTTGGCTATGAGGTTTTGGGCATTGATCGCTCAGAAGAACTGGTCAGTCAAGCACTGGTCGAGAAAATTGCCTCCCACTGTCTGCAGGTGGACTCCACCAAGTTTCTCGCACTGAAAGAAGCGGGGGTGTTTGAGTTTGATACGGTGGTGGTGGCGATCGGCAATTATATTGAGGAGAGTATCATTACCACTCTTAATCTGAAGGAGGGGGGCGTAAAGCATGTGGTAGCCAAAGCGTCCTCAGAGGTGCATTCTACCCTATTGCAAAAGGTGGGAGCGGATCGGGTGATTTTCCCTGAGCGGGAGATGGGTCGTAGTCTGGCGCAATCGCTCACTAATACTGGCATTATTGACCGCTTTGAGGTCGATCCCGACCACAGCATTGTGGAGGTGCGGGTGCCTAGGGAATTTGACAACAAAACTATTTTGGAACTGCGCCTGCGGAGTACCTACGGGGTGAACATTTTGGCTGTCAATCATAACGGGCGGTTTGAGATCAATCCCAAGCCTGAAGAGAAACTCAAGTTTGGTACCGAAATTATTGTGATTGGCAGTAATCAAGATATTGCCCGTTTGCCCGTGTGTAATTTGTCTCCAACTAATCAGTCTGATCATGCTGTATCGCAGTCTGCGCCATCTCAATCTGTTTGAGCAGGCTGATCCCCAATGTTGCAGATTGGCTACGCAAATGGCGCGGGGGCGTTTCCTGAGTATTTTAGAAACGACTCAGCGGCACAAGGTGCGCCTTGCCGAAGATGGCTACATCGCTTGGCTCAATGTTAGCGATCGCCAGTATTTAGAACCTATGCCTCCAGACTTTTCCTATGAAAATCCCACAGTGGACTACACCGCAATTCAGCAAGCAATACCGCAGGTGGTGGATTACATTTTTTCTGCCCAAGCCCAACCCCATGAGTATCTCTGGGGCGGCACTGTCCCGCCTAATTACGACTGCTCTGGTCTGATGCAAGCCGCCTTTGCCAGTGCGGGCATCTGGCTTCCCCGTGATGCCTATCAGCAGGAAGCCTTTGTGGACAAGATCAGCGAGGAGAGTGCCCAACGAGGCGACTTAATTTTTTTTGGCACTGACCTCAAGGCTACCCATGTGGGTTTGTATTTGGGGCATGGTGAGTATGTGCACAGTTCAGGCAAAGAGCACGGGCACAACGGCATAGCGGTCAGTTCTCTTGAGGGGGCAGATAGTGTATCCCTGTTTTATGCCAGTAAACTGCGGGGCTGGGGGCGGGTGTGTCGGAGCTATCAACCCCCACTTGCCCTTAGTTAGAATGGAAGCGCCAGCCTTTCTAAAACAGATAAAAAGCAATTATGCTGTCAGCGATCGCCGCAAACTTGCACCTCAACACCATCGAGCGCCACATTTTTTTGTGTGCCGATCAGACCAAACCCAAATGTTGCGATCGCCAACACAGCCTGATCATTTGGGACTATCTCAAGCAGCGCATCACAGACCTCAAGCTCGAAACCAAAGTATTTCGTACCAAAGCCAACTGTCTGCGGGTGTGTCAGTCTGGACCAATTATGGTGGTTTACCCCGATAGGGTGTGGTATCACTCCATTGATCAGCCAGCCATAGACCGCATTCTCGCAGAACACATCATGGGCAATCAGATTGTCAAGGACTATGTGATCTATGCCCCAGATTCTTGTATGATCTGAATTCTATAGTCTCTTCACTACTAAAAATATGGCTCAGATGTATTACGAAGCCGATGCTGATTTGCAAGTATTGGCAGATAAAACAATTGCAGTGATTGGTTACGGCTCGCAAGGGCACGCCCACGCCCTCAACCTCAAAGACAGTGGCTTAAATGTAGTGGTGGGGCTATATCAGGGCAGTAAATCTTGGCAGAAGGCGGAAGCTGATGGCTTGACGGTAAAAGATGTAGCTTCGGCGGTGGCGATCGCTGATGTGGTGATGGTCTTGCTTCCTGATGAAACGCAAAAAGCCATCTATACCAAAGAAATTGCCCCCAACTTGCAGGCTGGCAATAGCCTTGTATTTGCTCACGGTTTCAATATCCACTTTGCCCAAATTGTGCCGCCCAGCGATGTGGATGTGTGGATGGTTGCACCCAAAGGACCTGGACACCTTGTCAGACGGGTATTTACGCAGGGTCAGGGTGTACCCGCCCTATTTGCCATTCAGCAAGATGCCACAGGACAGGCACGGCAAAAGGCGATGGCTTATGCCAAAGGTATCGGTGCCACCCGAGCGGGGATTTTAGAAACTTCCTTTCGGGAAGAAACAGAAACCGATTTATTTGGTGAGCAAGTGGTGCTGTGTGGCGGCTTGAGCGCCCTGATCAAGGCAGGGTTTGAGATTTTGGTGGAAGCTGGCTATCAACCTGAGCTTGCCTACTTTGAATGCTTACATGAAGTGAAATTGATTGTGGACTTGGTGGTGGAGGGTGGTCTAGCAAATATGCGCCACAGCATCTCTAATACAGCAGAATATGGCGACTACACCAGAGGTCCCCGCATTGTTACCGAAGAGACTAAACAGGAAATGCGTAAAATTTTGTCAGAAATCCAAACTGGACAATTTGCCCGTGAGTTTGTGCTAGAAAATCAGGCAGGCAAACCAGTCTTCAGTGCCATGCGGCGGCGTGAGGCTCTGCACCCCATTGAAGAGGTGGGCAAGGAGTTGCGTGCCATGTTTAGCTGGCTGAAAAAGGTTTAGTTGAGGTGCTCTGCTGAACAAGTTTTGCGAGACTAAACAATCTGGCAATTTCTTGTTGCTAGGACTCGATGCGATCGCTTGGCTAGGGAATAGCTGGCAATGCTGTTTTTTGTGTGCTGTGAGGGAGCGGAATATAGTTTGTCTCTAAGCAGTTTATTACCCAGATGCACAGGGCGAGGGGAGCCAAGTACCTGTGAAACGGGGATTGACGATGCCACCCTAAGCCTGACCCATTCCCAACAATTCAAGAGACTGAGGATGCCATGGCGATCTTTCTTAAAATGCCGTTGATAAAGCGATAGCCATCTTCGGTGCTGTAGCGTTTCGCCAGCTCTACCGCTTCATTGATCGCTACTTCTTTGGGTACTCCCAAATAGAGAATTTCCGCTGTAGCAAGGCGCAAAATATCGCGATCAATCTGCGGCAGGCGATGTAGTTCCCACTTGACCAGAGCGTCAGCGATCGCCTGATTGATGGACTCACGATTTTTGCCAATGGTGATTAACAGTTCAATGGCATAGTCTCTAATCTCTTGCCGATTGACAAGCTGGAGGGTAACGGGAAATTCCAATGCCAAGTAGGTGTGGTTGATGGCGGTAGCCACATTTTCTATAGCCGAGGATTTCTGCCCCTTGTGCAATTCCTCCTGAGCTTTTTCCAATAAATCCTTAGCCTCCTCGGTCAATGCCCGCACTACCCCCGTCAGCAAGTCATCAACGGTTTTCGCTTGCAGGTTTTTGGCTTGAGTGGGCATTTGCGGCAAACTCAACAGCGCAAGTTCACGGGCGGCTCGACGGGCTTGCATACAATCCAGTTAAAATAAAGAGCAGTATTCCATATTACTCTCAATTCTTCCTATGCCCTCAGGCTACTTTGCCACTATTCACCATCAAGGTCAGACTTACACTGTGTCCTTAGACAGCGATCGCTCGGTGCTAGAATCAGCGCAAGCTCAAGGACTAGACCTGCCCTGTGCCTGCTATACGGGGGTTTGCACTAGCTGTGCCGCCCAGATTATCTCAGGCGAGGTAGATCAAAGTCGGGGGATGGAAGATGACTTAGGCGCTAAAGGTTATGCTTTGTTGTGCATTGCCTACCCCAAATCGGATTTAGAGATCATTACCGAAAAAGAAGCCGAAGTCTATGCTTTGCGGTTTGGGCGCATTGGTTGAGGGCTTAATCTTCAGCTTCGACCTGTGCCCTCTGCCAAAACCAACCAGATAGAGCATTGGTCAAACTGTGGGCGATGATTACAGGCAAAAGGTTGTGGGTGAACAGAGTAAGCCCGCCAAAGCACATTCCTACAATGCCCGCCCAGAAAGTGTAAGGTAACTGCCGCCAACTGGACATGTGCAGTGCGCCAAAAACTACGCTAGTGATCAACAGCCCCGTAACATTCATGCCAATACTGGGTAGAGCCACCCCACGAAATAAAAATTCCTCACTGATCCCAGGAAAAATCCCCAGCCAAATTAGGTCGATGCTGTAGAGGGGAGTAAGCACAATGCGCAGGTATTCATCTGCCGCCAGCCTGTAGGCTGACCAATAGCAATAGAGCAGGCGACTGAGCCAAGCCACCACTAACCCCATGCCTATTCCTGCCAGCACATGGTTGATTTGCCAATAACAGGGGAGAATAGCTACTTTGAGACCGTAACTCCAACCCGTGCCGATGCCAATTAGCAAAAAGGCTGTGCCAGCTACAGCTATAAAAACTTGACTGCGGGTGAGGATGCTGACGGAGTTCATAGTTGGCGGAGGGCGGTGAGCAAATTGTCTAGATCGTTGGCGGTGGTTAAATAATGTATTGATGCCCTTAAACATGGGGGATGGGGCATGGCACGAATACAGATGTTAGCATGAGCTTCTAAGTGCCGCGATAGCTCAGGAGCGGATTTGCCTGCCACCGATAGAAATACCAAACCACACTGGGGCGGCTCAGGATTGTAACAGTTAATGTAAGGAGTATATTGTAGCTCTTGCCACAGGGTTTGTGCTTGCTGACACAAATGGCGGTAGCGTTCCGCCTGATTGCCCCACTGGTTCGCTGTGGCGATCGCCACCCGAAATGCGCGGTAAAGCGGGTAGGCACTGGTTGCCACCTCAAATTTGGCTCCAAGGGATTTGCCCTCTAAGCCCCGCCAGCCAATATAGGTGGGATGCACCTGATCGGCGATCGCAGGATTGATGTATAGCCCCCCGACACCGAGGGGAGCGCACCACCACTTATGGGCTGTAAAAGCATAGAAGTCAATGCCCAAATCTGTCAGATTGAGGGGTAAGACCCCCGCCGACTGCGCCGCATCTACTGTGACTAGGATATTTTGGGGGTGGCACAATTCAGCTATGGCTTTGAGGGGTAAAATCTGCCCCGTATTCCACACTACATGGCTGATGCACAGCATACGGGTTTTGTGGTGCAGATAATCGCTAATCACCTGAAGCAGGGTCTGGTCATCTGTGGGCTGACTGGCAAGTTGTAACAGGGGCAACACATCCACCACCACACCATAACGGCGAGAAAGCTCGCGGGTAATGGCAACCACCCCGGGGTGTTCGCAGTCGGAAATCAGCAGGCGATCGCCTTGTTGCCAGTCGATACTCCACAGAGCAATGTTGCACCCCATGGTGGTATTTTCCGTGAGGGTAAGGCTGTCTGCACTCACCCCCAGTTCCTCTGCCATCACCTGTTTGGTCTGGGCGATCTCTTGGGCAAACCAAGTATTGTTGGCATGAGAAAAACTGCCCCGAGCTTCCACTTCAGCAAAACCTGTGGCGATCGCCTCTAAAGTTGCTTGGGCAAGCACCCCCTGACCGCCATAGTTAAAATAGGTGCGCCCCGAGAGGGCAGGATAGTGCATTAGGTTCCCTTTGCCATGCGATCGAGAATGCGTTGCACGATGTCAAACCCAGTTGCCAACTGCCACACAAAAATACCCACCAACAGGGTGTTCAAAGAAATGTGGGTCACCCTTGCCCATTCCTTGCCCTGTTGCATTAGGGGAGCCAGCGCCGCCGAAACCGTCGCTAGGCAAGCCACACCCAAGCCCGCCAGCAGGTGCGGGCCCACAAAGAGCTTGCCATTGTTAATATAGGTAACTGCCATACCGCCCACAGCCCCCAGCACCAACAGCACCAAAAGGATTGAGCCTGCTTGGAAGTGCCGCTGGTTAAATTTGCCCTTGATTAGCTCTTTGCGTAATTCTGGCTCGGCAGTGCGAGTGCGGCGAATCTGCCAGCCCAGATAACCTGCATATACCGTAAAGGCAAGCGTCAATGTCATCAAAACTGGGTGAAAAAAAGTAACCACTGGTTTTAGCGCATCTGGGATCAAGCTACTCATAACAATTTGCTGAGATGAAATGTAAAGATATTTATAGTTTACTATTGAATATGAACCAGAGCTATAAGTAATTCTTCTTATTGATTTTGCCAGTTCCCTAATTCTCAGCGCCACTATTAGTGAGCCTTGCAGAGATGGCGCATCTACTCAAGACTGGCATACTTTTTCTGCTGTTTGATTGATCAAGGTTCCTTAAGAAATTGTGGAAAACTTCGCAAACTTGGAGTGCATAAATCACAATTTATTTACTTTTATATTTTAAATTTAGGCACAGCATGAAGTTTTTTCGTCCGCAAACTCAACCCGAACTGGATACCCGTTCCAAAATTTTGCAATCTGCCCAAAAGCTATTTGCGAGGCAGGGCTTTGATGGCACAACCACCAAAGATTTAGCTAATGATGCAGGGGTGGCTGAAGGTACTTTGTTCCGTTACTTTACCAACAAGAAAGCGATTTTGGTGGAGGTAGCTACGCAGGGTTGGATTAAGATTCTCACGGATTTGTTGACGGAACTCAGCGAAATGGCGAGCTATAAGGCGATCGCCCAGATGATGCGTAAGCGCATGATTCACATGGAAGAAAATGTGGATTTAATGAAGGTGTGCTTTATGGAGGCGCAGTTTCACCCCGAATTGCGGGAGCGTATCCAAAACGAAGTAATCAATAAAATGACCGAGATTGCTGAAGTTTATTTTGCTGAGGCGATCGCCAAAGGGGCGTATCGTCCCACCCTTGATCCCAAAGTAGTGGCGCGCATTTTTGTAGGTATGTTTGCGATCGCTGGCTTTAGCAATACCACCATGTCTAATCACAGTTCTCCCCAAGAAATACAGGAGATGGCGGAGGGTATTGCTGATATTTTCTTGAACGGCGTGCTGGTCAAAGAATAGTGAGAATAGTTACCGCTTGTTGAATAATCAGTTGATCTATCCTTCTCAAACAGGCTGTTTGGATTGGAGATTTTTGTGCCAAAACTTTTCAATTTCCAGATCGCTGGCTTGGGGAGGATCGCAGGTAATGCCTTGTGCCTGAGTGCTGGGGATGTGGCATTGCCAACAAATGAAGCGATCGCCTGCTTGCAGATCAGCCACACTATCGCCGCTACTGGTCAGCCACACTATCGCTGATTCTTGGACTGGTACACCAGAGGGCTGGGGTTGGGGTTGCAGCTCTGCCAATGCTGACAAAACAATGCGATCGCCACTGATCGTGCCAGTATGTGCGCTCCACAGACTGACCTGTAAATTTGCCCTTTGGGCATAAAAATACAGGGTAGCCGCCACCATCATTGCCTGCTCAAAGTGCAGTTCTTGCCAGTTGGGGGAGAGGTCTATGGCAATTATTACCTCCTGTCCGCCGACAGTAGTCTCTAGCTCCCTCACCTGTAAGTTGCCAAATCTAGCACTGGTGCGCCAGTGGATCATGCGCATGGGATCGCCCCACTGGTAGGGTCTGAGGGTGCGGGTCAGTCCATCAGTAGCATTCTGCTGGCTGTGGCGCGGGCTGTAGTACCTCTGCTGGCGATCGCGCCCCATTTGATCGATCAAAGGGCATTGGCTGAGGGTAAGCACCTTGGGATAGACCACCACTTTGGTATTGCCCCTGCCACAATAGCGGCGACTGCGGAATAAACCAAAAGGGCTGGCTGTCGCTACTTGCAGGGGCGGAAGCAGATAAATCCCTCGTTTCTGGGTAGGGACATGGTACGACCACAAAAAACTGGCTTTTCCTGCTAGGCTGGGTAAAACTAACTCTTGGCTGGTAACTGGAGATAGCCCGTCAGGCAGAGTATCCCGCAATTCCAATAGGTTCTTGGTGGTTTTGCCTTGATTTTTTACGACAGTATCCACATACAAGTCTTCACCAACGCTGACCGCAGGTGGCTCCACTCGCTCCACCTTCAGCTCTTGGATAAACCGAGCGGGAAACACTGCGCCAATGATGAGCAGGGCAATGCTCATGCCACTGATCACATACAGCCAGCCCGACAGGGTATTGGTTGCCGCCCCAAACAGAAAGACCGCCAGTGCCAACAGTAACCCGCCCGCAAACTCTGGGGTTGCCAGATGCCATTCCAACCAGTAAAACAGCCGCTTCAAGAATTTAGCCCCAACCGCATCATCTGCAAGCGCTGGCGATCGCTGGGTTTAATCTTGCTACACCGATCCAGCGTTCTAGCAGATTGTCCCACTGCCTTGGATTGAGTTTTGTGCTTCAGCCGAGACAGCACCGCCTGCACATCTTGCACCAAAGCCCCCGCCGATCGCAGTTCTGCCCCAAAGCCGCCAGCCAACAAACCCTGCACCCGATCTGAGGTCACCACCACCAGCCTGCGCCGTTGGCAGAGGCGGGCATACTCACGGCATCGTTTCTCAATGTAGGCATCGGCGGTTTGCCCCTGCTCGGTGTAGTGCAATTTCAGCCATGGCGAAACCGTTTCAGTGATTCCACAACCTGCTTGATTATAGGCATCAAAAACCAGGGTCGCCTCGTATTCCTGCACTGCACTGTAGTTGATCATCTTCTCAGTCAGGGCAGTTCGGGCACTATCAAGACTGTCCGTATCGCGCAAGTAAGCAAGCTCTTGCCATGCCCCAATCACATTGTAGGCATCTACCAACATCAGGGGAAACGGCGCTGGCATGGTTCAAGCTCCAGAAGCTCTGCCTGATTATTATAGCCCATCTTTTAACATTCCTTAAGGTTTCTTAACCTCAGCCGCCAGTCTAGCAACTAAATCTTGAGCCACTGAGCGCAGTGCCTTAGCCGAGGCGGATTCAGGCTGACTGAGGACAATCGGCACGCCGCGATCGCCCCCTGTGCGCAGATCGATCTCCAAGGGAATACACCCCAGCAGTGGCACACCCAGTTCCAGCGCTGTTTTTTTGCCGCCGCCTGAGCCAAAAATATCGTAGGAGCGATCGGGCAGGTCGGGCGGAATAAAGTAGCTCATATTTTCCACAATACCCAGCACCCTAACGCCCAAGTTTTGGAACATCTTGAGACCTTTGCGGGCATCCAAGAGCGCCACATTTTGCGGCGTGGTTACGATAATTGCGCCTGCCATTGGTGCTGACTGCACTAGGGTAATTTGGGCATCGCCAGTACCGGGGGGCAAGTCCACCACTAGGTAATCCAACTGCCCCCAATCCACTTGGTTGAAGAACTGATTGATCACGCCATTGAGCATCGGTCCCCGCCAAATTACGGGCTGATCCCGCTCGATGAGGAATGCCATTGATACCATTTTCACACCGTAGTTAAAGGCTGGCTCAATCACATCTGTACCCTGCTCAGTGCGCCACACCTGTAGTTTGCTATCCTGCATCCCCAACATCACTGGCACATTGGGTCCATAGATGTCTGCGTCAATAATGCCCACCTTTGCACCCATATCAGCGAGGGACACGGCTAAATTTACGGCTACCGTCGTTTTGCCCACGCCGCCCTTGCCGCTAGAAACAGCGATGATCTGTTTAATTTGACCAATCCCACCCTGTGGTTTTTGGTCTGGTGGTTGCTCCAGTGTGCCGATTTTCACCCAAGTATCTTTGATCCCTGCTAGCGATTTCACCGCGGCTTTGCACTCGTTGATCAGGCGATCGCGCTGGGGATTTTTGGCACCATCAACTAGCAAGAGCGTAAAACTGGCAATGCCATTTTCTTTGACGGCAACATCGGCAATCATTTGCCGATCGCAAACTTTAGTGAGAACCGATAGCACCTCATCTGGTGTAGGCATAGATTATTCTTATGAATTACTTTAGATAATTGGCGCAATTACAGCCTTATTATAGACGCAAATTGGAGAAAAAGCCGCAGGTGCGATCACAACTTTGGCAGAACTATCAACTCTGTCGCCAGCAGACTAACGATTTATTTGCTGAGATAGTTAGGCAAGCTGATCAGCAGTTTTTGGGACAACAAATACACCCCAATTTTAGTCCTGTGGGTTGGCATTTAGGGCATATTATCTACACGCAGGAGTTGTGGATACTGCGTAAAACTGCTAGACAACCTAGTATTTATGATCAGCGGATAGATCGCCTGTTTTCCGCTGATGGACTGCCCAAAGTAGAACGCCAACATCTACCCAGTTATGCTTGGCTGATGGAATATGCTGAACTAGTGAGCGATCGCCTGTTTAATTATTTGCATTCTCTGAGTTTAAGCGATTTGCAAACCCAAGAACGGCTGTGGCGTTGGTTATTACAACACGAGGCGCAACACCAAGAAACTATTAGCTTCTTAATACAAATTGCTGGTATTGATCTACTACAAAAACACAATTTTCCAACCACAACTACTGCCACATTGCATATTCCCGCTGGAGAAGTAATTATTGGTTGTAATAGCATAGATGCCCTAGATAACGAGCAACAGACCCACGCAATTTACCTAGCTGAATTTGTCATTGATGCCCGTCCAGTGAGTTGCCAAGCATACGCTGAATTTATGGCAATGGGCGGCTATTTTAAGCCTGAGTATTGGTCAGAAGCAGGCTGGGCATGGGTGCGATCGCAACAGATTGATCAGCCTTTGTATTGGCACTGGATGACTAATTTAGCTACTCCTGTCTGTGGCATTAGTTGGTATGAAGCCTCAGCCTACGCCACTTTTTCAGGCAAATCTCTCCCCAGTGAGTGGCAATGGGAAAGGGCAGTGCAGTGCTATCCGCAGTATCAAGGGCAGTTTATGGGACAGGTGTGGCAGTGGACAAATACTAAGTTTGCGCCCTATCCCCATTTTGTGCCCTATCCCTATGCAGGTTATTCCAGCGCTTACTTTGATGACCAGCACTATGTTTTGCGGGGCGGCAGTTGGGTAACTTCAATATGGACTTTGCGCCCTACTTTTCGCAACTGGTACTTGCCAGAAACTCGGCAAATTTTTGCAGGTGTGCGCTGTGTGCATGAGAGTTGAGTTAGGAAGAAATGCAGAGAATTAGTATTGTCTGATTTGAGGAGTGAAGCGATCGCTATCCAATGCCATCAAACTCAAATCTACGGGGCGATCGCCAGTAATAACCTGGTTGCCTTGCAAATAACCAAGAGAATGTTTCAAGAACTCTAAATCGTTGCGTTCTGGATAATCACTGCGGCTGTGCGCTCCCCGACTTTCTTTGCGCCACAGGGCAGAGTGCATAATAATCTTGCCTACCGTAATCAGACTGCCGAGTTCCAAAGCGGCGATTAGTTCCATATTGAACACCTGAGAATGATCTGCTACTAATAAATCCTGTTCGTACCTCTGTTGAATTTGTTCCAGAAGCATAATTCCAGTCTGCAAACTTGTCTGATCCCGAAAGATACCGCAGTGTTCGGTCATCACATCTTGTAATTGACGACGAATTGCCGCAATTCTGGAACTGCCCTGACGCTGTAACATCTGTTCCAGCCATAGCTCACCGTGCGCCGCATAGGCAGAATCATAAACTTTAGGAAAATCTCTATCCTGCACATACTCCCCAATTTTCTCCCCCGCGCGCTTGCCAAATACCACACATTCCAAAAGAGAATTAGACCCCAAGCGATTGGCTCCATGCACTGATACGCAGGCACATTCCCCCGCCGCAAAGAATCCTGTTACAGGCTGGCTATGCTGATTTAATACTTGACATTCTGTATTGGTGGGAATTCCACCCATAGAGTAGTGCACGGTGGGACGCACAGGGAGAGGTTGCTCGATGCAATCAATTCCTAACAGTCGCATTCCTTCTTCCCTCGCAAAGGGAATGCGCTCCATAATTTTACTGGCACCCAAATGCCGCACATCTAGGTGCACATAAGGCTGACCGTTAATTCCTCTACCAGCCCGAATTTCTTGGGCGATATTGCGAGAGGTAATATCTCTTGGTGCAAGTTCCATTTTGTTTTTACTAATCTCATAATTCGCCATGAAGCGATCGCCTAGACCATTGATTAAGTAAGCCCCTTCACCACGCACCGCCTCAGAAATCAATACTCCCGCAGGATAGAGACCAGTGGGATGGAACTGCACAAATTCCATATCTTGCAGGGGCAAACCTGCTCTAGCGGTCAAAGATAAACCATCACCAGTGGAAGCGAAGTCATTGGAAGTGGTGTTATACACTCTGCCATAGCCCCCCGTTGCCAACAGCACCGCCTTGCTAACAAAGACTTCCACCTGTCCAGTCTCTATACAAAAAGCCACCACTCCCTTCACTTCTGCCTCTTCATAAATTAAGCTCATCACATACCACTCGCTGTAAATTTTGATGCCATGACGCATTAAGCCCATAATTAACTCGTGCAGAATGGCATGACCCGTTTTATCGGCGGCATAACAGGTGCGCTGAAAACTATGACCACCAAAGGGGCGTTGGGCAATCCTGCCATCGGCGGTGCGGGAAAACAGCACGCCCAGATGCTCGAGGTCGATGATCACTTCAGGCGCAGACTGCGTCATTACAGCCACCGCATTCTGGTCTGCCAGATAGTCCGAGCCTTTGACGGTATCGTAGGCATGATCCAGCCAGCTATCACGGGGATCAGCATTTTTCAGCGTGGCGGCAATACCACCCTGAGCGGCAACGGAATGGGAACGGATGGGATGCACCTTGGAAATCAAACCGACGCTGAGTTGGGGAAAATTTTGGGCGATCGCCAGAGCGGCACGACTACCCGCCAACCCGCCACCGACAATGATTACATCGTGTTGTACCATAGCTGAACTTTTCCATCTATGCACCGATCTTAGCTGACCCAAGCCGATGGATGGCTATTTCTGTAGTTTTTGTTTATCTTTGCCAGTGGGTAGCTCCTAGTTGGGCGGATCGATGCGATTCACAGAAGCCGCCACGGCAATCATGGGCAGACCCGCAAACAAGCAAATCATCCACTGATCTAAAGTCATGGGAGCCGTGCCAAACAGATTATTGATAAACTCCGAATTACTGAAAATAATCTGCAAAATCACCGCAATCACCACCCCCGCAAACACTGCTGGCG
>Ga0272446_1005042_pt1 | contig 14955 bp, 11 predicted proteins | sample YNPCB0061_FD_194587 | JGI IMG/M metagenome (GOLD analysis project Ga0272446, IMG submission 194587) | Hot spring microbial mat communities from Yellowstone National Park, WY, United States - YNP-CB-006-1 | ecosystem: Environmental > Aquatic > Thermal springs > Hot (42-90C) > Sediment | place...
TAGATTTCTTCGGCAGGATGGAATGCACCGATCAGATTTTTTATTCCAAGAAAATCAAAACCGGTTTTGCCGCCCACCGAAGCATCTACCATACCAAGTATGGTGGTAGACAGAAGTCGCACAGCGACACCCCGCATATATATTGCCGCCGCAAAGGCCGCCAGGTCCGTTACGACACCGCCGCCGACACCGATGAAAAGCCCATCCCGGCCAATGCCTGCTTGAACAGCGGTGGCGATAATCTGTTCAACCGATTGCCAGTTTTTAGCCCTTTCACCGCTTGCAATGACACAGCGGCGAACCCTATCGCTTCCCGGTATTGAATGTACAATATTTTCTGTGTTGGCATCACAAATCAGAAGGCATTGGGACAAAGCAAAACCAGAACAGAGCTGTGTAATTTCCGGCAACTCAGAGCCGATGATAACTGAACTGGTGGTACCTTTAAACGTAAAGGTATGAAGGATCTGATTACTCAATGGATTCCCCGGAACCGGCTAATAATGATATTAAATATAAGTGGTTAGGATTATGAGAGATTTCGGCTTGTTCAAAGGACTCGGAAAAAATAATAAAATAATCCTCAGAAAAAAGAGGCTGGGCAGTTTCCAAATCGATTACTTTTAAATAAGTAAGCCCATGACGTATACAACTGTGTTCAACAATAAAGTCCAGATCACTAACTCCAATTAATACGACGGTGTTACAGCCCCGGATTTTTGCCCGGTTAATAGCGGCATCGAGTTCCTCGCGGTACATTGCCACATTTCGAATGGTTCTTTTAAAATAGCGATAACTGCGCCGGGCAATTTCATGTACCCCATCGGGGGTAATAGCGTATTGTATATTTCTGCTGTTAATTTTTTTAATAGTAATCCAACCCTTTTGGGTAAGCCGTTTCAGTATTGCATTGGTCATACCCAGAGAGGTCCCGGTACTTTGGGCGAGATCCCGTTGTTTTACCGAATTTGCCTGTCTGCTGGAATCATATATGGTTTCGAGGATTGCTAATTCTGGGTCAATATATTCACTATTCATGGGTTAATCAAAATAAAGGACCTCCGCCCATTGTTGATAAAATTCATGGCGGTGGCGATGATGGGATACAGTGGCAGGATACATGAAAAATGCGCGGCCGAAACACGCTGCAATTCAGTAATCCAGATGTTCAACAGTTGAACAATATAACACGGTTTTAAGGCTTATTCAAGCAGTTACGTGGGTCGAAGTAGTAGTGTTTTTATACAATACTATCCAATGCCGCTGTAATTGAGCGGAAAATGGTGTTTTGCAGGTATGTTTTATCTGGAATTTTATCTGCAATAAGCTCTAAACAATCTTTCAGCAAGATTTCTATGTTTTTTTCTCCCAGGGGAATACTCTGACCTACCAGATTGGTTTCCATATCCTTAAAGCGTATAATTGCAGAGCCGACAAAAATCATTCTAAGGTCAGTGATGATATCTTTATCTATGTTGCACAGTAATAAAAAGGTGCCGCCCTCTGGATCATCCCGGTGGATATGACCGATTTTCTTATGAAAGATATAGGTCCAGGTGGTGAGCGGAATTCGTATGCGGCTTATCAGGGATCGCTCTTCTTGTAATAGTTCCGGGCCTGAAGCCACAAATTTGCTCGCAGAAATCCATCGGGCATCGGCGGCGGATTTTAGCTCGTAGGTGGCATCCTGGGCTATTAAGATTGCATGCAGATCTGAATATCGATGATTGCTCCGTATAGCGCCGCCAACTGTTGCTATATTACGTATTCTAGGGTTGCCAATGGAATTGATTATGGTCACCAGTGCTTCAGGCACAATTTTCCCCAGTCTAAGTATATCGGAAAGGCACACGGCAGAACCAATTTCAAGATACCGCTCGGTGCGGTTTATTTTTTTTAATTCATCAACCTTATCAAGGGAAATGAGATTTTGGGGCAACCTAAACAGCCGATCTGTTTGCCCCCTGAGCAAATCCGTACCGCCAGAAAATAAAACCGCATCAGGGAATTTATTCCAAAATAGAAACAATTCTGCCAGATTATAGGGGCTGAAAACCTGATTATGGGGTAGATTATGCAGATCTTCCATAGAGCCTTCTTTGACGGATCTCTGAGATTGATTTTATCATAGGTACCAATTGGTTTGGGTCTAAATTGCGGCATTGAATATCGGTAAAGGCTGTATATATCTCCTGGGGTTCGGGGCGCAGATTCTGTGACAGCAGGGCTTCTATTCCTAATATAATCGAGGTTGCGCAAAATTGATCGGGCCTAAAACCGGTCTGATTAAATCCGGATATAATATCCTGATATTCCAGGGTTTGCATAAAGCCTTCTATGGTTATTACTTCACCGTCTTTTACTTTAAAAGCAGGAATAAGACAGGATGGAACCAGGCGGCCGTTAAAGATGACCGAGCAGGCACCACACAGTCCACTGCGGCAATCAGCTCTGGTACCGGCTAGTTTAAAATTATCCCGCAGAATATCGACCAAGCGCTTATCCACTGAACATTGGGCCACCACATCCTCCCCATTTAAAATAAAGGGAATCGTCATGCTTGTTCCTCCCTGCTTCGCAGTTCCCTTTCTATATCTGATGGCAGAATGGGCAGCTTTCGGATGGGTTTGCCAATTGCCTGGGAAACTGCCTGAGCAAAGGCTCCAGGTATGAGCGTAAAGGGAAGTTCTCCAATTCCCTTAGGCTGTTCATTGTCATTCCAAAGAAATTCAAGGTACACCGGCGGCGGATTGTCTTGTAACTGTATCGAATAGTAGTCCATAGAGTCTGGCGAAATAATCCCCTCCGTATAGGATAGGCCGTTGCCGGTTGCCCATTGTAAGGCATGAATACAGGACAGATTGATGGAAATGCGGGCTCGTTGTTCCGAAAGGATTTTTCCCCCATCAACCATAAGCCAGATACCCCGGGCTCTGGCTTTTAAGGTAATCGGTTCAATTTCAACTTCTACGACTGCGGCTCCCCAGCTTAACATGCTAAAAGGAAGTCCATCTTTCTGAGCCTTGGTGGGGCGAAATTGTCGTTTTACGGTTATAGGCAAAGGATCCCGGAATCGTTGCTTACGTATTGCTTCGCAGGCCCGTTGTATCAATTTTGTTATAATGGTGGTATTGCGGGATAGACAAGAAGGACCGGAATCGGGGACCTCATCGGTTCGGATCGGGGCAAATGCAATCTGGGAACTTGAAATACCGAGTATTTCTCCTGCAATCGTTGCCCATATTGATTTTGTTTCTTCATCTGAGACAATAGCACTGCTTTTAATGAGAAGGGTTCCATCTTTTTCTAGGGTTACCTCAATACCAAAGGTACCCTTATCGGATCCTTCAAAAAGCAGTCCATTTCCCTGGTATCCAAGACTTATACCAATCCCCCTCAGGGTCTTATCCAGGGGAAACTGGTGTAAACTGCGGTGGTATCTGCTTATTAATTCATAGGATGACCATTTCCGATTAAAATCACTCATAGCAGCTACCGTATCCAGTAGAGCCTCCGATGGAACCGGATCCCGAACAGGAATACCCTGTAAGAGGGTATCTCCCTTACAGAGGGCATTCTTTTTTCGCCATTCCAATGGGTTTTGTTGCAAACGGTCCGTGATGGACCAAATATGACTTTCTATGGCAAAATTGGCCTGGGAAAAACCGAAGCCCGCAAAGGGACCTGCCGGGGGAATATTACTTTGTACTGCATAGCCTTCTATTCTGCGGTGGGAAGAGCGATATGCCCCCAGGGCGCCTATGCTAAGACGGGAAATAAATTCCTCAGCAAAGGGACCAGAAGCTCCCATATTAACGATGGGTCTTCCTTCTATGGCAATAAGTTCTCCATCAGTTCCGGTGGCCGTTCGTAGGGCAATCTGTGAGGCGGGACGTTTCGGACTGAACTGAAAGTCCTCGAGCCGGCTGAGGAGTATCTTAACTGGCTTTTTACAGATATATGTTGCAAGCCCCGCAAGGCAGGCTATGAGCGAAGGGTACCATAGTTTTCCATCCAAATGACTTCCCAGTTCTGTAGGTTCAACAAGGATGTCTTCTACAGACACACCGAGGACTGAGGCAACCGCCTGGCGGACATGAAAGGGCCATTGGGTTGCAGTTCGAATAAGCATCTTGTCATAACTGTAGCTTGCAAGGGCACCATGACATTCAGGATACCAGTGTTCCTGAATACCTGTGCTATAAGTTGCTTCTGTAAGCACTGCATCGCCCTTAAAAAAGGAATCGATGCCTTTGTCTTGTACGGTTTTTTTTGCTAAGATTCGGTCGGAATTAAAAATGGAACACTCAAAGAGGGCCTCATCTTCTTCGGCTATGATCTCAGTTGCCCGGGCAAGTTCTTCTAATTTAGTACGATCAGGGCCTACAAGGAGGGCTACCGGTTCACCAATGTAGTGTACCTGTGTACCTGCGAGAATTGGCATGTGGGAAGCATAAAAATCCAGAAAGGGTTTTCCCGGAATATCATGGGCGGTAATTAATGTATAGGCACTGGATAATTTTGGTGTATTGATGCGCACCAGGGTCCCTGCGGCTACGGGGGAGCGCAGTATGTGGCCATAGAGCATGCCCTGGAGAATGAGTTCTTCTAATGTTCCCGATGACCGGCCCGTTTCCACCACTTTATCCCTTTACTGAGTGTACCGCAGTGATAACTCCATCAATAACCCGCTGTACCTGAGCCTCGGTCATTCCAGGCCATATGGGGAGCGAAATAGACCGGGAAAAGGTATCTACTGCATGGGGAAAATCCTGTTCTTCCAAATGATACAAAGTTCTGTAATAGGGCATGGTATGAAGGGGTATAAAATGAACCGATACCCCAATACCGAGGGACTGCAATTGCTCAATGAATCGGTCCCTGTTTTCTCTGCCCCAGGCTCCAGCTAGCCTAAGCGGATAAAGGTGCCACGCATTTTCCGCTCCCGTAGGAGGCAGAAGCAATGCATCAATCTGACTGAAAGCTTTATTATAGGATTCTGCAATGGCTCGGCGCATTTCAAGGAGTCCTTCAGCCCGTTCAAGCTGAACACGGCCTATGGCGGCTAAAACATCGGGCAGATTATATTTATAGCCCGGAGCTACCACCGCATATTTCCAACTGGCCTTTGTATCCGTATAGCGGTTCCAAATGGAACGATCTATGCCATGGGAACGCATAATAGAAATTCGCTGGGCTAGAGTTTTATCTCTGGTAAGAATCATCCCTCCTTCACCGGTGGTAATGGTTTTGGTGGCGTAAAAGGAAAATACTCCAATGTCACCGATCAGCCCTGCCCAGCGGCCGTCGGAAAGCTGGGCAGGAAAGGCATGGGCCGCATCTTCTATAACCCGGGCGTTATACTTTCGTGCCAGGGCGACTATGGTATCCATATCACAGGCTAAACCCGCTACATGGACGGGGATGATTGCCTTAACCGGGCCGGTAGGTCCAAAGCCTTCTTTGGGGGCCTCTTTGCCGGGACGGGGCGGGTAGGCGGGGAGGCCCCGGGAAAGCCGTTCCAGGGTCTTTTCGAGGGCCGCCGTATCCATAAGGTAACTTTGGGGAGCCACATCGACAAATACCACATGGGCTCCTAAATAGCGAACCACCTCTGCGGTGGCAGTAAAGGTATAGGTGGAGGTGATGACAATATCGCCGGGGCCGACCCCGCAGGCTTCAAGGGCCAGGTGCAGACCGCTTGTGGCAGAATTAACCGCTAAGGCGGTAATTTCTTCTTCCCCTTTTGCGGCCTTATGTCTGTCCCTCGTGTTTGCTGGCGGCATACTTCTTGTTTTAAAAAAGTCCGCGAATTCCTTTTCAAAATGAATGGCCTCAGCACCGGTGGTGAGCCATCCGGAGCGAAGCACCCTCAGTACTGCGGCTTCTTCCTCTGCGCCGATAAAGGGCCGGGCGAAGGGTATGGGTTCAGTTGTTGTGTTCATCTTTGGGAATGATAACCGTCGGAATAAAGTCGTGCAAGAGCCGCCTTAACAGAACCTTGTCGCGATACTGGTTTGCTTTAGCAGAATCAAAACGACAGATGGGCCTCAGACCTTCCAAGAGCTTTGGCAGGTCTACAAGGGGCGCTTCCTTTCGTTCAACGCGACGGATCCGGGGATATTCGGTTTCGACAGGAATTTCTTCTTCGCTCCAGAGTCGTTCATCCAGCCGTTCGCCGGGTCTCAGCCCAATATATTCAATTTTTATTTCCCGGTCTGGCTCAAAACCATAGAAGCGGATCATCTGTTCTGCCAATTCCCGAATTTTTACCGGTTCCCCCATGTCAAGGAGGTACAGTTTTCCATTTTCGCCCACACCGCCTGCTTTAAGCACCAGTGAACAGGCCTCAGGGATGGTCATGAACCAACGGCGAGCCTCAGGGTGGGTTACGGTGACCGGGCCGCCCTTTTCAATCTGTTTCTGGAATAGGGGCATGATTGATCCCCGGGAACCAAGAACATTGCCGAAGCGGACCACCATAAAATGGGACCCCCGTTCTTTAGAGGCCGAAAGCACGAGCTGTTCACAGAGGAATTTGGAAGCCCCGTATACTGAAACGGGGTCTACCGCCTTATCGGTGGAAATCAGCACAAAGCGTTTTACTGCATATTTTCGGGCCGCTTTTACCAGGTTTTCTGTGCCGAATACATTGTTTTCTATGGCCGCCACCGGGTTTTCTTCCATCATGGGCACATGTTTATATGCGGCGGCATGGAAAATGACATCAACCTTGAGCTTTCCAATGATATAATCCACATAGGCTTCATCCTTCAGGTCCCCGATAATGGGTACGATGGTTGCCTTTTCGCCAACCCCTTCTTCCTGAAGCAGCCGTAATTCCCGATCAATTTGATAGATTGAATTTTCTCCGTGCCCGAGGAGGTACAGCCGCTGGGCGCCGCCGGACAGGAGCTGGCGGCAGAGTTCACTGCCGATGGAGCCGCCGGCTCCCGTCACGAGAACCCGTTTGCCCCTCAGATAGGAGAGGCTTTCTTTAAGACCAATTGCAACGGGGGTTCTTCCCAGAAGATCCTGCGGATCGATGGACCGGGTCTGGATAAGGTGGGCATCCCCTTCGATAATCTGGGAAATACCCGGCAATATACGGATTTTTTCAAAGCCCGCTTTTTTTAATATTTGATAGAGTTCCCGTAAATATTCCCGGCTTGCACTGGGAATGGCAATAATGGCTTCATCGGCGGGATTCATTCGTAAGAGGCGAGCCACATCTTTTATAGGGCCTAAAACAGGGACTCCTTCGATACTGCGGCCAATTTTGGCCGGATCATCGTCGAGAAAGGCCACCACTTCGCCAAAAATACCCTTGGCTTTAATTTCCCGGGCCAGGGTCTGTCCGGCAAAGCCTGCGCCAATGATATACAAACGGGCCGATTTGTAGGATGTCATCTATGTTTTGCGAAAGGCCCGGATCTTGGTTTGAACCTTAACCTGCCGCTTTGGTAATAACTTCAAAGGCCAGGTCGATAGTAAAGGGTGCGTTATCAAGATCGAGCCGTATCTTCGCCCTCCCTTTTCTTTTATCGACCTTTATGATGCTTCCCTCGAGTCCTTTTAGCGGACCTTCCTGTACCACAATACGATCCTGTTCATCAAAATAAACCTTCGATTTCTCTGCTACCGAACCTGCTTTAATAAAGTGGCAAACAATTTCAAGATCATGGCCTGATAGGGGTTGAACATCCTGGTTGCTCTTTAAGAAGCGGAAAAAGCCTTCAGTTCTGCGAAGTGCCCAATACAGAGTCTGGGGAAGTTTGTCTGAGGTTTCTATAAAAATATATCCCGGGAAAATGGAGGCTAATTCATGATGAACCTTGCCGCCCTTCCGTATGGGCATACGCCGCTGAAGAAAATGCAAGCCTATTTCTGCATGGGGATGTTTAATTTTAAACAGGTTGATGTATTTTTCTTCCGAACCGGTTTTAACTTGAATCGCGTAGTATTCCATAGGTCGTAGGTATACCATATCACAAGCTTTTGCCTTGGACAATGGAAAAAGAATATCTTTCAGTCCCCATAGTAAAATACCGATATTGTGAAAGGGAGTACTCACGGAATGCAACGTATTTTTTTTATGATTTTTTTTATTACCACGATAGGTTTGGGTTTACAGGCTGAAACTGTTTTTGTATCAGTGCTAGAAGCAACCCCTGACATGGAGCTTCATAATTTTGAGGCATCCTCCGCATGGGAGTCGGGTGTGCTCGATGCTCTTTTTGATATGGGGGCAATCGTCAGCAATACTCCTATTCAAAGGTTTTCCGATTTTACTAAGAATGAAGCCCTCCAAGCAGCCAAGGATGGCGGAGCCGACTCTGTCCTTGTTGTGGAATTAAAGTATCTTGTCATTCCCGAAGAAAAATCAAAAATAAGGGCTGTGCCAGGGACTATTCAATTTAACCTCTATTCTGTTGAATCGGGGCGGCTTTTAAAACAGCTCACGTATAAACCTTATAGGCCTTCAGAAAGTGTGGATGAGGATAAACAGATGGCAAAACAGCAGACCCAACTTTTTTATAAAAAATAATGGATATGCTAGATAGATGTAATTTATGAACTTATATAAGGCAGGTGTTATATGATGAATTATGTTAAAAAGCTGATGATTCTTTTCCTTATTGGAATTTCCTGCATCGGTCTCATGGGAGCTTCCATCTGGGAAGGAGCCGCAGCCATGGCTGCGGGGGGCGAACTACCCGAAAAGGGTTACTATATTGCAACAAATTCCTTTCCCCGGAACACCATGGTTGATGTGGTCAATCTGGAAAACGGGAAAACCCTGCGGGCTATTGTCGTGGGTGGTGTCGATACCCCCGGACTTTTAGGTATCCTGTCTAGAGAAGCAGCTACTGCTTTAGGGCTCGAGAAGGGGGTGGTTGGCCGGATTCGGGTAAATATGCCCGCAGATCCTATAGCATTCTCACGATATACGGAGGATCTTGCAAAAGCAGGGGATCCTGACCGGGACCCAGCTGCAGCCCTTTCATTAACACAGACAGAATCAGCACCTGCCACAGCACCTACTGCCGTGGCTGCGGCCGAAGAAAAACCTGCAGAGCCTGTACAAAACAGTGCTTCCAAACAAAGGACTGCACAGACTGCACCATCTGCGGAGGAAGCTCCTGTTGTGCCAAGTATAGCTGTATCAGCCGGAACTGAAGAAGCATTAAAACCAGAGGATGAGAAAATTCAAGAACTGCCGGAGCTTTCCCCACAACCATCTGTAGCGGCGGTGACCGAAGAACCCTCTAAGTCTGCGGAAATAGCCCCAGAAGCGGCAGCCGTGACCGAAGCTCCGGCAGCATTACCAGAAGAAGTCCCCGTAGCAGCCCTTTCAGAAGCCCAGCCAGAACCGGCTGGCCCTGAACCGACTCAACCTGCTGAAGAAGCAACGCCAGAAGTGGCGGCGGTTGCCGAAGCTCCGGCAGAACCTTCTGTGGCAATAACCGCAGAACCGGCTGGCCCAGAGCCAACTCAACCTGCTGAAGAAGCAACGCCAGAAGCGGCGGCGGTTGCCGAAGCTCCAGTAGAACCTTCTGTAGCAATAACCGCAGAACCGGCTGGCCCAGAACCGACTAAACCTACTGCAGAAACATCTCCTGCCATGGAAGCTCCAGCCCCTGGTTCGGTACAACTGAGCTTAGAGCCAGCGGAAGAACGTCCTCCAGTAGTGGTCTCCGCAGAAACAACGGTTACCGTTCCTGCACCGGTGCCAGAAACCATAATAGTGAACGAACCGGTGCCGACAGGAGCTCCAAAGGTAGAACCGATTGCTCGTCCAGCAGAACCGGTTGCCCCTGCCGCTCCGGCAGTAGCAGAAAAAGTTGAACCTTCTAAGCCTGCTTCAGCGCCTGAAGCTAGCCCTGTAATATCGGTCACACCAGCTTCTGTATCTTTCAGTGTCCCCGTAGTAACGAGTCTTTCTAAGGGAAAGTTTTATATTCAATTGGGAGCCTTTTCCAAGGCAGAGACGGTAGAAAGCCAAATAAAAAGGATCAATAAAAAATATCCGCTCCTTGTCCAGGTCGCAGGTACTGCTGAAAAGCCCCTGTACCGCTTACTGATTGGCCCCCTAAACGAAGGAGAAAGCGGTGCTCTCGTGTCCTATTTTAAAAAATCTGGTTATAAGGATGCCTTTGTAAAAAAAGAAAGCTAAGACGATACTAGATGGGCGCTTGTAAAAACTACGGTTTTTAGAAGTCCCCAGAGTAAAAAAAAGCCCCCGTTCAGCAAGACTGATCTGCCAAACGGGGGCTTATCACATTGTAAAACTCAGGTTATTTTCCGTGACAGTATTTATATTTTTTCCCACTGCCGCAAGGGCAGGGATCGTTTCGGCCTACCTTAGGATAAGTTCGTACCACGGTAACCGATTCCGGTTCTGAACGGCTCGAAGGTCCTGCAGATCTGGATGCACCCATTGCTGGACCGGCGCTGTTGCTTGAACTGGTACTGCTCGCCGCTGCTGCTCCGGCAAAGGAGCCTACACTGCCATGGCTTGCAGATTGAATAGTGGCTACCGGCTTGGCCCTTACTTCCCGGTTTTCAGTGCTCTGAACTCGAACCAGATGGAGCCGGCTTGCAATTTCCTGACGGATATCGTCGATCATGGTTTCGAAAATCTGGAATCCTTCGATCTTATATTCCGTAAGGGGATTCTTTTGGCCATAACTACGGAGGTATACCGCTTCGCGAAGGGCTTCCATGTTTTCTAGATGATCAAGCCATTTGCGGTCTATGGCCTGGAGATACTGCATCCTTATAAAGGTGTTAAGGTTTTCCGCACCTACAAAGGCTTCCTTCGACTCAATTTCCTGTTTCAGTTCTTCTGTAATCCGCTTTTCAAGCTCTTCTACTTTCTGAGCTTCTTCTGAATTACTTTCTAGTTGGAGCTGATAGGCAAATTTTTCTTTAAGGAATCGGATTAACTCTTTTACAGCCACCGCCGGATCTCGGCGGAAAGAATTCCGGTATTCTTCTATGGCTTCATGGACCATATCGTTGGTTGCATTATGAACCCGGTCCACAAGATGCGGGTCCGCTAAAATGGCATCCCGTTGTTCATAGATGAATTTTCTCTGTTGATTTAAAACATCATCGTATTCCAACAAATGCTTGCGAATTTCAAAGTTCCGTTCTTCTACCTTTTTCTGGGCCCGTTCAATGCTTTTATTGAGCCAGGGGTGATAGATCGGTTCTCCCGGTTCCATACCGATTTTGGACATGAGACTCTTAATGTTGGATCCCCCAAAGAGCCGCATGAGGTCATCGTCCATGGAAATAAAGAATTTAGAACGGCCCGGATCTCCCTGACGGCCCGAACGGCCCCGGAGCTGATTATCGATACGGCGGCTTTCATGCCGCTCGGTGCCGATAACATAGAGGCCGCCGAGACTTTTTACCTCTTCATAATCCTTTTTCCATTTCTCGTATTCTTCTTTATAAATCTTGGCGTACTGTTCAGGGGTGGCACTTGTACCGGCCCGTTTGCGGGCCCGATGTTCCGGATTGCCGCCCAGTTTAATATCCGTACCGCGGCCGGCCATGTTCGTTGCGATGGTCACCGCACCCTTAGCGCCCGCTTCAGCAATAATAACCGCTTCACGGGCATGGTTTTTTGCATTCAAAACTTCATGACGAATACCGCGGCGGGTTAGCAGGGTCGATACCTTTTCAGATTTTTCAATCGAAACGGTGCCTACGAGGACGGGCTGTCCCTTCTTATAGGCTGCTTCAATTTCATCGCAGAGGGCATCGAACTTTTCTTTTTCATTCAGGTAGACCACATCATCTTCATCAATACGGGCTACCGGAAGGTTGGTGGGGATAACAACGACATCCAGATTGTATATTTTACTAAACTCAACCGCTTCAGTGTCGGCTGTACCGGTCATACCGGATATTTTTTCATACAACCTAAAGTAGTTTTGGAAGGTGATAGTAGCCAAGGTCCGGTTTCGCTGGGCAATCTTTATCCGTTCTTTAGCTTCAATTGCCTGGTGCAGACCGTCGGAATATCGGCGGCCATGCAAAATACGACCGGTAAATTCATCAACAATCTGGACCTGATCATCCTGAACCACATAGTCCACATCAATATGAAAGAGTTTGTGGGCCCGCAATGCCTGGGTAAAATAATGGATATATTCGAAATTCTCCTCATCAAAAAGAGATCCCTTAATAAGACCCCGCTTCTGCAGGATTTTTTCGATCTTGTTCATACCCGCATTGGTAAAGGATATGTTCTTGTTTTTTTCATTAATCTTATAGTCCCCGATAACCTCTTCGCCCTGGGCTTCATCGGGATATTCGCCATCTTCCTTCTTTTTTACCTCTTCCAGAGTGTCTAGAAGTTTATCTACCTCAAAGAATTTGTAGGTATCATCCTCGGCGGCACCGGAAATAATCAGGGGGGTACGGGCTTCATCTATCAATATGGAGTCGATTTCGTCTACCACGCAGAAATGGTGTCCCCGTTGTACCCGGCCTTCCATGTCCCAGCGCATATTATCCCGCAGGTAATCGAAACCAAACTCATTATTTGTACCGTAGGTGATATCACAGGCGTAATTTTCACGGCGACGGTCATTATCCATATCAGAAAGGATGGTACCAACGGTCATTCCCAAATAGGTGAAAACAGGTCTCATCCATGCTGCGTCACGGCTTGCAAGGTAGTCATTGACGGTAACCACATGGACGCCCTTGCCAGTGATGGCATTCAGGTAGGTGGCGGCGACGCTCATCAGGGTTTTACCTTCACCGGTTTTCATTTCTACGATTTTTCCCTGATGCAGAACTATGGAACCGAGGACCTGTACATCGTAGGGGCGTTCGCCCAGGTTCCTCCGGGCCGCTTCCCTGGCCAGTGCAAAGGCTTCGGGAAGCATGGAATCCAGGCTTTCTCCGTTCCGATACCGTTCCCGGAACCGTTCTGTCATTTTAGGAAATTCTTCCGGCGGGAGGGAAGCCGCCCAGGCTTCTTTTTCATTAACTGCATGCAGAATAGGCAAAAGGGCCTTTAAATCCCGTTCGTGCTGTGAGCCGAACAGAGCCTTAACTAAATTATCCAACATACTGATGAATGTACCGCTATAAACGACGGTTGACAAGCGTCTTTCAGGCGTCTATCGTGAATTTATCATGATACGGATACTCATTATTGCCCTTGTAGCCCTGCTTTCATTCAGTTCCTGTTCTACTAAGGAAGTCCAGTCGGTGGACCGGCAAAACCTCTTTCGACTCGATATAGGCAGGCTAGAAAATCAAATTGATTTATTTGGATTGGATCAATCCCCTGCGATGCTAAAAACCCATATTGCAATGCGGGACGGTATATTTTATATCTCCGACAGCAAGGGCCAAAAGGTGTCCAAATTCACCTCCTATGGGGACCTGCTTTCGATGATTTATAATCAGGAAACCAATCCGCCGCCCTTTACCCTTAAAAAAGACAGCAAGTCCACAGAAATTGTTACCCGTCGGGCCCTTTCGTACCCCCTTATACAGAATGGAAATATAACGGTGGACTCCCGAAAACATCTGTATGTGGAAGATCGCCTGCCACCGGACCGCCGCACCTATGATGCAGAAAAACGGGTGCTCTTCGATTCTACGGTGCTTCATTTTGACAGTGATGGAAACTTTATCGAATATCTCGGCCAGGAAGGAATCGGCGGTACCCCCTTTCCATATATAAATAATCTGTATACCTCAATCCATGATGAACTGGCCGTTGTGTGCCGTCTTCCCACTGGCTGGAACGTGTATTGGTTCGATGCAAACGGAGCCATGCTGTATGTGGTTTTAATACGAAATGAAGATTTGCCCGTACCGAAAGGTGAAACCCTCTATCCCTCCCTCGATTCAATCAGTGTAGCCCCAGACAGCAGGCACCTTATTATTAAGATTGATTACTATAAAGACAGTTTTGATGAATCAACGAAGACAAAATCGGGAATTGTTTTTGACCGTTCCATCCTCTGGGTTATGAATGTAGAAGACGGGGCCTACCTGAATAATGTAGAAATTCCGCCCTTTGATCAAATTCAGTCGAATCAGAAGGAAAAGGTACAGCTTGTATATTCGGTGCTTGGCGTAAGCCGGGGCGGCAAGGTGTTCTTATCCATCCCTGACACTAATGGTTATCATCTGCTTGTGCTTGATCTGGAATCCAAGGATCAAAAACGGGGCTTTATTCAGGTAGATCCCGACGAATTGGCTTTTAACACCTTCTATCTTTCTGAGGAAGGTATTCTTTCAGCCCTGCTTGCCACCGATTATGAAGCTAAGGTTGTATGGTGGAGGACCGAAAAATTTACCGGAGATGTGCGAAAATGATCATCGCCGATGCCTCAGAGGCCCGTACTATTGATGAAAAGGCAATGGCCGAGTGGGGGCTTCCTTCCGCCGTACTGGTCGAAGCTGCGGGCAGGGAATGTGCCCAGGCGCTCATAGCTCAGTGGCATCGGGTTGTTCCCAATCATACACACTATACTGCTCAGTCGCCGAGGCTAGTCCTTGCGGCTGGCTCGGGGAATAATGGCGCCGATGGAATGGTGCTCCTTAAAACCCTTATTTTAAAGGGCTTGTGTGATGTCCCCCATTGCGTGATTGTGCTTTCAAAGCCCGAATCGGAACTGCAGGTTTCACCCGCTGCTCCTAGTACCCCTCGAAGCCAGGCATTCCAGGTTCTAAAAAAGATGGGAATCCCCGTTCTGGTCTGGCAGGAAATGGCTCAGACTGACCGAGGAGCCCTCTTTTCTAAAGCAGACCTCATCATTGATGCTCTTACCGGGACCGGCCTTTCCGGTCCTTTGAAGGGCCCTGTGGCTGAGTTGGTGTTTGCCATTAATCAAAGCAGAAGGGAGAATCCCAATCAGCGGGTCATCTCTCTAGATGTACCCTCAGGCCTGTCTGATTCCTGGGACCCGC
>Ga0272446_1005043_pt1 | contig 14955 bp, 13 predicted proteins | sample YNPCB0061_FD_194587 | JGI IMG/M metagenome (GOLD analysis project Ga0272446, IMG submission 194587) | Hot spring microbial mat communities from Yellowstone National Park, WY, United States - YNP-CB-006-1 | ecosystem: Environmental > Aquatic > Thermal springs > Hot (42-90C) > Sediment | place...
AACCAAAAGGTGAAAGCCCACGATACGTTGTTACAGGTAATGAAGCCATTGCAATTGGTGCAGTTAAAGCAGGTTTAAAATTGTATGCAGCCTATCCCATGACACCTGCCTCTTCTATACTGCATTTTTTGGCACCATTGGCAAGGGATTACAGAATACTCGTTAAACATACCGAAGACGAAATTGCCGCAATCTTAACCGCTATCGGTGCTAATTATGCCGGTGTAAGAGCAATGGCAGCCACCTCAGGTGGAGGCTTTAGTTTGATGGTCGAGGCGTTAGGAATGGCAGCAATTACTGAGACGCCTCTTGTCATAGCAGAGTGCCAACGTCCCGGACCAAGCACAGGAATGCCTACATGGACAGAACAAGGTGATTTACGCTTTGTTATGCATGCCTCACAAGGAGACTTTGTTAGGATAGTTCTTTCACCGGGAGACGTAGGAGAGGCTTACCACCTGACACAACTTGCCTTTAACCTTGCGGAAAAGTACCAAATCCCTGTGATAATACTAAGTGACAAACTTCTATCCGAAAGTCATGATACCATACAAAACTTTCAATCATTAGATATCCATGTTGAAAGGGGAAAACGCCTTACAGATGTCCCTGAAGATTACAAACGCTATGACCTTTCGATTGCCGATGGCATAAGTTACAGGGCTTTTCCACCATCTCCCAATGGAATGCATTTGGCAAACAGCGATGAACACGACGAGTACGGACTTGTAAGCGAAGAAAGCGAGATGCGAAATGAAATGCAAAACAAGCGTTTTAAACGTTTAGAAATGATAAAAAACGATACCCCTCCCCCTGTGTTTTACGGGAAAAAGGATGCCGATATATCCTTTGTGAGTTTTGGTTCGACAAAAAATGCGATTTTAAGGGCAATGGAGTTGCTTGAAACTGAAGGTATAAGCTGCAACTACCTGCACTGTTTATGTCCAATGCCTTTAGATGTTCAAGCATTTAAAAATTTTATAAAAAATTCAAAAAAGCTCATCTGTATAGAAAACAATTATACAGGTCAGTTTGCTTCGGTTTTGCAGGAAAACCTGTGCATGGAAATTAACGAAAGACTTTTGAAATCAGATGGACGTCCATTTTTCCCTGACGAAATTGTATCTTTTGTAAAACAAAAGTTAGGAGTATAACGATGAAAGATTTTCCAGAACACAACACTTATCAAACACCTACATGGTGTCCGGGTTGTGGCAATTTTGGCATCTGGTATGCCTTAAAAAACGCCTTTAACCAGTTGAATCTTAAAAACAATGAGATAACAATGGTTTTTGGAATTGGCTGTTCAGGAAACTTATCAAATTTCCTCAAAGTTTACGGATTTCATAGCATACATGGAAGGACACTACCAGTAGCATCTGGCATCAAACTTGCCAATCACTCACTCAACGTAATTGCTACGTCAGGCGATGGAGATGGTTTAGGGATTGGCTTAGGACACTTTATCCACACCTGCCGTAGAAATATTGATATTACTTACATCATTCACGACAACAGGATCTACGGTTTAACTACGGGACAGACATCCCCAACAAGTCCAAAAGATTTTAAAACAAAATCAACACCCTTTGGAGTGATTGAAGTACCTGTCAATCCCCTTGCCCTTGCCATACTTTCAGGTGCTTCGTTTGTTGCAAGAGGATACTCAGGTGAGATTGACCACTTGGCAAGCCTTATTGTGAAAGGAGTTAAACACAAAGGCTTTTCCGTCATTGATGTTTTACAGCCATGTGTCTCTTTCAATCCTCAATACTCCTATCCATTTTATAATCCTCGAGTTTACAAATTAGAAGACACAGATTATGACCCGACTAACTTTAATGAAGCATTAAATTTGGCAACAAAGGTTGATGACAAAATCCCTATTGGCGTTTTTTATCAGACAGAAAAACAAACTTACGAAGAAGCTTCATTAGAACTAAAAGACGGACCACTTTTTAACGATAAGATTGATAATGTTGACATAACACCAATTCTTAATTCCATACTAAATAGTTAAAGGCTAAATATGTCGGAAAATTTAATATTAGAAATTAAAAAAATTGCGAAAGAAAAAAATGCCGTTATCCTTGCACACAACTATCAAAGACCCGAAGTTCAGGATGCAGCAGATTTTGTCGGTGACTCATTAGAGCTTAGTATCAAGGCACGGGACACAGATGCTGATATTATTGTCTTTTGTGGCGTTCATTTCATGGCAGAGACAGCTAAGATATTATCTCCCCATAAAAAAGTTGTAATGCCAAGAATTGATGCAGGCTGCCCGATGGCAGACATGGTAACGGTTCAGGGTCTGGAGGCAGAAAAGGCTAAATATCCTACACACAAAGTAGTTACATATGTTAACTCTTCTGCTGCTGTAAAGGCGATAAGTGATGCCTGTTGCACCTCTGCAAATGCTGTAAAGGTGGTAACAAACATTGATTCAGACAAAATTCTCTTTGTTCCTGACAGAAATTTAGGCAATTTTGTTTCTCGTTTTGTAAAAAAAGAGATTATCTGCTGGAAAGGTTTTTGTCCTACTCATGAACGCTTAAAAGTTGAAGATATATTGCAAAAAAAGGAAGAATACCCCAATGCAAAAGTGCTTGTTCATCCTGAATGCAGACCAGAGGTTGTTGATATTGCAGACAAAGCCCTCAGCACATCAGGGATAATAAAATTTTGCAAAGAAGACAACAGCAAGATTTTTATTATTGGCACAGAAGAGGGAATACTTCACAGACTAAAAAAAGAAAATCCTGATAAAACATTTATACTTGCTTCAGAAAGGCTTGTTTGTCCAAACATGAAACTTACAAGCATCGAAGACCTTTATGAGGAAGTTAAAAATCCAGTAAATGAAGTTATCGTCCCAGAAGAGGTAATTTTCAAAGCCAGAAAGTCCCTTGAAAAAATGTACGAACTGACTAACGTGTAAGCAAATGAAAATCTCCCCTAACTACTCTGCGCCAAAGAGGGGAACAGTAGTTTTCCCCCTTTGAAAAAGGGGGATTGAGGGGGATTTCACAATAGCTTCCCCCTTTCTTTTAAAGGGGGCGAGGGGGATTTTAGAAAAAGGGGACAGGTCAATTATCCTTTTTATATTTTTCGAAAATCTCCCCTAACTACTCTTTGCCAAAGAGGGGAATGAACAACTTTTTATTGAACTTGGTTAATAGGGATTTTTAACCGATCGGCTGTTGTTTGTTACAAAAAAAAGGCGGACATCGTCCGCCTTCTGAATTCAAAATAAAGACCCCAGCGGGGTCAGCACCCCTCTTTACAATGGGTGACTGGTCTCAACATATACCATGCCTTTGCAACCATAAAATCACCTCCTTTTTTTCTTTTTAAAATCAGTAATTTTAACCACTTGCTGGACACCGCTCATATTTTCAAGCTCTGTTGTATCAAATCCTTTCACATCTCCAATTACCCCTATTATAACATGTTTCATACCTGTTGAAGTATGAAAATCAAAATTATTTTTTATTAAGTATTCTTTAACTTTTTCGATGTCTTTTTCAGCCGCCTTTTCCTCAAAAATCACAAGCATTTTAATCCTCCTTCGCCTTAAGCCTTTCTAATCGTCTTGCCTCGTCGATAATTCTTTCAAAAAGCCTGATAACAGCATTACTATCAAGAGGACCATTGTTTTCCGAAATAAGTCTTTGAATAATTTGTTTTTCACGCTCAGGGTCATAAACAGCAAGATTATATGCCTTTTTCAACGTTCCAATTTTAAGTGCAAGTGAAGACCTGACATTAAGCAGTTTAAGCAAACTGCTATCAATCGCATCGATAAGTTCTCTAATATCGTAAATTTCCTTAGGCATTTTCATAGATAACCACCAGGTTTTCTAAATAATACCGTATCTTTAGCCCACATAACGTCATCTGTATCGGGATAATCCAAATTGTAATGTAAACCTCTTGACTCCTTTCTCAATAACGCCGACGTTATTATCAAATCTGCAACAGTAGCAATATTTCTTAACTCAATCAGAGGTGCTATCAGTTTAAAGTTGTGATAATACTCCCTTATTTCATCTCTCAAAAGATCTATCCTTCGTTTAGCCCTTTCTAAACGTTTATCAGTTCTAACAATGCCAACGTAGTTCCACATAAAGCGTTTAATTTCGTCCCAGTTGTGTTTAATAACAATCATCTCTTCAGGATCTATTGTTCCGTAATACTTCCATGTTGAAACCTCTGCTGTGTCAATATGCCTTGTATGTGGTAATTTTGACACACAGTCTTTATAGGCATTGTGGGCAAAAACAACTGCCTCCAACAAAGAGTTGCTTGCCAACCTGTTTGCACCATGCAGCCCTGTTCCAGCAACTTCTCCTATTGCATACAAATTGCTGACAAATGTTTCACCATTTTTGTCAGTCATAACACCACCACACATATAGTGAGCCGAAGGCACAACTGGGATAAACTCCTTAGTAATATCGATACCCTTCGTTAGGCAGTGTTGGTAAATTTGAGGAAATCGCTTGATAATAAAATCAGGCTTTAAGTGTGTTATGTCAAGATAAACATGCTTTAGCCCCAGCCTTTTCATTTCGGCATCTATCGCCCTTGCCACAATATCACGCGGGGCAAGGTCTTTCATGGGATGATAACGCTCCATAAAAGAAGTTCCGTCTGGCAACCTTAAAATTCCACCCTCACCTCTTACCGCCTCTGATATCAAAAATGAGGTGTCACCATTTGACTGATACAAAGCTGTTGGATGAAACTGAAAAAACTCCATGTTCATTATTTTTGCCCCAGCACGATAAGCCATTGCAACACCATCACCCGTAGCGATAGAAGGATTAGTGGTATGTAGATACACCTGCCCACTTCCACCTGTTGCCAAAATAGTAAACTTTGAAACAAAAGTTTTTACTTCTGAAGTTTCCTCATCGAGGATATAAGCACCTAAACATCTATCCCTTTGCATTGTCGACTTTTTAATTTTCGATTCTATCAGAAGGTCAATAGCGATGTGATTTTCTAAGACCTTTATGTTAGGTATGTTTTTAATCTGCTCTAACAGTGCCTTTTCAATCTCTCTTCCTGTAAAATCGCCTGCATGAAGAATTCGTCTTGCAGAATGTCCACCTTCTTTACCCAAGTCGTAGTAGCTTTCATCACTTTCGGGTGCTGGCGTGAATTTTGTTCCCAACTCTATTAAATCTTTTATCCTTTCTGGACCTTCTTTCACAACCATCTCTACCACGTCATAATGACAAATGCCTGCACCAGCATTGAGAGTGTCCTTAATATGGGCTTCGAAGGAGTCGCTTTTGTTCAACACGCAAGCGATGCCACCTTGAGCATAGTTTGTATTGGATTCGCTTCGTTCTTTCTTTGTAATAATGTAAACTTCACCATATTTAGAAGCCTTTATAGAGAAAAATAGCCCAGCAATACCACTGCCAATCACAAGAAAATCTGTAGTTATCATATTTAAATTTTAACAGTTTAAGCCAAGCAAAGCAAATCAGAAAAAGGGCAGAAAAAGGGGACAGGTCAACAATCCAAGTTCATTAATTATCCAAGTTTCCCCCTTTCCTAAAGGGGGCAAGGGGGATTTTATGTTAACTCCATGATTTCCTAAAATCTCCCCCAGCCCCTCTTTGCCAAAGAGGGGAACAAAATCCATTTCCTAATTTCCCCCTTTGAAAAAGGGGGACTAAGGGGGATTTTGGAAAAGAGGACAGGTCAATTATCGATTTCGCTAACTATCTGGCACCTTTTCCAAATAGAACAACTTTGACTGTTTTTAGTAAGATGTAAAAATCAATGGCAGGCGATAGGTTTTTTATATAGTAAAGGTCATACTGCAGCTTTTCAAAACCATCCTCAAGTTTGGCACCATGCTTATAGTTAACCTGAGCCCAACCAGTAATACCGGGCTTTACGGTGTGCCTCAGACCAAAATAAGGTATTTCTTGCTCAAAAACCTTAACCTCTTCTTCAATCAAGGCTCTGGGACCTATTATACTCATGTCTCCTTTAAGCACATTCCAAGCTTGTGGAATTTCGTCAATTCTCAGTTTTCTAAGATACTTGCCAACCTTCGTAATTCTGGGATCATCCTTTTCCCCAGCCTTTTCACGCTCCTTTTCCGTGCCTTTTCGCATCGTCCTAAGTTTATAAGAGGTAAACAACTTGCCATCTTTGCCAACCCTTTCCTGCCTAAAAATTACAGGTAAACCATCTTCCAAAAAGATAAGAAACATTGCCGTTAACAGTATAGGCAGGCTACAAACAAGTATTAATGTTGCAAAAACTTTATCCAGCACAAATTTAAGTTTGCTGTTATAAACAGTCTTTTTCATCCCCAGCATCGGATTGGCAACAATCCAGAAATCATCTATGTATTTAACAGGAATCTTTCCGAAACAAAGTTCATAAAAAGTAGGCATGTCGGTAACTTCAATGTTTTTTGCCTTACACTGAAGGATACATTTTAGCAGTTTTTCCGATTTTATACCCTTTATAGCGACTACTACCTCATCAACGCCATTTAAAAAATCATCTTCCAAAAGTTTTTCACAACCTCCTATAACAACAGGAGAATTTTTTGTGCCTACCTTTTGTATATCATCATCAATGAAAAAATTTACTTTAAAAAAGGGGCTGTCTTTAATAGATTTGTACAAAAACTTCCCCGAGCTACCAGCACCTATAATAACAACATTTTTAGGTTTGAATAAAAGGTTTCTAAAGACATGTCCAAACAAAATTCTCCAGCTATAACAAAAAATGGTTATCAAGATTGTTTTAATCAGTAAAACACCTCTTCCTACACTTAAAATATCGACAAAGTGAAAGACCGTAGAAACGACCAAAAACCCTAATAAAACAGAAATTAAAAACTTAAACAGGTATTTCAGATTAGAAAATTGCACAGAAAAGTCATACAAATCAAAGAGGTAAAAAATAAATACATTTATAGCTGCGATTACGGAGTAGTTAAGGATGAAAAGTTCATCTGAAAAGATTTCACTTGCACCTCTGATATAAAGGGCAGAAATATAGGCTATTACGATAAAAAACAAATCTCCCAGAAAAAGTATCAAAGACTTTTTTGATATCCCTTTTAAAAACATTTACACCTCTTTAATCAAAGATATACCACATATATAGCCATAATGCAATAAGGGAAATCACTGATTGCTGAACAAAGAAACTTTTTTCATCCTTTTTATATCAACAACCCCTTTATTGGTCAATCTTAAAAAAGGCAAACCAGTGAAAGCGATTGTTTGCAGGTTTAAAAAGGGACGCTGCATCTTACAGCCAATCAATGACAATGCTTTCTCAAGTTCTGTTTCTTTTTTTGCTATTTCCTTCATATTTAACAACGGTATCAAGCCATAAATAGGCATGGGAAACTCAAAAATCAGTTTGTTAGATTTTACCACTACCATACCCCCGCCAATATCTATCAAACGATTTACCGCCATTGCGATATCACCCTCATCTGAGCCCAATGCAAGTATGTTACTGGTATCCCATACAAGGGATGTTGCGATAGAACCATTATTTATACCTGTTCCCTTAATAAAACCTGTCCCCATACTTTTGGTGCCGCTTCTTCTGTCAAGTAAAAAAACGGGAATAATGTCTTCTTCTAAATTTGGCAGAAGTTTACCATTTTCAGCTTTAAGATACCCTATTCCTTGTTTCATAATGGTCGGGGAGAAGATCTCCATCACAATCACATTTTTATCAGCGTCAGCTTTCACAAATAACTCTTCCTTCTGCACCTTTTTTAAGGTCAATGAGTTCTTTACACTGCCTGCATCAAGTTTTTTAATTGGTAACAGATACCTGCCATTCTTCACAACCAGCTTGCCATCTGCAATAACTGTTTTAATATTTAGGCTATCATCAAAAATGTTTATATCGGCAATCCTACCAATAGCTACCGCCCCCCTGTCCGAAAAGCCAAAATAATCAGCAGGGTTTATTGTAACCATTTTAACTGCATCTACGATGTTAAAGCCAAAACTAACAGCCCTTTTAACAACTAAATTCATATACCCTTCAAGAAGCATAGGAGCACTAAACACATCTGAAACAAGAATCAACCTCCGCATATCAATACCACAATCTTTCAATTTATACAGTTCGTCCAGTTCCCGTCTTATAAAGCCTTCCCTTATCATCACATAAACACCCTGTCTTAACTTTTCCAACGCTTCTTCAACCGTTATAGACTCGTGACAGGATGTGATACCACAGTTAAGATAGGCAGTAAGATTTTTCGCTTTTGCTCCAGCCGCATGCCCCTCAACGCTTTTTTTCGCCATCTTTGCAAGAACCACTTTTCTAAAATACCCACCTTCATTCCTTATTGCTTCGTTCCAGTATGCCTCTCCAATACCAACAAAATCATGCCTATTCAGTAGCTTCTTAAACTCTTCAAAACTAAAAGGATGTGCAGTTTCAAACCTCTTAATCGGCGGAACCAACGGTGGTGCCAAAAAAAATGTTTTTAAGGGATATCCTTTCGTAGAGTTAACAAAAGACAGAACACCTTTTATCCCACAGGCATTTGCAACCATTGCACACTCCGTTACAACGGTTGTAACACCGCCTTGCATTGCATAAGGAACAAACTCGTTAAAAGGTATCATGCTATCAAGATGGGTGTGTGTATCGATAAATCCCGGTGCCACATAACCACCCTTAGCATCAATCACACTGGTGTTTTCTCCAACAATTTCAGGCAAATCTCTACCAACATAAAAAATCATTCGTCCTTTAATGGCTACTATCTTGCCTTCCTCAATTTCGTTGGTAAAAACATTTATCATCTTACCATTTCGGATGATAATATCTGCAAAGTCATTACCTTTTAACACCTTTTGTATCGCAAACATCTCGTTGAGTTTCATAAACCCTCCTGCAAAATGTTACTGAAAAAACAACAAAAATGACAAAAGCAACTATTGCCTGACCTGCCATAACATACGAAATATTTATGTGTTCAGCAATAAATCCCATAACAATAATGCCGATAGGATAGACGCCTAAATAAAGTGCCGTAAAAAAACTTACCACCCTGCCCCTAAACTCCTGCCTTGCCATAGTGTTAAGATAGGCATTGCCTGATGCGTAAAAAAACACCATCATAAAGCCCAAAACAAACGATATGCCTCCTGCCATAAACAAAGTTTTAGAAAAGCCGAGAAAAAAAAGTGCGATCGGGAAAAAAATACCTCCAAAGACAAACCTTCGTAAAGTTCCTTCAATATCCTTTGGAAAAAAGGATATGTAAGATGCCCCTGTTAGAGCACCAACACCCAACAAACCCATAACAACACTTACTGCCTTCGGATCATCTTCCAGAAAATTTTTAACAACATATGGCAACATTCCAAAAAATGGCAATACCAAAAAACTGTAAACAAATATTATCGCCATAATTACAGTAATTCCTTTATTTTCAAGGATATAAACAAAACCATCCTTTATGTTCTTTAGTATGTTTGCCCTTGCTGTTTTTTCTTTTTTATTTTGCTCTGTCTTAAAATAAGCGAGCACAAAGATAAGCGGAATATAAGTTACTGCATTTATTAAAAAACATCCAGAAAGACCAAAAAACACAACAAAAATTCCAAAAAGAAGAGGACCAATAAACCTTGAAACATTAAACTGAACAGAATGTAAAGCAATAACACGGGGTATTTTGTTTGTCTCCACAAGGGATGTTAAAAAGGTGTAGTAAACAGGATAGGAAATTGCAGAAGAAATGCCGTTAATAAAGGTCATTATGGCAAGTCCACCATAGGTGATAAACTTAAGATAGACACCTACCCCTATTATAACAGCAACAGACATACTTACAGATTGCGTAACAATAAGTGTTTTCTTATTATCAAAGTTGTCTGCAAGATACCCACCTAAAAAGGGAAACACGATGTTTGGAATTGAGCCCAAAAAAGTAATAAATCCAAAACTTGAAGCAGTATTCTTTAAAGACAGCGAAAGCCAGCTTAGTGCAACATTTTGTATCCAACTACCAACATTAGAAAGAAAAACCGTTAAAAAAAACAGCAAAAAAAACCGTTCTTTTAAAAGAAAAAATGCAGGTTCTTCTTTTTTAATTTCGGATATTCCAGAGAACATGTTTTTACTTTGGTTCACCACATGGTGTGGTATCACCTTTCAACTTTTCCAGTGCATGGGGTAGTACCGGTAAAATTAAACTTATGTTTTCTCTGACTGCCTTTAAACTACCCGGCAGATTAATTATAAGGGTCTTTTTCCTTATACCACAAACACCTCTTGAAAGAATTGCGTTAGGGCTTTTTTCTGAGCCTTTCATTCTCATATACTCTGAAAGACCCGGCACATCACGCTCTATAATCCTCTTTGTAGCTTCTGGCGTAATATCCCTTTCTGTAAAACCAGTGCCGCCAGTGGTAAATATAACATCAACCTTCCCACTATCACATAACATCGCAAGCTTTTCAGAAATAAGCTCGATATCATCAGGCAAAATCTCGTAATGCACAATCTCTCCTAAGGATGAGGTAACCGATTTTAGCTCCTCGCCACTTAAGTCTTTTCTCTCCCCCTTTGCACCTGTATCACTTAAAGTAATTACGGCAATGTTAAACATTTATCTATCCTCCCTAAGTATATCAATCATTTTTTTTAGTTTTTTCAGGTCTTCCCATGCCTCTTTTTTTGCAATAGGATTTCTTAACAGAAAAGAAGGGTGATACGTCGGCAATACCTTAATACCGTCAATTTCCTGAAAATGCCCCCTTATCTTTGAAATCGGCAATTTAGTGTTCAAAACCGCCTGCGTCGCAACACTTCCCAAACAACAGATAATTTTGGGAGAAACTATCTCTATCTGTTTCATAAGAAAGGGTAAACAAACAGGAATAGCCTCTAAATGATTAGAAATCTTGTTTTCAGGTGGCCGTGATTTTAACACATTTGCGATGTAAATATTTTTTGTGCGACTAAGTCCAATCGTTAACAACATATTATCAAGCAACTTTCCTGCCCTGCCCACAAAGGGTTCGCCCTTTAAATCTTCTTCCTCTCCGGGAGCTTCTCCGACAAACATAACATCGCTACACGGATTGCCAACGCCAAAAACTATATTTTTTCTGGTTTTGTACAACTCACAACGTTTACAATCCCCCAACTCTTTTCTCAAATTATCCATCAAAATAGCTTTTTCAAGACAGGTTTTATCGTCCTTTCTCACCTCCTGCGAAAAAAATTTGTCATAGGAAAAACCCAATGACTTCAGGTAATTTCGCATAAAGGTTTCGTACTCTTTATTCTCCCCAAATTCTTGAAAAGTGCTATAATTATTAATCATGGTGGTTCTTTTAATCCTTGCTATACTGTTATTTTTCCCCGATAATGGTTTCTGCTTCGGTCCTGCCTTCCATCTAAAAATTGGCTACGAGCTTATTAATTATTTAACATTATTTTCGCCATTAACTCAACAACTACTTCAAAATTATCCCTTAGATTTTTTATATGGCAACATTAGTCCTGACATTGTAATTGGCAAAAGATTCATGCCGTACCATAGACATTGTCACAACTGGGAGATTGCAAAAAGTCTTATTGAGGAATCTAAAACAGAAAAAGAGAGGGCTTTCGCTTATGGTTATTTGGCTCATCTAAGTTCAGACGTTGTCGCTCATAACTTTTTTATACCATACCAGATAATTTCCACATTCAAAACACGCACACTAACACATTTATACTGGGAGACAAGAATTGACAACAAGATAGACCGTGAAATATGGTATTTAGCAGAAAAATTCAAAACCTACAACTTTAGCGATGCCGAACAAATGCTTGAAAGAGTTTTAATATACAATCTTTTCCCCTTCAAGATTAGCAAAAGAATATACAAAAGCTACATCTCCTTTTCAAGCTTAGAAAAATGGCATCAGGCATTAAACATCGTAAAAAACTTCTCGAAATACAAAATTGAGCCACAACTGGTAGATGAAGTTTTAACGCTTTCAAAAGAACTTTCCCTTGCTGCAATCACAAGACAAAATGATGATTTTCTTTATAAATCCGATCCAATGGGCAGAAAGGCATTAGCTATGGCACAAACAATCAAAAAAAACTTAAGAGCAGTGCATTTTATAAAACCCATAGATGACGAAACAACAAAAAATTTAGCAATTCATTTCAAAAACAAGTTAAGAAAGGCTTTGTACAAGCCTCAGGACTTCGCCGCAATAATATCAGAAGAGTAGCAATTTTGCAAAAACCCAACACCATTTATTAAGCTAACAATATCAAATAGTTATCAGTAAAATCTTTTAAACCACAAGAAAAGGTCTTTAAGCTTAAATAGATTGTATTAAACACTAAAAATTGAGAATGATGCATAACCCAAATTTAGCAAACTGGACTTTTTAAAAATTTATGCTGAATAATCCATTTTAGCGGAACCATTATATTTTTCTTCATCTGCTGACTTACCGAACCAATCATCCAGCAGTTATTTGAGCAATTTTTAACTTTTTCCCTTATTTTTTTTGCTTTATCACTATTCCATATCTCATCAAAAGGCTTCTCTTTTAAATTTCCCATACTTTCTTCCATAACATTGCAGGGAAATATCTCCCCAGTTGGGTCTAAAAAGAAAGAATCATGTCCCATCTCACAGGGTAATAAACGTGGCTTGCCTTTAATATAATTTATCAATCCGTAATTAAAATAAGCCCTGAACCAATCTTTAATCTTTCGAGACTTTAAAAGTTCATCAATTAATTTTTTTAGTTCCTCAATTGCCACTTCTGGATTTTGGAAATTATTATCAAATTTATGAAAATAGAATGAGTTATGAATCGCTGCTGTTGCGAACTCAAGCCCCATCATTTTGGAGAGATGATATAATTCAATCATGTCTTTAGCGTTTCTATCAGAAATAGTAATTCCAAAGCCAATATCTTTAACTCCCATATGATGCAACTCGATAAGAGTTCTAATTCCTCTATCAAAACCATCCTTTATCCCTCTTAATTCATCATTTGCTTTTGGAAGCCCTTCAATACTAATTCTTATGCCTATATCCTTTCTTTTTCTAAAAAGTGATAATATTCTTTCAGTAAAAAAGCCATTAGAGCTAATGACAAGGCGATTAGTTTTTTTACGTAGAACATTTATAATATCTTCAAGGTCTTCCCTCAAAAAAGGCTCTCCGCCTGTCACATTAACAGTTTTCATAAATGGTAATTTTTCATAAACGTCAATACCTATTTCTTCATCTTTCTTGCTCGGGAATTGCCATGTATTGCACATATGGCACTTTGCATTACATCTGTAAGTAACAATAATACTTGCAAATTCAATATTTGACATTATTTTGCCTCCAGCACATCTTTATACAAATTTTCAAACTTATCTGCTATGCTGTCCCATGAAAAATTGGTCAAAACATATCTTTTAGCTTTTTCTTTCACAGACTCAACGAGTTCTGGTCTCTCAAGCAAAAGTTTCATTTTTAAAGCTAAATCACTCACATCCATATTTTTAAAAGAAAAACCATAACCATTTAATGCTTCCATGTTCTCTTCAATATTACTTACGAGACAACAATTGCCATAACTCATTGCCTCAAGTAATGCAGTAGGTAGCCCTTCAATTTCAGAAGGTAACACAAAAAAATAACAATTTGAAAATAGTTCATACAACAAATTCCCTGTAACAAAACCAGTAAATATAATGTTTTTATTATCTCCAGCGAGTTTTCTCAGTTCTTCTTTATATTTTTCTTCATGCTGTGCATCGCCCGCTATAACTAACTTTTTGTCAGTGTTCAAACAGTTATATGCCTCAATAAGATAATGTGCCCCTTTTTCTCTAACAAGCCTTGCAGCAAACAGAATATAATCATTTCCTTCGAGACCATAATTCTTTTTTATCAAATCAGTTTTTAAAATCACGGGATAATTCACTCCAGTTGGAATATACACCGAATCAACCCCATATTTATATTTTAAATAGTTTTGCTGTGTTTTAGAAACCACAGTTACTTTATGGGGAATTATTATACTTGGCATTTCTGTTAATTTTAGAAACATTTTACCTGCAGTACCCCATTTAGAACGTTTCCATTCAATACCATGCCCCTGCACAATGACTTTTCGACCTACTAACTTTGGAATTATAGAAAAAACAGAAGGACCAAAGGCGTGAAAGTGAATAATATCTGAGTTATTTGCAATTGTTTCAATTATTGTTGCAATAAAAGAAGCACAAATTTTTTCTAAACTTTTAGATTTAATAGTTGGGATGGTTTTAATTTCCATTCCTTTATAATCTTCATCTTTTGCTCCATAATGTCTCATTGCATATACAGTTACTTTATGCCCCTTTTTAACAAGTCGTGAGCCTATCTCTTCGGTATATTTTTCAATACCGCCCCCAAGAGGCATACCCTTTAATGCAACATAAGATATTTTCATTCCAAAACCTTCTTATAAACTTCTATTAGCCTTTGATAATGTATTTCTTCGCTGTACTCACTTTCAGCTTTTTCTCGTGCCATTTTGCCCATCTTTGTTATAAGTGAAGGATTATTCAAAAGATAAATAATTTTTTCTCTTAACTCATTGTAGTCACCAGCTTGAAAAAGTAATCCTGTTTCTCCATCTATAATCATCTCAGGGATACCACCTATATTTGCTCCTATCATTGGTTTTCCATAAGCAAAGGCTTCAATAATTGTCATAGGAGCATTTTCATACCATTCTGAAGGAATTATTAGAAAGTTGCAATTTCTAATGATTTCTTTTAATTCACTGCCTGTTTTATACCCTAAAAATTCAACATTTTTAATACTATTTTCACTTACAAATTCTTCACAATCTTTTCTGATAGGGCCATCACCAACTATTTTTAATCTAACATCTATCCCTTTTACTGCTTTTAGCAAAGTGA
>Ga0272446_1005044_pt1 | contig 14952 bp, 14 predicted proteins | sample YNPCB0061_FD_194587 | JGI IMG/M metagenome (GOLD analysis project Ga0272446, IMG submission 194587) | Hot spring microbial mat communities from Yellowstone National Park, WY, United States - YNP-CB-006-1 | ecosystem: Environmental > Aquatic > Thermal springs > Hot (42-90C) > Sediment | place...
TATACTGTATACTGTAAGGCGTCGCCTTACGGATTTACGCATTCGCTTTAGGCTTTACGAGGGCTACTGAATACTGACAATCTTGTATTTTTGTGGACCTTTCGGTGTATCGAAGGTAAATACGTCGCCCTTCTTCTTCTCCATGAGCGCCGCACCGAGTGGAGAAAGGTGCGATATCTTGTGCTCCTGCATATTCGCTTCGGCGCTTCCTACGATCTCGTAGCGGTGTTCATCTTTGTCTCCCTGTTTCTGAATGACAACCACCGAGCCGAGAGAGACAACACCTCCCTTTGTGTGCTCGATGATTCGAACGTGCGAAAGTTCGTTTTCGATCTGTCGAATGCGGTCTTCTGTAGCTGCCTGAAGATTACGCGCCTCCTCGTACTCGGCGTTTTCTGAAAGATCGCCCAAAGAGCGCGCATACTCAAGCTGTTCGGCAATTTCGCGACGGCGAACCGTCTTTAGGTGCTCAAGCTCCCGAGTGAGCTCATCAAACTTTTCTTTACTCAAGTAATTCGTCCCGTCATTCATACGCTTTGTATTTTTATGATTCGTGCGCATTGTATCCTGTTTTTAAGAAATGAAAAGTCAGTGGGCAAGGTTGGGCCGATTGGCAACGAGCCACTCGAAAAATGGAATGAGGCTCGGTGCAGCGCCACTAGCGGTACCGGCTGGCGCGTGTTCGAGTACCACCGCATACGCATAGCGCGGATGATCGGCTGGCCAAAAGCCGACCGACCACGAATTCATCCACTGGTTGCGCGAGCCGAGCTGTGCCGTACCGGTTTTTGCGGCAAGTGCTATTCCGGGGAGATTGAGTACTCTCACCGTTGCATCTTGACGACTTGAGGTAACCGCTAAACGCATGCCTTCGCGGACAATCTGAAGATCGTTATCGGAAATTCCCACCGAGACAGCTTGAGAGGTCGACGAAGCGATCAATTGTGGTGTGAGCAAGTTGCCGCCGTTAGCAATGGCTGAAATATAGCGTACCGCTTCGATTGGCGTAACGAGGAAGCCGTACTGCCCGATTGCAGTGTGGTACGTATTTCCGATCCGCCACGGATCGTCGGGACCAAAAGTTGCCGCTTTCCACGCCGGAGTCGGAATTGTGCCATTGATTTCTCCCGGCAAGGCAATTCCTGTCGTCGAGGAGAGACCGAATAGGCGCGCATACCTATCGATCCGCTCGATGCCGAGACCCTCTTGTCCGCCGTAGCCCCCGCCTATGGTATAAAAATACTCGTCCGAGGAAACCGCAAGTGCCGTACGCATATCGACGGGGCCGTGTACTGCCCAGTCACGAAAAATCGAGGGATGTTTCTCATCGTAGGGATTCGGGACCGTGATTTGACCCTTCGAAACAATAATCTTGTCCGGGCTAATAATTTTTTCGTTGAGCGCCGCGGCGGCAAAGAGAGGCTTCACAATGGAGCCAGGTGCAAAAAGACCTGCGATAGCGCGATCAAGTACCGGTGCGTTCTGGTTGGCATATGCCGAAGCTACCACAGACGCATTGCCATCGGTGAATGCAGCATGATCGTACTCTGGAAACGACGTGAGTGCGAGTATTTCGCCGGTACGCACATCCATAATGACCCCGGCACCGCCGATAAAGTGATTCTGTTGTGCATGCCGTGAGATAACCTGGTACAACTGACTCTGCAGATCCGCATCGATTGAAAGGTGTAAATCAGAGCCATTTCTTGCCGGAGAGATGATATTTTCGCGCACCACTCTGCCGCGCGCATCGGTCTCGACCATCGTGCTGCCGTTGATGCCATTGAGAATATCATTGTACGTGAGCTCGACTCCCGCCATCGGCGTGTATGATTCACGCCACCAGACGCCAGAGGAATCCTGCCGGGGATACCGCAGCCATCCGAGAATGTGTGAGAGTCCCGGAAGCGGCGTATACCGGCGGAGCGCATAGGATGATGTTGCCACCTTTCCATCGGATTCTTGCGGAAGTTCGTTCCAGGCGAGCAGTACGCCATTGCGGTCATAGATAAGACCACGTGTTGCAAAAATTATTGAGCTATTGAGTGAATTTTCAACTGAGACTGCTGCGAGGGCAGTTCCCTGCTCTACCTGGAGCATATACGAGCGGCCCAAAAAAATAAGTATTACAGAGACAAAGACGATTCCGACGCCGAGAATGGCACGGTTAGAAACGGGGCGCTCGACCGTGCCTTCAGTACGCTCATACTCATGAGCCGGCAGATTCGAAGAGTCCAAAAAAATATCTTCTGGTGCAATGTCTTTGGTTATCCGGGCCATGGCGCCATCGTATCAGGTGCGATGGCTAAGACAAAAGTTCTCGCCGTACTGGCTCAAATGCCCACAGAAGAGCAAGGGTTCCAATCGTATACCACGGAAGTGAGTAAATACCGAGAGGGGCCGCCCAAAGGAAATCAAAAAGGAGCGCAAAAAAAACAATTTCCCATGCCGAAAGCGCCGTATCGATGAGAATACAAATAAGCAACGCGCCTCCATACCCCATGAGAGCCGCCAAAAGCGCCCCCATGCCGGTGATAGCTCTGACCACGCGCGATACCTTCATGGTCTCTCGATATACACATAGCGGATAGTCGAGATATCGGCTGGCGAACGCACATACACTTCCTTAAAACCATCCGACGCATCGGCATCGATATGGCCGACAATCGCGATGGGATACCCGCGGACCGAAGCGGCAGTCGCGACGTCGCCATCTGAGATTGCGACCGACGGCAGCACCTTTCCTCGTGCGTTCCCAGCGCCACGGCCCTCGAGTGCTATGTGCGTCCCATTGATGACCACATCAATCGAGGTGTTCGGTGCAAAGAGTGAGCGACAGAACGAAACGGTATCGTGTACCTCGATCACCGTTCCGATGACAAAACCATTATCAGTGCGCACGAGATCACCCATGGCTACTCCATCACGAGATCCTGCCGAAACGAGAAAGGTACCGAGCGAAGATTCACCGCCTGCAATTGTCGCCGTAACCCCGGGCCGAGTGCCCGAAAGGTGTGCCATCCGCGCGAGCGCCTCATTCTCGGCTCTCAGAGCCTCGGCCGAAAGTGCGAGTGATTTATATCGCGCATTTTCCTCCCGGAGTGCGACATTTTCCGACACCAGTGAGGTGCGTGAGGTAAAAATTCCAATTTCTGATATCGCCGCACCGGTATTCTGAATGCCCGCGTGCACTGCGGCAGCAACCGGCACCAGCTTCTCGCGAATACCGCCATGCGAAAGCACATCAATTCCAATAAGGGCGAAAGCCGCAATAGTGACAAAAGCAAATTGCCGTGTCCTTGTTCGCGACTGAACCGGGGGAACGTAACGGTACATCTTCATTTTATTCTGTTGGAGCAAGCTCATCATCTGAGCGCAAGAGGGCTTCATCGTAGAGCGCCATATCGGCGAGTATTGCGCTCGTACCGCGAACGACTGCCGTAAGGGGCTCAGGAGCAACAACCACCGGTACGCCGAGAGCGGAGGTGAGATATTCGGGAAGGCCTCGTATGAGCGCACCGCCGCCGGCGAGGTATATCCCCTGCTGCATAACATCCGAAATGATCTCAGGCGGCGTCGATTCGAGCACCTCCTTGACCGATTCCACCAGCTCCTCAATTGAGTGGCCAATGGCATTGCGTATGTCTTGATCGGTAATGACAATCTCGCGCGGAAGTCCCGTAACAAGATCGCGTCCGCGCAATGTTGCCTCGACACGTACGCGGCTCGGCAGTATGCTCGCAAGGGCAATTTTGACTTCTTCGGCACTTTTTTCGCCGATAAGAATTTTAAATTCATTACGCACGTGACTAATGATGTCTTGGTTGAAGCGATCGCCGGCGATGCGAATATTGCGCGATTGGACCAGCCCCCCCAGGGATACAATTCCGATGTCGGTTGTGCCACCGCCGATGTCGATTACCATGCTGCCGGTAGGCGCGTGAACGGGAAGTTCAATGCCGATTGCTGCGGCCATCGGCTCCTCAATGACATGTACCTCGCGCGCACCAGCTGCACGTGCCGCATCGCGCACGGCACGTACTTCGACAGAGGTTATGCCCGACGGTACGCCGATAACAACGCGCGGGCCCAAAAGCTTTGCGTGCCCCGCCTGCGCCTTCTTTATGAGATACCCGAGCATTTCGGAGGTAATCTCAAAGTCAGAAATAACGCCATCGACAACCGGCTGGACCGCGACGATGTGGGATGGCGTACGGCCGAGCATTTCTTTCGCCTGCGCACCCACCGCGACGACAGCGCCCGTCTTTTGATTCACCGCCACGATGGACGGTTCGTTGATCACAATGCCGCGACCTTTGACAAATACGAGCGTATTCGCCGTACCCAGATCGATTCCGATGTCATTCGAAAAAAGTCCTAGAATTTTTTCGCGTATGTTTCGCCACGACTCCATATTTTTTACGCTTCATGAAGATACTCGATAATGCCACTTTCAGGTATGAGTGTACTTGAACCCGTTTTTCGGTCGATCGCTTCAACGCCGCCGGCTGCCATAGTTTTTTCCGATACGACAATTCGCAGCGGAATGCCGAGAAGATCGCTATCAGCAAACTTTTCTCCCGCACGCACGTCACGATCATCGTACAGTGGATCAATGCCGCTTTCGCGTATCAGTTCATACAGCCGCTCAGCTTCCTTGTGCACGAGATCGTTACCTCCTGTAATCGCAATGAGGTGGACCGGATATGGTGAAATCTTACGTGGCCAGCAGAGACCCTTTTCGTCGGAGAGCACCTCGGCAAGCACACCCATGACGCGCGATGGCCCAATGCCGTAGGATCCCATAACGACCGGCCGCGTTACACCGCTTTCATCGCGATACAAAAGTCCAAGCGGTTCTGAAAACTTCGTACCGAGGTGAAAGATATTTCCCACCTCAATCGCCTTTTTCTCAACGAGATCGTCCCGCTTAAGGCCAAGCTTTGCGAGATTATCAGGATCGAGCACCTCCTTGTTCACCGCGATTTTTTTCTCCTCGTGTACGTAAATGAGATCCTCGCCCGCATCACTTATGGTTTGAAACTCCTCGGAGAACGGCGCAAAAATGCCGCCTGAGGCAAACGTCGGATAGGTGATCGCACCAATACCGAGCCGGTCGAAAATGCGTACATACGCTTCGCGCACCGCTTGGTACTGCGCCTCGTGTTCGTCGGGCGACTGAGCGAACGAGTAGAGATCCTTCATCAGAAACTCTTTCCCGCGCATGATGCCGCTCTTCGCGCGCATTTCATTGCGAAACTTTGTCTGAAACTGATACACCATGCACGGCAGATCTCGGTACGATGAGATAAAGGATGACATGATGCGCGTGAGTGGCTCCTCGTGCGTAATCGCAAGTCCCGTCTCACCGCCGGATTTAAATATCGTCTTAAACCAAATGTCGACTTTGGAATCATCCCAGCGATCGGTGCGCTCCCAGATTGTTTTGTCTTGCAGCGCCGTCATGATGATCTCCTGGCCACCAATCCGATTCATTTCATCCCGGATGATCGCTTCTATGTTGCGCAACACTCGCAAGCCAAGCGGGAGATACGAATAGACGCCAGCCATCTCCTTGTGGATGTAACCAGCGCGAATGAGAAGCTGGGCGTTTTTCGCCACCTCATCCTTGGGAGCATTCTTACGTGTCTTGGTAAAGAGGTGCGTGTGGCGCATACGTTTCGCATTCTAGCGCATATTCGCAACAGCTATAGTGGACACACCTGTGGGTTAGTGGTGCCGTATACTATTCGCGTTACCGTTCAGTCAAAATCTAGGCTAACAATCGGGAGATGTCGTGGTAGGTTACAATAGCCATCAGGAGCATAATAAGTGCGAGACCAAACGTGTTGATTAACTGGACGGCAATCCGTGGCGCCGATCGCCTCATGAGAGTCTCAATGCCAAGAAGTACCAGCTGCCCGCCATCGAGCGCGGGAATGGGAATCAAATTGATAATCGCCAAATTAACAGAAATAAAACCGGCAAGTTGAAGGACATTGCCGAAACCATGCTGAGATGCCTCCCCAATGAGCGACACCAATCCTACGGGGCCGACGACATTTTGTATCGGCGCGGAGAGGGTCAGTGAACCGGTGAGTAGCTTCCAGGCCCCCCTAAGTGCCGTTGCAGCGGAGGCGTAGGTCAGTTCAGATGCTTTCGCAAAAGCCTCAGGCCACGAAAGCGCACGCAGCGAAACGAGTGCGAGCCCGACACCGAGCGCCGGCCTGTCAGCCTCGTTGGGTACGACGGCATTCGCGGGACGTACGACTACCAATTGTTGTTTCTCGCCACGCTTCACGGTTACGGTAATCTCCTGTCCTCCCCGAGTACTTACAAACGTACGCACCTGTTCGGGCGTTCGCGCCGCAAGCAAAACGCCGTGCGCATCCGCCATGCCAAGAATCTCATCACCGGCGGCGATGCCACCGACAGCTGCTGGTGATCCGGGAACAACATCGGAAACGATAAGTTGGATCACTTCGCCCGGTCGCGGGTTATCGATCACCATCGGTACACCGCTATAAAGTGCGAAGGCAAACAAGAAAAACGCAAGAACGACATTCATGATGACACCAGCAGCAAGTATTGCCGCACGCACGCCACGGCTCGCCCGTTGAAAGCTGCCCGGTCCGCGTTCGGTAGTCTCCTCTTCGCCATACAAGCGTACAAAGCCCCCAAAGGGCAGCCAATTGATAGTGTATTCGGTATCTCCCCATTTCCCCACCAGGAGCGCGCGCGGCGGATAACCGATGCCAAACTCTTTGACGCGAACATGCAGAAGCTTCGCCACGAAAAAATGTCCCAGCTCGTGCACGACAATAAGCACGACAAATGTGGCGACGACAAAAAGCGCCGTCATACGCTCATGATTTCATTTCTTGTTCCTTGCGCTCGAATGCTTTCTCAAGGTCGCTGTTAATAGCATCGACACGCGCCTGAAGCTCATCCTTGAGGCGGAATTTTTCATCCTCGCTCATGCCGCTTTCTTTTTCCTGAAGCTGAATGTGCTTCCAGCACTCGTCGCGCGCAACGCGAACCGCCGTACGTGCTTCCTCCAACTTTTTTTTGGCCGCCCGAATGAGTTGCTCACGGCGATCGGCAGTCAATTCCGGAAACATGACGCGCAAGCCCTGGCTGTCGGCCGTAATGCCGAGACCGAGATTTGCTGCGGTAATGCCGCGTTCGATGTCCTTGATGATCGAGGCATCATACGCAGTCACGCGGAGCGTCCGCGGGTCTTCAACGCCAATGTTTGCGACCTGCTTAAGGGGCATCAGCGAACCGTATGCCGATACGTGCACGCTGTCGAGAATGGCAGGCGTCGCGCGACCGGTTCTCAGTCCGGAATACTCTTTGGCGAGCCACTCTTTGGCGTCGGCTGCTTTTTTGTCAAACGTAGAAAAGTCGTATGTCATACCGTAAAAGTATATCACGATTTATGCACAATAAGCGCAAGGCTTTCCAAAAGTACCTTGCGAAGCGCTCCCTTGTCGAGAATGAATTTTCGCACCTGATAGAGTTGCGTGAGCCCACGTGCGTCATGCGCAAGCTCGCGCTCGAGCGCAGCAAGGAAGGCGAGCACGCCCGCATTGCTTCGTTCATTTTCGGTGGTTGCGGTTATTGACTTGAGCATGTCGATACGTCGCTCACGATCGGCTGCAAGAAATTCCCTCGCACTGAGGGGGGAATCGGCGCTGATGCTCGTGAGCGGAAGTGGCAGCATTCGCGAGCAAAGCGTCGGCAAAAGCGTCTCGGGAGCAGGCACAATAAATGCAAACGTGGCATCGGCAGGTGGCTCCTCGAGTGTCTTCAGGAGCGCATTTTGAGCTTCGGGAGTAATTGCTGATGCCGCGATGAGGAAAAGTCTCGCATTCCCCCACCCTTTTAGCGCGGAGCGATCGCGCAGATCGCGCGCCTCATCAATGCCAAGCTCGTCGTAGAGCCGCACATACACATCCGCTTCACCCGTACCCACACGCTCAAAAAATGCGAGTGCCTCGGGTATGTGCTCGCGGTTTCCCTTCCCCACGTACGCGTGTACCCGAAACGCCATACATACAGTATACTCTTTCAATGCAGCGTAGTGCACTCGAGCGAGCGGCATTTGCCATAATCCATTGGATCGGATCGACGGCATCCATCTTGCTTCACACCCTCATTTTTTCTGCCGTCATTGCGCTGCTTTTCCTGCACGTTTTTGCGTTCGACGTTTTGATTCTCATATTTAATACGGCAGTATCTCTCGAGGCTATTTATCTTGCCCTTTTCATTCAAATGACGGTTAACGCGCAGGCGTCGAGCATCGAGGAGGTTCAGGAGGATGTCGAAGAGATGCAAGAAGATATTGGCGAAATTCAGGAGGATGTGCAGGACATCAGCGAGGATGTCGAGGAGCTCCAGGAGGATGTCGAGGAAATTAGCGAAGATGTCGGTGAAATGAGCGAGGAGGATGAGAAAAAAATCAAAAACCACGAGGCGCGAACGGCAATGCTTGCGGCAATTCAATCGGATTTGCGCAAATTAATGGCCGATATCGAGACGCTGCGAAAAGCTGAGTAGTGTTTCAGTCTATCGCTTGGCGATAATTGCCTTTTTATACGTATCGAGGTGCTTGAGTGCCTCGCCGGTTCCCTTTACCACACAAAATGGCGCGTCTTTCGCGAGACGTGCCTTCACTCCCGTGCGTCGAAAAATAAGCTCGGGTAAATTGCGCAGTTGTGAGCTGCCGCCCGTCATGATGATGCCGTTGTCAATGATGTCGGCCGAGAGCTCTGGTGGCGTCTCCTGCAAAACATCTTTGATCGCCTGCACCATTGTTCGCAATTCTTTGCCGATCGCGCGCACGATTTCATTGGTGCCGAGCTCGACGGAACGGGGCAATCCCGTGAGGTGATCGCGCCCCTTCACCTGCATCGTGAGCTCCTCGTCGACCGGTACCGCCGAGCCAATCTCAATTTTAATGTGTTCTGCCATTTTATCGCCAACCGCAAGGTTGTACGTCTTTTTGATATGGTCGGCAATCGCATGATCAATACGATTGCCCGCGCACTTAACCGAGGTCGACGCGACGATGCCCCCTAACGATATGACAGCGACATCAGTCGTACCGCCACCGATATCTACCACCATGTGCCCGCGAGCTTCATGAATCGGGATGCCGGCGCCAATGGCGGCTAGGATCGGCTCCTTGATCACGTACGCCGCACGCGCACCTGCTTTCGTCGCCGCTTCCACAACGGCACGCCGTTCGGTTGAGGTAACTCCCGCTGGAACAGAAACCAGCACTTCGGGACGGAACAAATTCCAACGGCCAAGCGACTTGCGAATGTAGTATCGCAGCATTGCTTCTGTTACTCGGTAGTCAGCAATGACGCCGTCTTTCATCGGGCGATACGCGATGATCTCATCGGGAGTGCGTCCTACCATCTCCTTTGCCTCGTTGCCGACAGCAAGAACGCGATTCTCTCCCTTGGCAACCGCGACAACCGAGGGCTCATTGAGCACGATTCCTTTCCCGGGCACGAATACCAGTACCGTCGTGGTGCCGAGATCTATGCCAAGCTTAGGACTCATCGAGAACATCTGCGCAATTGTAGCCGGTTCCTGCGGTTTGACAATCTAGTGTATGATTTGACACATCGCGCACATCGCGATACTAACTGAATCCTTATGAAGCTCGTGATTGTAGAGTCGCCCTCGAAGGCAAAGACAATTGAGAAGTACCTTGGCAAGGAGTACACCGTTCGCGCTTCTGTCGGACATATTCGCGACCTGCCCAAGAGCAACAAAGACGCCGTCGATATCGAAAATGGCTTCAAACCGCGCTACCAAATCGTCAAAGAAAAGCAGCACATCATTGACGATCTTCATCACAGAGCAAAACAGGCCGATGAGACCATTTTGGCGACTGATCCCGACCGAGAGGGCGAAGCAATCGCGTGGCATTTGGCCGAGACAATCGGCCTCAAAAATCCGAAGCGCATCGTCTTCCATGAGATCACCCAACATGCGGTACAGGACGCACTGGCACATCCGCGCACGATCGATCAGAACTTGCGCAAAGCTCAGGAAGCGCGTCGCGTCTTGGACCGTCTCTTCGGTTATGATCTTTCGGGCTTGGTGTGGAAGAAAGTCCGCTACGGACTCTCGGCCGGTCGCGTGCAATCTCCGGCATTGCGCATACTGATGGAGCGCGAGCGCGAAATTCGCGCCTTTATACCGGAAAAGTTTTGGATCATATCAGCAAATCTTAAAACTAAAAAAGGCGAAACGTTCACCGTCGTGTGCCACGAGGAGCCGCGCGACGAAAAGGAAGCCCAGCGCATCGTAGATGCGGCACGCACCGGAGCGTGGGAGGTCGTGAGTGTCGAGGAGAGCGAACAGAGTCGTAGTCCGCGTGCACCATTTACGACATCGACCCTGCAGCAGGCAGCATCGACGCGCCTCGGTTTCTCGCCGTCGCGCACCATGCGCGCCGCGCAAAAGCTGTATGAGCAAGGCTTCATTACCTACATGCGTACCGACAGCACCAACCTTGCCAAGGAAGCGCAGGTTGCCATTATCGCCACCGTTGCGAGTGAATTCGGGGAGAGTTACGTTCACCCACGTACCTACAAGACGAAGAGCAAATCGGCGCAAGAGGCGCACGAGGCGATTCGTCCCACGGATCCTCGCAAACGCGTGGCGGGTACCATGGACGACCAAAAGAAGCTCTACCAGCTCATTCGCGCGCGCGCGATTGCAAGCCAGATGGCTGATGCAAAAATTCTTCGCACGAAGATTACGGCAAATGTATCAGGCGCGAATATTCCCGATTTTGTCGCCAATGGATCACGGGTTGTCTACGATGGTTGGCTTTGCGCCGACCCGAACGCGCGCGGCGAGGACGTCGAACTTCCTGCCGTGATCAAAGGAGAGAAACTTACGCTCGTCGAGGCGTACCGCGAAGAAAAAGAAACACAGCCACCAAGTCGCTACAGTGAGGCAGGATTGGTAAAGGAACTTGAAAAGCGTGGCATTGGTCGCCCATCGACCTACGCATCGATTATTTCTACGTTGGAACAGCGCGGCTATGTCGAAAAGCAAGGTCGTACCCTCGTCCCAACCGCAACAGGCGATGTTGTCTCCTCGTTCATCGAAAACAATTTTGCGGACTACATATCTGACACCTTTACGGCAGAAATGGAAAATGAGCTTGACGAAATTGCAAATGGAAAACGCGAATATGAGAAAACTCTCAGTGATTTTTACCGCGCGTTCAAGAAAGCTGTTACGTCTCGCCACACCGTTGCGAAAATAACCTCGATGGGCGACGCACCAGCGGAGTTCACCTGCCCCGAATGCGGTGGCCGAATGGAGTACAAACTTTCGAAAAACGGGCGCTTTATGAGCTGTAAACGTTTTCCCGAATGTAAAGGGGCCCGTAAGGAGGATGGCTCGGTTATTGAACCGCCTAAAATGCTTGACGAAACGTGTCCCACGTGCGGCGCTCAACTCATGGAACGTGAAGGAAGGTACGGCAAATTTATTGCCTGCTCGAAGTACCCAACGTGTAAGTACATTAAACGGGACGCGCTTCTCAATTCTACAGGCGTTCGCTGCCCCGTGTGCGAGAAAGAGGGTCGCAAAAACGGCGAATTGGTAGAACGTCGCGGACGCTTTGGTCCGTTCTTTTCGTGCTCCAATTACCCCGATTGCAAGTACGCGATGAAGGCGCGCCCGACGGGCCGCGTCTGCTCTGCGTGCGGTGCGTTAATGATGGAGGGCACCAAAACCATACCAGAACGATGCTCAAACAAGGCTTGCTCGAACCACAATCCGCACAAAAAATAAAAAGGCGATCCATTGAATCGCCTTTTTGATTTTTAATTGTTAGCAGTCGCGAGTGATCCGCAGCACGGACACTGCGTATGGTCGCGTGCGCAATCCTCGTAGATGTATCGGCAGCTTACGTTGATACACGTAAACAGGCGTATGTACGTCATATCGTACACGGAGTCTGTGCTGTCTGCCTCTTGCGCGCTTTTGTTCATTTATTCATTCTCGCTTCTTCAGTAAAAACTAATTTTAATTATATAGCATTTATATACTTTAGTCAATCTCACCCTTGCCGTTCTATGGCTTTCGCGTACCATAGTGGCAATGACAGAAAACACTCGTCCCCTGAGCGACATTCTCTCCGAGATGGTAAGCAAGGAGCCGGTCGATATCGCGCTTGTTTCGAAAGCGTATGATTTTTCAAGTCGCGCACACGCGGCTCAAAAGCGCTTCTCGGGCGCCAACTATTTCACCCACCCGGCCGAGGTTGCGTATTCTCTCGCCCGCATCGGCATGGATCCGCCAACAATAGTTGCTGGTCTTTTGCATGATGTCGTGGAAGACGCGGGCGTCGCCGAGGAGACAATTACGCGCGAATTTGGTTTAGAGGTGTTGTCGCTGGTACAAGGCGTTACAAAGCTCGGCACCCTCAAATATCGCGGCATGGAGCGACACACGGAATCCTTGCGCAAGCTTTTTGCGGCAACGGCCCAGGATATTCGCGTCCTTATCATTAAACTCATGGATCGGCTCCACAATGCAAAGACATTGGAGCACGTCCCGCGCCCCGAAAAACGTGAGCGTATTGCACTTGAGACATTGGAGATTTATGCGCCAATTGCGGACCGGCTCGGCATGAGTGTCCTCAAGCAAGAGCTTGAGGACGCCGCCTTTCCGTGGGCAATGCCAAAGGAGTATGAAAAAACGCGCGAATTGCTCAAGGAGCGAAAGCGCGAAAATGAAAAACGTCTCGAAAAAATTGAGCGGGATGTAAAGCGCGAACTCGGCGAGGCAAACATTCGCCACTTTCGTACCGAAGCGCGCATCAAGGGCGTGTACTCGCTCTTTCGCAAGCTCGAGCGGAAGAACTGGGACATTGGGGCAATATTTGACATTTTGGCGCTCCGGGTAATTTTTCCATCCGTTGCCGACTGCTACGCTGCATTGGGTGTCATTCATGCACACTGGCGACCGGTGCCTGGAAAAATCAAAGATTACATTGCCTTTCCAAAGCCCAACGGCTATCAGAGCATTCACACCACCGTGTACACTGGCGATGGTGGCGCCTTGGAAATTCAGCTGCGCACCGAGGCGATGCACCGCGAGGCGCTCTATGGCATTGCGAGCCATCTCACCTACAAGGAAGAACAACATGTCCATCATGGTGCGCCGCGCAGCGGCTTGAGCTGGCTTCGCCAATTCATTCCGCGGATCGGTGGCGCGACCCAAGCAGTGCATGCGGCAGGACGCTCGGTGCCTGACTGGGTCAAAGATCTCGCCCACGCACACGAGTATCATGAAAAATCAGAGGCGTATCTCGACCAGCTTAAAACAGACTTCTTTTCGCATCGGGTGTTTGTGTTCACACCCAAGAGCGATGTCATCGATCTGCCCCTGGGTGCCACCCCAATTGATTTTGCCTACGCTGTGCACTCAGATCTTGGCAACCACATGAGCGGCGCACGCGTGAATGGGAAAATGGTGAGCCTCGACACACCGCTTCGCAATGGCGACATCGTCGAAATTATTACGAAGCCTTCTGCGCGACCTTCACGCAAATGGCACGATATTGCAAAGACCACTCTGGCAAAAAAGCACATTCGATCAGCATTGAGCGATATGAATCGCGAAAAGCGCTAAACTGAGAAATTGCGGATGGAGTAAAGATCTTCTTCTGGCGCATTGTGCTGCTGAGCAGCTCCTTCCGCTGGTGCTGGCACCGGACCGGTCTTAGTGGCGACAGCCGGCGCAGCGGCCGCATGGGGTACCGGTGTCGGTTCGTGAATTGAGGCGATTATTTTCCGAATCTGAGCCAAATCGTCCACTGAGAAAAAATCAATGAGTAGCTTTCCTCCCTGCTCTTTCTTCTCAATACGAACGCGCGTGCCGAGGACATCGGTGAGTTCACGTTCGAGAAGTAAAAGTTCTGGCGTGAGATCGGTCTTGCGAACACGCTCAACCGCAACACGGCGCGCCAGCTGTTCGCTATCACGCACGGTCAGTTTTTTGAGCACAATCTCATGGAAGAGCGTCTTCTGCTCGTCAGTTTTGTCGGCAAGCATGAGCAACGGGCGTGTGTGACCTTCGCTTATGTCGCCTCTCCTGAGGGCCTCTTGCATCTCCTGCGGCAGAGAAAGAATACGGAGCGTATTTGAGACATACTCACGGCTCTTGCCCATCCGCTTGCCAATCTCTGCATGTTTAAGGCCAAATTCCGTCACAAGCCGATTAAATGCAAGCGCGCGATCCATCGGATTGAGGTCTTCGCGCTGGAGATTTTCGATAATCGCGAGTTCGAGCTTGATACGATCATCATCCTCTCCGCTCCGAATGACGACTGGCACTTCGCGTATACCAGCGAGCTTCGCTGCGCGGAGCCGCCGCTCACCGGCAATAAGCTCATACTCAACAACAATTCCCTTTTCGGGAACCTCGTGTTCCTTGCGGGTAACCGTGAGTGGCTGTAAGACGCCATACTGGCGGATTGATTCAGCTAAAGATGCGAGCGCCGTCTCATCGAAAGTCTTGCGCGGCTGAAATGGATTAGGATGGATACGTTCAACCTCGACCCAAAAAATTGAATCGTGAATGCGTCGGTTTTCTGACATGCCACGAGTATACCATGAGCCATTTTTTGTGTTTAGGTGGAAAAAGACGTACACTTGAAGCTGTTTGCCGGAATGGCGGAATGGTATACGCACACGACTCAAAATCGTGCGGGCGCAAGCCCTTGTGGGTTCAAGTCCCACTTCCGGCACCCAGTAATTTGTTTGGAATTAGGAATGATGAGCGCTGCATCTCACCGCTGTGGCGCCGCTCTTAGGGAGGAGTGAGCGTTTAGGGTGTCGTGCTCGAGGCCGATGTCGCCGATGCGAACGGATCGATCACGACGACCTGGCGCGTCGCGTGCAG
>Ga0272446_1005045_pt1 | contig 14951 bp, 13 predicted proteins | sample YNPCB0061_FD_194587 | JGI IMG/M metagenome (GOLD analysis project Ga0272446, IMG submission 194587) | Hot spring microbial mat communities from Yellowstone National Park, WY, United States - YNP-CB-006-1 | ecosystem: Environmental > Aquatic > Thermal springs > Hot (42-90C) > Sediment | place...
CTTTAACTTTTCTTTTTCCTCAACAGATAATTTTACGGGTTCACTACAAAAGGAACAGTTTTTTCTAACAAGCCTTTGGGCAAGCACACCTGTTAGCGATGAGGCAACCAGAAAGGGCTCTATATCCATATCTAACAACCTTGTCAAGGCTGAAGGGGCATCGTTTGTGTGAAGGGTTGATAAAACTAAATGCCCCGTAAGTGATGCCTGCACGGCAATCTCAGCAGTTTCTCTATCTCTAATCTCACCTACCATTATGATATCAGGATCCTGCCTTAATATTGAGCGTAATCCTGCCGCAAAGGTTAAGTTTATCTTTGGATTTACCTGAATCTGACCTACACCTTTTATCTGATACTCAACGGGGTCTTCTATGGTGATAATATTTTTCTCTTCGCTGTATATTTTTAAAAGACTTCCATAAAGTGTTGTGGTCTTACCTGACCCAGTGGGTCCTGTTACGAGAATAATTCCGTTACTTCTTGTGAGTATCGAAGAAAAACGTTCAAGCTTTTTGTCACTCAAGCCCAACTCTTCAAGGCTCATTATGCCCTTCATTCTGTCCAGTATCCTTAAAACTGCCCGTTCACCAAAGAATGTAGGTATTATCGAAACCCTTATATCTATGTCCTTTCCGCCAACAACGACCCTTATCCTCCCATCCTGCGGCAATCTTTTCTCGGCTATATCAAGGTTTGCAAGTATTTTAATCCTTGAAATCAGTGCTTCGTGAATTATCTTAGGTGGCGTTAATAACCTTTTTAGTATGCCATCAACTCTGAATCTAACCTCCAACTCCCTTTCGTAAGGCTCTATGTGAATATCACTGGCACGTTCTTTCACCGCTTCTAAAAGAAGGGCATTAAGCAGCTTGATAACAGGGGCTTCATCCTTTAGTTCTAAAAGGTCTTTGGGAAGCTCTGCATCAGAACTAAATATTTTAAGGTCTTCCCCTGAAATTTCGCCCATTACCGTTTCGGCAGAAGAAACAAGACTGTAAGCCTGATTTAATAACGAAACTAAAATATTTTCTTCAAGTTTGCGATAACTAATCTCTTTGCCCAGATTTTTTGCCACATCTTTTAACGCAAAAACTCCGTTCTCATCACATACAACCCCATAAACCCTTTCGTCGTCCTCTTTGAACAAAAACATCTTGTTACTTTTGGCGAACTCGTAGGGTAGCTTCTTTAAAGCTGAAAGTTCTATATCTTCAAGCCTTAGCGCTTCACTCACTTTTTTTCACCTTAAGGTTGGGTTCTATGTACTCTATGACACCTTCCTTATTAAGAAGTTCCTTTACCTCAAGAAAACCTTTGTCCTCAGGAATGACTATCAAGTACATCTTTTCCATCAGTTTAGATTTTACCGTGATATTGTGCTTTTTAAGGACAGCAAAAAGCGCATCTTCATTTACGTCCTTCTTAACCTTAATAATAGCCTCATTCGTTTTCTGTTCTGTCATCTGTGTCACAAACTCCGTTTTCTTTGAATTTGCTAGATTTGCAAGTTCTACGGAATCCCTTATGATGTGTGGTGTTAAAAACACAAGCAGATTTGTCTTTTTGGTGCTGTATGACTTGTATCTGAATAAGAATCCGATTAGCGGCAAATCTCCTAAAAAAGGCACCTTAGATATAATCTCTTCTACCTTTTCCTGCATCAAACCACTGATAACTACAGTCTGTTTGTCTTTAACAACAACAGAGGTCTTGGTAGAACGTTTTGTCGTAGTAGGACCTATCTCTGTCAAAATTGTAACGTTGCTTTCTTGCTTCAATGAAGATATTTCCTGATAAATGTCAAGCTTAACATACTCCCCTTCCGTGATTTGTGGAGTAAGTCTCAACGTTATACCAACATCCTTTCTCTCAATAACATTGAAAAGACTTTGTGGTGTGCTGGTGTTTGTCTCCCTTTTGGAAATAAAGGGAACATTTTCACCAACGACAATTTCTGCCTCTTTATTATCAGATGTAAGTATCTGAGGCGTAGAAAGGACATTCACCGCATCTTTAAACTCGTTTAAATTAAACAACGCCGCAAAACCAGGCACGGTGAGTGTGCTTGTTCCCGAAGCTGTTGTAACGGGAACACTCAAAAAATTACCCATTCCACCAACAGAAAAACCAGCAAGCCCAGAAACTATTGTTGACATAGCATTGGTATCAATTTGACCAAAACCTGTTATCGCAACAGGCTCACCTCTGTTTGATACAATCGTACGCCACTTCGCACCTAACTCTTTTAATTTATCTATGGATGCCTCTACAATCATAGCCTCAACGTAAACTTGTTTTCTTCTCTTATCAAGCTCTTTGATTATGGCAACAATATTGTCGTATTGATAGGGTGGAGCACTTATAATCAATGAGTTTGTTGACTTGTCAGGGGTTATATTAATCTTACTTTTTGTATCTGCTGGTTTTGTCTTGTCTTCTAAACCCTTTATCGCTGTATCGAGCACCTTTGCCAGTTCCGTAGCCTCCGCATTTTCCAGAAAATACACATTTATGCTGCCCTTTTGCTCCTTTTGTGGCACATCAAGCATATCAACGAGTTTTTTTACAAAATCACGGGCATAGGAAGAACCAATCATAACAAGGGCGTTTAACCTGCTATCTGCGGTAATCTTTATGTCATCAGCAGAAATGCCAACGTTTCCCTTCTTGGCAATTGCATCGTTTATAACCTTAATTATATCCTCTGCCTGTCCATTTTTCAGCATATACAGCTCTGTTTCATCTTTTACGAAAGGCTTATCAATGTATGTCAAGATGTGTTCTAATCTTTTGATATTTGATGCCGTGTCAACAATTAGAAGATAGTTTCCTGTTCCAAATACTGATATATGGCCATCCTTTGAGATTAAAGGCTGAAGAAATCTTAGTGTGTTGTCGGGGTTTGCGTAATTTAAGGGGATGAGTTTTGTAATAAAAACGTCTTCTGACTTCATTTTTTCTGACTCAGGCGAGACGGTTCGAGACTGTCCAGAAGGGACTATTTTCAGAAGGTTTCCTGCTGACGGCACTATCGTATAGCCTTTCAAATTCAGCACAGAAGTGAATAGAGCAAAGGCTTCATCTGCTGAAATCTTAGAAGGAGCGATTATTGTAACCTTACCTTTTAATGACTCATCGTAAACAAAGTTTTTGCCCGTTACATCACTTATAAACTTAACAACGTTTACAAGCTCCACATCCTGTAAATTAACAGTTATCAACTTTTTCTTTGTTTCTGCGTAAGAATAGGTTGCCAACATTGAGAACATAAAAAACAGAAAGAAAAAGGTTTTTAAACATTTTAGGATTTGCTTATGTCTTTTAGTATTTAAATCGTTCTCCACAAGAAAACCTCCTAATTGATATTATAAACCTGCGTCATAGGTCTGCCATCTCTAATTATATCAAGTTCAACCCTATCAAGCTCTTTAATAAGACTAAAAATTTTAATCCCATCATTTGGAGATGTCAGTTCTATCTTGTTCGCCCTAACGATGATATCTCCATTTTGAATACCTATGCGTTCGTAAAAACCGCCCGGTCTAACTTCTCTAACTATAAAGCCTTCCTGTTTTCCATCTTTTAGATTTGGTAGGAGCCTTGCATCCGTCAATATTTCCTTAGGGTCTTCCATAAAACGTTTTATTTCCTCTTTGGCAAAGGTTCTTTCTTTCTGCCCTGAGGTAGTTGAAGTAGTTGGCAACTTTGTATTAGCATTTTTGTTGTCCACTTCTTCGTGTCCTTCAAGTTTTATAGTAAACAACTTTCCGTTCTGTGAGATAGACACCTTCTTTGGCTCAACAATATTAAGTAGCCCATAACCAAAGACATCTTCTCCTTTTTTAAACAGTTTTTGAACCTTGTCTTTATTCTCGATAAAGGCGTATCCCGGTGGAAGTGTTATTACACCTTTTAAAACCAATGCGTTTGGATCTAAGGCAGCGACTACGTTATCTTTTTTTTCAATTACAGAAAACTTTACGCCCCTTATGCCAAAAGGATTTTGTTCCACAACAGAGGCATAGTGAGAGATAGCCCTTTCTCCACGTTGAATGTCAGATTTAACCTGATTTGTCAAAACCTTCTTTTTGGGAATTACTACATCAAGAAGTTTGCCCGTGTGATATGATAAAACAATAACAACACCTATAACACCCAAAGTATCAATTAAAAACTTATGTTTAAAAAATTTTACCATTTCCATAAGGCTACCAGAAAGATAATTATAAAAACAAAGGCTAAATTTGTATAGGCAATTATGTAAAAAATATTTATCACTGCCCCTTTGCTATGCTCCTTTTTCAAATCAAGCTGAACTTCAGGAAATCTTAAAAGCAGATCTTCCTTGTGTGGTGCCTGTTTTAAAGCCTCTGTCAAATCTGCCCCTGCGTTATGTCTCATCATGTGAACGCCATTTTTCCAGAGTTTGCTCTCGGTTACATCAAAAATCTTTCCATTATAATAAACGTAAGCCTTTCTGCCATCTTTTCCATCGTAAAATTCAATACTTTTCTCATCTTTTGGCTTTGACTGCAATTTTTGCTTCATCTTTGGTCCAAGAAAAAAGGTAACAAAAGTGGCTGATAGTACCATTAGAACAAAAATTATAACTTTTGCCAGTAGTATCAAACCAAAGCGTGTAGATACAATCTGAGAAGGTGTATCAAAGTGTAAAAAAGTAAGTGTAAAGCCCGTTACGAACATCACAAATATGGATAGCCAGCCTAACATAAGCTCTCCACGTGGTAAACCTTTTGCTGCATAGCCCGGTTTTAAAATTATGTGGACATAAAGGATTGTGCCAAACCACATAATCGCAAAAAATAGATGGAAATAGTAAATTATGAACCTGAAAAGCCTCTTAAAACTAAAGGCATTATTTATTGACTTGCTGTAGGCGATGCCTCTTTCGTTAAGCTCTCCACCACCCTCTGACGATTTATGGCAATAAATACAGTCCCTGCCCGTTTCTTCCGCATACTTTACCGTTGCATAACAAACATGTTGAACGTTAAGAAGAAAAACAAAAAGGGCAAGGAAAGTGAACTTTAGTTTCATCAATCTATGCTTATTAGGTTATAATTTCTGGTTCCCAAACCAATTTTTTCTGCATAAATTAGCTGGGGTTCCCAATCTATTTCAGGATAAACACCCCTAAATTTATCACCATTTTCTTCATGTCCTGACTTTAGTGATGAGTTTGTGTTACCTTTTTGGGCATTCACTAAATCCATGCTCGCCTTGTCTATTGCAACAGGATCTGTAGAGGCAAGGATACCCACGTCATTCGTAATAGGATAGTCGTTGTGACCATAGCAATCACAAGCAGGGCTTATCTGTGTAAGAAAGTTTATAAAAAACACCCTTTCCTGCTTATTTTTGATAGCCCCGTAGGCATACTCAACCATTTTCTTCTGTAAAACAGGCACCTGTTCGTTCCAGTTTATAATGATAGCACCTTTTGGACAAACAAGAATACACTCGGCACAACCAACACAGGACTTTTCCATAATCTCAGCCTTGTCTCCTACCATTGTTATTGCTCCGTGTGAACACCACTTTACACACAATCCACATCCTACGCAGTTTTTCTTTTTCACAGAGGGTGCGATATTAGAATGCTGGGCGAGCTTACCCTCTCTGCTTGCACAACCCATACCCAAGTTTTTTAATGCACCTCCAAAGCCAGTAAGTTCATGTCCTTTAAAGTGCGACATGACAATCATAGCATCTGCCCTTGCAATCTCTCCACCAATAGAAACTTTCTTAAAGTTTTCTAAATTAACCTCAATTTTCTCGGCAAAGTTTCCTGTCAAACCATCTCCAATAATTATCGGGGCATTAGTTACAGCATAATCAAATCCATTTTCTATCGCAGTAATAATGTGGTTAACTGAGTCGGAACGGGTACCTCTATAAAGGGTGTTGCAATCAGTCAAAAAAGGTTTTGTACCAAGTTTTTTCAGTTCATCCACAACTACACGGGCAAAGTTGGGTCTTATATAAGAGAGATTGCCCTTTTCGCCAAAATGTATCTTTATAGCCACAAGTTGTCCTGAAATTAACTTATCTTTTATATTCAGCTTGGTAAGAAGCATCGCAACTTTATCCAGCAAATTGCGATTTACCTTTGTCCTTAAGTTTGCAAAGTAAACATCGGATGTTTTTTTTGACATAGCCGTCTCCTTTTACGCTTGATAAATCTTTTCTTCGGGCAACTCAATTGCCGTTAAAAAGCCACCATAAACAGCCCCCGTATCGATACCAATTTTGTTTTTATCAAAAAAGGGCTGGTGACTTTTCATAGGTGTATGGCCAAAAATCACCTTTTTTTTGAAGTCAAAATCATTAAAAATAAACTCACCCCTAATCCACAGAAGGTCTTCCTCTTGTTGACAATCAATGGAAACACCGGGCTTAAGTCCTGCATGAACAAATACGTAATTATCGGTTACGTAAATATTTTTAAGTGAATGAAAAAAACTAAGATGTGTGTCGGGGATGCTTAAAACACCATTTTTATCGTACTGTTGAAGGGTAGCTTCTCCACCATTAAGCAAAAAAAGCTCCCTGTTTTTACCCTGCAGGTAGTCAAGAAACATCCTCTCGTGATTTCCCATCAGACAAATCGTCTTCTCGCCACGTTTAGCCTTTAAATCAATAACACGGTCGATCACCTTTTTGCTATCAGGACCTCTATCGATGTAATCACCCAAAAACACAAGCGTGTCATCATCGTTTAAAGGCAGCTTTGATAACAACTCTTCGAGCTTTTGGTAACAGCCATGTATATCACCAACAGCAAAAATTCTCATAGGAAACAATTTAGCACAAGGACGTAAAAAAATCTATGCATTATTAGATTCGTTACTGTCTGCAGAAAGAAGCTCCAACTTAACTTTAACAATCCTTTGCCCTGCCATTTCGACAATTTTAAGCCGCATGGCTGGTGTTTCTATAATATCACCTGTCTTAGGAATTCTTTGAAGAGCTGTTAAGATATATCCGCCCAGCGATTCGTATTCCGAAGACTCCTCTAAATTGATATCGTAATATTCCTTTAAGTCACTTAAACTAATAGAGGCATCAATGATGTAAGTTCCCTCAGAAAGTTTAATAACAGGATTTTCTACATCATACTCATCTCTAATTTCCCCAACAATCTCTTCTATCAAATCCTCCATTGTAACCAAGCCTGATACCACTCCATACTCATCTACCACTATAGCCAAATGAAAACGTCTCTTTTGCATTTCCCGCATGAGATTGCTTATTTTCATGGTTTCAGGTATAAAAAGTGGCGGTTTTATTAATCTTCTCAGATTAAACTTTTCTTCATCCTTCAACACGGCATTGTAAAAATCCTTAACATAAAGGATGCCCCTGATATCATTTGTGCCTTTACCTATCACGGGATAACGTGAAAACTTCTCCTCAGCAACAATTTTTTTAATCTCCTCTACAGGCATATCAATTCCGATAGTAACCATTTGTGGTGCTGGAACCATTACTTCCTTAACAAATGTGTCGGTAAATTCAAAAACGCTATGAATTAACTGCCTTTCATCAGGTTCAAAAACCCCCTGTTCGCCACCTTCTTCAATCAGGATCTTTACCTCCTCTTCTGAAACAAGAGCACGCTCTGTAAAAGCCTTTTTCCCGAAAGGTTTAAGTATCAAGCTTGTTGTTAGCGTGAGAAGATTGATGAAAAAATACGACACCTTTGCAAAGGCTGAAATTAGGGGAACTGTAAAAAGTGCGACGTTTTCAGGTTTTGATAATGCGATAGACTTTGGCACAAGCTCACCAAAAATAATCGAGATGTACGTAATAATTGCAACTACAATTCCAATAGCAATTACCTCACTTGAATGTGCTATAAACGGTATCGGTAGTTCATTTAAAAACGGTTTTATCACTTTAACTGCGGCTGCACCACCTATTGCAGAAGCAACAGCCCCAGCGAGCGTAACACCAAACTGAATGGTAGCAAGAAACCTGTCAGGATTTTGCCTTAGTTCGTTTAAAAGTTTAGCATTATGGACATTGTTTTCCACAAGCTGTTTAATTCGACTTCTTCTTACAGTTACAACAGAAATTTCAGAAGCAGCAAACAGCCCGTTGATTAAAATAAAAAACAGTATTAAAAGGATATCAAGAACCATTATACCTTATTATAATCACAACTACCCGTTTTATCAAGAAATCTCCCCAAAAATGATAGCCGAATTGCAATTTATAAAGCTATTTTCCTTATGAAAGCTAAAACCATGTGCTATTCCCTTTGAGCCACTGTCCGAACCAATATTTACTTTAACACCAATCTCTGTAGCAAACTTAACCATTTCGATATGTCTCTTAACAACTTGCCTTATGTATCTTCCTTCCTCAGGAGATATAAATTTCGTTATACTTAAAAGTGCGTTGATTGTTGGTGTCCATTCTACATTGTAATCCTTCAACATCTGAACTGTTTCCTTAGTGATAAAAAACCCATGCTCTATAGAAGAAACGCCACTCAAAACTGCATCCCTTATATTGTTGTCGCCATTTGCATGACAGAAAACTTTTAGTCCCAGCTTTTTTGCCTCTTCAACAATAATTTCTAACTCTTCTTTTGAGAAGCCACCTTTCGAGACAGAATTGAGAGGATTTGTCGTAACAATACCTGAGTTTATAACTTTTATAAAATCTACACCTGCATCAAATAAATATCTGATGACCCTTTTTATCTCTGTTTTTTCTGCTATTTGTATTCCAAGAAAGGAGCCATAGCCACCTTTTTTTGATAATGCATAGCCTGCTGTTTCTACCTTAATATCGTCACAAAAAAGTTCTTTAGCCTTAATTCCAATACCGCTTTTATGCCCCATATCTCTAACGTACCTTATACCTGCAGCTAAAAGAGTTTTTCTGATACATTCAAGTTCTAAATCAGTAACCTCTTTTCCTTCTATACAAAAGTGGATGAGATAAGAAAAAAACTATCCGATTTAGGTATAGAATTAGAAGATACGCCTTCTGGAACTAACTACAGAGTAAAAGTATAAACTATTGATTGGAAGGTTTAGCTATAACTAAGACCGCCTGACCAGTTAAGCCTTTTCTTTTGCTAAGAAGATAAAAAAAGCAACCTATTGGTGTTAATAGTAGCTTTAAAATGGGTTTAACTATTTTTTTTATCCATTGATATCTCTTATGTAAATGCTTACTATTTTCTTCATCTCTTTTTTTGATTAGTGAAAAAAGAAATGTTTCTAATGAGCTACCAACATCCTCAATTGATTTTACAAAACTTAATGGTTCCTTAAAATAACCAACCTTCTCTAACCCTGCCTTAGTTAGCAAAAAATCAATGCTTGTTTCATCCCAACGAGTTAAATGGTGAGGTGGGTAATCCCATAACTCTCTTTTTAAAAGTGAGGGGGCAAGCCTATCAGGGTTTGGAACAGAAAATACTATATACCCGTCTTTTTTTAAAATTTTTTTTGTTTTTAAAATAAAATCAATAGGATTTTCTACATGCTCCAGTACATGATAGAAGCATACAATATCAAATTTTTTTTGTGGATTTGTTAAGATAAAATCTTCTAAAGTATAGGGATAAACCCTATCAAATCCCAATTCTTTTGCTTCTTTTATGGCAGAGCTATTTATATCAATACCAGTAACAATAAACCCCTTTTCCATAGCTTTTTTTAGAAAAAAGCCTTTACCACAACCTATTTCTAACAAGGTACCTTTTTTGTTTTTTAAAAAATTAAGTGTTTCTTTAAACTCCCATCTATCACCATACCATTCTACACTCTCATAACCACTTGCACTCATTTGTTTCATTGGAAAAGCGAACTGTAATAAACATCGTGGGCATTGGTAAATAAAATAATTAATATCTTCCATCAGCCAGCTTTCTAACGCATTTATACCTTCTTTATTTTTACATAAGGGACAAATCATAGAATGATACCTTAACATTTTTTTTCATTTGAAGGCAAATAAATTTTAACAGAAATTTAACAAAAAGGAAATACTGCTTTAACACAACTTCCATAAACTGCTACTGTCAAAAAAAAATTTAGGAGGTTTTATGAAAGTTTTAAAGTTTTATTTAATTGCGGTAATGGTTCTTTTTGGTTTTAGTTTCGCAAAGGCTCAAGAAACTCTAAATGGTGCAGGTGCTACTTTCCCCTATCCCCTTTACTCTTCTTGGGCATACGAGTATCAGAAAGAAACAGGTGTTAAGCTTAATTACCAATCCATTGGTTCAGGTGGTGGTGTAAGACAGATTATCAGTAGAACTGTTGATTTTGGTGCCTCTGACGATGCCTTAAAGCCAGAAGAGATTGAGAAAAATAATCTACTTCAGTGGCCACAAGTAATAGGTGGTATTGTCCTTGCTGTAAATATTCCCGGCATCAAGTCGGAACAACTCGTCCTTGATTCTAACACCGTTTGTAAGATTTTTTTGGGTGATATTAAAAAATGGAATGACGCTCATATAAAAGCGTTAAATAAATCTGTAAGCCTTCCTGATAAAGAAATTACAGTTGTTTATAGGTCTGATGGTTCGGGAACAACCGCTGTATTTACCCACTACTTAGCAGAGGCTTGTAAAGAGTTTAAAGAAAAGGTTGGCGAAGGCAAATCTGTTAACTGGCCTGCTGGTATTGGTGGAAAAGGTAACGAAGGTGTTTCAAATTATGTTAAAAGAACACCTTACTCGATTGGCTATGTAGAATATGCTTATGCAAAACAGAATAACCTTGTCTACACATTACTTGTTAATCCTACAGGTAGTATTGTTAAACCTGACCTAAAATCCTTCTCAGAGGCTGCAAAATATGGTGACTATAACCCTCAAAAACATTTCTATACATGGGTTACTAATGTTAAATCTAAAGGTGCCTGGCCTATAACTGCTGCAACCAATATCCTTGTTGCAAAAGAAAAGGTGGATGTTAACAAAAAGGTTGTAAAATTCTTTGACTGGGCATTTTCCAAAAAGGGAGATGAGTTAGCAGAAAACCTCATATATGCACCTCTACCAGATTCATTAAAAAATAAGGTTCGTGAGTACTGGAGAAAGAATGGCATCCAGTAATATCGAAAAAGATTTTAAATCGAGTTCTTCAAGGGCTTTTGTAGGCAACTACAAAAGCCCTGCCTTAGTTGATAGATTTTTTCATGTTTTAACCGCCTTTTGTTCTTTCCTGATAATCACTGTAATTGTAGGCATCATCTTTGTTTTGTTAAAAGAGTCCTTTCCAGCGATATCACAGTTTGGCTTTGTTAAGTTTATTTTTTCAACCAAATGGGACCCTGTAAGAGAAATCTTTGGAGCAGGCGTTCCTTTATTTGGCACTATTGTAACAACAATAATCGCCTTAGTTTTTTCTATCCCCATCTCAATTGGCATAGCCATTTTTGTAACTGAGCTTGCCCCTCAAAAGATAAGAGGTTTTATTGGTGGTGCAATTGAGCTTTTGGCAGCAATACCCAGTATCATTTACGGCATGTGGGGGTTATTTACCCTTGCACCTATTATGGCAAACTATGTTGAACCTTTTTTGCAAAACAGTTTAGGCAAGCTACCTATATTTAACTTGCTTTTTAGTGGTACACCAATCGGCATAGACCTTTTTACCGCTGGTATAATTTTAGGCATTATGATTATCCCATTTTCAGCAAGCATCGCAAGGGATTCAATTTTATTAACACCACAAATTTTAAAAGAATCAACTTATGCTTTAGGTACTACCCACTGGGAAGTTATTAAGGATGTAATTCTGCCCTATTCAAAATACGGGATTTTTGGTGGCATCGTCATATCACTTGGAAGGGCATTGGGAGAAACGATGGCAGTGGCTTTTGTTCTTGGAAACAAAAACAAATTACCCACATCCCTTTTTGATGCAACAACTACAGTTACTGTCAAGCTTGCCAACGAGTTTACAGAGGCAGATAAAGACTTATACCTTTCCTCTTTGTTTTATCTTGTGCTTTTACTTTTTTTGATGAGCTTTATTATTTTAGCTATCTCAAAATATCTCATTTACAAATCAAAAAGGGCAAAGATATGAAGGGCTTAGGATATAGAAAATTTAAAAACTACTTTTTTTATTCCCTCTGCACCGTAATGACGTTATGCGGGTTATTCTTTCTTGCCTTTATACTTATAGACATTATCATTCACGGGATAAATGGTGTCAATATTGAACTTTTTCTTAAAGACCCTGCCCCTGTAGGCGTTGAAGGTGGTGGGCTTAGAAATGCCTTTATTGGACATCTTTTTATTACACTTTTTGCGGTAATTATTGGCGTTCCTGCGGGCATTTTAGGAGGAACCTTTTTAGCTGAATATGGCAGGAACAGCAAATTTGCAAAATTTATCAGTATATTTGCAGATATCATGGTTAGTGTACCTGCCATAGTAGTTGGCACATTTGTTTATGCTATTGCAGTCAAACCCTTTGGACATTTTAGCGGTTTTGCTGGCTCACTTGCCCTTGCTATTATAATGTTTCCCATAGTTTTGAGAACTACAGAAAATATGCTATCCCTAATCCCATGGAGTTTAAGAGAGGCAGCCTTTGCTTTAGGAGCACCATACTACAAAGTTATCTTTCAGGTTGTTTATAGAGGTGCAAAGGCAGGCATACTAACTGGTGTTTTGCTTTCTTTAGCAAGGGTAATTGGTGAAGCAGCACCTCTACTTTTTACATCCTTCAATAACAACTTTTTCTCCACCGATATGAAAAAGCCCATCGCATCTTTAACGGTAACAATCTTCCAGTACGCAACAGGACCTTACGATACATGGCATACACAGGCTTGGGCTGCTGCTTTCGTCATAACTATGACAATATTAGCAATAACAATAACTGCAAGATACATTATTAGAGGAAGACAAAAATGAAAGAGACAATCGAGATTGAAGTAAAAAATCTTTCCTTTTATTACAACGGAGACATTAGGGCGTTAAAGTCAATCAACCTAACAGCTTATAAAAACCTTGTTACAGCATTAATAGGACCTTCGGGATGCGGAAAAACAACGCTACTTAGATGCTTCAACAGGATGCACGACCTTTATCCCAAAAACCGTTATGAAGGGGAGATCATACTTAACGGCAAAAACATCCTTTCACAAGAAGTAGACTTGATTGAGCTAAGAAGTAAAATCGGGATGGTATTTCAAAAGCCTACCCCCTTCCCCATGACGATTTTTGATAACATCGCCTACGGACTCAGGCTTAGAGGTATCAAAAACAAAACTGAACTTAAAGATAGGGTAGAACAGGCATTAAAATCATCAGCACTTTTTGACGAGGTAAAGGACAAGTTAAATGTGAATGCTTCTGAGCTCTCTGGTGGGCAACAACAAAGGTTAGTCATTGCAAGGGCACTTGCGGTAGAACCTGAAATTCTTTTATTTGATGAGCCTACATCTGCCTTAGACCCCATATCCACAGGTAAAATTGAAGAACTTTTAACAGAACTTAAAAAAAGGGTAACCATAATCATTGTTACCCATAATATGCAGCAAGCTGCAAGAATATCTGACCGCGCGGGCTTTATGATGCTTGGAGAACTTATTGAGTACGACAGAACAGAAAAGATATTCACAGCACCAACAAAAAAATTAACAGAAGAATATGTAACAGGGAGATTTGGATGATGAAGACATTAGAAGAACTAAATAAAATTAAAAACCTTGTCTTAGAAATGGCTGCTACTATTGAAGCAAGTTTAAATGATTCTATGGAAGCTTTGCTTGAGAGAGACAACACCCTTGCAGAAAAGGTTATTGAAAAAGATAAAGTTATAAACAGCTTTGATGTGCTAATCGATGAAGAATGTATAAAGCTTATTGCCTTAAAACAGCCTGTTGCTTCAGAACTGAGGTTTATAATTACTGCAATGAAAATAACCAGTGATATGGAAAGGATTGGCGACCTCTGTGTTAATATCTGTGAAAGGGTGCTGGAGTTAAATAAAGAACCCGAGTTAAAGCCTTACATTGATTTACCTAAAATGGCTGACACTGTAAAAACAATGTTATGCGAAGTTATAAATGCCTTTTTTGAAAAAAATGTTGAGCTTGCCTGTGAGGTAATTAAAAAAGATGACATTGTTGATTATTACCTAAACAAAATATCTGATGAACTCATCTTGTTTATGACAAAAGACCCCTATACAATTTACAGAGCTAACAAAATCTCTCAAATTATCAAGTATTTAGAACGCATTGCCGACCACTGTGTAAACATAGCGGAAAATGTCATTTATCTCGTTAAAGGGAAAATTATCAGACATACTGAGTTTCCCAAAGAAGTATGCTAAAATTACAGTATGGCAAACACGATTTTTCTTTTAGAAGATGAAGAGGACATCTGCTTTTTAATTAAGCATAATTTAGAAAAAGAAAGGTTTAAGGTTTCAACATTCTTAAACCCCAACGACTTTTTGCAAGCTATCAAAAAAGAACACTTTGACCTTTTACTACTCGATTTGATGCTCCCCGATATGGGTGGTTTAGAAATACTCAAGCTACTTAGAAGTGACCCCGAAAAAAAGGACATACCTGTTTTGATTCTCACAGCGAAAAATACAGAATTTGACAAGGTGCTTGGACTGGAGTTAGGTGCAGATGACTACATTACAAAGCCATTCAGTATCAACGAACTTATTGCAAGGGTTAAGGCGGTTTTGAGAAGAATAAGAAAGGAAAACACAGAGAAAGACTACCTTGAATATGGAGAAATAAAACTTTACCCTGCCTCTTTCCAGGTATTCGTTGAGGATAAAAGGATAGACCTTACAAAAACGGAGTTTCTAATTCTAAAGCTATTTCTCTCAAATGCAGGTAGGGTTTTATCCCGTGATTATTTGCTTGATGCCCTTTGGGGAAATGAGAAGATTGTCATTGATAGAACCATTGATGTCCATG
>Ga0272446_1005046_pt1 | contig 14947 bp, 16 predicted proteins | sample YNPCB0061_FD_194587 | JGI IMG/M metagenome (GOLD analysis project Ga0272446, IMG submission 194587) | Hot spring microbial mat communities from Yellowstone National Park, WY, United States - YNP-CB-006-1 | ecosystem: Environmental > Aquatic > Thermal springs > Hot (42-90C) > Sediment | place...
TCTCGCACCTTAGAAGACATAGAAGGGGTTTTACTTGTTAAAATCTCCTCATAGCGGCATTCTAGGAAGTGTTGTCCCCACACCCGTGGGGGTGAACCGAGCTGGCGGTTTCCCTGAACTGCTAGTTAACCGTTGTCCCCACACCCGTGGGGGTGAACCGGTAAGACGATCTACATTATTTATGTAATCGCCGTTGTCCCCACACCCGTGGGGGTGAACCAGTTAGTGACGGTGCGACGATTAACCACGACCAAGTTGTCCCCACACCCGTGGGGGTGAACCGGTTGTTAGTCGCTAATCCAACCGCTGCCCGAAGTTGTCCCCACACCCGTGGGGGTGAACCGAAGACCTAATGGAAAGGATTATGTTAGAAACGTTGTCCCCACACCCGTGGGGGTGAACCGATTCTGATTGTATTCCGCGTGACTCCTATCTGCGTTGTCCCCACACCCGTGGGGGTGAACCGAGGTAGTAATCCGAGCTAAAAAGATGCTCGAATCGTTGTCCCCACACCCGTGGGGGTGAACCTTCTGCCACTTCCCGCCGTGACAGCGAAGAATACGTTGTCCCCACACCCGTGGGGGTGAACCGACGGTTATAACTAACAGCAGCAAGGCGGTCACCGTTGTCCCCACACCCGTGGGGGTGAACCAGTTGTATTTCAAGTGCAATGCACGCTTCTTACCAGTTGTCCCCACACCCGTGGGGGTGAACCGCTCGTTCGCTCTATCCTCTCCCTTTAGCTCTCGTTGTCCCCACACCCGTGGGGGTGAACCGTTCAATCGTGCAGAATCTAGACCGAGAGTTAGGAGTTGTCCCCACACCCGTGGGGGTGAACCTTAATACGTCCTAGCGACTCAATCGTTTTATCGTGTTGTCCCCACACCCGTGGGGGTGAACCGCCCTGGAATCTGGCTCGATTGCTAGGTTTCGTGCGTTGTCCCCACACCCGTGGGGGTGAACCGCAATTCAAATCGCAAGTTTTAACTGAAAAACAGTTGTCCCCACACCCGTGGGGGTGAACCGGCCAAAGAGCCTTATCAGATGGGGGAATACAAAGTTGTCCCCACACCCGTGGGGGTGAACCTTAAATTATCCAACCGAGTTAAATAATCAGCGTTGTTGTCCCCACACCCGTGGGGGTGAACCGTGCCAGCCATCGTCGTCCCACGAGTAAAGACCCGTTGTCCCCACACCCGTGGGGGTGAACCGAATGACTGAATTGAAATAGCTCCCAGGGTGTCAGTTGTCCCCACACCCGTGGGGGTGAACCGGGTACGCTTTACGTGTGAGCTAGTTTGCATTAGTTGTCCCCACACCCGTGGGGGTGAACCGTAACTTCATACACAATTTATTATGAGCATTACGTTGTCCCCACACCCGTGGGGGTGAACCGCCAACGAGCGTTTCGATGCAGTTTATGCCTACGTTGTCCCCACACCCGTGGGGGTGAACCGGAAGCTTACCAAGTAGGAGAATACAAAATCAACGTTGTCCCCACACCCGTGGGGGTGAACCGTCCTGCCCGCCGGGCCTGACCCTGCGAGGTACAGTTGTCCCCACACCCGTGGGGGTGAACCGCATTCGCTTGCTGCCCTGACAGCCTACACCTGGTTGTCCCCACACCCGTGGGGGTGAACCGTGCGTCCTCGATGGTTAGCTGACGCTCATATTGTTGTCCCCACACCCGTGGGGGTGAACCGAGTTTAGAGAGTAACTAGTCGCTAAGAGCCTTGGTTGTCCCCACACCCGTGGGGGTGAACCGATGGCTTATTCCAAATTAAACGTCTATACTTATCGTTGTCCCCACACCCGTGGGGGTGAACCGCCGGGTATGACGCTATTTCAGGCAATTATGATAGTTGTCCCCACACCCGTGGGGGTGAACCGAGAGTAACGGAGTTAATGCGGTCGGTGCCGCAGTTGTCCCCACACCCGTGGGGGTGAACCGCGTGCCGCTGGCGCAGAAATCCTGAATGAAACGTTGTCCCCACACCCGTGGGGGTGAACCGGATTAGTTCTGAATATATACACTCACAAAGGTGTTGTCCCCACACCCGTGGGGGTGAACCGCTTTTGGGCCGCTTGGATGTGCGCTAGGATTCGTTGTCCCCACACCCGTGGGGGTGAACCGACACGACTACCACTGACCCGTTTAGCTATCCTGGTTGTCCCCACACCCGTGGGGGTGAACCGCTACAAGGAGACGGCCAAATTGGATGACATCCGGTTGTCCCCACACCCGTGGGGGTGAACCGGGTTTTAGTTGATTTGGAAGCAATCACTGGCGGTTGTCCCCACACCCGTGGGGGTGAACCGACCTGGCGGTTGAGGAGCAGCGAGTTAAACATCGTTGTCCCCACACCCGTGGGGGTGAACCGGGTTTTACCATGATTTCCGGTTTGGTGGGTTCGTTGTCCCCACACCCGTGGGGGTGAACCGCATATAAAAAATGGCACTAGAGCCTATTCCACGTTGTCCCCACACCCGTGGGGGTGAACCGGTGATTTTGTCGGTTCCGCAGACGAAACCATCGTTGTCCCCACACCCGTGGGGGTGAACCGGTGATTTTGTCGGTTCCGCAGATGAAACCATCAGTTGTCCCCACACCCGTGGGGGTGAACCGGGTTGGGGTAACAATGAAGGTGCCAGCGGTTGGTTGTCCCCACACCCGTGGGGGTGAACCGAATGCCTGTACATTTCTAGGAGGATTCGTAATGTTGTCCCCACACCCGTGGGGGTGAACCGTGCAATCGGGTGCCACGTAACGTAGCTTCGTTCGTTGTCCCCACACCCGTGGGGGTGAACCGCGAATTAGTTTGTGTCCTACCACGGGTTTGGGTAGTTGTCCCCACACCCGTGGGGGTGAACCGTGCCATCCGATTTCTGGGCGAAATACAGATAGTTGTCCCCACACCCGTGGGGGTGAACCGAGCCACATCCTGTTGGCCAAGGCGTACGTGCCCGTTGTCCCCACACCCGTGGGGGTGAACCGCAATTGACAATTTCAAATCGGGTCGGATTGACGGTTGTCCCCACACCCGTGGGGGTGAACCGATTCGGGCTTTAGAAACCTCAAAACCAACATAAGTTGTCCCCACACCCGTGGGGGTGAACCGAGAAGTTATCTTTCTGGCAAGGAAATCAGGGAAGTTGTCCCCACACCCGTGGGGGTGAACCGAAGTGCCAATTGTACTTTATTCCTCAACGGAAGTTGTCCCCACACCCGTGGGGGTGAACCGTACTCAGGGCGGGCTGCGCTTTCAACCCTAAAAGTTGTCCCCACACCCGTGGGGGTGAACCGATTATCAGGTTGATTGTGAACCCGTACCTAGCGTTGTCCCCACACCCGTGGGGGTGAACCGAATCAAAAGACTGGAAAAGAAGCGCTTGACTAGGTTGTCCCCACACCCGTGGGGGTGAACCGGGATAGGGAGACGATAAGGAGGAGAGAAAGGAGCGTTGTCCCCACACCCGTGGGGGTGAACCGGATTCAGTTCCCGACGATAATCATCGAGTGCAAGTTGTCCCCACACCCGTGGGGGTGAACCGTAGATACAGAACCGATTTTTAACCCTAGTCTTAGTTGTCCCCACACCCGTGGGGGTGAACCGATGATGGGGGTGCTCCGCTCAGGCATTGGGAAGGTTGTCCCCACACCCGTGGGGGTGAACCGTATAGTCAGTACGAGTATCCTAGTCCTAGTTCGTTGTCCCCACACCCGTGGGGGTGAACCGGGTTGCCGCCACCAGGCCTGCGGCCTGGTGGAAGTTGTCCCCACACCCGTGGGGGTGAACCGGGATTGCAGAACGCAGAGGGGACGGGAGTTCCGTTGTCCCCACACCCGTGGGGGTGAACCGATAGTGGCGACGACGCAGAGAACGAGCGTCGAGTTGTCCCCACACCCGTGGGGGTGAACCGAAAGATGCCAGCCTCATCCAATAAAATTACGGGTTGTCCCCACACCCGTGGGGGTGAACCGATTAAACCGCAACGAGGCAGGATATTTACCGCGTTGTCCCCACACCCGTGGGGGTGAACCGAGCTAGGACGGTTAGGTAGACAGCGAGTGGGAAGTTGTCCCCACACCCGTGGGGGTGAACCTTACGGTGTTGCGATAATCGAGCAGCTTATCTAGTTGTCCCCACACCCGTGGGGGTGAACCTTTTCACTGATAAAATTCGGAGGGGGTATTTATCCGTTGTCCCCACACCCGTGGGGGTGAACCGACGGGTTTTTTGTGGCTCTATTAACACGTAGTAGTTGTCCCCACACCCGTGGGGGTGAACCGACCGAGATGCTGCACTTCTGGAACCTGTGGATGTTGTCCCCACACCCGTGGGGGTGAACCGAGAGTAATAAAAAAAGTGTTTGCTCCCAGCGATAGTTGTCCCCACACCCGTGGGGGTGAACCGCCATGATTGCTGCTATCACCTATCGCACCAAAAAGTTGTCCCCACACCCGTGGGGGTGAACCTTTGTCGCGCAACTTCCCGAGAGTTTGACCTAGGGTTGTCCCCACACCCGTGGGGGTGAACCTTCAACAATCCAACTGTAGATCGGTTTTCCTCGGGTTGTCCCCACACCCGTGGGGGTGAACCGTACTCAGGGCGGGCTGCGCTTTCCACTTGAAAGTTGTCCCCACACCCGTGGGGGTGAACCGTCAGAAATCACCATAAATTCAAATGTTTAACGGTTGTCCCCACACCCGTGGGGGTGAACCGGGAGAAGGAGAGAAAGAAGACGATAGAAATAGAGTTGTCCCCACACCCGTGGGGGTGAACCGAAAAGGTTGGCGAATCCGAATCCAAACGGATTAGTTGTCCCCACACCCGTGGGGGTGAACCGGGAGTTCGCGCCAACAGAGTTTAGGGGCTTCGGTTGTCCCCACACCCGTGGGGGTGAACCGCAACTTCCCGAGAGTTTGACCTAGGTTGGGGACGTTGTCCCCACACCCGTGGGGGTGAACCGATGCTCCTGTTCCACCTCCCAGCGCATGCGGTCGTTGTCCCCACACCCGTGGGGGTGAACCGTTCGGCTCTTTTTTTGCTGGCGACCTCCGCTGGTTGTCCCCACACCCGTGGGGGTGAACCGGTCTGGGGAAGGTTCAAGGTAAACATTGTTCAGTTGTCCCCACACCCGTGGGGGTGAACCTCCCAGGCGATGCCCTCGCTCAGATTCCTGAGCGGTTGTCCCCACACCCGTGGGGGTGAACCGCAAAACACCGACAAATCCACTGAGAACTTCGGGGTTGTCCCCACACCCGTGGGGGTGAACCGCCTTTTGCTGGTCGCAGCGCCAGGTAGCAGTCCGTTGTCCCCACACCCGTGGGGGTGAACCGGGCAGCAGCCCGCTGCTGTTTGTTCATTTTGTGTTGTCCCCACACCCGTGGGGGTGAACCTATTTTCTCTCACAGGTCACTCTTTTGCTGGATTTGATTTTGATTTGTTTTCTGAGAAAGATGGTGAGTTAAGAGAAGAATCAACCTGCTGCTGAACGATAGAGCAAACAAGGGCAAGGCGATCGCCACTAAAATCTTGCCATCCCAAATTATTTAAACAGGCTTCTCTCGCTGTTTTGAAGATCAAAACCTGCCCAAACAGACTAAATGCCCGAATCATACACTCAGGGTCATCGTTGGGTTTATCCAAAATTCGAGCAATTAACCCAGCACAGGGAAGAATTGTTTTTTGCACAACCTGCGTGTTGAGAATATCGAAGATTGATGTAAAAGTCATCAACTCGCGGAAAATAAATCGCATCCAAAGTTTAGATGGGTCATTTGCCAAAAGCATTGTGATGAACTCATCAAATAATTCATGTAGCAGACTAAACGCTTGCTCTTTCGGTGTGTGTAGATCTGCGAGTGCCGCTTCAACTCGTTGCATCACGTCAATTGTGGCCGGTTCTCCAATGTGCGTCGCAACCACCCAAGAACCGATCGATGCGGCGAGGGCAACGCTGGCACAGATTGCTGAAGTGCGTCCTACGGATGTGGAAGCAGCTAGAGCAGAGGTAGCAAGGGCGGTTGCCTCTAGAGATCAGGCTCAAGCTAGATTAGCAGAGGCCCATGTGCGATCGCCCTAGGCAGGTCGGGTGCTCAAAATTTATGCTCGTCCGGGTGAAGTGGTTTCCAGTGAAACGGGTGTTGCAGATGTGGGTCAGACCATCCAGATATATGCGATCGCTAAAGTGTATCAAAGTGATATCTCTAAAGTAGAAATTGGTCAAAAGGCGCAAATTACCAGTTCTGCCCTGCCTGATGTGAAGCTAACAGGAACCGTTGAAAAAATTGGCTTCATTGTCGAACGACAGGATGGGATTAACGCCGACCCTACTGATAACACTGATAGCCGCATTGTAGAAGTAGATATTCGGCTTGATCCAACATCCAGTCAGCGTGTTGCAAAGTACACTAATTTGCAGGTCTTTGTTTACCTGTTTGCTTGCCATTCTTACGGATGTCAGTTGAGTTACACTCAGGACGTTGCATCGGTTTCACCCTGATTTCATATCTACACTATGCAACGCCTGGGGTACAAGTCGCGGGAATGCCCCGGATGTCCTGGTTGTCCCCCCGTCGTCGTTTTGCCTTCCGTCGGGGGGGCTTCGCTTTACCAAAGCCTTCGCTAGAGGGCGGTTTGAATGAATTCTGCGAGGTTTGGCGCACCTGCTCTTCCAGGTGAGAGACTCGCTCACTCATCGCTACATATTGCTCGGTTAATTGGCCTAATTGTTCCTGCTGTTGAGCTATCGTTGCTAGCAGCACTGCCACTAATGCCTGCACGCTAGCCAGTGTCGCTTCCCAGTTCGCTTAGGGAAGTCGAATGCCACCAATCTCTATCTCAGACGAGTCGTCATAGCTCACGGCATCAGCTTACCTAAAGGGCTACGCTTGCAACCCTCACTCTTTCATCAAACCCTGAACAATTACGTTTCAGCAACGCTTTGCCTTGATGCTTTCCCCAGACTTATCCCTTCACGGCCCCCGCCGTTAGACCCTGCACAATTTTGCGTTGAAATAGCAGCACCAGCACTACCAGGGGTAAGGTGCCGACCACAGTGGCAGCCGCGATCGGTCCATAGGGAATTTCAAACACCGTGGTTCCTCCAATCTGGGCGGCAGCTACCGGAATTGTTTTCATCGTTTCTTCAGTGATAAATGAGAGGGCAAAAATAAACTCATTCCAGGCAAAAATAAAGGTCAAAATCCCAGTGGTTACCAGGGCTGGCAAAGTCATGGGTAAGACAATTTGCACTAGCATCTGTCCAGTGGTGTAGCCATCAACTTTCGCTGCATCTTCTAAGTCCCTGGGTAACTGCTGAAAAAAGCTTTTGAGTACCAGAATCGTTAAGGGCAGGTTAATGGCGGTGTAGGGCAAAATCAAGGCCAGGTAGTTATTGCCCAACCGCAACCACTGCACCATTTCCAGCAGACCTTGCAGTAACAAAATGCCCGGAAATAGGGTGACTAAAACAATTCCTGCCTGCACCCATCGCCTTCCTAGGGGGCGTAGCCGGGCCAGGGCATAGGCAGCGGGTGCACCTAAGGTCAGACAAACCAGAGTCGAGGCGATCGCGACAATGGCACTATTCAAGATATAGCGCCAGAATGGCCGCCGGGTAAACAGCTCAATGTAATGGGCTAGGGTCAAACGGGTCGGAATATAGACATTCGGCAACGCTGCAATATCCTGATTGAACTTAAAGGAGGTCAGCACCTGCCAGAGCATCGGAGCCAGACAAAACAGGCAAATAGCCGCCACCGCTAACCAGAAAGGGATCTGTCGCACCAGGGCAGAGAAAGACGATTGGGTTGTGGATGGCAGAGGCGACATAGAAATTAGATTGACAATAAGGCTGGATAACGCTTTGCGATGCCCTGATCAGATTAAAGTGCCTTGACAACAGGCTGGAGGAGTCAACTACTGACCGCCCCTTGATGGCACCGACCTGCTCAACAGTGCCCGCCAGCATCAATTAGAGCAAAAAAACAACGCTGTTACTCGTTTTGGCACCCGATAGCACGTCATATCGGCTTGCTCAAATCGATGGCCAGGTTTAAGCAAGCCATCTCAGGGAATTACCTCCCCATTATCCACGGTGCAGCGCCAAAATCTCTCCTTGTCATCGGCAGTTTTACCAGGGTTTTGCCTGACTCAAATTCGCGTTTCCCAACCTTAAAGTCAACCCCTCCCATTGCCGGGTATCTGGATAACGTCAGGGCTTCCGTAAAATCAGCGTTACCTCATCCCGATTATGGAACAGTTGCTTGGCGTGAAGGAGTTGCAACTCATTGGCCAATATTGCCAGCACCTCCTGAACTGTGGGCAACGGTTTCTTATGCAACAGTTTTACTGTCAAAATCACAATGCTCTCCGCCCTTAGCGCTGGCAGTAGCCGCCGAATTGTCTGCGCAGTCTGGTAGGGACTCCAATTCATATCACAAACCAGCAGGTCATAGGTGGCCCGTGGCAGGGTCACCCGCTCTGCCTTCTGGGCCAGATGGGTAAGGTGAGGGTGCCCCTTTAAGGCAGGATGGAGATTGGCCGGGTCGATCGCGGTTACGGCTACCTCCCGTTCCAGTAGCAGGGAAGTCCAGCCACCGGGGGCGGCCCCCACGTCTAGAGCCTGATGAAACTGGTGCAGATCGAGCTGAAAGCGCGTTTCAGCTTCGAGCAACTTGAACTTGGCGCGGGAAACCAAGCCCAACTCTTTTTGAAAGCGGATAATGCCCCCTGACCAATCGGATAGATTGTGGGCTGGCTGGGAGAGGCCCAGATAGAGGCGATCGCTCGTCAGGTAAAGTGAAATCACCCAGTCGGCCTGCCGCACCACTGGTACCAGGCCAAAGCGCTGGATTAGAAGTTCATCGATCGCCGCTTTCATTCCGTAAGCAGTGTAGGCAAACTCTACCCCCTTGACTCGCCGCACCTGGGTTGCGACCTTTTCTCCCGGTTGCCAGCGGGTTTCCTGACTGAGCAGCTTGGGGGCGATCGCACAATCTTTCTCAGTACGCTGAATCTCTACCTCTTGCTCAATGGGTTGTACATGGCGCAAAAATATCGGCTCCTGTTGGCGCAAAACCTGGTAAACCCTAGACAGGGGTGTTTGGGTTTGAAACTGAAAAACCTCTTGAGGCTCAAGCAACTGGGTTCTCAGATCAGGAAAAAGCTGCCGCAATTCTGCGATCGCGACGGCTGCATAGCCAGAATTAGCAGAACCAATCAAACGGCTGGGCGGAAGATTTGATACCCTATCCATGGAAGTAGCAGAGACTCTGAAGAAGATACAACCCAATCAGTTTTTATAAAATCAAAAAAATTAGAAATACCATCGTTTTATTAGTAAACCTAATGTAAAAACTAATATCAAATAAAATAACTTGCGTCACTTTCAATTTTTTCAGCCGAATCCATTCAGCTATCTTTCCAAAGAGTAAACAAACAAGAATTTTATTATCTAAAACTTTACTCTAAAGGCATGGGACAGACCCCAAAAAGCTCTATATTTTCGGTACCTTTAGAGTAGACTCCTAATCCACTCAGTGGATTTAGTTGATGACTCGAGAATGTCAAAACCTAATACAAACTTTGCTAGCTTTAGGAGATCGGCAGCGCGATCATCTCAATGGTTTTAATCAGGTAAGAGCAGACTACTTTAGCCCAGCCCAAGGAGACGCTGCATTAGCGGAAACTAGTATAATTGATGTAGTAAAGCCTCTGGCAAAGAAAAGCGGTTAAAATTATCTGTGGTGGACTGTATCAAGTAACTCCTGGTTATTGAGTTATTTCACAGCAATCGTTTGTATTTCATGTTGCCCTACAAAACACGGACGCTTCATTTTTTACTCATTCTTTAAATTGAGAGTGAGCATTGACCCCGTCGAAAGAGGGCAATGAAGCAGCTCAAAACAGGGTTCTAATCATTGCACCGACTGACTTGACTGACTTAAAGGTGTCGCAAAGGTTGGCAGCGATCGCTTGCCAGGGGAGCGAGCTAGGGAGGGGATTCCTTTGGAAAAGATTGCATTGAACCAGAAAGAAACGAATGACCGTCTTTCCTCACAAAGTGCAGAGGTGGAGAGTCTTTTGCGGGAAATCTCAACAATCCGATCAGAAATGATAACCGCAACCCAGCAGTTAAGCAGTCTACTTGGTCAAGTACATATTAACTACCAACGCAGTGCCCAGAACCTTTTGCATTACCTTTGCCTACGGCGGCAAGACCTCCGCCCCCTACAGCATCGCTTAGCGACCTTGGGGCTATCTTCCCTAGGGCGAGCCGAGTCCCATGTACTGGCTACGATTGATGCAGTCTTAGGGGTTCTTCATCGCCTGGCCCAACGATCCTGGCAAGCACCCTTACCAGAAGAACCGGTCATCGATTTCGCTGAAGGGCAGCGGCTGCTGGCAGAACATACCCAGGCACTTTTGGGAGAGCCGCCGGCAAAACGTGGGGTTCGCATTATGGTTACAATGCCTAGCGAGGCAGCTCAGGACTACACCCTGGTGAGGGATCTACTGCACCAGGGGATGGATTGTATGCGAATTAATTGCGCCCATGATAATGCAGAGACATGGCTGCAAATGATTCACCATCTCCGGCGAGCGGAGCAAGCGCTGGGGAGATCCTGTCAAATCAGTATGGATCTGGCGGGGCCAAAGCTGCGTACCGGGCCAATTGAGCCAGGGCCAGCGGTTGTCAAAATTCGCCCCCAGCGCGATCGCTATGGTAGGGTGACCAAGCCCGGAAAAGGCTGGTTAACCTCAGAGTCATCGCCCTCTGCGCCTCCGACTGCTGCCGTCTGTTTACCCGTCCCAGAAACGTGGTTAGGCCAACTCCAGCCAGGGGGAAAAATCCGATTTACCGATGCTCGCAATGCTCAACGCTCCTTTGAAATCGTCGATGTCACCGATCAGGGATGCTGGGTCGAGACTGACAAAACTGCCTATATCACTCCTGGCACGGTGTTCCACTATTCCCCCGCAAAAGCAGGAGGGAATAGCTGTGAAACTGCCACTGTTGGGGCTTTGCCTCCGCTGGAGAGTACCCTGTTTCTCCAGATCGGCGATCGCCTAATTCTAACCCGCGATCAAACTCCAGGACGGCCTGCCTCTTACGACAGCAACGGCCAGCTTTTGACCCCAGCTACGATTGGCTGCACTATTCCTGAGGTATTTGATGATGTGCGATCGGGAGAATCTGTCTGGTTTGATGATGGCAAAATTGGTGGAGTCATTGAGCAGGTAGAAGCCAAACAAGTTCGGATTCGCATTACGCAGACGCGACCGGGAGGCAGCCAACTCCGGGCAGATAAGGGAATTAACCTCCCAGAGAGTAACCTGCGCCTAAGAGCGCTGACCGCCCAGGATCTGCAAGACCTGGCCTTTGTCGCCCAATTTGCGGATATTGTTGAGCTATCCTTTGCCAATACTGCCCATGATGTCGAGTTGCTGCAGCAAGAACTTCTACGTTTGGGATCGAGAAAACCAGCCATTGTGCTGAAAATTGAAACACGCCAGGGCTTCGAGAATTTACCCGATATGCTGCTCACTGCAATGCAATGGCCCTGTTGCGGGGTCATGATTGCACGGGGCGACTTAGCGGTAGAGTGTGGCTTTGAGCGGCTAGCGGAGGTTCAAGAAGAAATTCTTTGGGTCTGTGAAGCGGCCCATGTCCCTGTTATTTGGGCAACTCAGGTATTAGAAACCCTAGCCAAGGAAGGAATGCCCTCCCGTGCAGAAATTACGGATGCAGCCATGGGTCACCGGGCTGAATGTGTGATGCTAAACAAAGGCCCGCATGTACTCCACGCTGTCCGTGTACTGGCCAATATTTTAGAACGCATGCAAGCTCACCAGGCTAAAAAATGTGCCATGCTCCGAGAATTACGGTTGGCCCATACCTTAGCTGGTGAGATTCATTGAATCTTGTTCGAGTCCAGAGCAACTGCTTTATCCTGAAGAAGATCACAGGTTATAAACTGAAACTGCTTTGGGGCAGATCATCTAGGATTGCTAAGCGTCAACAATGAGAACAGGATCAAATCGTCAATCATGGATGAGTGTATCGACCAGATTTCTCAATAAGATTTTTTCCTTTTGACTTTGCCAAGCCTATACAAATTGACTTTGCTTCTCCCTTCAGGGGAGGCTAGTGCCGCAACGCTCACTTGGCAGGGAGTTGTTTGCAAGAAATCGCCTGAACTAGTATCGCGACTGAGAATGGCGCTTCCGCTGCTTTTGCTTAGCGATCGCCTTCCGCTTTTCTTTCTCTAAAGGAGTCTCAAAGTGGCGATTCTTTCTCATGTCTTGGAAGATGCCAGCTTTAGAAACTTGACGTTTGAACCGCCGTAGCGCCGACTCAATGCCTTCGCTCTCTCCAAGAATTACTTGAGCCATTTATTCCATCCTTCATTTAGCTGAACAACAAATTGCCTGATACTGGCTTCGCTCAGCCCAAACGACTACGGAAACAGGGCAAACTTAATGCTGCATGTCACCGGGTTAGCCCCCTGGGCCGACCCAAAACCAGGACAGACTTGCTGATTCAGCCAGAAAAGCAAACACAAGTTACTTGAACCCACTTTCCTGGCCAAATCAAAGCAAAGCTTAGGACACATTCGCTCACTCCTGACTAAAGACAGCCAAACGAGTTAGCAAACGAGCATGATTAATAGCGGCGATCGCCACCCCGGCGGTTATTTCCCCAGCCGCCACCCGAAGCGGGGCGCTGTTCACGAGGTTTGGCCTTATTCACTTTCAGATCTCGACCCATCCATTCGGCTCCATCCAGAGCCTCAATAGCAGCGGCTTCTTCAGCTTCTGACCCCATCTCGACAAAAGCAAAACCACGAACTCGGCCTGTTTCACGGTCGGTGGGTAGCTGCACACGGTTAACGGTGCCATACTCTTTGAACGCGTGTTCGAGGTCTTCTTGCGTAACCTGATAGGACAGATTACCAACATAAATTGACATGGAGTTTCTCCAGAACTAAGAAATTGTAGAGAGTTAAATTCGGAGAAACACTTGAAAAAAGCGAATTACACAGCCGAAGTTAATTTCTATCAGCATCAATATAGCACAGCTTACGTTGCCCAGCACAAGTATGCCTGCAACCGCACCCACCTCTTCCCGGGGACATCCCTGGGACAGCAGAGAGTGTCCCCCCAGGCCAAACGACTACAAATCCACCTTTTGAGTCAACAAAGCGTTAGCCTGAGGGCTATGGGCCTCCTTTAGACGGGGTCGATTTTGCATCCAGGCAAAAATCGCAGCAGCAATCAAGAGCACCACCGTAGTAGCCGTAACCAGTTGTAGCATGATGCTGTAACGCATTCCTCCTCCTGAGATTACGAGATTACGCCAGGTTAAAATGTTCCATATGTATATTTGTAACGGGCACTTCCAGTGCTAACAGAGCCTGCTCTACTGCCTCCATCATGGCGGGCGAGGCGCAGATAAAATACTGACGACTGCCCCGATGAATGGGAATGTGCCGTGACAACAGGTTGCGGTCAACATAGCCCGTTTCCCCTGACCAATCCTCAGCGGCTTTTCGCAAAACATAGATGATTGTCAGGTCAAGTGTTTCCTTCAGAGCCTCGAGTTCTTCCCGATAGGTCACATCCTCCCAGGAGGGGGCTGCGTAAATCAGCAGAAAGGGGCGATCATCTTGTCGCTCCGCCGCTGTTAGTAACATGCTGTAGATAGGTGTAATCCCAACTCCGCCAGCAATTAAGACAAATCCTGCACTATCCCAGTAGCGTTCAGTCGTGAAAACGCCGTATGGCCCATCCAGATAGGCTTTGGTGCCTGGCTTCACGTTTTTAATTTGGCTGGTAAAGTCCCCTAGAGCCTTAATTCCAAATTCAAGTCGATCGGGGCGATCGCCACTGGATGACATGGAAAAAGGATGCTCCCTCATACTCAGCGGTGTAATGTCAAGAGTTAACCAGGCAAACTGGCCCGGCTGAAAGGTAAAGCCCTCATGGCCGAGGGGCCGCAGTGCCAGACTCCAGACATCGCCTCGCTGAGGAGTAACAGACTCAACAACATAGGGGCGCTTCGTCATCAGCCAGGGTTTCACCAAACGCACATACACAATTAGCCAAAGGGCTACCAATATCAGACCACCCCAGAGCACCTGTTTCCAAAACAAGCTGAGGTAATAACCCACACCGATGGCATGACCAAACCCCAAACCCACTGCCAGCAACGCTAACAAGCTATGCATGGCTCGCCAAGGTTCATAAGCAATCTTAAGCGGCTTACGCCAGATCGTAGTTACCACCATGGCTAGAAATGCAACAGTACCCAGTACAGCCAGTCGAGCCCGCCAAGGAGCCTGGGGAAAGTTGAGCAATTGCAGGGTTTCGGGCTTGGTGATGAATAGCATGACTGGATGTACCAGCACCAGCACCAGTGCCACGACCGAACTGTAGCGGTGAAACTGCAACAGAATATCAATGCCATAGGAAGACTCGATGCGATTAACGCGAGCCGTTAAAACAAATTGCAGCACCATCAGTGCCAGACCAATGAACCCCAGAGCCACCGAAAACTCCACCCAGAATCCGCGTTCTACAGGCATGGGGTGGAGCAACAGCAGCAACAGGGCAAACAGGGTAATGAACAGATAGGCGCTGATCCAGGTAAGAGCCACAGCGATGGGGCTGTGCATTAGCAGGCGTCTCATGCGATTTCTCCAGAGGAAATGCCAAAGCGATGGGTGGGTAATCCAGGGCAATCGGTCGGTAGGCGAAACAAATCGCCTGCATAAAAGCCTGCCTGAATTTCAGCCTGACTCAACCCAACGGAGGCAGAGGTAATGTAAAGGTCCGTGAGGTCTTGCCCCCCAAAAATCGGGCAGGTAGGGCGTTGCACGGGTAGTTGCACCCGTTGCAATTCCTTGCCAGTTGGGTCAAACTGCACAACACACCAG
>Ga0272446_1005047_pt1 | contig 14945 bp, 13 predicted proteins | sample YNPCB0061_FD_194587 | JGI IMG/M metagenome (GOLD analysis project Ga0272446, IMG submission 194587) | Hot spring microbial mat communities from Yellowstone National Park, WY, United States - YNP-CB-006-1 | ecosystem: Environmental > Aquatic > Thermal springs > Hot (42-90C) > Sediment | place...
TGCCGGAGGCTCGATCCGCATCCCGGCCGCCTGGTGCGGCATCGTCGGCCTCAAGCCCTCGTTCGGCCGCGTGCCGCAATGGCCGCTCGGCGCCTTCGCCCAGGTCGCCGTCGCTGGGCCGATGACCCGCACGGTCGAGGACGCGGCGCTGATGCTCGCCGCCATCGCCCGTTTCGACTGGCGCGATCCGTTCTGCCTGCCGGAGCCGAATCGCGACTGGCTCGACCGCTCCGGAGGCGGCGTCAAGGGGCTTTCCGTCGCGGTCTCGCATCGTTTTGGGTTCGATGCGCCAGCCGATCCCGCCATCCGCTCCGCTGTCGCGCGGGCCGCCGCCGCACTCGCCGATGCGGGTGCGACCGTGACCGAGGCCGACCCGACGCTGCCCGACACGCGGCGGCTGTTCGGCGCCGTCTGGAGCCAGGCGCTGAAGCGGCTGGTCGACGGCTTCGACCCTTCCGGCCGCGCGCTGCTCGACGCCCCGCTCGTGGCGATGGCCGGCCGCACCGCGCCGATGGATGCCGAGACCTTCCTCGCCGTCCAGGCGGCGGTGATCGAGGTCGCGCACGCGATGGCCTCGTTCCACCGCCGCCATGACATCGTTCTCTGCCCCGCCGTGCCGACCACCGCCCCGCCGGCGGAAGCGCCGCTCGATCGGCCCGAGGAGGCGCTCTGGCGCGCCTGGGCGCCGTGGACCTTCACCTTCAACCTCTCGCGCCAGCCCGCGGTCGCCGTTCCGGTCGCGATCGGCGCGGATGGGCTGCCCATCGGTGTTCAGGTGGCCGCCGCGCTCTACCGCGACGATCTCGCGCTCGCCGCGGCACGCGTGATCGAGGCCGCGTGCGGCGCGCCGACGCTTGCGCCCATCGGCTGAGGCGGAAGTGGCCGGCCCCGCGATCGGCGTCATGGCCAAGGCGCCGCGCCCCGGTGCGGTGAAGACGCGCCTGATCCCCGCGCTCGGCGCCGAGGGCGCCGCCCGCCTCGCACGCGCCTTTCTCGAGGACAGCGCAGCGCTCGCCGCGCGCGTTGCGTCGGCGAATCATGGCACGGCCTTCGCGCTCGTCACGCCGGACGGCGAGGCCGAGGCGGTCGCGGCGCTCACCGGGCTCTCCGCCCTGCCGCAGGGCGAGGGCGATCTCGGCGACCGCATGGTCGCCTGCTTCGCCACGCTGTTCGAGCGTGGCCATGCCCCCGTGCTGCTGATCGGGGCCGACTGCCCGACCCTGCCCGAACGCCACCTCGCCGAAGCCCTCGCCCTTGCCCGCCGCGCGCCCGTCTTCGGCCCGGCGCATGACGGCGGCTACTGGGGGGTTGCGCTTCCGGCGCCAGCGCCGGCGCTGTTCGCCGGCATCACCTGGGGGGCTGCGACCGTGCTCGCCGAGACCAGGGCCGCCGCGGCGCGCGCTGGGCTGGCCCTCGCCTTCGCGCCACCTTGGGAGGACATCGACGAGGACGCCGACCTCGCCATTCTCGCCCGGCAGCTGGCCGAGGACGGGGCAGCGGCCCCGGCCACGCGCGCGGCGCTTGCCGAACTGGCTTTCGGCCGGTAGAGAAGATCGCACACGGGTGACATCAGCCGTGTCCGTGAAGATGCTCTCATCGAATGCCCTGAGCGGTTTCCACCAGTGTGGAAACCGCTAGAGGACGTTCGCACGCCAGCCAACGGAGCATCGCCCGATGCACGCGCCACCGCCGCCGCAGAGCGTCCTGATCAGCGAGGTCGGGCCGCGCGACGGGCTGCAGAACGCCCGCGCGATCATGCCGACGGAGGCGAAATGCCGCTGGATCACCGCGCTCGCCGCGGCGGGCTTGCGCGAGATCGAGGTCGGCTCCTTCGTCCGGCCCGACCGCGTGCCGCAGCTCGCCGACACGGCCGAGGTGGTGGCGCATGCGCTGACCCTCCCGGGCCTCACCGTCGCGGTGCTCGCCCCGAACGCGAAGGGTGCGGAGCGGGCGATCGCCGCCGGTGCGCACAAGATCACCGTGCCGGTCAGCGCGAGCCGCGCCCATGCGCTCGCCAATGTCGGGATGACACCGGAACAATCCGTCGAGGCGCTGCGCGCGATCTGCGCGCTCAGGGACGCTGCGCCCGAAGCGCGTCGTCCCGCCGTCGAGGGCGGGGTGTCAACGGCCTTCGGCTGCACGCTTCAGGGCGCGGTGCCGGAGGCGGATGTCGTGCGTCTCGCCGAGGCGATGGTCGCTGCCGGGGCGGACGAGGTGGCGCTCTCCGACACGACCGGCATGGGCAATCCCGCCCAGGTGAAGCGCCTCGTGCGCGCCGTCCGCGCGGCGATCGGCGACCGGCTCACAGGGGTTCACCTGCACGACACGCGCGGCCTCGCACTCGCCAACGCCTTCGCCGCCTGGGAGGAGGGCATCGGCACCTTCGACGGCGCTCTCGCCGGCCTTGGCGGCTGCCCCTTCGCGCCGGGCGCCTCCGGCAACGCGGTGACGGAGGATCTCGTTTCTATGTTCCATGATCTCGGTGTCGAAACGGGGGTCGACCTCGACCGGCTGCTCGCCGCGCGCGCCATCCTGGCCGAGGCGCTGCCCGGGGAGGCCCTGCACGGTGCGGCGGCGCGCTGGCGCAAGGCGGCGGCGTGAGCAAGCCGCTCTCGGGGCTGCGCGTCGTCGAACTCACCCACATGGTGATGGGCCCGACCTGCGGCCTCGTGCTCGCCGACCTCGGCGCCGACGTGGTGAAGGTCGAGCCCGCGCCGGACGGGGACAATACGCGACGGCTGCTCGGCTCCGGCATGGGCTTCTTCGCGATGTACAACCGCAACAAGCGCAGCCTCGCGATCGACCTCAAGGACGCGCGCGGCAAGGCGGCGCTCCTGAGGCTGATCGACCGCGCCGACGTCTTCGTCGAGAATTTCCGCCCCGGCGCGATGGACCGGATGGGCTTCGGCCATGCGGCTCTCGCGGCGCGCAACCCTCGGCTCATCTACGTCTCGCACAAGGGCTTCCAGGACGGGCCGTACCAGGACCGCACCGCGCTCGACGAGGTAGTGCAGATGATGGGCGGGCTTGCCTACATGACCGGCCCGCCGGGGCAGCCGCTGCGCGCCGGCGCCTCGCTGAACGACGTGATGGGCGGGATGTTCGGCGCGATCGGCGTTCTCGCGGCGGTGATCGAGCGGCAGCGCACCGGCCGCGGCCAGCGGATCGTCGCCTCGCTCTATGAGAACACCGTCTTCCTGATGGGCCAGCACATGGCCATGCACGCGATGACCGGTCGGCCGCTTGAGCCCATGTCGGTGCGCACGCCGGCCTGGGGCGTGTACGACATCTTCCGCACGTCCGATGGGCAGCAGATCTTCATCGGCATCGTCACGGACACGCAATGGGAGGCCGCCTGCCGCGCCTTCGGCCTCGACGACCTGCTCGCCGACAGTGCGTTGCGCACCAACAACGATCGCGTGCGCGCGCGCGACCGGCTCATCCCGGCACTCGAGGCGCGGTTCGGCTCGATGACGCGGGAGGCGCTCGCGCGCGCCTGCGAGGACGCGGGGCTTCCCTTCGCGCCGATCATGCGGCCCGACGAACTGTTCAATGACCCGCACCTCAATGTTTCGAGCGGCCTCTTGCCCGTGACGCTTCCGAACGACCAGGAGACCCGGCTTCCGGCGCTCCCGCTCGCGATGGACGGTGCGAGGCTCGGCCTCGTCCGCGATGCCCCGGCGATCGGCGCCGACGGCCGCGCGGTGCTTGCCGAGGCGGGGCTCGACGAGGCCGAGATCGAGGCGCTGATCGACGCCGGGATCGTCGCGGTGCGCGCGGCACGGCGCTGAGGCAGAGCGCCGATGGCGAACCGCGCAGCGACGATCGCGGTGAGCCGCCTCCGCTTCGCCTATGACGGCACACCAGCGCTCGAGGACGTGTCCTTCGCGGCGCTGCGGGGCACGATCACCGCCCTCGTCGGCCCGAACGGCGCGGGCAAGACGACGCTGATGCGCTGCCTCGCCGGGCTCGAGCCTCCGGAGCACGGAACGATCTCCGTCGCCGGCATCGATGTCGTGGCCGAGCCGCGCGCGGCGCGCGCCCGCATCGGCTTCCTCCAGGACTTCTTTGGGCTCTACGAGCGGCTGAGCGTTCGCCGCGTGCTTGACTACGCCGCCCGAAGCCGGCTCGTTCCCGCTGCGGAGCGGGAGGGCCGGATCCGGAGCGTGGCCGAGGCGCTCGGGCTTGCCGGCCTGCTCGCGCGGCAAGCCGGGGCGCTCTCGCGCGGCCAGCGCCAGCGCGTGGCGATCGGCGCGGCGATCATCCATCGCCCGCAGGTCCTCATGCTCGACGAACCGGCCGCCGGGCTCGACCCTGAGGCGCGGGAGGAGCTCGCCGCCCTGCTGCGCAGCCTCGCGGCGGAGGGCATGACGCTGCTCGTCTCCTCGCACATCCTTGCCGAACTCGAAGCCTACGCGACGGACGTGCTGATGCTCGAGGCCGGCCGCGTGATCGGCCACGGCCCGCTCGTTGCGCCGGCGCGGCGCCTCGCGCTTGTCGTCGCGGGCAGCGGGGTCGCCGAGGCCCGCGCCGTGCTCGCGCAGCATGGGATCGAGGATACGGAGATCGAGGGCGGAACGATCCTGTTCCCCTTCGCAGGCGACCTCGCCGGCCAGGCGGCCCTGCTTGCCGTGCTTGTCCGCGCGGGGGTTCCCGTCGCCGCGCTCGAGGAGCGGCGGAGCAGCATCCAGTCGCTCTACCTCTCGCGGCTGCGCGAGGCGCGGCGGCAATGAATCCGGAGCTCCTGCGCAACCTCTGGCTCGAGATCACGCCGCAGCGACTCGCCGCGATGCCCGCCGTGCTCGGCCTCGTCTTCGCCGCCTTCTGGCTCACCGAAGGTCGTTCTTCGGTGGCGGGCAACGCGCAGTGGGTCGGGCTTGCGATCGGGATCGTCTGGGGCGCGCGCCAGGCCGCCGGGGCGGTGGCGGGCGAGATCGCCGACCGCACCTGGGACAGCCAGCGCGCAAGCGCCCTGACGCCGTGGCAGATGACCTGGGGCAAGCTCGTCGGGGCGACGGCGTATGCCTGGTACGGCGTCGCGCTGTGCGCCGCGGTGCATGTCGCGACGGGCGGGGCGGTGCTGGGCGCGATCGAGGTGCTGCTCGCCACGCTGCTCGCGCACGCCGTTGCTCTGTTCGCCTCGCTCGTTCTGGTCGCGCTTGGCGGCAGGGCGGTGATTCTCACGAGCCTGCCGCATCTCGCGGGCATGGTCGCCGGGCTGGTCGCGGGCGCGATCCCGCTCTCTGCCCTCGGCGTCATGAGCGACAGTGTCGGCTGGTACGGCCTCGGCGACGGCGCGTGGTTCCGGCTCGCCTCGGTCGCCGCCTTCGCCGTCTGGGCCGTGCTTGGCGCCTGGCGGCTGATGATGCGCGAGCTCACTGTGCCGCAGCGCCCCTGGGCATGGCCTGCCTTCGTGCTGTTCTGCGCCGGCTACGCGGCTGGCTTCACCTGGCACGACGGGGCCGAGGCCTGCCTGCGCGCTGGCTTCGTCGCCGCGGCGCCGCTTGTGACCGCTGCGGCGCTCGCCGAGCCGAAGCCGCGCGCGCCGCTGCAGCGCTTCCTGCGCGGCGCGCCGGGCGAGGCGCCAGCCTCGATCCAGGCGCTCGCGATCACGGCCACGCTCGCGCTCGCGCTTGCCATCGCCACGCGGCCAGCAGGCGCGTTGCCTGAGCTTTCCGGGGCGATGCCGGTCGCGGCGGTGCTGTTCCTCGCCCGCGACATCGCGCTCATCCGCCTCGTCTCGCTCGGACGCTCGGGCATCCGCGGCGCCGTCGCCGCGCTCATCTGGCTCGCCGTTCTCTACCTCGCGCTGCCAGGGCTGCTTGGCGGGATCGACGGCGACGCGGCGCTCTTCCTGTTCCTGCCCGTCCCCGCCGTCGCTGCCCCCTTTGGCGCGGTCGCGCTCGCCGCGCCGGCGCTCCAGGCAGCGTCGCTCTGGCACCTCCTGGTACGGAGGCTCGGCACCGTGCCGGCCTCCGACGCCGCGATGGCTCGTCAGGGCTGACCGCGGCGGGCGTCCAACGGGCTCGATCGCCGCTCAGCCTGGGAGGGCGCACGGGACTGAACGGGGCCGCTTCCGGGACGATCCGATGGAGTGTTGACCAAGGCGCGCGGTGTACGCCGGGCGGCCCAGCGCCGGCGGCGGTCCACGGCGCGGAGAAGGGCGGGCGGTGAGGCGGCTCAGTCGCCGAGCGGAACGAGCCTGATCCGCTTGCCCGCGGCCGCGAGCGCGATCCGCCCCGCCTTGAGCGCGAGCGCCGCCTCGCCGAACACCTGCCGCCGCCAGCCATGCAGGGCGGGGATGTCGGGCTCGTCCTCGGTGGCAAGCCGGTCGATGTCGTCGGCCGAGGCGAGCAGCTTCTGCGCGACATTGTGCTCGTCGCACCGCGCCTGAAGCAGCACCTTGAGCAGGGCGACCATCGCCGGGCTCGGCTTGAGGCCATTGCCGCGCGCCTGCGCCTCCGGCAGGGCGGCCTCGGGCAGCGCTTCGGCCTCGGCGATCGCGGCGAGCAGAGCCTGGCCCGAACGGCCCTCGGCGAGGCCGCGGGGGAAGCCGCGCGCGCGCATCAGCCCGGCCGCGTCGCGCGGCGCCTGGGCGGCGACCTCGAGCAGCGTCTCGTCCTTGACCACGCGCTGGCGGGGGATGTTCATGCGCTGCGCCTCGCGCTCGCGCCAGGCAGCGGCAGCGCGCAGAACGGCGAGGAAGCGGCGGTTCGTCGTCCGCGGCTTGAGGCGCATCCAGGCCTCCTCAGGGTCGGTGCGGTAGGTCGCAGGGTCGGCGAGCGCGGCCATCTCCTCGGCCACCCAAGGCGTTCTTCCCTCGCGTTCGAGCCGCGCGGAGAGCTTCTCGTAGACGCGGCGGAGATGGGTGACGTCGGCTGCGGCGTAGGCGATCTGCTCAGGCGTGAGCGGCCGCGCCGACCAGTCGCTGAAGCGGAAGGCCTTGTCGATCGAGGCGCCGGTCAGCGCGCCGACCAGCGCGTCATACCCCACCTGGTCGCCGAAGCCCGCCACCATCGCCGCGATCTGGGTGTCGAACAGCGGCGTCGGCACGCGGCCGGTGCGGAGGACGAAGATCTCGATGTCCTGCCGTGCGGCGTGGAACACCTTGGTGGTGCGCGGATCGTCGAAGAGTGCGTAGAGCGGTGCGAGGTCAAGCCCGGGTGCGGCGGCGTCCACCACCGCGACCGACTCGGGCCCCGCGAGCTGCACCACGCAGAGCTCGGGCCAGTAGGTGCGCTCGCGCATGAACTCGGTATCGACCGTGACGAACGCGGTGCCGGCGAGGCTCTCGCAGAAGGCCTCGAGCGCGTCGGTCGTCTCGATCAGGAGGGGAGGCGGGAAGCCGGCCTTCGCGGGGCGGTGCATGCACCCTTCTCTACACGGCGCGGGCGCGTCGCACCAATCGGCGCCGTGCCGCCCTGCCGTCTCCTGAAGCGTGTGTCCTCGCGCGCTTGACAGCCCACGCCACGGCCGGTTCCTTCCGCGCCACGCAGTCAGAGCGGAGCGCACGCGCCATCATGCACGCCTATCGCACCCACACCTGCGGCCAGCTCCGCGAGGCCGACGCGGGCGCAACCGTCCGCCTCTCCGGCTGGGTGCACCGCAAGCGTGACCATGGCGGGCTTCTCTTCATCGACCTGCGCGACCACTACGGCATCACCCAGCTCGTGCTCGACCAGGGCAATCCGCAGCTTGCCGAAGCCGAGCGGCTGCGGCCCGAGAGCGTGATCACCGTGACCGGCGAGGTGGTGCTGCGGAGCGCGGAGACGGTGAACCAGAAGCTGCCCACGGGCGGGGTGGAGGTGCGGGCGCGCGAGATCACCGTGCAGTCCGCCGCCGAGGTCCTGCCGATCCAGGTGGCGGGAGAGGCCGAGTTCCCCGAGGAGCTTCGCCTCACCTACCGCTTCATCGACCTCCGGCGGGAGCGGCTGCACCGCAACATCATGCTGCGGTCGAACGTCATCGCCTCGATCCGGCGGCGGATGATCGAGGCCGGCTTCACCGAGTTCCAGACGCCGATCCTCACCGCGTCCTCGCCCGAGGGCGCGCGCGACTTCCTCGTTCCCGCCCGGCTGCACCCGGGGAAGTTCTACGCTCTGCCGCAAGCGCCGCAGCAGTTCAAGCAGCTCGCCATGGTCGCTGGCTTCGACCGCTACTTCCAGATCGCGCCCTGCTTCCGCGACGAGGCCTCGCGCGCCGACCGTTCCCCGGGCGAGTTCTACCAGCTCGACTTCGAGATGAGCTTCGTCACCCAGGAGGACGTGTTCGCGACGATCGAGCCAGTGCTCGCGGGCGTGTTCGAAGAGTTCGCGAACGGCCGCCTGGTGACGCCGCCACCCTTCCCGCGCATCCCCTTCGACCGGGCGATGCTCGAGTTCGGCACCGACAAGCCTGACCTGCGCAACCCGCTCAGGATCAAGGACGTGACGGAGGCCTTCTCGGGCGGCGGCTTCGGCCTCTTCGCGCGCGCGATCGCCGACGGCGCTGTGGTGCGCGCCATCCCGGCCCCTGGCGCGGGCGGGAGGCCGAGGAGCTTCTTCGACAGGCTGAACGAGTGGGCGCGCGGCGAGGGCGCGGGGGGGCTCGGCTACATCACCTTCGAGGGGGCTGAGGCGAAGGGGCCGATCGCGCGCAACCTCGAGCCCGAACGGGCGGAGAGGATCCGCTCTGCCTTCGACCTCGGCGACGGGGACGCGGTGTTCTTCGCCTGCGCCAAGCCTGCGGAGGCGGCGAAGTTCGCAGGGCTGGTCCGCACCCGCCTCGGCCAGGAGCTCGACCTCATCGAGAAGGGGGCGTTCCGCTTCTGCTGGATCACCGACTTTCCGATGTACGAGCGGAACGAAGAGACGGGCGCGATCGAGTTCAGCCACAACCCCTTCTCGATGCCGCAGGGCGGGCTCGAGGCGCTCAACACGATGGACCCGCTCGCCATCAAGGCGTTCCAGTACGATATCGTCTGCAACGGGGTCGAGCTCTCCTCGGGCGCGATCCGCAACCACCGGCCCGAGGTGATGCTCCGCGCTTTCGAGATCGCGGGCTACCCGGCCGCGGAGGTCGAGGCGCGGTTCGGCGGCATGCTGAACGCCTTCCGCTATGGCGCTCCGCCGCATGGCGGCTCGGCGCCCGGCATCGACCGGATCGTCATGCTGCTCGCCGACGAGCCGAACATACGCGAGGTGATCCTGTTCCCGATGAACCAGCAGGCAGAGGACCTGATGATGGGAGCGCCCGCAACGGTACCGCCCGAGCGGCTCAAGGAGCTGCACATTCGTCTCGACCTGCCGCCGCCGAAGGTGGCGGAAGCGAAGAAGGCATGACCGTCACGCGACGGCAGCGCCCCGCCGCGCCCGGTGCCTGCCCCAGTGCCTGGCGCCGCGCTTGGCCCGGTACATCGCGTCATCGGCACGTTCGAGCAGAGCGTCAGGCATCTCGCCGCCGGTGAAGGGCGCAAGCCCGACCGAGACGGAGAGCGGCACCGCCTCGCCGTCGTGCACGAGCGTCAGTCGGCCGATCGTTCGGCCGATCCGCGCTGCCGAGGCAAGGCCCTGCTCGTGGCTGATCCGGCTCATCACCACCGCGAACTCGTCACCGCCGACACGGCCGACCGAATCATGCGCGCGCACAGCGCTGCGCAGGCCCTCCGCCACCATGCGGATCGCCGCGTCGCCCGCGGCGTGACCGAGACGATCGTTGATCCGCTTGAGCCCGTCCATGTCGACGAACATCACGGCACCTTCCTCGTTGTGGCGCCGCGCCTCGGCAAGACGCTCGGCAAGACGCGCGGCGAGGCCGCGGCGGTTGAGGAGCCCCGTCAGCGGGTCGGTGTCGGCGAGGTGTTCGAGCATGCGGATCCGCGCCGCCTGGGCGCGCATCACGCGGCCGGCTTCGCGCGCGATCGCCTCGGCGCGGGCCAGCACGGCAACGCGCTCGGCCGGCTCGGGGATGACGCGCTGCACCTCGGCGAGAAGGGAGGCGAGCTGCAGCGGCGAGGGCCCGGCAAGCGGGCCATGGTGGAGCGTTGCTGTGTCGTCGAACTGCATGGACCGGGCTCCTTTCTGGCGCGGCCGGGCTGGCCGGCGTCACCAGCGACGACGCAACCGGCGTGCCAGGGCTGGAACAGTGCGGGCGCATGCCCCCGGCAGGACGGCGCGGCAAGAACTTCCTCCCCACGGCCAAGCCACCCGGCAGGCCCTGCCGCATCCCCCCCTGGAGCGGGCACGCCACGCCCCATATCTTCGGATGAACCAGGGAAAGGTCACCCGATGCGCGGCCCGCTCTTCGCCGTTCTCCTCGCGGCATGCCTCGCCGCTCCCCCGGTCGGCGCGCCCGCGGCCGACCTCGCCTCGCACCGCGCTGCCTATCGGCTCGACCTCGAGACCGCACGCGGCAGCGCGGGCATCGAAAGCGCAACCGGCGCCATGCTCTATGAGGTGGTGGACCAGTGCGATTCCTGGACCTCGCAGCAGCGCTTCACGCTCGCGCTCACGCTGCGCGACGGCACCGCGACCGAGCGACTCTCCGACTACGTGACCTGGGAGGCGAAGGACGGGCGGTCGATGCGCTTCCGGCTCCGCCAGGTGGTGGACGGCGCGCTCGCGCAGACCATCGTCGGCGAGGCCCGGCTCGGCGCGGACGGGGCGGGCAGGGTGCGCTACCGTGAGCCGACCGAGCAGGAGATCGCGCTGCCGCGCGGCACGCTCTTTCCCATGATCCACACACTCAGGATCGTCGCCGCTGCGCGCGCAGGCCAGCGCACCCTCGCCGCACCGCTGTTCGACGGCACCTCCGAGCACGGCGCGAACGAGAGCAACACAGCGATCATCGGCGCGATCGGCGGGGAGCCCTCGCGCTTCCCGGCTCTCGCCCCCCTTGCCTCGTGGCGGTTCCGGATCGCCTTCTTCGAGCCGACCAACACTTCCGGCAGCCCCGACTACGAGGTTGGCCTTCGCTACTGGGAGAACGGCGTGGCCGACGATCTCACGATGGATTTCGGCGACTTCGTTGTGCGCGGTCGGCTCGAAACGCTGGAGATCGTCCCGGGCGGCTGCTGAGACGCGGTCCGCAGAGCCCTCGCCCCTTGCCGATCACGCCCGCGCCGAACCGCTCGCGCAGCCTGTCCATCGCCTGATCGACCGCGCGGCGCTTTGGCGCGGCCGGGTCGGCGAGGTCGCCGCGGTCGGCGGAGGCAGCCTCCGCCAGCGGGTCGGCGCCGATGCCGATGAGCCGAAAGCGCGTGCCCGTCGCCTCGCGCGCGAGCAGGCGGCGGGCCGCCTCGAACAGCGTGTCGGCGAGCTGGGTGGGCTGGGCGAGCCGTGCATGCCGCGTGCGCGTCCGGAACGCGGCGGTCTTGAGCTTGAGCGTGACGCCGGCGGCGGCCGCCTGCTTCGCCTTCAGCCGCGAAGAGAGCCGCTCGGCGAGCGGCCAGAGCGCGCGTTCGAGCTCTGCCAGCGCCGCGAGATCCTCATCGAACGTCGTCTCGGCGCTGATCGACTTCGCCTCGCGCGCTGGATCGACCGGTCGGTCGTCCTCCCCGCGCGCCATCGCGGCAAGCCCTGGCCCCTCCCCGCCGAGCCGCAGCCTCGCCTCCGCCGGCGTGAGCGCGGCGAGAGCGCCGAGGGTCGCGAAGCCCTTCGCCGCAAGCCGCTCCGCCGCCTTCGGCCCGACGCCGGGCAGGGCGGAGACGGGCATCGGCGCGAGCACTTGGGCGGCATCGTCGCGCCCGATCACGGAGAAGCCGCGCGGCTTGCAGCACTCGGCGGCGAGCTTGGCGAGCATCCGGTTGGGCGCGAGCCCGATCGAGACCGTCACGCCGACGGTTCGTTCCACTTCCCGCGCGAACCGCGCGAGCATCACCGCGGGCGGGGCGCGATGCAGCGCCTCGGTGCCCGAGAGGTCGAGCACCGCCTCGTCGATCGAGAGCGGCTGGACGAGCGGGGTCAGCCGTTCAAGGAGTGCGCGCACGGCCCTGCCTGCCGCGGCGTATTTCGCCATGTCGGGGCGGATCACCACCGCGTCGGGGCAGAGGCGGAGCGCCTTGAACATCGGCATCGCGCTTCTGACGCCGAAGCCGCGCGCGACATAGCAGGCGGCGGTGACGACGCCGCGACGCCCGCCGCCCACGATCACGGGCGCTTCCGCAAGCTCCGGGCGGTCGCGCTTCTCGACGGAAGCGTAGAACGCATCGGCATCGACATGGGCGATCGCGAGCGCGAAGAGGTCCGGATGCGCGACGATCCGCGAGCCGCCGCAGCGAGGGCAGGGCGAAACGCCGTCGGGCAGGGCGGCGTCGCAGTCGCGGCAGAGGCCGGGCACCGGTTCAACTCCGCGCCGGCCAGAGCCAGGCGGCGCCGCGCACCCCGGAACTGTCGCCATGCCGCGCCTTCAGCACAGGCGTGTGCACCACGTCGGAGAACACGTAGGGCCTCAAGAGACGCGGCACCTCCGTATAGAGGTGTTCGAGGTTCGAGAGCCCGCCGCCGAGCACGATCGCGTCGGGGTCGAGCAGGTTGATCACCGCTGCGAGGCCGCGGGCGAGCCGGTCGGCGTGGCGGGCGAGAGCGGCGCGGGCCTTCTCCTCGCCGGCGGCGGCACGGGCGGGGATGGTGGTGGCGTCGCGCGCCTCTGGCCCGTCGCAGTCGCGCGCAAGCCCTGTGCCGGAGAGCCAGAGTTCGAGGCAGCCCATGCGCCCGCACCAGCAGCGTGGCCCAGGGTTCTCGTGCCGCGCCTGCCAGGGCAGCGGCGTGTGGCCCCACTCCCCGGCGATGCCATGCGGCCCCTCGATGATCCGCCCATCGACCACGACCCCGCCGCCGCAGCCGGTGCCGAGGATGACGCCGAACACGACGCGCTGCCCCGCACCCGCGCCGTCGGACGCCTCGGAGAGAGCGAAGCAGTTCGCGTCGTTCGCCATACGCACCGGCCGGCCGAGCGCGGCTTCGAGGTCGCGGTCGAGCGTCGTGCCGTTGAGGAAGGTCGTGTTCGAGCCCTTCACGAGCCCGGTGGCGGGGGAGAGGCAGCCGGGCATGCCGATGCCCACGCTTCCCCGCTCGCCTGTTCCGGCTTCGGCGGCGGCGACCAGGCCGGCGATGGCGCGGACGACGCCCGCATAGTCCCCCGGTGTGGCGGTGCGGGTTCGGAAGCGTTCGACGCCCGCGTCATCGAGCGCGAGGATCTCGATCTTCGTGCCGCCGAGGTCAATGCCAAGACGCATGGGTCGAGCTTGGCCGATCGCGCCTGCTTGCTCAACCGCCCGACCCCGCGCAAGCTTCGCGCATGGGCGAGACCGTGCTTGACCTCAAGGGCCTCTCCTGCCCGCTGCCCGTGCTGCGCGCCAACAAGGCGCTGCGCGGCATGGCGGCGGGGGAGCGGCTGCGCGTGCTCGCGACCGACCCGGCGGCGGTGAAGGACTTCAAGGCCTATTGCGAGCAGACGGGGCACGCTCTCGTCGCCATGAGCCAGGACCGAGACACCTTCACCTTCGTGATCCAGCGCAAGGCGGAGCGGCCGGCGAAGGCGGAGGAGTGAGCGGGTGAGCACCGTGCTCTTCTCCCACCCAGCCTGCCTCGGCCACGACACGGGCCCGGGCCACCCCGAGCGGGCAGACCGCGTGCGCGCGGTGCTGCGCGCGCTCGAGGCCGAGGAGTTCGCATTGCTTCTGCGCGAGGAGGCGCCGGAGGCCGACGCCGAGGCGCTCGCGCGCGCGCATCCGCGCAGCTATGTCGCGGGCATCCTCGCGATCCGCCCCGACCCGGACGAGCGGATCATGCTCGACGGCGACACGGTAGTGAGCCACGGCAGCCGTGCCGCCGCCCTGCGCTCGGCCGGGGCTGCGATCGCCGCGGTCGATGCGGTGATGGAGGGCTGGGCGAGGGCGGCGTTCTGCGCCGTCCGCCCGCCCGGGCACCACGCCGAGGCGGCGCGGCCGATGGGGTTCTGCCTGTTCGCCAACGCCGCCATCGCCGCCCATCATGCGCGGGCGAGATGGGGGGCGCGTCGTGTCGCCGTGGTCGATTTCGACGTCCATCACGGCAACGGGACGCAGGCGATCCTCGAGGGCGACGCTGACTTCTTCTATGCGTCGAGCCACGAGATGCCGCTCTTCCCCGGCACCGGCCATCCGCACGAGCGCGGGGTGGCGGGGAACGTTCTGAACGTTGCGCTCGAACCGATGTCGGGCGGGCCCGAGTTCCGCGCCGCGTGGGGCGACGTGATCATCCCCGCGGTCGAGGCCTTCGGCCCTGACCTGCTGATCATCTCGGCCGGGTTCGATGCGCACCGCCGCGACCCGCTGGCGTCGCTGAATGTTTCGACGGCGGATTTCTCCTGGCTCAGCGGCGCGCTCGTCGAGCTTGCCGACCGCGTGTGCGAGGGCCGCGTGGTGAGCCTGCTCGAGGGCGGCTATGACCTCGAGGCGCTGGCGGCTTCGGCTGCGGCGCATGTGCGGGCGCTGATGCGCCTGTAGCGACCCGCCGTGCACGACGCGCTATCCGCGACGCGCAGCCTGTTCGGCCTGCGGCCTTCCGGCTGCCTGCCCCTGGCGGAGGCCTCTTTGCCAGAGAAACCGGCGGATCTCCGGCAGCGCTGGGGTGCGAGACCCGCCCCTGACCTCAGGATCCCCGATGACCGACGCGATCGCGGGACTCGGTTCTCACGCGGCGAAGGGCGCGGGTTCCGCGCCAAGCGTGGCAGAAGCCTGTCCATGATGGCTGCGGGCACGACGGCGGGGTGGGCGTCAGCGTCCCGCAGTTGTGGCCGATGACGCCGGGAGGTGGATGGGCGTCAGGGGGTTGGTCCCGGCGGATGCGGGATGGATAAAGAACGCCGCGCGGCTGGGATCGATCTGGAGGTCGTCTGTAAGCGCGGGCGGATGCAGGGCGCTGATCAGCCAAAGCTGATCGTCGAAAGCGGCAGGCCGATGAGAACGAGCGGGCAAGGATTGCCAA
>Ga0272446_1005048_pt1 | contig 14942 bp, 12 predicted proteins | sample YNPCB0061_FD_194587 | JGI IMG/M metagenome (GOLD analysis project Ga0272446, IMG submission 194587) | Hot spring microbial mat communities from Yellowstone National Park, WY, United States - YNP-CB-006-1 | ecosystem: Environmental > Aquatic > Thermal springs > Hot (42-90C) > Sediment | place...
GGAATATCCGTTGATGATGACTTTTATCAAAATTATAGTGAACCAGAAATTTTTCTATGCTAGAAGCGACTTTTTCGTTAAATCCTTGTTTGGTACTCTCACTGCTTGTTGTATCAATTCCACTGAAGTCAAATTTGAGTATTCTATAGCTGTTCGCTAAAGGTGTAGGATGTTGCCCGATATAGTACTTTCCAAATAGTTTTTGAAATTTATCCTTACATAAAACGTCATAATAGTACTCCAAAACAGATAAAAACAGACTTTTTCCAAATCTGCGGGGACGCAGGTAAGATACAAAACGCTCTTTTTCCAAAGCAGGAATAAGGTATGTTTTGTCTACAAATACATAGTCGTTAGTCGCAAGCTGTTCAAAATTGCTTAATCCATACGGGAACTTGACTTCATTCATAGTACAAAAATAGCAATTATTTAGCCTGCGTAATGCTTTATTTTGTGCGTAGCATGTATGTACGCACGCGTATCCGCGTGAGGGATCCCCGAAGCGCAAGCGCAGGGGACACGCCCAAATATAAGTATAATACTAAAATTTCAAATCCATGTAAACAAAAACGAACGGATTGTTACTTTTATTCTACGGTAACAGATTTTGCAAGATTGCGGGGTTGGTCTACGTTGCACCCACGCATGACCGCAATATGGTAGGAAAGCAGTTGTAACGGAATAACAGACAAAATAGGTGTAAGAAGGTCATCTACTTCAGGTATATGAATAGAAAACTCGGCTAACTTACTGGCATGATGGTCGTTTTCCGTTACAATAGCAATAACTCTGCCTTTACGGGCTTTTACTTCCATAATGTTGCTGACTACTTTCTCATAAGAACCATCTTTGGTAGCAATAAATACTACGGGCATATTTTCATCAATCAGTGCGATAGGTCCGTGCTTCATTTCTGCGGCAGGGTAACCTTCTGCATGAATATAACTGATTTCTTTAAGTTTTAATGCACCTTCCAATGCCACAGGAAAATTATATCCTCTGCCGAGGTATAAAAAGTTGCCGGCATCTTTAAAGGTAGCCGCAATTTCTTTGATTTTGTCGTTTTGTTTAAGTATAGTTTGGATATGTTGCGGAATTTGCGTCAATCCTTTGAGTAAAGAAAGTATCCTGTCTTGATTTAGTCCACGTTTTTGGGCAAGTTTTAAAGCAAACTGAATAAGTGCGGTAACTTGTGCGGTAAATGCTTTGGTAGAAGCGACTCCGATTTCAGGACCTGCATGTGTGTATATACCTGCATCTGTGATGCGTGGAATGCTTGAACCTACCACATTACATACGCCTAATATGATAGCACCTTTGCTTTTGGCTAATTGGATAGCGGCTAAGGTATCTGCGGTTTCCCCACTCTGACTGATAGCAATCACTACATCATTTTCATTGATAATAGGATTACGGTATCTGAACTCAGAAGCATATTCAACTTCTACGGGAATACGGGTCAGTTCTTCAATAATATACTCTCCTACCAGACCTGCATGCCATGAAGTACCACAAGCTACAATAATAATTCTTTGTGCCTGTGCAATCTGGTCAATGTATTGTGCTATTCCTCCCAAGTGAATGTAGTCACTGTTCGGATTCACTCTTCCACGAATACAGTTACTGATAGAAGTAGGTTGTTCAAAAATTTCTTTGAGCATGAAATGGTCATAACCCCCTTTTTCTAATTCTTCCAGTTCCAATTCCAAATACTGCACAAAAGGCGTTTTGACTACGTTGTCAATGGTTTTTAAGGTAAAACCATCTCTTTTGGCAATTACCATTTCTCCGTCATTAAGATATACTACTCTGCGAGTAATTTCTACGATGGGTGTGGCATCAGAAGCAAGCATGTATTCTCTATCCCCTATGCCAAGCACCAGAGGACTGCCTTTTCTTGCCCCAATAATCATATCGGGGTGTTCTTCGGACATTACCACAATACCATACGCACCTACCACATTATTGAGTGCCATTCTAACCGCTTCATCTAAACTAAGGCTGTTTTGGTGCATGTACTCTTCTATAAGATGCGCCAAAACTTCTGTGTCTGTATCGCTTTCAAACTGATGTCCTAACTTAATAAGTTGTTGTTTGAGCGTTTCGTAATTTTCTATGATGCCATTGTGTATAATAGCAAAATCTTTTCTTTGGGAAGTGTGTGGGTGTGCGTTAATGTCATTCGGTTCGCCATGGGTTGCCCAGCGGGTATGCCCCATACCAATAGTGCCATGCACATTTTTACCATGAAGTTTTTTCTCTATATACGTTTCTAAGTCGGAAACCTTGCCTTTTTGCTTGTAGATTTGCATTCTACCGTTCAGAATAGCTACTCCTGCGGAGTCATAACCTCTGTATTCCAAGCGTTTAAGTCCTTTGATGACAATAGGATAAGCGTCTTTATTTCCGATATAAGCTACAATACCACACATAATAAATCACGTAAAGTGTACAAAGTTTTGCTAAAACTACAAAAATAATGCCGTGTTTTATGATTTTAAGTAATTATAGCCTGACAGGTAGTACAGGCAGTTATCATGCCAGATATAATAAAAGCGTAATTTTACGATTGTGTTACGTATTTATATTTTTGGGCGTGCCCCCTGCGCTGCGCTTCGGGGTCGGGCTATGCGCTGCAAGCCCTCATAGGCTACGCCTGTTGCGGGCTTTCCGCTGCTATCCCTCACGCGGATATGCGCGTATTTATACGCATATACACACGCGTTAGGCATGCGGAGGGCATGCGTAGCATGGTGCGCATGCACCGAAGCGATAGCGTAGCCCGCAGCACGCCGACTGCGCTGCGCAGCAAGCAGGAACGGCCAAAAATGAGTATTCTTAATATGAGTTACTAAGTATTGTTTTTTATGTCAGTAAGGCATTTTCTGATAGGTTGAAAGCTATAATTAAATTCCTGAATGAACTTTTTTGCACTGTATTCCTGTTGTTTAACACTGTTTTTCAGCATTTCTTTATTCAGGAAAGGGTGTTTGGGAAAAAGTTTTTCTATTATAGAAACAACGGGTAAAACTAATCTGTACGGGATTTTATACTTTGGTCGGGGAGTGCCATACAGTTCTGAGATCAGGTTCAGAAAGCTATACACAGAGAGATTTTCACTATTTAGAATGTATTTTTCTCCTGTTTTAGCTTTTTGCATTACAAGATACATACTTTTTACAACATCATGTACACATACGTAACCTGTTACGCCATGATGATACCATCTTATACCTTTCTGCGAAGCTCTTGTGAACAACCGTACAAAAGGGTGATTGGGTTTGCCTTGTCCTATGATAACAGAAGGTAAAACCATTACAGCATCTAACCCTTCTTCAATACCTCTGTATATTTCCAATTCTGCGAGATATTTTGTTTTGGCATAAAAAGTAGAAGTTTTGCCGTTTTTCCATTTGTTTTTTTCGGTAATCAAAACACCTTCAATATCTTCTAAAGCGGCAACAGAACTTACATGTAACAGGCGGATATTGGCTTTTTCCAGACAAAGGTTGACAATATTTGCAGTGCCTTGTACATTTACTTTTTTCATGAGTTTTCTATCTGCTTTGGCAAAAGAAACCATTGCTGCGCAATGATACACTTGGTTCACTTCTTGCAAGGCATTTTCCAAGGCATCAATATCCAATATATCCCCTTCTACAATTTCTATCTTGTCTTGATATTTTTCCAACAAACCCAAGTTGTTTCGGCTTCTTACCATAGCACGTACGGGAACATTTTGAGAATGCAGGTAAATACAAAGATTTGCTCCCAGCAGACCTGATGCTCCCGTTACTAAAACTTTTGAGTTCATTTACTTCTTTTTATTGGTTTTAGAAGGCGTTTTTTCTTTACTGACAGTGTTTTTTGCAGTTGGCTTAACCTGAGATGTTTTTACACTACTTTTGTTTTTTGAATTTCTGACAATGGAAGTGTTTGTGTTGTTATTTACAGATGTTTTTATTGTTTTCTTGCTTGGAGTGTTTTTAGGGGTGTCTTCTATTGCTTTACTTTTTTTTGTTGTTGTTTTAGCTACATTTGCAGGTTTTGTAACGGTCGTTTTTTGAGTTGTTTGACTTGGAGTGGTTTTGGTAGTATTGTTGGTTGTTTTATTTTTAGAAACGGTTTTCTTTGTTTCTGTGGTTTTTGTTGACTTGTTTTTTGTACTTTTTGCGTTTTTACTTGGGGTGCTTTTTTTTGTTTTTATGTTTGTTCCTGTTGTTTTGGGTTGAACAGCAACTTTTTCTGTTTTTTTGTCAGAACTTGTTTTTTCTGATTTGGTTTTTGGAACAGTTTTTTTAGTGTTTATGCTGGTAACAGGTTTTTCTTTGATTTCAGTAACAATCTCTATGGTTTTTTTATGTTTTTTATTGGCTTCTTTTTTAAGTTGTTTTTGTTTCTGTTTCAACAATTTTTCTTTTTCCTGCTCCTCTTTCATTTTTCTTTCCTCTTCCAATTGCTGTTCCATCTTTTGCTCTAACTGTTTGACGTATTTTTTGAACGCTTTGGGGTCAGAAAGTTCTTTAAGTTTAAGCTCAATAGCACCAACCATACTGGGAATTTGCGGGATAGGTGCTTGAATATCTACTCTGAAGTTGGTATCTAGAATAGCTTTGGCGGTAGTGCTACCAAAAGCGGCAAATAAGGTTTCGTTTTGTTTATAATCAGGGAAGTTTTCTTTAAGGGAAGCAATACCTGACGGGCTGAAAAAAGCAATCACTTGGTAATCGTTTATATTAAGGTCTTTCAGTTCTGCACTTACTGTTTCATAAATAATCAGTTCTTTGCAGACAATGTTGTTTTCGCTCATAAAATCGGGAATATCTGATTTTCTGATTTCAGAGCAAGGGTATAGATACTTTTCTGAATGATGTTTTTTGAACAAGGGAAATAAATCCTGATTGTTGCCTTTACCCACAAATACCTTTCTTTTTCGCATCTGAACATGATGTTGTATGTAGTTAGCTGTGGTTTCATTGACACAAAAATATTTCATTTCTGCGGGCATGTCTATTTTAAGTTCCTTACAAAACTGAAAAAATATATCCACAGCATTCTTGCTTGTAAATATGATGGCGGTGTAGTCCAATACATTTATTTTTTGCGACCTGAACGTTTTCATGCTTACAGGCTTTATTGTAATAAAAGGTTTGAAATGGACTTTTACCCCATATTTTATTTCCAAAGCGTCGTATGCCGCTTTATCGGTTTGGGATTGGGAAATGAGGATATTTTTGATATTCACGGCTGTTAAAAGTTAAAAATATAAAAACCTAACAAAAAGTAAGGTAGAACTTCTGCGCCGCAAAGATATAAAAATATTGCAATATCATGCAACTTTAACCCCTTTGAACCAAACCTGTACAGTCGGTATATTCTTATAACAATCCAGATAAACAAGGTAATATATAAAATAATCCAAATCGCATATTCTATGAGGTGTGGGGATAAAGGAAGTGTAAAAAGAATGCCTGTTACAATATACAAAACAGGAAAGTGATTGATTAAAGAAATTTCTGAAATGCGTACAAAAAATTTACTCCTGCCATATAATTTACTGATAACAGACACAAAAAATCCAAAAATTAAATGAAAACCTGCAAATATAAGTATGAAAATCAACCATAATAAAAATATCCATATCAGGTTGCCATGCAATAATCCATATATATACGAATTGATTACAGATTTTTCCACAAAAGTCTGGTTGGCAATAATGTATACAAAAACAGTAGAGAGAATCATCCATTGAAACAAGGTAAGCAGGTTTACCCACAAGGAAGGTACAAGTCTTTTGCTTTTTACAATTTCTATAATAAGTCTGTAACGTCTGAACCAATCATAAAAGTCAGCAATAATATCCCTGAAACTCATTTTCAGAAAAACCAGATACCCTACCAGAATACAACTTAACAGCCACAGATTTATTTTTATGTTATACGTAATATCAGGCAAAATATACGCATCAGATATATAGGTTTGATGATAATGCTTTGTTTTGGTATAAGATTCATTATACCATGCGAAATATTGTAATAGATTGTTTTTCAAATCAGGGGGAATAGTATTGAAATAAAACTTGTATAAAGAATTTTCCGCATTGTCTATGATGAAAATATCCAAAGAATCGCAAATACTGTATGCATAATCGGGTGGAGGAAGCATAAACTTCACTTTTTCTATACGCAGTTGTTTTAATTCACGAAGTTGCCTAGTGAGTAATATTCTATTATTACGAAAACCTGATAAATAACTGTATGGATATAACAAAGCCACCGTATCTTGATAACTGCTGTACCTGGGTAGTGTAAGAGAAGCACGTTCAGGTGAGGCTTTTGTGAGGTATACCTCTTGAAACAAACCCATTACATTTTCTCTTTTATCATTTTTAGGATACAAGCAAAGTTGGACTACATTTATTTTTTTAACATGGGATTGCGGTAAATTGACTAATATCTTCCCATACTTATCCTCTCCTTTCCATATCAAGGCTTTGTTCAGGTAGACTTCACATTTTCCCATAATACCTAAAAAAAATAATGACAAATCAGATTGTATGCTATCTAAGGTAAAGGCATGAAAAAGCACCAATTTTTTACCTTTGGTGCTGTATACAGGCAGGGTATCTGTTTTGCCTTCAAGAGTTTTCCATACAGGAGAAAGTACTTTTACATATTGCAAGTGAGGTTGTGAAGGTATGCTTTGTGCAAATATGGACGTAAAACATAAAAGGGATACGACAACAAAAAACAAATATTTTTGATAGAAGGTCATGGTATTTTTACAGAGTACAAACGTCCGGGTATTTTATGCTCTTCCAATTCTTCGTTTGAGATTAAAAGTGTGTTGTTGTCCTTAAAGTCTATACCTTCGGTTTGTCCCAAAACGGATTCCAAACCCAAATCAATTCTTTCTTTGTTGGAAAGCAAAAAGTTATAGGGCGTAATATCTGTAAATATCCATACAAATACATCTGAACCTTTTTGGGGGTCTCTTTCATAACCAATAAGGGCAATTTTTTTGCCATCAGGGCTTATACTTGCTCCTGTAACCAATCCTCTTGCTTCAAATTCTCCATGGCATTTAGCTATGTAGTTACCCGGTTTGTCGGGCATACTATATAAACGACATTTTCTATCTGACCAGTCTTTAGAAAATACATACAAGCTATCTCCTACATGAATAAGCGATTCACAATCATAATTACTTTTGCGCCAAGTTTCAGAAAAATCTTTTTGGTCATCAAAAGCAAAACAAATGCTGTCAGCCGTTACCTCAATATTTCCTTCTTTTGTGGTAATATCTTGCTTTTTGACACGATAGATTTTCATATCTTTTCGGTTACCCTTGTTGTTGCCAAAATCACCGATATAAATGTAGTTTTTATCTTGGGCAATGTCTTCCCAGTCTACATTTCTTACATTTTTTATTCGGATTTGCTGAATGATTTTTTTTGAAGTGGCATCAAAACGATACAATACAGGTTCGCTCCCGCTGTCGTTGTGTGTCAAAATTTGATTATCTCCTACGTATATAAGTCCTGAAGTTTCTCTTATTTCTTTGGGTAACAGACTGACAGGTTTCATCTGCACTATATGAGATGCGGATTTACCATCTGTGTTTTGCTGGTTTTGCTTAATATATCCCTCAGGATTATCATAATTTATCTGCGAAAAAGTACTGACAAACCCACCAAAAACAGCGAATAATAAAAATTTGAATTTCATAACGTAAATTTAATGTAAAAATAATGACAAAGTCAATGCCAACTTGCAAAAATAAGAATTTAAGCATTTGTATTTTAATTTTATGTTATTTTTGGGCGTGTCCTTCACTACGTTCAGGTCGGGCTATGCGCTGGCAGAGACGTGGCATGCCACGTCTGTACTCCACAGGCTTCGCCTGTTGCGGGCTTTTCGCTGCTATCCCTCACGCGGATACGCGCGTACATACACGCTGCGCAATCAAACATGCTCATACAAAGTAAATAATTATATTCATTATTTTCTTATTCTCCTTTTTCCTCTTTGTTCGGTTTTTGCATCTGAATTTGCAAACGTTTTTCATCTTCTATGCGGTTGCTTAAGGTATAGATATAGTTTCTGCACTTACCACTTCCGAGCGAAGCGCCTTTTTTTGCCCAACCTAATGCCGCATCTAAATTTCCTTCTACTTCACAAGCCACAGCCATATTCAAACAAGCACGTTTAGCAATTTTTCTATCAGGATTATCAGCGAGATTTTTCCATTTTGTTGCTGCATCTCTCCAATGATTAGCTTGTGCATCTATAACCCCTTGCTTGAACTCTGTATTTTTCTTTGCACGAGTATAGTACTCGCGATTTAACCATACCCAAGAAGGTGCAATACGCGTAGCGTAATCCCAACCTGCGGCTGCACCTACATCAGGGATAGCTCTGTCTGTGGGCATGAGTTGAGCTACGGCTGTTTTGGCATCTGCGGCTTCGCTGTTCCAACTCATTTCCTGACGCATTCTATGCTCGTCCAATACACTGCCCGTTTTGCCATCATACACACGCCAACCTGCATCTACGCTTACCCAACGGGTAGCCACACTGACTACATACTCCTGCGTCTGACCATTAACAGTTCTTTTCCTGCGTTCATCTTGGGTACGTATCCATGAATTGGAGTCCATGACTTCCAAACAAACAATAGCATCAGCTTTGTAATCCCGTGTAATGTTTTTAATAACATCAACAGGTAAAGGTTGAGGAAATTCCCATGTTCCTGTACCTTGTAACTCAAAAGGAACAGTTTTTACAATCACTCTTGGGGATTCACTTAATTTTTTTACGACATTGTTCACAGCCATATCTGCGGCTAATCTATCTAAACGGATACGCTCTCCCGTGAGTAAACCCTCAATAAAGTTTTTGAATTTGTGTTTTTCGTCTGGTTTGTAGCGGTTAATGACCACTATGGTTTCTACGTCACTGGGTAAGGTAATTGCCGCAGGACGCAATGCCTGTATTTGTATGCTTCGGGTACAAGCACTGAACAGCAAGAGTACCAATAAAAGACCTGATAAATAAAAGTTACGCTTTTTCATATACATTAAGTTTTGCAAAATATATGCCTTATTAAGGATGCCACAATTTGGGGTTGTGTGCAAAAGTACGGATTTTATCTGTTTCAGGTTTAGAAAAATAAGATAAACTTGTGGCGTAATCTAATAACTGGTCTAAATTACAGAGAGTATCCATGATGTAGCCTTCATTTTTGAATAATTGTGCCGCATCAGGAAACCCGTATTGAAAAATAGCCAGTATGGCTATCGGTTTTTGCTCTAATTCACGGATAACGGCTTGTGCCGCTTTGAGCGAACTCCCACCTGTAGAAATTAAATCTTCAATGATGATACATTTTTTGCCTCTAAAATTTTCTACTGCTCCTTCTATTTGTTTGCCTGCCCCATGTCCTTTGGGTTCAGGACGAATGTATAACAGTGGTAAGTTCAAAGACATAGCCACGAAAGAAGCCCAAGGGATAGCCGCTGTGGCAGTACCTGCAATGACTTCGGGTTTTTCGGGTAAATTGAGAATTAAATCCACAAAACCTTGTACAATCACTGCTCGGTATTCAGGAAAGCTAATCAGCCTGCGGTTATCACAATAGATAGGGGAGATAATCCCTGAGGTCCATTTAAAGGGTTGCTTTAAGTTCAGTTTTACGCTGTCTGTTTCCAATAAAATACGTGCAATATCTCCATTCATTTTCAGTTTGCAAAAGTAGAACAGCACAGCAAAAGAAAAAAATTTTTTCCAGAATTTGGATATTTCAATTACATGCCGTACCTTTGCAGTCCCTTTTATGCATCCATAGCTTAACTGGATAGAGCATCTGACTACGGATCAGAAGGTTGGGGGTTCGACTCCTCCTGGATGCACTTTTATTTTGCTCTTGTTATCAAAGTAGAGACGTGGCATGCCACGTCTCTACTATCCTACGAGGGCGGGGGCTTCGCCCCCGCCCTCGTAAAAACCCGTTTTTTTCAATAAAAAGAAGTGTTTTTTACCTCATTTTACCTCGCGGGCGGGTGGGTGGGAAAACTCCACACCCCCACAAAAAAACACTTCTTTTGCGTTAGGCATGCGGAGGGCATGCGTAGCATGGTGCGAACAGCACCGAAGCGATAGCGTAGCCCGCAGCACGCCGACTGCGCCGCGAAGCAAGCAGGAACGCCCAAAAAGATGAAACATATTTACGACTTCGCCTTCACATATTGCTTTTTGAGTTCATACAAGTTTTTTTCCAACCCTACAAAGTAAGCGTACTGCGGGGTTAAACCTTGTATGCCTGTCTTAAATTCAGCCAATCGTTTGAGGGTATTGGTACGGGATTGTGCAAGAGTAGGAATATTGTAAATCAATTTTCCGTTTTGAATTACTTTGACCAATATATCTCTGTTGTGTGCGAATGATACTGTGTTCAGACTTTGCGTATCATCATCTTGATGGATAACCACATTTGAGTTAGGTAAGTTTTGGTCTATCAGCATATCGCAAACGGGAGTACTATTAGCATCATAAAAGCGTCTTACCTGCTGTATACCCGGATTGGAGATTTTAATCGCAATTTCTGAAATTTTGATTTTGTACTTCCATTGATTGTCCTCCCACAGCGCCCCAAGTTTATACACACCGCCCAACGCAGGTTGGTCTTTGGCAGTAACCAAATTTGTACCTACTCCCCATACCGTAATGACTGCACCTTGTTTTTTAAGGTCTGAAATTACATATTCATCTAAATCATTGCTGGCTACAATTTTTGCGTCCTTAAACCCTGCTTCATCTAATATCTTACGTGCTTTTATACTCAAATCTGCCAAATCTCCTGAATCCAAACGGATACCTGCAAATGTGTAGCCTTTTTCTTTCAGTTTTTTACCAACTATGACTGCATTTTTAACCCCCTCAACCGTATCATAAGTATCTACAAGAAAAACGCAGTTATTGGGTAGAACATTGGCATATTGTTCAAAGGCTTCCAGTTCTGTTTCAAATGCCATCACCCAAGCGTGTGCATGTGTACCTTTTACGGGAATATCATACATTTTGCCCGCCAATACGTTAGAAGTGGCATGACAACCTCCGATATACGCCGCGCGTGATGCCGCCAAAGCACCATCTATACCTTGCGCTCTACGCAGACCAAATTCCAATACTTCGTCATCTCCGCAAATACTCACCACGCGTGAGGCTTTGGTCGCAATAAGGGTTTGAAAGTTCATAATGCACAATAACCCTGTTTCTATCAATTGTGCCTGAATAAGTGGTGCTGTTACTTTTAATATCGGTTGGTGTGGGAAAACAATTTCTCCTTCTTCAACAGCATCAATATCTCCCGTAAAGGATAACTTGGCTAAATAGTCTAAATAACCTTGTTCAAAAAGAGGTTTTCCGTCATTGCCTTTTAATTGAGCAAGATACTGTATGTCTTCTTCACTATACTTAAAATTTTGAAGAAATTCTATAGCTGTGGCTAAACCTGCGGCAACTGCATATCCATTTTTGAAAGGTAATTTGCGAAAAAATAAATTGAACACTGCTTTTTGTTCGGCTTTACCTGTTTTCCAGTAGCCATAACCCATAGTGAGTTGGTATAAATCGGTTAAAAGTCCATAATACATGATACAAATATAGAGAATTACCTTGTCCCGTCAAGAGTGAATAAGAAACATATACCAAAACAGTATTTTTTTAAAAACCACCATACAAGGTATTGACTTTCATATTTTTTTTCTATTTTTGAACACGTATGAAATTCAAATTCAGTATAGCTATACTTTTTACTCTATTCTGTGTGTTGTATACACCCAATCTGTATGCACAAAAAAAGCCCAAAGAGCCTAAAATTATGTATATTTCTGTTGCTCCCCCTATACCCAAAGAGGAAGTTAAACCCAATCAACCAAAAAATACTTTTTGGGTGGACGGTTACTGGAAATGGAATGGCAAAACACAAAGTTATACCTGGGTAAAAGGAAAATGGACAAAAGGAAAATCAGGTAAAAAGTACCAACCCGGTCATTGGACGCAATCTGAAAAAGGTTGGTACTGGACACCCCCAAAATGGGTAAAATAAAAGTATGATGTACTTTTTGTACGGGTTTTATGCGGCTGCTGTTATATTTTCAGGCTATTACCTGTTTTTTATGTGTTATCACGCGGTTGGTATAAAAAAAACTGTTTTTACACAAAATCCCATTGCTGTACAAGGAGTGAGTATTCTTATTCCTGTACGTAATGACGCTAAACAGATTACTCAACTATTAGATTGCCTTCTGATTCAAAAAAATGTATTTGTTCCTGTTCAAATCCTCATCATTGACGACCACAGTCAGGACGACTTGTATACTGTCCTCCAACCGTATTTGCATACAGTAGAATACTTACCTTTACCGCAAGAAAAACAAGGTAAAAAACAAGCTATAGAACATGGTATATTACAGGCAAAACATGAAATTATCATTACCACAGATGCAGATTGCACTATGCACGAAGAATGGCTGTACACACTTTTATCCTGCTTTGAGGAACAAGTTCAGTTTGTTTCTGCGCCTGTGTTATTACAGGCAAATACACTCTTTGAAAAAATCCAGCAGATAGAACTGATGGGTTTGGTGGGTATAGGTGCAGGAGCTATCTATTACCATAAGCCGAATTTATGCAACGGAGCTAATTTAGCATACCGCAAAAGTGCATTTAATGCGGTCAACGGTTATGAAGGAAGCAGGCATCTCGCTTCAGGTGATGACGAACTCTTGATGCATAAAATTCATGCGTATTTTAATAAAAAGAGAGGTATTGTTTTCTGTAAGAATTTTGATGCTATTGTGTATACACCTGCACAACATACCTTAAAGCAATTTTTGCAACAACGAAAAAGATGGATTTCCAAAGCAAGACATTACCAGCGCAAAGGTTTGACAACCCAACTCGTACTATTGTACAGTTTTTATATTGTTTTGCTTGTCAGCAGTATGCTTTCGCTGTGGTTTATTGACTTTTTGTATATCAGTACCACTTTATGGACAATTAAAATACTTGCGGAATACAGTATAATGATACAAATGTTTTCTTTTTTCAGGCAAAAAACCATAAAAAACACTGTTATTTTTCTCATCAGCCAGATGTTTCAATGTATGTATGTTTTATGGGCAGGAATAGTAAGTTTGCGTCCTGCTTTTATATGGAAAGAAAGAAAATATGAATAAAACCTCAAAAAACGCAATTATTTTTGCTAATGGACAGCCCTGTTCGCAGGATTTGGTGAATAAAATTCTAACGCAATATACAGATGCTATCATTATTGTGTTAGACGGAGCTATACAACATGTTTCTCAATATAACTTTACTCCTGATATATGGTTGGGAGATTTTGACCACAATTTAGACGAAAAACGATTTTTGAAGCAATACCCTGACCTTAATATTTTACACACCCCCGACCAGGAATACACAGATTTGGAAAAAGCAATTTTATATTTGCAGGAACACGGTTTTAGGACAGTCAATATTTTGTGGGCAACAGGCAAACGTTTAGACCACACCATAAATAATGTAGTTAATATTGCACGATTTAATACTGTTTTTCAAAAAATCGTTTTGTATGATGATTATTCTGTATGTATGCCCTTACCCAAGCATTTTGAGCAATATTTTATTAAGGATACGGTTATTTCGCTTATTCCGTTAGGTATAGCCAAAGGTATTATTACAAAAAATCTGAAATACCCACTGAATAATGAACACTTACAGATAGGATATCGCAATGGCACAAGCAATCAGGTATTGGAAGATGGTATAGTGTGCATTTCTTACGTTGAGGGGGATATACTGCTTGTTTTGGAAAAAGAAGCATATTTTTCTTGTAAATAGATATTGGAACAGGTTTCTACACTTCTTTTTCTTTTGCTTCCGTAGGAGTATTCAACTGTATCTTGTAGATAAATATTCCTGCCACAATTACAGCCGCATACAAAGCGGGTAATGCCAAGGAAAATATCAAATTCTCTCCATTTAGACTTTTTGGCGGAAAAAGCACTAAAAAGGGCATATAGGTTAATATTATTTCCAACACAGACCAGGTAAATCTTTGTAAGGTTTCTGTACAAAATCGTACAGAAACCTTTTTATTTTTGACAAACAATAAACATTCTTATTATGAAACATCTCGGATTTAAATGAAAAGTACCGTATTTTATATCTTGGGCGTTCCTGCTTGCTTCGCGGCGCAGTCGGCGTGCTACGGGCTACGCTATCGCTTCGGTGCTGTTCGCACCCTGCGTGCAAGCACGCATGCCCTCCGCAGGCCTAACGCGAAAGAAGTGTTTTTTATGGGGTTAATGGGGTTCACCCACCCACGAGTAAAATGAGGTAAAAAACACTTCTTTTTGTTCATATAGTGTGTATGTACGCGCGCATGCGTGAGGGATAGCAGCGAAAAGCCCGCAACAGGCGTAGCCTGTGGAGTACAGACGTGGCATGCCACGTCTCTGCCAGCGTACAGCCCGACCCCGAAGCGCAAGCGCAGGGGACACGCCCAAAAAATCATTTAACGTTATATTTCATTACACAAGGTTGCTATACATCTCTTTCAAACATTTTATAGCCTCTGATAAAGGAGTAGCAACTTCCATATTTTCAGTACATTTTGCCAGTGCATCTATATAAAATTGCAGATTTTCTTTTATGCTGTTTTTCACAAATAAGTGTATGAAGTTGGGTGAAAATTGCTCTATCCGATAGTTTTTATAGGCTGTTTTTTCCAATGCCTGCACAATATCTGTCAGGTGTGTGTGTGTGATATTATTCCGTTCGATAATTTCATTGAGAAATGTTGGGTCAATATTTTTCTGCTTTAACCCTTGTTCAATACAAACCTCAATGGACAATAAAGGGGGCAAAAGATGTTTC